>Ga0157379_10005021_pt1 | contig 11350 bp, 16 predicted proteins | sample S25metaG_FD_121802 | JGI IMG/M metagenome (GOLD analysis project Ga0157379, IMG submission 121802) | Switchgrass rhizosphere microbial communities from Kellogg Biological Station, Michigan, USA - S2-5 metaG | ecosystem: Host-associated > Plants > Roots > Rhizosphere > Soil | place: USA... | reverse complement strand
CTAAAGGAGAAAGTCAAAATGCCTCCATCCGCTTCTTAAAACGAATATTTTCCGCTCCTTTTTTCATTTCACCTTCTTTCACTTTCTTTGAATGTGGCTTGTATTTCTTTCAGAGATTCGTTTTGCATGGAACATGTTACATTACTCGAGTGGTGTTGATTACTGATATCATACTGTATAGACATTGAAATATATTTGCGAATGGAAATAATATTATTTCTGGAAAGTAAGATCTCATAAGTGGTCGCATTTATTTGTTTATAAAATTTTGGCAATCGCTGCAATTTGAGTATTGTCAGCTGCAGAACTTGGGGTTTTTCTGGTAATTAATAATATATTCTCTGTACAAATATGGGAGGTAATACATTGAAATAGAGATCAAACATCACGAGTAAGACACGAAATAGAAACCCAAACCCAAACATTTATGCTTATTGGTTACCGATTTCTGACTGCCATGAATGAGCCTTTTCAAACCCATTGCGAGCCATTTGGTCTGCAAATAAAACATTAATTTCACCTGACATTCGAGACTCGTGAAATACTTACAGTCCATCAAAGTCTTTTGAATTTCTTCTCTGGTAGTCATCACTAGAAGCGAAAGTCAGTACTCGAGATAATAAGGGAATATAATATAAGATGCGCACCAAAGGGGCCGTATTGAACGACAGTCTGGTCCAGAGGTTCGCCAGCAATCTACAAAAGAATTCAGAAAGTGATATACGGTAGAGAACACGAAAAGAACTTACGATAACAAGTTCGGTGTCGTCTTCAACAGCCTCTATAGCAACTCCTGTTTGGTTGGCCTCATTTGAAAGCACCAAGGTATTGAACGGTTCCTCTTTCAAAGAGTCGGCGTTGCCTGGGTTAACTTTAATATTTCCCTTGATAACTAGAGAACAACGGGGTTAAATAATACATGTCTGGACTGAAAATCAGTTATACGTACGGTATAAGAAAGCCGTCCATCCAGCAGCTATAAAAGCAGTGACAATTAGCGAGGGGTAAACTAAAGAAAAAATCCACGAACGAATATCTTGGAAGATTGATGCCTTCTTGCGGAAAATGGCATGGAAGTACCAGCATCCGCCTAGAGGCTTTACGGGGGAGTCGACGCCATGGCTCTTTCCGCTGATAACCTTGATCTCGACAGGTCCGTCAGGTCCTTCCGGGAAGGCACTCGGAATTCTACGGGTATTTAGTTAGATTGGAATATTAAGAGCCCATCGAGTCACTTGCTCTTTGGGACCAAGTTCTTGATAAGTGGGTTCCTTCCATAGAAATTAGACCTCAGGAGAAGCAACGGTTACTAATGAATTACTTACTGTCATTTTATGCTGGGTTGGAATTTCGTTAGTATATATATGGTATATATGACTACAATATATTCATACCTCTTTGGGGAGATCAATCTGATAGGATGGAACTTCCATCAGCACTGTGTGTTATGGGGGGTTATTCCAACTTACCCAGAGCTGCATACCCTCAGGATCAGGTATACCCGGACCTTGGACGGGCATCTCTGCATGAATAACTGGCCAAAATTAATACTTCATCATAGACACTCAAATGTCGTAAACTTACTTCCACGACCCTTCAGCAATCGAGTTAATAACGCTGACAGAGAAAACCGCCAAAAATTAGCTCACAGCAGTCATCCACTGAACACCTCCTTGAACAATTTCACCCTTATGTCCCTCCGAATCTTCATGACGGGATGACCCTTTCAGCATATACGTAACAGTAGCCTTGAATCAGGATGTCAGACACACGCTCATTCTGAATTTGAAAGCTCATTACACACCTGTCCACGATGAGGGTGATCTGGGAAGCCTGCGCCCTCTGCGACGTTGAAATGGTCGAGCCTGAGTTCAAACAAAGGTTAGAAAACGACCAGTCCTTTCCGCCTAGCAACGTCTACTTGCATGAGGAAGGGAGACAGATTCCTTAAGTACATCGATCCGATGGATCGTCTAACACGAGCTCCAGCACCCTTCAAACCAATCAACACTCTGCAAGACAAATCTTTCAATCGGATACATACCTCCGCTTGCTCAATCGCAAGGACACGTTTAACGACATGGCGAGATACAGACATTTCCTGGGGCTCAGCAAGTTTAACAATAACACTCGTAGTGGTGGTTCGGAAGTAGAAATAGGCGCAACAGAGAGCTAGTAATGAGGCAAAGATGGCTCTCTTCATGCAAGAAACACGTCTAGTCTTATACCGATTTTATATTCGCGGCGCTGACAAATGACGCGGTGGCCAAGTGAGAAAGAAACGTAAGTGCATGCACAGCCACCACGAGGAAGCGTCAGCAGGATTACGAGGTGCTGGTAAAGTGGTCATACGCGACGTGAAAAATTTGCGGAGAATTCCAAATCTCAACTGGAGGACGTCATGCTTTGCATGTTTGTCCTGATTAGGCCATAAAGAGTTTGATATACATACTCCGTCTAGATACAAGCGGATCTCAGGCAGGGCGTAATGCATACCTACACGGAGTGAGCAAGCAGCTTGAAATTTAGTAAAATTGCATACATACGTTTTAACTTCATACAAACCCTCCGGGAAACCCTCTTGTGTTTCCTGACGCACGAGCTTCAACCCTGCCTCCTCGAACCTTTTCAACCACGCTGCGTTAGATCTGTAGCCGATTATGAATCAACAATCCAAGCAATAAAGTCACAACATACCTAGTCAAACTAGAATCCTCCTCATCATACACTGTCCTGGGTGACTTATCCGGCCCATCAGAGCACAAATTTTCCTTCACAATAATAAATCCTTCTGTCTTCGGCCTCAACGCTTTCTGAGCCTTCCTCAAGAACGCCACCAATTCCTCATCCGACAAATGTCCCAGACACCACTGACACCAAATCACATCGAACACCTCCTCCGTGGGTCCTTCATAGCCCAGTCTGCCAATAAACTTCGTATTTTGCTCTGGATGCGCCGGATCGAACTGCTGTAGGCCCGCCTGAAGGAATGTAACGCTCGTAGATTTATCAGAGATGCCTTTCCAACGTTTCAGAGCTATTAACTCTGCAGGAGGTGTATTCAGCGATTCCAAGCAGTTTTGGTACGCAGTGTTGACAAATTTCTCCACGGGTTCGAGCAGGACGACATCATCGAATAGGTGTAACAAGACTGTTTGGGTGACACGTCCAATTCCCGCGCCGACATCTAATACGCGAGTTCGATGTGTGACTGGAGGTGGATTCAGCGGACGAACGGCGGAAGGAACTTTGCAGAGGGTAGGAATGAGATATTGTGCGAATTGACGAGAGCTTTGTGCGTCAACTCGAGGAAGGGTCTTGGGGTATGGGTTTTAGCCTAGGTTTGCTGTTGAAAAATTAACGTTTTCCCTCACACCTGAACCGAATCCGCCTAGAATGTATTTTTGAAGAAATTGGCTCAATATCATGGGAGGAAAATAGAGAGCGACATTACACACCTAAAACACCATCTAAACTAGCGGGCTGCTCATTCCAATAATTAATTCCAGCATCAAAATCTGGGCTGAGAACAACAGGAGTAGCAGGCATAGTATACGTTGAAGTTAGAAACAAAAATGACGGCAAAGTGGAGATGGACCCACATCTGTCAACAACGCGTCCATAAAGGTAATTTCGCACGCACACGCGACGCGTTATTGATACTACCCACAGCTCGAATATGTCTCTCGCTGATATCTGGGACGAACCTGTGATTGAACCACCACCGCCGCCTCCAGAAGCAAGTACGTCAAATGGACCACGACGGAAACGCGCTTTGTTCCTCTCAGACTCGGAGGATGACGATGCGCCTGTTCCTTCTCGACGAACACAATCTCCTTCTGCACGTGCGACAATCGAAGAACCAACCAACGATGGTCCTCAAGCACCGGACAAGTCAGAACTGGACGCGCTCTTCGCTGGTCTAGACGATGACGATCCATTCGGCGATGTTGAAGCGCTGGATTTAGACAAGGTGAAGAAGAGGGCTGAGGCGAAGGTTACTGCGAAGAGGGCCACCTTGCCTTCTACGATGCAGAGTACCTTGCTCGGGAGTGATGGGACTACGCAACAGGATAGAGCGAAAGGAGATAATGGCGTGAAGACGAAGAGGGTTATTCCGAAGTTGAATGAAGAAAGGTGTGTGGTGCTGTCCTGGAGGCTTTACGCGTTTTATTGAGTGTTGGATAGGTTATTAGGTCAAGATGGATTTCCGAAGTTGCTTAAGGAGTATAAGTCGTTCAAACCGAGTGGAAAAGGACGCGAGGTATGCTCATCTCTCAAAGCGCGTTGCAGCAAATGTCACTGAATTTTTGTGCAGGCTCAAGACCTTGATAAACTATTCCGTCTATACCACGGCTGGACACACAGACTATTTCCAAAATACCAATTCCGAGATACAGTGGATCGTGTTGAGAAATTATGCCGCTCAAGACGTATGACGGTAAGCCTCTTTATTATCAGGAGCTCTTCAGTACGTTGACACATTTAGGTCAACCTCCGCGTCTGGAGAGACGAAGCCCACGGAGTCGCCTCCAAACCAGATGATGACGCGTCCGTTACAGGCAGCAGCGATGATGAACGTGAAGGACGCGACCAAACTGAAAATTCCGCGCCCCAGGAAGAGAATAACGTACCTCAACAACGAGTTACAACCTCCCCAGGATCTTCTCGCCCAAGCACGCCCATCACTCGTCGCGCTTCTGCCGCATCGACTGCACTCACCGTCCCTCCCTCAACAACAGATGTTGATGACATGGATATCGACGCATTATTGCGTGAAGAGGAAGAATTGATGAACCAAATTGGTCAATCAAAGTCTGCACCTGGGCCTTCATACAAACCTGCCACGGAAGATGATGACGACGACGCGTTGTGGAGTGCTGCTGGAGGAGCATTGAATGCCATTGACATTGACATTGACCAAGGGAATGTTGTGAAGAAACCTGCGGCGGTTCAGGTCACGAATGAGGCGGATGATGAGGATATGTGGAATATGATTGATGAGGTTATGCAGGATGCAGCTCCGTCCCCTCCAGCTCAACCTCAGGCCCCTCCCCGACCTCAGGTTCATGAAGCACCCAAGGAGGCAGCACCGGTAGCACCAGCAGAGGAAGACGGACCAACTGTCGGGGCAGAATGGGATGACATGTATGAATAATTAAAAGGGCCAATATTGTACACTATCTTATTCATTTCTATTCTATTGTGGTGGAGGACATCCTCCTTTTGGCTTACTTCTCCTTCCACCCCACTAACTCCCTAATCCCCTTTAACCCCACCACACCTCTCACACCCTCGTCTTCAATCGCCTTACAAATCGCTTCCGCAACATGATCCAAATGCACAGGCGGCAACTCCATCATCTCAGCCAATGCTCTTATCCCACCAGGTAACTCCCCAGCTGGCGGGTCTGTCGTCACAGCCTTAATTATTCTACTGGGTGTAGGGATAACGGAAGGTGCTTTTGCGTTGAGTGTTGCGGAGAGATCCATTGCGGCTGCGAGGGGACTAGAGAGGGGACGGGAATGCGGGTGGTAGATGAAACCTGTGCAATATAAAAAAATCACAAATCAGAAATAAATTAAAAATAAACAGGAAAAAAAATCATCATACTGGGACGTATGAAAACAGGACGCAAATCACTTCCTTGACACAGCTCGGATATGCGGGATTCGGCCTGTCGTTTGGTCTCGACGTAGCGACGCGGGATGAACGGCCGACCGAGGTCTTCGGCGGAGAGGTAGACGAATGTGTGGGGGGTGTTTTGGGGCATGACTTCGAGGTACGTTTCACAGACTGTTACAGCTGCCAACAAAAAAATAATTATGAATATTAAAACACACCCTAGTAGTAAAGAGGGATAAATTCGACACACCCGTATCTCTGTTCATCAACTCATACGACCCCTTCCCACCTCTCCTCAACGGATCCCCACTCCCCGCAAAAAATGCACGCATCAAGCCAGTCACATCGCCGGACCGAATGGCGGCTTTGTAGGTAGATATTTCGAGGAGGGTACCGACGGTGTGGACGACGGTTGTGCGGTCGCGAAGGATGGAACGGTATGTGGATGGTTCGAGGGCTGATGCGGTATGCCATTGGACCTAGAGAGGTGATTGTTTCAGATGGTTATGACGGGAGGGATTTCAAGTGGCGAGCGGGAAATGATGTATGGATGGATCTGTAAGGGTACTAACATTAGATGTCCAGGCAGGTGCGTGACCTTTTGGTGTTCGGAAAGGTTTCCCAGATGAGCTGTAAAGTCATCATGTTATGTTATGAACATATTTATGATATATTGAACAGATAGATGGGAACCAGGAGCGTACCTTATACTCGCAACTTCCCATCCCTTCTCTAATGCGGCTCTACAAACAGCTGAGCCTTCACAACCAGCCCAATTAGCCAACACGCAAAAGAACAAAAGAAAGTAACATACCAACGAATCCATTCCCCCCAACAACAAGCAGCTTTTGTATGGTCGTGGCAGCCATGTGCGAGAGACCTGACAATTGAGCGCGGAATTTATGTCTGGTAAACGTCCGACGTCATTGGCCCAAAATAGAAGCGATAGGCATCCAACAAAAGCCTTCCATCGAGACTTACGCGCGCGACGATGGGCGCTGACTTTTGCATGTGAATCCATTGTTTGAAAGGGGACTGAGGAACGGGAGGTCTAACTCTATTTGTTTTGCAGCAATAACAATAAGGTAACGAATCAATGCAAATCGAAAAACACAATAGGTAAAGGTAGCTGCTATTATTCACACTATGGGTGAAAGCAAGGGTGAAAGGGATAATGGACATCAAGTCGTCTCGGGTCGTCTCCTAGCATAACAACAATGGGTATGAATGACGATCCTCGAGCTCTGGGAGACTCGCAGAATCTCGGTTAAATCGTCCTGCCTGGAAGACAATTTCCTACAAACGGTAATCGGTATCTATCTTGATGAGGGAATCGAGAAAGAAAAAGAGGAAAAAAAAGAGACTTCTTGAGTTTAGTCGATGAACGCCCATGCGACTGTTACGGCAAATGATCAGTACAAGTCAAAGCGGGGGGTGAATAGAATGACTTACGGTTGAAGACACCAGCGTTCTGGGTAGCAAACTTCTCGTACAATGCCACGGAGAGATCGAGGCAGTCATCGTTGTCGCAGGTGGGGCACGAGTCAGCGACGACACCAACAGCAGTGACGCCGGTGTCCTTGTCGGCGATGGCGATCTTCTTGCCGCAGTGAGCACCGTTGGCATATGTGGCGGTGGCTGAGGGGAGATTAGGAAATGTGGGGAATTGTTAGAAGAGGGGCGGACGTACGGAGAGCAATTACGAGGTCGCTGTCCTGGTGGACGGTTCCGCAGTTACCAGCATGGCCATTCTGGAAGAAGAAGGTACCACTGGGGCGAATGTAAGGACGAGGGGAGATATATTACTGAATGGAGACTTACATGGCATTGTTGTTAGTGCGAATATCGCTAGTGGTGGAGAAGGCGCTGAAGAGGCTTGACAGGGGTCCCTTGGACGATGAAGCAGAGGAGGTAGCCGCGGGCTTCTTCGATGAGCTCGGAGAAGGCTTTGGCGAGGGAGTGGGCTTTGCCTCGGAAGAAGGAGCAGGCTTTGCTTCGGAAGTGGGCTTGGCCGCAGGAGTGGTGGGGGCAGCGGGGGAGGGGTCAGCGCCAACGTTTGCGGGCGGGGTAGCGATAGCGGGGGCACTGGAAGACTCTGGTTCATCGTCACCATCCTCGCAATCCGGGAGATCATCATCACCGCCATCTGGAACAATGGTGGTGGTAGGGAGAGCAGCCGATGCGGATGAGGATGCCTCTGGGGAAGGGATACATTGCGCAGGGCGAGCAGTCTCGAGCTTCTCGTTCTAAAACGGGGGATGAGTGAATCAAGGGGAGAGTTAGAGCGGAACAACTGACCTTGAGCAGGGGATGGCAACACTGGTCGAAGAAGGTGGTGTTGTGCTTAGTGAAGCAGCTCAATGCCAAGTAACGAGTGTGGTACGACTGGTAGGGCTCGAGGTAGGGGGCGTCATAAGTAGAAGGGACGGCAAAGTCGTGACGGCGGATGAGCCCAGCATTGGCAGAGGCGGCGATGGAGGCGACAGCGACAAGGGTAGAGACGAACATTGCGAGTGTGAGTAGAGAGAGTGGGTTGACAGGGGTCTTAAAGAGGGGGAGTTGGTCGTAGAAGAGAGTGAAGGACAAGCAAAGGAAAGTGTACTCGCGGAACCAGAGGGGATGGACGGGACAAGACAAAACCACGGCCTCCCTTTTTATAATCCGAAGCATTTCTTGGAGCGCCGGGATGCCGGTAAAATATGACGAGCGGCAGTTGTCCAGGAAGGCAACGCTGTATGAGCGTGGCGTTGACAGAACGCGTTCATTAGACACGAAGAATGCACGCCTCTTCATCCCGCGGATCGACCCGCCGCTCCCCACAGCATCTGCAACGATGACCGACGTAGTCAGTAAAAATACACGAAAAAAAACAAACAATAAATATATTACCCCAAGTAAACTCCACTATTGTAAACGGAAGAACGGCGAGTCTGGAGCGTGGCGCCGCAGTGATCGAACCTTTCAGGAACGACAACGTCACACATGTTACTCGACCCCCTTGGCCAATTCTCCTCGTCGTGTGCAATGTCTGTGACCTCGCTCCCCGAACCTGCAAATCACTTTCCTGCATAATCATCAGCTTCCCTTCACATTTTATAGGATACTCTGATGGACGAATCCTTACGATAATTGTGTGCATATGGTCCTGTGGTGCAGAAGATCGCTATTTTTGGAGAGACAATGTTCGGTCGAATAATTTCGAGGGTTCAGCACTCCTTCTTCTCGACTCGGGTGTATGTTCACCGAGAGCGGGAGAATGCCCGCAGAGATTGTTCCAAAATTCGTCGAAAAAACACTCGAATTCGGCAAACCATCTTCCTTCGTGCCCGGACCATATTATGTTCCATACTCCATACTCCGGAATATATCCACCTCCAATAATTGATCCATGTCATTTTATGAAAAAAGTTTCTTGTACGCCTCTATTCAGGAAGGGAGGGATAGTGCATAAAGCTGGGGTTCGTCACAGGAACCTGGAGTGACAAACCGGATGAACCACAGTCGAGGAGCAACACATACGGAGACATTGTTCTCTTTCCACCCTAGACCCTTCATAATTCTGCCCAACTCTGCTTGCAGCTATTCCTGTACACTCGCCGCATGTCAGTCGATACTCACCGAGAAGCATCTCATCGTTTTCGCGTAGTTACAACCAGGCCAGAGGTTAGGGATGTAGCCTCGCCATTTGTGATCTTTGAACTTGCTCTACTCACTTGCACATTGACCTCGGTTACGAGAATATTACTTGTCAGCGCCTATTACATCAGCCACTCTGCCTCTCAACGTCTGCCATGGCCAGTTGAGTCTCTCCGGCTCCGTTCTTCATTCCCCTACTAACAATCTCCTCTCAAAGACGCACTTACAGAGAACCCATTCGCCTCCACTCATTCGCTAGATGCGAACCCCTTTGACGACCCATCCGACCCCTCGCCTTCTCACCATGTAGACCGAATGGAAGAGCTCAATCGCCGCGAACGTGAACTACAAGCTCGAGAGCTGGAACTCAACAGAAAAGCAGAAGAACTCCGTACTCGCGGAAAGAACAACTTCCCTCCATGTGCGCTCTATCTCTATTCTATCGTCGCCACTGACTGCCCAACTAACCCCATATCCAGTCTTCCCACTCATATTCCACTCTATTGCTGATGAAATCCCCGAACTATCACGTCCATTGATGACTCGTATATTCCAGCTATGGCTTGTTCTTCTTGGCACTCTGATTGTGAATCTCGTCGCGTGTATCTTTATTTTGCTCGCAGGGTCGGCAGACGGTGGCAGAGATGTTGCTGCAAGTGCTATGTGAGTTCGACTTTTTTCTAGGAAAATGTCCACTAACAAGCGCCATAGGTATCTTCCTGTAATTGGTATCCTTTCCTTCCTCTTGTGGTACCGACCTATCTATAATGCATACATGAAGGTGCGTCACTGCTTGTCTGTTATGATGTCAAGCTCATCCTTTGGCAGGAACAATCCTTGTATTACTGTTGGTCATAACTTTATACTGCTTTCTCTGCTTTCTGACCCATCGCTAGATTTGTTCTTCTTCTTTGCCGGATGGCATCTCTTGTTCAGCGTCTACGCCATCATCGGTGTTCCAAGGTACCTGTCCGTTATGCATAGCATTCCTACACGTCCCTAACTCTTCACAGTACGGGTTTGGCCGGCCTTATCAACACAATTCAGATGTACGCCCGAGGTGCAATTGTCGCTGCCGTTCTTGGGACCGTGTCGACAGTTGGTTGGGTCCTGCAAGGCGTGGGCCTCGCCTTCTACTATCGCCAGGTGTGCAATAAATTCCTGTCATTCATAACACATTGTCCGTCAGGATTGACGTTACCCCTGCTCAGATTTGGGGACACCATACTGCCGCGGGCCATTCTGTAGCTAAGGTATGCCCTGTCTTCTTTCCACACGCCTCATTGCCTAACTCGGTGCCGTCATCCACAGGCAAGGACCGAACTGGCCACGCACGGTGCAAAAGCTTACTTTACGAGGGGATGAAAAAAATGACGACAACGAATTGATGCTGCTATTTTGGCCAAGTTTGATTGAATGCGGCTGGACGACTAATTACATGCCTACTATCCACGACTTGTCTATGGACGATAATTTTTCGATAATATATTATTTATTTTCTTGCGGCATGGACTATGTTCGTGACGTATTTAGGCCCACAAAGAGATGTAGATTGTGGGCCTGAGTGAGGAGGACAAAGCTGGTCCACAAATAGTTGGTGGGCAGGCATTGTTTTAGTCTTCGTGGAAAGATATCTGTCACACACACCATTTCAACTCCGCTGAAACCCGATAGCGCTGGTAAACCCCCTTACTCTTTTACCGCCATCATCTCATTTTTCTAAACCTCCTCTCTCGCTTGAGGGAAGGATTGTAAGTCCCATCCAAGCTCCTAGCCCTCCCCAATACACACCCTAACATGTCCACTTCCCTCACCAGGAAAAAAAACCTAAAAAAGAAAAATCAGAAGTTCACCATATCCGTTTATAAATAAAAAAAAAACGCCCCTACACATTCTCAGTAACGAAGCAAGAGTTATTATCTCCCTAAAAATCAAGCAATAACAACAACCATGTCGACTTCTCCCGCCGTTCAGAACACCGAGGGTGAGCCGCAGCAGCAGGCGCCTCCCGCACAGGCGATGCCCGCTCCGGCGCCCGCTCCTTACATCACTCCCGCCCCGGCCCCTTCTGCGTCTGCTCCGTCTGCAT
>Ga0157379_10005020_pt1 | contig 11354 bp, 11 predicted proteins | sample S25metaG_FD_121802 | JGI IMG/M metagenome (GOLD analysis project Ga0157379, IMG submission 121802) | Switchgrass rhizosphere microbial communities from Kellogg Biological Station, Michigan, USA - S2-5 metaG | ecosystem: Host-associated > Plants > Roots > Rhizosphere > Soil | place: USA... | reverse complement strand
GTTGGGGTGGGGGCGGGAGATCCTGGGTAAGTCCCCGCAGGCGCAGCGGATGCTCAAGTACAGCTTCAACCTGATCGACGACGGGTTGGTCGGGCAGCAGCTGTTCGCGGGTGAGGCGACCCGACTGGCGTACATGACCGACGAGGCCGTGGAGGGCAAGGAGGCGTTCCTGGAGAAGCGCGAGCCGAACTGGGCGCCCTATCCCTGGCACTACTGACACCTCACTTATACCCCCCAACGCTATGGTGCGCGGATGCGTCCACTGCGAGGTCTCCCCCTGGACGGAGCGCCGGCGACCCTCGACGACCTCGTCGGGGCCCTGACCGTCGCCATGGACGGCTCCGGTCCGGCCGTGCTCCCCGGGGCCACGGCGGCGCCGGCGGACGAGGTGCCGGACGAGGTCGCCGTCGTCATCAGCACGTCGGGGTCCACCGGGAGGCCGAAGCACGTGCTGCTCTCCGCGGCCGCGCTGACGGCCTCGGCGCGCGCCACGCAGGAGCGGCTCGGCGGACCCGCCCGCTGGGTGCTGGCGCTGCCGGTGGACCACGTCGCGGGCGTGCAGGTGGTGCTGCGGGCACTGCTGGCCGGGGCCCCACCCATGCTCCAGGACGTGCGGGAGGGCTTCCGGCCCGCCGGGTTCGCCGGGGCGACCGGGCGACTCCCGCACGGGGCGCGACGCTACACGAGCCTGGTGCCCACGCAGCTGGGACGGATCCTCGACGAGGCCGGCGCGGCGATGGACGCCCTGGCGGGGTACGACGCCGTCCTGATCGGCGGCGCCGCGCTCGCCCCGGCGCTGCGGTCGCGGGCGGAGGAGGCCGGGATCCGGGTCGTCACGACCTACGGGATGAGCGAGACCTGCGGCGGGTGCGTGTACGACGGCCTGCCCCTGGCCGGTGTGGAGGTGTCCATCGCACCGGACGGCAGGCTGGCCCTCGGCGGGCCGATGCTCGCCTCGGGCTACCTGGGCGATCCCGCGCTCACCGCGGAGTGCTTCGTGGACGGCCGGTTCGTCACCGGCGACCTCGGGCAGTGGGTCGGCGACCGGCTCACGATCCTCGGCCGGGCGGACGACATGATCGTCACCGGCGGGGAGAAGGTGGCGCCCGCCGCCGTCGAGCGGGTGCTGTCGGCGCAGCCGGGCGTGGCCGCGGCGTGCGTGGTCGGGGTGCCGGACCCCGAATGGGGACAGGTCGTCGCCGCCGCGGTGGTGCCCTCGGGCGCCGGACCCGATCTCGACGCGCTGCGCTCGGCCGTGCGCGAGGCCGAGGGCCGCGCCGCCGTCCCCCGACGGATGCAGCTGCTGCCCGAGCTGCCGTTGCGGGGGGTGGGCAAGCCGGACCGCACCGCCGTCGCGGAGCTGTTCGCCGAACCCGTTCAGGTGGGAGACACCCCGAACCGGTGACCCTTGGTGACACCCCATGGTGTCGATCACTCTCCGTTGATTGACCACTACAGATTCATCCGATGTGCTCTCGTCCCACACGGCACTGCTTCACCAGCCGTCACAGGAACCACACGGGACGGAGCACGGAATGCGGATGAGGCGCACGGCGCTGCTGACCGCCGCGGTCGCGGCGTTCACCGTCGCCGGGATCGCCCCGGCGCAGGCCGCGACGGGCGGGGACGACACGACCTGGACCGCCGACCTCGCCACCGGTGAGGCCGCGGGGGTGGTCTCCGCGGGCGGCGCGGTGCGCCTCGACCCGGGCACGGCGTTCGCGGCCCCCGCGGACTCCGCCCTGACCGAGGGCGCCCCGGACGTGGTCCCCACCGGGCTGCTGACACTCGCCCCGCACGAGCTGACCGCCCCCACGTCGCGGGTCGCCTCGGTGCTCGACGCGGACGTCCCGGCCGGGAGCACCGCCTCGATGGACGTGCGCGGGCGCACCGCGACCGGCGGCTGGACCGAGTGGATCCCCTCGGCGGAGTCCGGCACCGCGTCGCTGCCCGTCGCGACGAGGGAGGTGCAGGGCCGGCTGGTCCTCACCGGCACGGGCGCCACGGTCCGCGGCGCGACGCTCACCGCGGCTTGGGCGACCGGCGGTGTCGAGGGCGCGCAGACCGAGGCCGCGCCCTACTCCGCCGGTGTGTTCGCCACCCGCGAGGGCCTCGTCGGCGGCACCACCGCGAACGGGCACGTGATCACCGATCGGGACCACTTCGTGGCGCTGCCCTCGCGGCGGGCGCTGTCCCCACGGGACACCAGCGACTACTCCGTGAAGGTCTGCGCACCCAACGGCAGGTGCGCGTTCGCGCCGGTCTGGGACGTGGGCCCCTGGAACACCCGGGACGACTACTGGAACCCCGCAGACCGGCGCCAGGACTGGAAGGACCTCCCGCAGGGCGTCCCGGAGGCGCAGGCCGCGTTCCGGAACGGCTACAACGGCGGCAACGACCAGTTCGGCCGCAAGCTCGTGAACCCCGCGGGCATCGACCTCGCGGACGGGGTGTTCTGGGACGCGTTGGGGCTCAAGGACAACTCGCAGGTCCGGGTGGACTACCTGTGGACCGGCTCGGTGCGGCTGTCCAAGGTGGAGTCGGACACCGCCGAGGGCGTCGCCCAGGTGCGGTCGGCGCCGGACGCGGCGGCCCAGATCGTCGGGATCGCGGCGGACAGCGCGGACGTGCCCGTCGAGTGCGTGACGGGGGCCTGGGCGCGGATCGGGGCGGGCCAGTTCCTCGCCACCCGGGCGCTGCCCGACTCGGGCGACGCCCCCGCATGCGCCGCCGACCAGCAGGGGGCGGGTGCGGTCGGCGCGGGGACCACTCCGGGCGACACCGGCGCGACGCGCGCGCCGACCAGCGCGGAAGCCGGGGGTGCCGCGGCGGTCAGGGCGGGCGGGTGAGCCGGAGGTCCCGCGGCGGGAAGTAGATTCGGCCGGTGGCGACTGTTGCGCAGTGGGTGGAGGGGGCGCGGCCCCGGACGCTTCCGACCGCCCTGGCCCCGGTGCTCGTCGGGACCGGGGCGGCGATCGGGTCGGGGACCGTGTCGGTCGGGCGGGCGGTGCTCGCGCTGCTGGTCTCGGTGGCCCTGGTGATCGGCGTGAACTTCGCCAACGACTACTCCGACGGCGTCCGCGGGACGGACGACGCGCGCGTCGGGCCGATGCGGCTGGTGGGCTCGAAGGCCGCGACCCCGGAGGCGGTGCGCACCGCCGCGTTCGTGTCCTTCGCGGTCGCCGCGCTCGCCGGGCTCACCCTGGTCTCGCTGGCCCGGGCCTGGTGGATGATCGCCGTCGGCGCGGTGTGCATCGCGGGGGCGTGGTTCTACACCGGCGGGCGGCGGCCCTACGGGTACGCGGGGCTCGGCGAGGTCGCCGTGTTCGTGTTCTTCGGCCTGGTCGGCACGCTGGGGACGACCTACACCCAGGCGGGGTCGATCGGGCCGCTGCCGGTCGTCGGGGCCGTCGGGGTGGGCCTGCTCTGCTGCGCCGTGCTCGTCGCGAACAACCTGCGGGACATCACCGGGGACGCGGACGTCGGCAAGCGCACGCTCGCCGTGGCGCTGGGCGAGCGGGACACGCGGCGCTTCTACGCGGCGCTGGTCGTGCTGCCGTTCCTGCTGACGGTCGGGATGGGCCTGCTCACCCGGCCCGCGTTCCTCGGGATCCTGGCCGCGCCGCTCGCGCTCACACCCGCCCGCGCGGTACTCGGCGGCGCGGACGGCCGCGCACTGATCCGCGTGCTGCAGCAGACGGGCGTGCTACTGCTCGCGTGGTCCGTCCTGACCGCCGTCGGCCTCGGGCTCGGTGCCGCCTTCTGAGGCGTCCCCTCGGAGCCCGGCGCGCAACGCCGCGCGCTCGGCCCCGCGGCGCTCCCGCGCGGCCGCCAGCGCCCGGTCCAGGCGCCCGCGCAGGCCACGGAACACCAGCATCGACAGCGGCAACGCCACCACGAGCGCGACGAGGATCGCCAGCAGCACCGGGACTCCGACCGCCGCCAGCACGGCCGCGATGACCGCGACGAGCGCGATCCGGGCGACCGTGTAGAGCGCGATCGTGGTCGCGAGCCCGGGCTCTGCCCGGGTCTCGGCGGGGGTGTCGGTGCCGTGCGCCATGCGCCCAGGATACCGACCGCTCGTCGAGCGGCCTTTACCGTCCGACGGTCCCGGTGCCGGACCGAACGCGGAACGCACGCCCCGGCGTGCATCGTGGGCACGAGGGAAAACCGCAGTTCAGACGGTTCTCAGGGCGCGCTCAGACGCCTCTCAGGGTGCATGGTGACTTCAGCCTGAACGTCCGCTTTGCCCTTTAAGAGCCCTTTACCTCCGCCCAACCGTTCGAGTACCCGGGGTCCTCGGTGTCACGATGGCCCGGTAATCGACGATACGGAGACTCCGCGGAGGCACTGGATGTCTGCACCGGCCCAGAACGCGAACGAGCGCCTGCTCACCCCCGGCGAGGTGGCGACCCTGTTCCGTGTCGACCCCAAGACCGTGACCCGATGGGCCTCGGCCGGACGGATCGGCTCGATCCGGACCCCCGGTGGCCACCGCCGCTTCCGGGAGTCCGAGGTGCGCAGCATGCTCGCCGACCTCACCAGTGAGGCGACGATCGGCACGCACCACCGGTAGGGCGCCGACGACGGGTCCGGGCGACCGGACCCGACCGGGTTCCTGCACTCCGGCGGCGCCCGTCCGGCCGGTACGCTCGGCGGCATGCCGTTGTTGTACGTCGTGGTCTTCGCCGGAGCGGCCGTGATCGCGCTGCTGCTGTGGCGGGCGATGAACGGCGACCGGGCCCAGATCCCCCGCGGCGGGGGCAGCCCGCGGTCCGCGGACTCCCCGCCCCCGAGCGGGCCCACCGGCCCGGACGACGACCCGGACTTCCTCCGCTCCCTGGACGAGGACCTGCGCCGACGCGGCCAGGACGAGTCCTGAGCCGTGCGCCACCCCTAGCGCGGGAAGCCGTCCGCCACGGACGCCGCCAGCTCCAGCAGCGCGATGCGCGTGGGCTGGCCGAGCCGCTCCAGATCCACCTCCGCGCCCTCCTCGAGGTGCGGGTCGAACGGGATCTGGATGACGGCCCGGCAGCGGTGCGCGAAGTGCTGCGCCACCCGGTCCAGGTCCACCGCACCCGCCTGCCGGTGCACGTTGTTGATCACGGCGACGGCGTTGTGCACGAGGTCGGAGTGCTGGTGCGCCTCGAGCCAGTCCATGGTCGCCGAGGCGCTGCGCGCGCCGTCGATCGAGCCGGACGACACGATGATCAGCTGGTCCGCCACACCCAGTACCCCGTACATCGCGGAGTGCATGAGGCCGGTCCCGCAGTCCGTGAGCACGATGTTGTAGAAGTGCTCCAGCAGCGTGACCGTGCGGCGGTAGTCGTCCTCGGAGAACGCCTCGGAGACCGCCGGATCCTGCTCGCTGGCCAGCACCTCCAGCCGCGAGGGGCCTTGCGAGGTGTAGGCCCGCACGTCCGTGTACCGGCGCACCCGCTGCGCGTCTCGCAGCAGGTGCCGGACGGTCGCGCTGGTCTCCAGCGGGATCTTCTGGCTGAGCGTGCCGCGGTCCGGGTTCGCGTCCACCGCGACGACCCGGTCCCCCCGCTTGGAGGCGAAGGTGGCGCCCAGGGTCGCGGTGATCGTCGTCTTGCCGACGCCGCCCTTGAGGCTCAGCGTGGCGATCTTGTGGCAGCCCAGCAGCGGCTGGTTGACCCGCGCGATGAGCTCGCGCTCCCGGATGTCCTGTGGGCTCTCCCCCGGGTTGATCAACCGGCCGGTGAGCAGGTAGAGGAACCTGCGCCACCCGGTGCGGGGCGGGCGCCTGCGGTTGGGCTTGAGCAGGCGCGCGGTGGAGAGGTCCGCGGCGTCGGGGTCCGAGCCCGCACGGGTGCGTTGGGCCTCCTGCGCGGCGACCGCGCCGGGGTCCGTCCAGCGTCCGACGTCGCGGATCGGCCGCTGCGGGCGGGTGGTCCCCTGCGGCGGGGTGAGGTCGACCGCGGAGACGCCCTGCGGCGGGGTGCGGGCCGCCTCGGAGGTGCGCCACGGCTCGCGCCGCGGGCGCTCGGCCGGAGTGCCCTGGGGCGGCGTGTCCGGCGGTTGCTGGGGCGCGACGGCCTCCGGCGGGGCCGGCTGGGGGCGCGGGGTGGGCGACGGCCGCTCGGGCTCGGCGTGGGTGGCCGGATGCTGCGGCTCGGGAGCGGGGGGCGGGACCTCCGGCTGCGCGTGCTGGGGGCGCGGTGGGGTGTGCGGGGTCTCCTGCTGCGGCACCGAGTAGGCCTGCGGGGCCTCGGGCGGGCGCTGCTGCTCGTGGTCCCAGGAGGTCTCGTCCAGCTCGTCGAGCTCGAGGACGTCCGAACCCCAGGACGCGTCGTCCGGCAGGACGCCCCAGGCCTCGTCCCGGCGCGCGCCGACACCCGGCTGGGCCGTGGCGGACCCGTTCGGCTCACGGTGCTCCGGAGCCTCCGACTCCGCAGCGGCCCACCGCTCCCGCACGTAGCGACCCACGGAACCGTCGGGGTACTCGTCGGGCCTCGTCTCACTCACGGTCGCCGACGGTAGTCGCGCAATCCCTTTCGGTCGAGGTGATGCGCCTTGCCTCCCCTATCCGAGTCCGGCGTAGGAGTGCAGCCCGGCGATGACCATGTTGACGAAGAACAGGTTGAAGATGACCGTGGCCAGCCCGACGATGTTGATCCACGCCGCGCCCACGTGCCGCCAGCCGGAGGTCGCGCGGGCGTGCAGGTAGGCCGCGTAGACCACCCAGGCGACGAACGCGACGGTCTCCTTCGGGTCCCAGCCCCAGAACCGGCCCCAGGCCGCCTCGGCCCAGATCGCGCCGCAGATGACCGCGAAGGTGTACATCGGGAACGCGACGACGGTGGTCCGGTACGCGAGCCGGTCCAGGGTCTCCTGGGCGGGCAGCTTCTCCGCGAACCGGGCCGGCTTCCCGGCGCGCTTGCACAGGTACAGGATGCTGGCGATGCCGGGCACGATGAACAGCCCGGTCGCGAGCGTGACCGTGGTGACGTGGATGACCAGCCAGTACGACTGCAACGCCGGCACCACGGGCGCGGCCTGGGCGTAGAGCACGGTGCCCGCGAGGACCATGAGGGTGAGCACCGGGGCCAGCACGAACACGCCGAGCCTGCGCACGCCCTTGCTCGTCGGGCTCACCCGCTGCAGCACGACCAGCCAGGCGACCATCGCCGCGAGGCACACCGCGGAGGTGTACTCGTACATGTTGCCGAGCGGCCAGCGGTCGGTGGCGAACCCGCGCAGCGCGATCGACCCGACGTGCAGGAGCACGCCGAGGATCGTCAGCGAGACGGCCATCCGCCCGAACCGCGACGCCCGGGAGCGGCGGGGCCGCTCCGGCTTCGGGGTCCTCGCGGCCGGGACGGGGACGTCCGCGGAGGCGGAGCTTGCGGAGCCGACCATCGACGCCGGCTCGGCGCTGACGATCCCCAGGTCCGCGGTGCCGGACCCGGCCGCGACGGCCGCGGGCTGCGCGACCTCGGCGGCCTCCGCGACCTTCGGGCTGCGCGCGGAGACGTACTCGACGGCGTAGAACGCCATCGCCAGCAGGTACACCACCACGGTGCCCTGGAACAGCATGTCGCTGTAGGACGACAGCACCGGATCGATGGTCATCGCTCTCCACCACTCGTGTTGTCCAGCAGGTCCGCCCGCAGGCGGTCGAACTCCTCGCCGTACCCCGCGCGGTCCGTGCGGGCCAGGCCGCCCAGCTCCACGCGGGTGCACCCGTCCGCGGCCGGGGTGACGCGCACCCAGAACCGGCGGCGCTTGATCGACAGCGACAGGAACAGCCCGGCGAGCATCAGCAGCGCGAAGACCAGCACGGCCTCCTGCCCCGGGTCGTGGCTGACCTGCAGCGCGACCCAGTCGTCGACCGAGTCGAAGGTGATCCTCGTGCCGTCGTCGAGGGTGATGCTCTGGCCCGGGGTCAGGTTCTCCCGGGCGACGCGCGCCAGCTCGCCCGAGTCGACCTTCGACTGGTCGACGGAGAAGATCGACTGGCCGCGGCCGTCGTCCAACCCGAGGTCGCCGCGCATCACGTCCACCGCGACCTCGGGGGCCAGCAGGTCCGGGAAGGTCGAGGTCACCACCTGACCGCCGGAGCTCGTGGGCGCGAACAGGCCGGTGATCGCGATCGAGCTGCGCCGGCCGGTGGCGTCGTCGGGGATGCCGGGGCGCTCGAACTTCGTGGCGCCCTGCGACAGGTAGGTGCGGGTGTCCACGGGCTGCCACTGGATCTCGCCGGTGCGCTGCCGCCCGTCGGGCCAGGTCACGGTGAACCGCGGGGCGTAGCCGTGGTTGAGCAGGTAGACGCGGTCGCCGTCGAGGCGCAGCGGGTGGTTGACCGACAGCTCGTAGTTCTGCCAGGTACTCGTGTCGCCGCCGGCGACCTGCTCCGCGCTCTGGTAGCCGATCTGCGCGCGGTACTGCTTCGGCTGGCCGTTGGACAGGTACTCCGCGGCGAAGGAGTCCACCTTGATGCAGAACGGGGCGAGGTTCGTCCCGTCCACCTGCAGGCCGGGGCGGAAGGAGTCGTAGCCCAGGATCGAGGTGTTGCAGAACTGGCCGCCGTTCGCGAGCACGATGACCTGGCCCTCGTACCCGAACAGCTTCCCGACGGCCATCGCCAGCAGCAGCCCCACGATGCTCAGGTGGAACACGAGGTTGCCGGTCTCGCGCAGGTAGCCCTTCTCGGCGGAGACCGAGTCCTCGGTCCGGGTGCGGCGCCAGCCCTTGAGCCGGCCGTCGAGCCGGTCGAGGACCTCCGCGGGCGTGCCGTCCACGACGTCGACGGCGTGGTGCGGCATCCGGGAGAGGTTTCGCGGGGTGGCGACGGGCCGCTGCCGCATCGCGCGGAGGTACTCCAGCGACCGGGGGGTGAGGCAGCCGACGAGGGAGATCATCAGCAGCAGGTAGATCGCGGCGAACCACGGGGTGGAGAAGACCTCGAACGCGCCGACCTTGTCCCAGAGGACGGAGAGCTGCGGATGGTCCGCCTTGTACTGGTCCACCAGCTGCGGGTTCAGCGAGGTCTGCGGCAGCAGCGCACCCGGCAGCGAGGCCAGGGCCAGCAGGAACAGCAGGACCAGGGCGGTGCGCATGCTGGTGAGGCCGCGCCAGGCGTTCCGCAGCACCGCGAGGGCCGCCGGGGTCCGCTTCGGCGGGTCCGGCGCCGTCTGCGGCGGGGCGGGGGGAGCGGTGGTCATAGCGCGGGTACGAACCCTGCGATCGAGACCTGGAGCTGCGCGAGGAGGCTCCCCCATAGGCCGCTGACCAGCAACGCGCCCACGGCGACCAGCAGCACGCCGCCCGCGATCTGGATGCCGCGGGTGTTGCGGCGCAGCCAGCCGAGCGCGGCGACCGCGCGGGAGGCGCCGAGTGCGATGACCACGAACGGGACGCCCAGGCCTGCGCAGTAGGCCAGGGTGAGCACGACCCCGCGCAGCGACCCGCCCCCGGTGCCTGCGGCGACGGCGACCACGCCCGCGAGCGTGGGGCCGATGCAGGGCACCCACCCCAACCCGAACACCGCGCCGAGCAGCGGGGCGCCCCAGAGACCGAGCCTCGGCACCCAGTGCACGCGCTTCTCGTTCTGCAGGACCGGGATGAGCCCGACGAACGCCAGCCCCATCACGATCATGACGATCCCGCCGACGCGCTGCAGGACCTCCTCGTTCCGCACGAGGACGTCCGCGAGCCACACGACGCCGACCAGGATCGCGCCGAACACCAGGGTGAACCCGGCGACGAACAGCCCCGCGGCGCCTGCCACGCGGAACCGCCCGCGGCGGTGCTCCCGGGCCTCGTCCCGGGTGACCGGCGGGGCGTCCGCGCCGACCAGCCCCGCGAGGTAGGCGAGGTAGCCGGGGACGAGCGGGACGACGCACGGCGAGGCGAAGCTGACCGCGCCCGCGAGGACCGCGACCACTGCTGCGACGAGCAGCGGGCCGCTGACCGCGAGGGTGGTCGAGGCATCCATCGCAGGCCAGAGTACGCATGTTCTACGGCTCGTAGTGCGGCGGGCGGCAGGGTGACGCGGAGGACGCCCCAGCGCCAGTCGGCGACGGTCGGGCGGCCCCTCGCGTCACGGCCTTCCGGTGCCTGTGCGGCACGGTGGCGCTCCTAGGGCGCGGCCTCCGCGGCGACCCGGTTCACCGTCGCGAGGAGCTCGCTGGGGCGGATCGTGGTGAGGTAGACCGCGGCGACGCGGTGCTGCCTGTCCAGCACGATCGTCGAGGGGACCGTGTTGCGCGGATAGCCGTTCAGCGCGGCGAGGCTGCGCGAGGCCGGGTCGAAGATCGAGTCGTAGGTGAGGCTGCGGTCCGTGACGAAGTCCCGGGCCGCGTCCCGGTCGTCCCGCACGTCGATGCCCATCAGCGCGACGCCCTGGTCCTTGGTCTGCTGCGCCACGAACTCCAGGTCGGGGGCCTCGGTCCGGCACGGCCCGCACCACGAGCCCCAGATGTTGACGACGACGACCTTGCCCGCGTAGTCGCCGAGCCCGACCTGGGCGCCGTCGTTCAGCAGCGAGTCACCGGTCAGGTTCGGCGCGGTGCCGCGGGAGGCGGGCGGGTCGTAGAGGATCGTCGTCTGCCCGCCGGGCGCGACGAACGTGAACTCCTGCTGGGTGGTGGCGACGGCGTCCTTGCTGTCCGAGCACCCCGCCAGCACCAGCAGCCCCGCGAGCAGCGGGAGCAGAATCCGCCTCATGCGCCGGTGACCGTCGGGTCCGAGGCGCCGGCGGGCTCGCTGTAGTGCAGGCCCGTCGCGGTGGTGCCGGTGATCTCCACGCTGGTCAGCGAGCCGAGCGCGCACTGCCGGGAGCGGGGGTCGTGCCAGAGCCGCTGCCCGAGCAGGTAGCGGCGCAGCGTCCAGATCGGCGGCTGGTGGGACACGCAGACCGCCTCGTGACCCTCGGCCAGCGCGCGGGCCCGGTGCACCGCACCGAGCATGCGGTGCGCGATCTTGAGGTACGGCTCGCCCCAGGACGGGGTGAACGGGTCCCGCATGAGCTTCCAGTTGGCGGGCTTGCGCAGCGCCCCGTCCCCGACGCCGAACGCCTGCCCCTCGAACAGGTTCCCGGACTCGATCAGCCCGTCCTCGGTGACGATCTCCAGGCCGTGGGAGGCGGCGATCGGCGCGGCGGTCTCCTGTGCGCGCAGCAGCGGGGACGCCACCACGGCCGTGATGTCCGCGTCCGCGAGGTGCTCGGCGACCGTCTTGGCCTGGGCCTGCCCCTCGTCCGCGAGCCGGTAGCCGGGGATGCGGCCGTAGAGGATGCCCGCGGGATTGTGGACCTTCCCGTGCCGCAACAGATGCACGACCGTCCGTGGGCCGGTGACCTCCGGCGAGCTCCGATCCCCCGCGTGATC
>Ga0157379_10005019_pt1 | contig 11354 bp, 13 predicted proteins | sample S25metaG_FD_121802 | JGI IMG/M metagenome (GOLD analysis project Ga0157379, IMG submission 121802) | Switchgrass rhizosphere microbial communities from Kellogg Biological Station, Michigan, USA - S2-5 metaG | ecosystem: Host-associated > Plants > Roots > Rhizosphere > Soil | place: USA... | reverse complement strand
GCCAACGTCGCCTCGCTCCCCGTGCATCCGGACGACGTGGTGCGCCGTTACCGCGCACACCTGGCGAAGCGTGCCGACTTCGACGAGGCGGGCTTCGACGCGGCAATCCTCGTTGGGTTGCTGCTCCGCGGCTGGCGCAAGGGGATGGACGCCGAGGCCGGAGTCACGCTCGCGTCGGGGGTCGGCGCCGCCGACGACCTCGCCTGGTGGTGCGAGCGAGCCGTCGAGGCCGCCGACCGGCTCTTCTAGCCCGATCGTCACGCCGAATGCGCAACGCTCGGCCCGCCGTCAGCGGTCCCTTGTCACGCCGGACGTGACGTCAGTCCGATCCGGGCCCAGGCGCGCCCAGCTCTCGCGCGTCAGCCGGTAGAGCACGTGCCGGCGCAGTCGATGGTCGTCCACGAAGCGCGGGTGGTCGAAGTCGTCGGCCGGGTCGCGGGTCATCCCGAGCCGCTCCATCACCGCCCGCGACCTGGCGTTGTCCGGCACGGTGAACGAGACGATCTCGGCCAGCCCGAGATTCTCGAACCCGAACCGCAGGGCCGCCCGTGCCGCCTCCGTCGCGTAGCCGTGGCCCCACGCCGCGGGCCCCAGCCGCCAGCCGACCTCGACGGCCGGCATGAACGCCGCCTCGAACGTGTGCGAAGCCAGCCCGACGAACCCGAGGAACGCGCCGTCGTCGACCCGCTCGACGGCCCACAGCCCGTGTCCGTTGGTCGCCCAGTGGTCGAGGATCCGGTCGACGAGCGCGTCGCTCGCGGCTCGGTCGAGCGGCCCCCGGAGGAACTCCGACACCCGTGGATCCGCATTGAGCTCCGCGAACGGCTCGCGATCGGCGTCCCGCCATTCGCGCAGGACCAGCCGGGACGTCGTCAGGCGGGGGATCGGCGGACCGTCCATCGTCGGCCGCCGGATCAGCTCGGCGCGGCGAGGTCGCGCCGCGGGAACACGACCAGCGCCATGACGATCGCGATCGCCCCGACGGCGGCAAGCAGCAGCAACCCCGCCGCGTCGACGATCCCGTTGAGGATGTCGCGCGACGCGAGGTAGTGGAAGATCGAGTACGGCTCGAGACCCTTGGCGTCCGGCCAGAGCGACGCCAGGACGTAGACGAAGTACGACACGACGACGATCGCGAGGGTGACGCCGAGCGCCGGCGTCAACCGGTCGAACGAGACCGACGCGGCGAGGCCGATCGCCGCGATCGAGCCCCACAGGAGCATGCCGTTGATCCAGAGCAGCGGCAGGCGCTCCACGACGAGCTCCCCGCCGACGCCGACGATCGCCGATCCGAGGAGGGTCCCGAGGATCGCCGCGAGCAGGATCAGGCCGATGAAGAACAGCGTGGCGGCGAGCAGCGTGACGTAGACCCGACGGCGCGAGATCGGCCGGGCCAGGAGCACCTCGAGCGTGCCCCGCTGTCGTTCGCCCGCGATCGCCGAGGCCGAGAACCCGATCGCGAAGATCGAGGTGAGGATGATCGCGATCGGGTGGATGTAGCCGACCGCGATCGCGCCCGGCAGGCTGAACACGTCGGCCCCACCGAAGTTCGTGAGCTGCTTCGGGATGATCCCCGAATCGACGAGCGCCTTCATCTGCGACCCGAACGACTTGTAGATCACGGGCAGGAACGAGCTCCAGGCGAGCATCGCGACGCACACGATCACGAGCTTCGTCCGCTGCGACCGCCAGAGGTGGCCGAACAGCACGAGGTTCATTGCGCCACCCCGGCGCCGCCGGCCGCGGCGAGCGCCGGCAGGTCGTCGTCCTCGGGCTCGGCATCCTCGTACAGCTCGAGGAACGCCTCCTCGAGGTGGGCCGGCTCGATCGTCAGGTCGCTGATCCGGTGGCCGGCGATCGCGGCCAGGAACGGCCCGACATCGCCCTCGAGCTGGCAGGTCAGCCGCCCGTCGACCGTCCGGCCGAGCCCGCTGACGCCGGCCACGCCGTCGAGCTTCGGCAGGTCGCCGTCGGCCGCCCGCAGCTCGACGTTCCGCTTCCGGTGCTCGAGCAGGCTCGTCACGTCCTCGAGAGCGACGAGACGGCCGCGTCGCACGATGGCGACGCGATCGCACACCCGCTCGACCTCGGACAGCACGTGCGACGAAAAGAAGATCGTCCGTCCGGCGGCCTTGAGGTCGTCGAGGATCGCGTAGAAGGCGCGCTGCATCAGCGGGTCGAGACCCTCGGTCGGCTCGTCGAGGATCGCGAGCTCCGGGTCGTGCTGGAGCGCCTGGATGATCCCGATCTTCTGGCGCATCCCGCGCGAGTAATCTCGGACGGGTCGGCGGAGGGTCCGCGCCGACAGCTCGAGCCGCTCGAGGAGCTCCGCCCGTCGGACCGACGGACGACCGGTGAGCTCGCCGAGGTAGTCGAGCAGGCGCTCGCCGCTGAGCGAGTCGTAGAGCGCGATCCCGCCCGGGAGGTAGCCGACCCGGCTACGGATCGCGACGCTGTCCCGGACGACGTCGAGGCCGAGGACGCTCGCCGAGCCGGCGGTCGGGTGGAGGTAGCCGAGGAGGAGCCGGATCGTTGTCGACTTGCCGGCCCCGTTCGGGCCGAGGAACCCGAAGATCTCGCCCTCGTGGACGGCGATCGAGAGGTCCTCGAGGGCGCGCACCTCGCTCCCGCCGCGCGAGGCACCGGGACGGTGGACCGGCAGCTCGCGATGCCCGTAGCGCTTGGTCAGGCCGGTCGTCGTCAGCGCATCCATCGCGGCCAAGCCTAGCCGAGCCGCGTTCGATCCGGCATCCTCCGTGCGAACCCCACGCACACCGGGATCCGCTCGGACGGAGGAGCCACGATCATGCCGAAGACCGTTCCCCATGGACCGGGCCTCGAGCCCGGCAGCCTGCCCTTCTCGAAGGTCGTCGAGGCGAACGGGCTTGTCTTCCTCGCCGGCCAGATCGGCGATGCGCCCGGCTCGAACGGACCGGTCCCGGGCGGGATCGAGGCCGAGACGCGGGCCATGCTCGACAACGTCGGCCGCCTGCTGACGGCCGTCGGCCTGGGCTACTCCGATGTCGTCAAGTGCACGGTCTATCTGACGGACTTCGAGGAGTTCGGGGCGATGAACGCGATCTACCGCGAGGTCTTCGCAAGCGATCCGCCGACACGGGCGACCGTCGAGGTCAGCCGGCTGGCCCTCGGCGCCCGGATCGAGATCGAGGTCATCGCCGCGCGCTGACCCGCGCACGACCATGCCCGGACCCCAGGCACGCCGACGCCCGCTCCGGGAGTCCGGAACGGGCGTCGAGCGGCGAGACCCTGGGGGGCGAGGTCCCGCGGTGGCTTACGAGCCGATGATCAGATCGTCGATCGCGACCGGCCGGCCGGAGCTCGACACGACGATCTTGAAGGTGTGCTGCCCGGCCGGCAGCGCCTTCGAGAACAGGAGCCTGCGGGCGACGAAGACGGACCGCCGAAGGTCGACGGTCGCGACCGCCTTCCCGTCGATGTACACGCGGGCGGTCCCGCGGGTCGGTCCGACCGGACCCGTCCACGCGATGCCGGTGCCCGTGAAGGTGATCGTGGCCGACGCGCCGGTGCGGGTCGCGTACTTCACCTGGTGGCCCGAGTACGCCGAGTAGCGGGCGGTCGACCAGGCGAGGCGATACGTGATCGCGCCGGACGTCTCCCCGACGCGCCGGTCGTCCGAGGTGATCCACGACGAGGTCGACTTGACCGTGGTGCTGCCTGCGACGGTGGTCGTGGAGCCCATGATCGTCATCACCCGCTGGACGTACATGCGCGAGAACGACGACCAGAGGCTCGAGTTCCGCTCCGATGACCCCGTCAGCCACCAATGGGCCACCGTCGGCCAGGCGTCGAGCCAGATGTACAGGGCGGTCACCTTGCGGTGGGCCACGATCTCCTGGTTCGTCGGCGTCTGGGGCGCGGTGGAGCTCCCGAGGTAGAGCTTTGCCCAGGCCGCCCAGCTCGCGGGCATGATCTGGTACTTGCCGTATGCGCCGCTGGTCGCGTTCCGGGCCGTGTAGCTCCCGCCCGATTCCACCTGGCCGAGCGCGTAGAGGAAACGCTCGAGGCCGGGCGGCGGCGTCGCCGAGGTCACGACCGCCGGGACGATCGAGACCAGGAGTGCCGCGACCAAGAGGGCCACGGGGACCGCACGACGGCGGCCAGCCACGTCTGGCAATGGTGCTCCTTCCTACCGGGACGGCACGGTGAGCGCGCCGGGCGATGGACGGACGAAAGCCGGGCGGAGGAGGGACGCAGGCGTCATCGGGGTTTCGGCGCCCGCGCCGCGGAAAGGTGAGCTCTCCGGCGGCAACGTCTTCGATTCGGCCGCCGGTCCACACCCGACACCGGCAACCCTGGGGGTACGGACCAGCATACGGGCCATGTCCATCCCCGGCATGTGCGCCGGAGATCAGCCTCGCGCGAGCAGAAAGGCCGCCGTGCGATCGAGCGCGTCGGCGAGGACCGGCTTCAAGGTGTGCCCGAGGCGCGGATACGTGACGAGCTCGGCGTCGGCAAGCAGGCGGATCCGTTCCCGGAGGAGGTCAAGCCGGGCAAATGGATCCGCCTCACCGGACAGGAACAGGACCGGGCAGCGGATCGCCGGGAAGTGAGCCGTTCGCTCGTCGGCCTTGCCGCTCGCGCCGGGCGGGTGGAGGGGGAAGCTGAAGAGGACGAGGGCGGCATAGTCCGTGTCGGATTCGGCCGCGGCGAGGCTGGCGACGCGCCCGCCGTATGACTGGCCGCCGACCGCGATCGCGCGACCGTCGGCGCCCGCGGCCAGAGGTCCGTCCGGGACGATGGCCCGGAAGGCCGGGACGGCCGCCTCCGCCTTCTTGAGCGGCAGATCGATCGCCCGGGCGTCCACGCCGCGCGCGAGCAAGCCGCGGACGTGGCCGGCCATGCTGGCGGCGGAGCCGCTGGCCCCGTGGCCGACGTAGAATCGGATCGCCATCACGACAGGGTAGCCGTCGACCGCCCGGGACTGCGGTCGGACCAGCGCCGAGCCCGCTCGAGCGATCGAGCGTGCCTGACCCGATCGGATGGGATCGCTGGCCCGGTCGGGCCATGGCCGGTGCGCGACCGCACCGTCCATGGTGAGCGGACCGCAAAGGAAGTCGATGCTGCCCAGTTCATCGCGCGGTCGCCTCGTCGACCGCATCCGTCCCCCCGGCTCGCCCGCCGCCTCCGCGCCGATTCGGCCCGCCCGCAGGCGCGCCCTCGGCCTGGCCGTCGCCACGACGCTCGTGCTCGTCCTGTCCGTGCTCGGCCCCGCGATCCGGATCGCGACCGTGTCGGCCGACGGCGTGCCCGGCCTGCCGGACCTGACCTTCTACGGCCGGGGCTACGGCCACGGCGTCGGGATGTCGCAGTACGGGGCACGCGGCCGAGCCCTCGCCGGCCAGCTGGCCCCGGCCATCCTGGCCCATTACTACGCGAAGACGACCCTCGGCACGCGAAGCACGTCGAAGATCGTGCGGGTCCTGCTCCTGACCGGGTTCCCGGCAACGACGGCCAAGCCGCTGGCCGTCGCCGGGCGGGTCGGGCCATTCACGATCGACGGGATCGCCACGACCTTCCCGATCGACGCCTCCGTGCGCCTCGCCCCGACGGCCGTCGGGGCGACGACCTGGACGCTCAAGGTCGTCGCGGCGACCGGTCAGGTGCTCGCGAGCGCGACCGTCAGCGGCGACGTCTACGTCCGGCCCACGGGCGCGACCTACCTCCAGCTCCTGTCGAAGGCGACGACGACCAACCTCTATCGCGGCTTCTTCCGGATCCATCTGACGAAGACGGCGGCGGTCGTCAACCACGTCTCGATCGAGCGCTACCTGCGCGGGGTCGTCCCGCTCGAGATGCCGTCGAGCTGGCCGGTCGAGGCGCTCAAGGCCCAGGCCATCGCCGCCCGCTCGTACGCCCTGCGCCGGGTCCGCGCCGCGACCTACCTGTACGACCTGTACGACGACACCCGCTCGCAGGTCTATCGCGGGCGCCGGGCGGAGACCACGGCGGGCAACGCGGCGGTGACCGCCACGGCCGGTGTCGTCCTGCTGAGCGGCACGTCCCTGGTCAATGCGCTGTACCACTCGGCCGACGGCGGCTGGACGGAGAACAACGAGAACGTCTTCGTCAGCTCGAACGGATCGATCGTGGCGGGCGCGGTCTCGTACCTGCGGGGATCGAGCGACCGCGCCCCGGACGGGACGTCGTACGACAAGGCCTCGCCGTACGCGACGTGGCAGACCGCGACGTACAGCGCGGCAGCGCTCAGCGCGATCCTGGCCGCCGATCCGCGGACCAACGTCGGGACCCTGAGCGGCCTCGACCTGACGCGGCGCGGCGTGTCCGGCCGCCTGATCAGCGTCACCCTCGTCGGCGATCTCGGGTCGAAGACGGTCTCGGGCGACGTGTTCCGGGCCGTCTTCAACGCCGGCAAGCCGGCGGCCGACCCGCTCCTCCGCGACACGCTGTTCGACACCGCGCCGATCCCCTGACCGGCCGACGGCGTCGGCGACCCGAATCCCCGCGTCACCCCGGCGCGGTATCGTCGGGCCATGAGCGATCTCGCCTTCGACCCAACCCTCCCCCGCTGCTGGTGGTCGAGCGCGACGAGCGAGCGGCCGGACCCGCTGATGGTCCGATACCACGACGAGGAGTGGGGGACGCCCTGCCACGACGACACCGAGCTGTTCGAGCGGCTCACCCTGGAGGCCTTCCAGGCCGGTCTCAGCTGGTCGACGATCCTCCACAAGCGCGCTGCGTTCCGGCTCGCGTTCCGTGGCTTCGAGCCGGCGGTGGTCGCCCGGTTCGGTGACGCCGACCGGACCCGGCTGATGGGCGATGCGGGGATCGTCCGCAACCGGGCCAAGATCGATGCGACGATCGGCAATGCCGCAGCCTGGCTGGCCACCGGAGCCGAGTTCGGCTCGGTCGACGCCTACCTGGCCAGGATGGTTCCGGGTCCGCCGGTCCCGCTGGGCGGCGAAGCGCAGGCGGGCGACATCCCGGCGCGAACGGCCGCCTCGGATGCGCTCTCGGCCGACCTGCGGCGGCGTGGATTCCGGTTCGTCGGGTCGACGAGCATGTACGCGTTCATGCAGAGCGTCGGCCTCGTCGACGACCACCTCATGGGTTGCTTCCGCTACGTGGCAGCGGCCTGAGCGCGGAGGGCGAACGTCGTCGTGACACGCTAGCTGTCACAAGCCGGGCCCAGAGTGCCGCCATGATCACCATCGAATGCACCTGGTGTGACGCGGAGCTGGTCCTCGACAGCCTTGACGCCGAGGTCATCGACTGCCCGGATTGCCGCATCACGGTCGACATCGCCCGAGACCCGGAGCCGATCGCCATCGCGGCCTGAGGAGCGTCCGGACGCGCCGTCCCGGCCTGCGCCGGTGCCCGTCGTCTCACCTGCCCCTGCCGCCATACTGCGGCCAGCGCGTGACCGAGGGCAGTGTGGAGGATGGGATGGATGCTCGGAAGTACCTCGCCGAACTGGTCGGGACGTTCATTCTGGTCGTCATCGGGTCGCTGACGATCGTCGCCGCCGGGCAGATGAGCACGCCGATCCAGATCGTCGTTCCCTTCGGCTTCGGCCTCGGGCTTCTCGCGGCGATCCAGTCGGCCGGCTATGTCTCGGGCGGGCACTTCAACCCGGCGGTCACCCTCGGGGCGCTGCTCGACCGCCGGATCGACGTCATGAACGCCGTCGGCTACTGGGTCGCCCAGGTGATCGGCGCGATCGCGGCGTCGGCCACGGTGCTCCTCGTCGCCAACCAGGCCGCCGTCCAGGCGACGGCCAGCGGCGCTCCGGACGGCAAGCTCCTCAATGCGTTCGCGGTCGAGGTGCTCCTGACCGGGATCTTCGTGCTCGTCATCCTCACCGTCACGAAGCGCGCCCCGAACCACGCCGCGTTTGCGATCCCGCTGACCCTCATGGTCATCCATTTCGCGGGCATCCCGTTCAGCGGCGCCTCGGTGAACCCCGCCCGGTCTCTGGCGCCGGCCCTCGTCGGCGGCACGCTCGACCAGACGATCATCGTCTGGATCGCCGGTCCGCTGCTCGGGGCGGCGCTCGGTTGGGCCGTCTACCGGGCGCTGGAGGACGGGTCCACGCGCTGAGGCGCAGCTCGCTCCGCGGATCTGCCAATCGTCACGCGTCCGCAATCGGAACGACGACCCCGTCGACGCATCCGCCATCCGAACGGGTGGACCCTTCCGCCATGGACGGATCGATGCTCCAGATTCTCGGGCTGGTCGCCCTCGTCGGCGCCATGATCATCACCCTGTACGACATGCGGAGTGCGCTCCGGCCGGCGACCTGCGCGGAGTGCCCGCACTGTCGGAACCGAGCCGAGGCGGAGGCCCTCGAGCAGGAACGCCTCGCCCGCGAGTACGCCGCGAGCATCGGCCTGCCCGACAAGGACGAGGACGACCGGCGGATCGAATAGGAGAGCTGGCCGCGGCCGGTCAGTCGCGGTCTCGCCTCGTGGCTCGGCGCTCAGCGATCGGGGTGGCTGAACCGCCGGGCATTGCCCATCGCCGGCCAGGCGCGGGCCTGGGTATTGGCGAGCATCTGCCGGATGTGGTTGCGATCGTGGAAGACCCACTCGTGGAGGAGGTTCCGGACCGTGACCCGGCCGACCCGGGCGTGGACGGCGAACCGCTCGAGATCGCCCTCGCCGAGCCCGGAGACCAGCGCGATCCCCTCGTCCCGGCCTGACCGGAACTCGTCGAGGATCGCGGCGACCGACCGCTCGTTGTCCCGCCGAGCGGCGGCGACGGCGATCTGATCCCACGGCTGCTCGGTGACCCCGTCCTCGGCCAGGATCCGACGGATCCGGCCCGCGAACCCGCGTCGGTCGGCCTCGAGGATGTGGCCCAGGCACTCATTCGCGGACCATTCGTCGGGGGCCGGACGCCAGCGCGCCCACCGATCGCCGAAGGCCCGGAGCTCGGTCTCGATGTGATCGCGGGCAGCCCCGAGGAGCGCGGCCACCTGGGCGGGCGGCAGCGGGTCCAGCCCGTCGATGGGCGCGACGTCGGCCGGATCGAACGGCATCAGGCGTCGAGCGCCGCCGGCGTGGTGCCACCGATCGGCCCGGCGAACCCGACGGCTGCGGCAGGACGGATGCCCGGCTCCGGGCGGGGCCCGATCGTCGCGGCCGGGTGGGCCGTCGCCGTGGAGCCGATCGTCGCGGCGGCCTGGCCGGTCGGCGCCGCGATCCCGGGCTCCACGACCTCGCCGAGCTCGTGCGGGGGCAGGACCGGCAGGGAGCGGCCGCCCTCCGCGAGCCAGCAGGCGGCCTGGTGTCCGGCTCCGACGTCGAACAGCGGCGGCTCCTCGACCCGGCAACGATCGAACGCATACGGACAGCGCGGATGGAACCGACAGCCGCTTGGGACGTGGGCCGCGTCGGGTGTCTCGCCGACGAGGATCGTCCGCTTCGCCCGGGTCCCGGCCGTCGGTGGGTCGGGCGACGGCGACACCGACACGAGGGCCTGGGTGTAGGGATTGTGGGGGGAGCGGATCACCTCCTCGGCCGGCCCGATCTCCATGATCTTGCCGAGGTACATGACCGCGATCCGGTCGGCGATCACCCACGCCAGCGACAGGTCGTGGGTGATGAACAGGTAGGTCAGCCCGAGCTCGGCGCGGAGGTCGAGCATGAGCCGGAGGAGCTCCGTTCGGATCGACACGTCCAGCATCGAGACCGGCTCGTCGGCGACGATCAGCTCGGGGTGCATGACGAGCGCGCCCGCGATCACGACACGCTGGCGCTGGCCGCCCGACAGCTCGTGCGGGTAGCGGAACGCGAAGTCGGTCGCCGGCCGGAGGCCGGCCGCCTCGAGCACGGCCAGCACGCGGTTCGTCCGCTCCGCGATCGAACCCGAGCCGAGCACGATCAGCGGCTCGGCCACGAAGTCGTGGATCGTCTGCTTCGGGTCGATCGTCTCGTACGGGTCCTGGAAGATGAGCTGGACGCGACGCCGGTACTCGCGCAACCGGCCGACTCCCCACAGGTCCGATACGTCGGCCCCGTCGAACGTCATCCGCCCGCGCGTCTGGCGGGTGAGCTTCGTGATCACCCGGCCCGTCGTCGTCTTGCCCGAGCCGGATTCGCCGACGAGCGCCAGCACCTCGCCCTTGCGCAGGCTGAGATCGATGCCGTCGACCGCCCGGACGACGCGCGGCGCCCGGCCCCGAAGGGCGTCGCCGAGCGAGCGCCGGATCGGGAAGTGGACCTCCAGGCCCTCGATCCGCAGGATCTCCCTGCCCGGCGGCAGCGCGGCTCGCTCGTCGGTCATCCGTGCGGCTCCGTGGCCGCCGCGGGCGCCCCGACCCCGACCGACTCCGCTGCGACGAGCTGGGGCGGAGCGGTGACGGGCGTGCCGTCGCTGCCCTCGGGGTAGAGGTGGCAGGCGACCCGAACGCCGTCGGCGAACGTGACGTCGGGCGGGACCTCGGTCCGGCAGACGTCCATCGCGAACGAGCAGCGCGGATGGAACCGGCAGCCGGTCGGTGGGTTGCGCAGATCGGGCGGATAGCCGGGGATCACCTCGAGGGTCCGCCGATCCGCCCGGATGTTCGGGAACGAGCTCAGCAGCTTCTGGGTGTACGGGTGGCGCGGCATTCGGAACACCCGTCCGACGTCGCCTTCCTCGGCGACCTTGCCGGCATACATGATGAGAACCCGATCGCAGGTCTCGGCGATCACCGACAGGTCATGGGTGATCAGGATCATGCTCAGCCCGAGCTCGCGCCGGAGCCGCTCGAGGAGCTCGAGGATCTGGGCCTGGACCATGACGTCGAGGGCGGTCGTCGGTTCGTCGCCGATGATGACCGCCGGGTCGCAGGCGAGGGCCATCGCGATCATCGCCCGCTGGCGCATGCCGCCGGAAAGCTCGTGCGGGTAGGCCTTGCCGCGACGCTTCGGGATCCCGACGAGCTCGAGCAGCTCGCCAGCCCGGACCAGCGCGGAGCGACTGTCCACCCCGAGCCGGACCTCGATCGGCTCGGCGATCTGCTCCTCGATCCGGCGGACCGGGTTGAGGGCGTTCATCGCCCCCTGGAAGACGATCGAGATCTCGCGCCAGCGGTAGCGCCGCAGCCCGCGCTCGCTCTTCTTGACGAGGTCGACCCCGAACAGCTTCACGCTGCCGCTGACGATCGTCGCGTTCGACGGCAGAAGGCGGAGGAGCGACAGGGCGGTCGTCGTCTTGCCACAGCCCGACTCGCCGGCCAGCCCGAGCGCCTCGCCGTCGCGCAGGGTGAAGCTCACGCCGTCGACCGCCCGGACGATCTGGCCGTCGAGCTTGAAGTGGGTCGCGAGGTTGTCCACGACGAGCAGGGGCGCGTCCGGGTCGGCGCCCTT
>Ga0157379_10005017_pt1 | contig 11356 bp, 8 predicted proteins | sample S25metaG_FD_121802 | JGI IMG/M metagenome (GOLD analysis project Ga0157379, IMG submission 121802) | Switchgrass rhizosphere microbial communities from Kellogg Biological Station, Michigan, USA - S2-5 metaG | ecosystem: Host-associated > Plants > Roots > Rhizosphere > Soil | place: USA: Michigan... | reverse complement strand
GCATCCGCCACGACGAGACACTGTCGTCGCTGGACGACCTCCCAAACGCCGAGATCGTCGACGCGGTGACCTTTCTGTTCGCCGAGGATCTGCGGGCCGCCTCCGAAACCCGCCCGTATGTGCTGACGATCGATACCTACGAGGCGCTGGTCCCGGAACCGACGCGCTCGGGGCGCACCCAGCTCGCGGACCTCTGGCTGCGCGACCTGATCGCCCAGCTGGACCGTGGTCTGATCGTCATCGCCGGACGGGAACCGCTGCGCTGGGACGTGTACGACGCCGACTGGCACGGCCTCATCCGCACCTGCCCGATCGACGGCCTTCCACTCGAAGCGCGCCTGACACTTCTCGGCGCCTCGGGAATCGTGGAGGAAGGCGAGCGACGGCGACTCGCGGAGGCCAGCGCCGGTCTTCCATTCTATCTGCATCTCGCGGTCGACACCGGCGGTTCCGGCCCGCAGGACGAGACGACCGACCCACACGGGGCTCGGGCCGCGGCGACCCAGCAGGAGATCCTGCAACGGTTTCTCCAGCACGTCGCTCCCGACGAGGTCCGCACGCTCGAGGTTCTCGGGGTGGCGAGACTGTTCGATCACGACATCTTCACGTCGTTGACCGCCTCGCTGCGCCTCCCCGGTCACCGGACCGCCTGGGAGTCGATCTCCTCGTACTCGTTCGTCTACCCGGCCGGCGAACAGCTGCGTTTCCATCAGCTCATGGCCGAGGCGCTGCGGGACCTGCTTTCGGAACCCGCCCGGCTCGAGCTGCACCGCCTGCTGCGCGACGCCTGGAAACTCCGGGCCTTCGAGGATCCCGAGGAAGGCGGCATCACCGGCCAGGAGGCGTCCCGCACGGTGGATGGGCGGATGCTGGCCGACCCGGTGGCCTTCCGGGAAATGGTCTTCCACGCGCTGCGCCTCGGGGAGCTGACCGGGACGGAACTCCTCGATCTGGTCGAGGTCGCGGTCCGCGGCGGTTCCGAAAGCGCCGCGGACGGAGTACTCGCCGACCTCCGCGCGCTCCTGCGCACCAGTCCCGACAGAGCCACCGCCGAGCTGACGCAGACCGCCCAGGTCCTCGACGTCGAGGCCGTCCTGCGCAGCGGCGTCGCCGCCAGCGCACTCGAGCTGACGCCCGACCAGGCCTGGGACGTCGCCAGCCCGGTCGGGGCCCGGCTCGCGGTGGCCGCCGGCCAGGCGCGCCGCATCGCCGGCCAGACATCCGACGCCCTGACCATCTACACCCAGGTGTGGAGCGGCGATGACGACACCGCCCGGATGAATGCCGGCCTGTGGGCCGCCGACCTGCACATGTGCCAGGGCCGTTTCGTCGACGCCGACCGGTTCGCGACCGACCTCGACGTCATCGCCGCCCGCCGGCACCCCGAGTGCCGCGGCGACGTCGCCCGGCTGCGTCACCTCGCCCACAGGTTCGCCTTCGACCTCGCCACTGCCCACGCTTTCCTCGACGAGGCCGCCGCCCATTACCGGACAGCCCGCTCCTACCTCGGCAACGCCAACATCCGAACCAACCAGGCGGAGTTGCTCGCGTTCACGGACGCCGAGGCGGCACTCACCGAGGCGAGCGCGGCTATCGAGATCCAGACGGAGGTCGGCGCCCAGCACGAACTCGGCAAATGTCACACGGCGATCGCCGTCGCCTCGCTGCGGCTGGGTCGCCTGGATGCCGCCGAGGCCGCCTTCGACGACGCCGTCGTCGCGTTGACCCGGGCGACCTACCGTTCCGGACTCGCCCGCGCCAGCCTGTACCGCGCGGCACTCGAAACCCGGCGCGGCCGGCTCGACCGTGTTCGGACATCCGTGGCCTGGGCGGTCAGCGAGCTGGAAGCCGCCGAGGTGTATCCGACACTGATACTGGCCGCAGGCATCGCGCTGCAGGAACTGGGAATCGACGATGGAGACGTGACGCGGGCCGCCCAGCGCGCCGAACGCGCCATCCAGCCACCGACGACGCTCGACGACCTGAAGGGCCGCATCCACGTGTTCGTCCGCGACCTGTTCGGCCTCGACGAGGCCACCCCATGACCCTCCCCGAATCCGCCGACGAGCTCTACCGTCTGGCCCTGGCCCGCACCGACCGAAGCGCCGGCTTCTACAACCACAACGTGCGGGTCGACACCCCGGACGGACCGGTCGTCGTCCGCATTCCGATTCCCGGGGCCGACACGATGGACCTGACCATCTGGCCCGAGGCCGGAGTCGTCCAGGCCATCAACCCCTTCGTCCCCCGGGCACCACGCCTGATCCGCGCCAGTACGGACCCCGCCTACCAGGTCGTCGAGTTCATCAACGGCGACGTCCTCGACGGGGTGGCGCCACGCGGGAAACGCGTCCCGGACCATGTGATCGGCGATGTCGGTGACCTGTTCCGCCAGCTCGGCCAGGTCCCGCTTCAGCTGCTGCCGGCACTACCGGCGAACTGGCCCGCGGACGGCGACACGCCAGCCTTCGCCCACCGCCTTTCCGACGTCACCGAGGGCGTGCACACCCGGTTCCGCGACGAGTTCGGCGAGCTGTTCACCGCCCTCGGTTTCCCCGCCGACCCGTTCGAGGCGATTCTCGAACGCTGGCAGACCCTCTCTCCCCGCCCATTCCGGCTCCTCCACACCGACATCCACCGCAAGAACATGATCGTCGATGTGGACCTGACCTATTTCCTCGACTGGGAGCTCGCCCTCTGGGGCGATCCCGTCTACGACCTGGCCGTCCACCTGCACAAGATTGCCTATCAGCCCGACGAGGAGGACGCGGCCCGCGCCGCCTGGCACGCCGCCGCCCACGCCGTCTCCACCGAGGCCACCCTCCGCTGGACCGACGACCTCGCGACCTACCGGGCTCACGAACGCGTCAAGTCCGCGATCGTCGACACCGTCCGCTACACCAAGCTGATCCGGGCCGGCACCCAGTCCCCCAGCGCCGACGCCGCCCTCCTCGACAAGCTCACCGCCAAGCTGCACGCCGCCCACACCGTCTGGCGGACCGGTCATCACCCCGACCGCCAGACCGTGGAGCACTTGGTGCGCCGGCCTCGCTAGTCAGGTCGCGCCGGTGCGTGTCGCCGTCGAAGTACCAGTCAAAGAGCGCCCTGCCTCGCCGAGCCCCCGCCCGGCAGCCGGCCGGCGCCCGGTGATGTACCCGTGGGAGCCGAGCCGTCGCCCCGATCATTGCGCTCCCCCGCATCGCGCCTGACAGGAAGCTGCCCAGGCACATCGGACAGCCCCATCCCGCCAGTGGAGACTCGGGCACCGACATCGAGACCGGACGTACGGAAAACGATCGATGCGCTACTCGTGGAGCATCGGGCCGACAGCAGTCCGTGTCTGACCGACACGACTCCTCGACGCACCGCTACCCCGTCCGCCGCCCGGTAGCCCCCGCCGTCTGACAGGCTAACTGCTATCTCCGGCACGAAAAGGACAGAAGGTCACGATGATCTGTCCTACTTGGTAGAAATGCGTCCACTCAGCCCCGTCTGCTGGATGGAGAGCCGAAAACCATGGTCTCGGCCCTTGTCGCGATCTCCCTCATCCTGACCGGACTCGTCGCCGGAACGCTGACCATCGGCCTGGTCGCCGTCCGGCCCGCGATGCACTCCCTGCCCCCAACGACGTACGTGCTCGTCAAGCAGGCCTTCGACGTCAGCTACCCGAGGTTCATGAAGCCGCTGCAGATCGCCTGCCTGCTCACGACAGTCGCCCTGACGATCGCCGCCGCCGTGGACGGGGCCACCACGCGGTTGATCCTGGCCGCGCTGGCCACGGTCGCCGTCCTCACCAACATCATCGTTACGGTCCGTGGCGACCTCCCGATCAACAACGCGATGGCGACCTGGACCCCCGACGCGCCGCCCGGCGACTGGGAGTCCCACCGCGCCCGCTGGGACTTCTTCAACTCGATCCGCACGACCGCCGCCATCACCGCCCTGGTCCTCCTCTCCCTCGCCGCGACCACCTCATAACGGCCCAGACACCCAGACGCCCGGACGCCCGGACGCCCGGCCCGGCCCGGCCCGTGAGCCGACTCGCCTCCTCGACCGTGCCGGTCGTGGCCGGGCCTGGGCGGCTGCTCCTATAGCGTGGCGTGCAGTCCGTCCCGGACGCCGACTACCCGTGTCACGCGACGAAGGCGGAACGCACACGCACCGGAAGGGTCACCGCGCTGATGAGACTCGCGGAACTGACCGTCGACGGTCGACGGCACCCGATCCGCGGTCGGCAGCACCGCCTCCGCACCGCCGTCCTCGCCACTGCGGCCACCGGGCTGATCGTCGGCGCGGCGGCCGGCTGCACCTCCACGGGCGGATCGGGCGGATCGGGCGGATCGGCGGCGATGTCCAGCACGGTTGCTCCGAGCCAGCCGCCGACGTCCGGGAACACGATCTCCTCCGGGAAGGCCAGCGCCGGAGCGCTCACGATCACGGGTAGCCGGGTCGTTCCCGAGGCCCCTGGCGCCTCCATCACCGCGAAGTCCAGCACCGCCGGCCCGTCGTCGGGTACCGCGTCGATCCAGCTGGTCATCCACAACGCCGCCGCCGCGGCGGACACGCTGACCGCCGCCACCAGCGAACTCGGCGGCTCGATCACCCTCGTCACCGCGGACGGCACCCCGACCCGTGCGGTCACCATCCCCGCCGGTCAGTCCGTCACCATCGGAGACCCGAAGGGCCCGCGCCTCCTCCTGCGCGGCGCGACCCTCCGCCCGGCCGGCACCCTACCGATCAGGCTGGCCTTCACCCGATCCGGCCAGATCGAACTCTTCGCCCCCATCCCCGGCCCCGCCAGCTGACCATCGGCTGGTGCTGCCGCCCGAGACCCGACCTGACATGCATCCGCCCGACGGCGGCTGCCCCCACCGCGGTGCGCCCACGTTCGTGGCCAGGGTTGTCAGCGTGACGAGGCGGCGGTCAGGTCGGCGAGGCGACGGTTGATGTCGTCACTGTCGAAGGGGGTGGGATCCTCGGGATACTCGGGGTTCCAGTCCTCGACCGGGGCATCGCCAAGGCCGGCGAGGCAGCTCGGGTAGGAGACCGACGGCCCGGCCTCGGCGGCCTTTTCCAGGGTGATGGTGTGTTGCCACCAGTCCCCGAAGTCGTATACGTAGCTCACCGTGGCGCCGACCCGGGGAAACGCGCGGGACAGCCGGACAGCTTCCTCGTCGCCGCAGCCGTCCACCTGGTAGTACGGGTCGGAGTATCGAGCGCCATTGACGGTAAAGGAATGCAGGTGGCCGTCACCCCACCCCAGAACAACCCGGATCACGGCGTGCAGATCGGCCAGGGTGGCGCTGGCCGGCACCAGCACCCGCCGCCACACTGGGGGGCGGAACCGATCGAGCGCGATCTTCAGTTGGAACAGGGATAGCCGACGACCGGAACCGAAGAAATCGGCCACCGCAGCATGCAGATCAGCTTCGGCCGGATGCCCACTGTCCCGGAGGGCCTCGGGCCCGCCGCACGCCTCCACCTCGAAGCAGGCGGTTTCCACCCCGTCCCTGTCCCGGGTGGCCAGGGCACGCTCGACCGTCAGCCACCGCTCGCAGGCGTCATCGGGATCAGGACCGCGTTCCCAGGCGGCCAGGACGGCTCGAGCATGCGGCGCCAACGCGGGAATGTCGGCAACCGTCTCCCAGACCGGCAGGAGTGGCTCCCCCCACCCGACGATGACGTCGACGGCAGCGACCCGTTCGACGGGCGTGGCCACCCCCGCGGCCCGCAGCAGCACGGCGGCGGACTCGATCACCGCCCGGTCACCGCACCAGCGCCGGAACAGAGCGGCCGCCTGGTCGTCATCCGCCGACGCCAGGCGGCGCAGCAGCGTCTCCACCGGCAGATCGGGGGTGACCGTCTCACCGGCGTGCTCCCGCAACTGCTCGAGGGCCCACCCTCCCAACGGTGTCAGGCGCGCCTCGTCGTCGACGGCACCGAACTCGGCGAGGACCTCCAGCGCCTCGTCGACGGGCATCACCCCTCGACGGAACGCATCGAACATCGCAGTGACGTCGTCCACGTCATCGCCCTCGCGAAGCATCTGATGCACCGCGACTTCGATATCCTCCTGCTGCGGGGACGGCTGCCCGGACAGGGCGGTGAGCACCAACCGGCAGGCGACGGCCCCACCGCGGGCACCCGGGTCACGTGACTCCCCCGCGAGGACCGCCTCCAGAGCAGCCAGCCACACCTGCAGCGGATCTTCGTCGATCCCGGGCCCCGATCCAGCCGTCGCCCTGCCCCCGTCGACCACCAGGAGGCCGGCCGCCTGCGCGGCCACCCAGGCGTGATGCAACTGCTCGACATCGGCCGCGGAACGCACATGGCGAGGGGTCTCGACACCCGTCGCCTTCGCGACCTGCACGGCGTCCGCCGGCCGCAGTACGCCCTTCGCGGTCACCGGCCTACCCGACGCCCCCACCCAGCTGGCCAGGCCACGGGCACGGGACAGCACCAGACAGGTACGCGCATCCTCGACAAGGTTTCCGCTCACGCGAGGGATCGTACGAGAGGTACCGCATCTGACCGCGGACAACCATGTAGCACTGGCGGGGCTCCTACCCGCGGACGCGGGAGGGATAGCGTTACCTCCCATGGATGACGCCGATCTTCTGCTGCAGGTATCCCAGCTGCGTGACGCGGGGAAGTCGCCGAAGCAGATAGGCCCTCGGCCATGACCTCCAGACCGAGCTCGAGCTGTCGCGGTTCCTGCCGGACTACTTCGCCAGCTACCCGGACGGCCGGCAGGAGGCCCCGATCGACCTGGCGGCCGACCTGGTGTTCAGCGCCGTCGAGTACGCCCGCGGCCTGGGCTTCGAACCGCACGCCGACTTCGCGCCGGCCGCCGGCCATCTGGGCCCGTGGACGGGACCGTCAGCCATCACCTTCGGCAGGGACGGCAAGCCGTTCTACGTTTCCGGCCCATACGACAACGCCAGCAAGGTCATGAAGACCCTGCAGAGCACTGTCGGCTCGCCACCTGCCTTCAATGTCCTCACCAGCATCGAGCCCTGAGCCAGACACCACCGGACGAATCCGTCGTCCGTGCTCTGCAAATCTGATCAGTCGCTGGTGACGGACGGGGGCTCGCGCGAGTCCGCCTGGTCACCGCGCCATTTCGTCAGCTCGATCGTCACCCGGCGGCCGGGCCTGGTGGAGCTCGTGACCTCGCTCGCGAGCGCGCTGAGGACGGTCCACGCGAAGGAGTCCTTCGACGGCGGCTCGCCGTCCAGGCTCTCCACCGACACGGCGACCCGCATGATGCCGGACGACGCGGTGAACACGCACTCCAGCGCGGAGCCAGGGACCGCGGAGACGAGCAGCAGCGCGGACGCCTCGTCCACGGCGATCCGCAGGTCCTCGATGTCGTCGAGCGTGAAGTCCAACCGGGCGGCCAGCGACGCCGTCGTGGTACGCAGCACCGTGAGATAGGCACCGGCGGCCGGAATCGTGAGCTGCACAACGTCGCGCGGATCCACCCTCTACCCACCTACTCCTCGTGCTGCGTCGTTCCGGCGGCAGGCCATCGCCCCACGGTACCGAACAGCGGAATACGCTTCGTGGCGACCCCGTGTACTCCCGATCGCGCATGTCACTGAGAGCGCGGATCCAGGCTGCCGGCAGCCAGATAACCGAAAGCGTCCTGCCAGGCCGCATACCACTGCCGGAACCAGGGATGGGACTGCGCGAGCGGAACGATGGAGCGCACCGTCTCCTGGTAGTACGAGCGGCGCTTTTCCAGACGGGGATGCGTGTCCAGCCGCTGCACGTTACTCAGCCGGTCCGCCAGCTTCACCAACAACGCATCCTCCGGCGCGTCGTGCAGCCGTGCCAGATATGCCTCCCGCGACTCCTCGCGCGTCTGGCCCTCCGACGGCGCAGGCTTGGTCACCCAGTCGACCAGGTCGGCGACCCGACCGCCGAAGCGCTCACGCACTTCCTCCAGCGAGCACTCCGTGTCCTCGACGACGTCGTGGAGCACACCCGCCCGCAACACGTCCACGTCCGTCTTTCCGACCGCCTCCACCAGGACGCACACGACTTCGAGCTGATGCTCGACATAAGGCTCACCCGCGGGCCGCCTCTGCTCCCCATGCCACCGAACCGCGAAGGCGACCGCATCATCCAGTGAGACCAGATCTCCCGCTCCAAGGTGGACGGCCAGACGCGCACGCACAGATGGCCAACCATCCGCCGCCTCGAACACCTGCACCAGGCCTCGACCTCCCTTTCTCACCCGGTCACTTCGCGTCGACCTGTTCGCATCGGTAGATCTGGGTTCAACCGCTCGAATTTCCGGTGGGTGACCACAGACAGTCTCGCAGCTGGCAAGGGCGAACGGGTCGGCCTGTCCGCTGCAACTCGCTCAGTCTCCCGGCCGCCGTGAATCACATCGCTCTGGCCTCCGCGTTCGGACGCGTACCGACGGGGTTCGCGTGCCGCTGTGGATGCTGCTGCTGACGGCCCCTGCAAGATCGCCTGGCTGGCTCGGCGCTGGGCGTTCCGACACCGGGTAGCGGTGACGGTCACGGCAGCCCAGGTGCTGTTCACCCACCGCTTCGGCCTGACCGGCCTGGCAGCGCTGCTCGGCGCGCTCACCCTGATGACCTCCGGCTGGCCGCGAGTACACCCGCGCTCACTGACCTGGCTACACCGCCGAATACGGCCGATACAGCGCCGTAGCGTGGCAGGGCCAGCACTCCACACACTGGCAGATCGCCCACCAGGCAACCAAGAGATCACATGGCTAACGCATCTGAGAACGTGCGGAGTATGGGCGGCCTGTCACGAACGGCTGGCGAAGTAGTGCCTGCGGAGCTCCTCGTAGGTGCCGTCGGCGTGCATCTGCAGAAGTGCGCCGTTGACCTTCTTGCGCAGCACACTGCCGGTGGGAAAGGCGATGCCGTACTCCTCGGGTTCGAAGACGGGTCCGGCCAGGCTTTCCTTGTTGTCGTGCGCGGAGTCGATATGATGCTGCAGGACAGGCGAGTCGAAGACGACGGCATCCACGTCGCCCCTGCGCAGCAGCGGGTAGGCGGCATCGATGGACGGCGCGAGCCGCGGCGTGACGTCATGGTGGCGCAGGTAGTTCTCCGCAGTGGATCCGCGGACCGTGACGACGCGTTTGCCGGGCAGGTCGGAGACGCCGGTGATGCCGGTCCGAATCGATTTCACGGTGAGCTGCGTGGTGACGGACGCGGTGAACAGGGCGACAAACACGAGGCCGGCGACGAGCCAGACCAGGGTGATGGCCTTGAGGGCCGTCCGCTGCGGGTGCCCGACATCTCCGGCGAGGCCGATGGCGGCAGCCCGGAACATCCCGTCGGCCATCCGCCGGGGCCAGCGCTGCCGGCTGTTGCTCCGGGTCACCACCGCCGTGACGGCGCCGGCCGCGACGAGCATCAGCAGCAGCACCACAAGGTAGCGTCCGGTCGACGCCGAGATCAGGTTGCGCAGCTGGTGGGAGAGGTCAAGACCCGCGGGCGTGTCGGCGGCGAGGATCTGCAGCCCGGCATCGAACATCGGGTAGGAGAAATCGACCTGCTGTTCCCGTTCGGCGGTCATCGAGATTCCCGAGATCGCCCCATCGATCGTGTTGTTCCGGGCACTCTCGACGAGGGACTTAATATCGTCGTACCAGACGTAGGTCGTCTTCCATCTGTTGCGCCGGGCGATGTCGTTCCACAGGTCGATACTGAAACCGGTGAAGGTACCGGTAGCGTCCTTCTCGACGAACGGTTCCAGCGGCTTGATGCCGATGGTGAGGGTGCTGCCAGCCGCACCGGTGGCCATCGGGCGGTTCGCGGCCGGCGCGGCCGGCGCGGCCTGCGCCGGGGCCGTGGGCATTCCCGCCGCCAGGAAAACCATGAAAAGGAGCAGCGCGACCAAGGCGGAACGAGTACTCGGCCGGCCGGCGTGTGTGCTCAAGGAAAGACTTCCGCTGGCTGCGGACGGTTCCCGTCGGAGCTGTGCGGGCTGACCCGCCCGGAAAACCTCCGACGCGGCTGGGGGGCTCCGGCGGCGGAGCCGGGACAGGATCGGGGCAGGCCGGTCCGAGATGGTTCACCACACATGTGGCAAGTGTGCGGTGTGGTGAAATCGTCTGTCAACACGCTGGTTGTCTCGCCTGGTGCGAAGGTATAAAGCGGCGTTTGTCGAGCGGGTTGGCCTTTCTCGGGTGTCGGTTCGGCGATAGCGACGTGTCAAGATTGTTGCCTGGTGAACGAAATGCTCCCACGGCGTCGGCGTCGGCGTCGGCGTCGGCGTCGGCGTCGGCGTCGGCGTCGGCGTCGGCGTCCATTGTGGTTGCGGGTATTCGTTGCGGGCGCGGATGTCCAGCGCCGGTGTGGCTACCGACGGAGGCGGCCGTCGCTGGGGGCGGCTGTCAGCGGGGTCGGCCGTGCGGCGGTGCCTCGATCGCAGCGGAATGCACCGCGGCGGCGGGCCGGGGGCGGCGGCGTTTCCAGGCGCGAGTGTCGCGGGGCTCGGCGTACGGTTCGGTGTCGGCGGGCAGACCGCTGAGCGGGGCGCGTTCGCGGGCGGTCTTCTCGTCGAACTCCAGCCCCAGCAGGATCGCCGGGTGCGCAGGGGCGGGGTTTTGTCACGGCGCGGCGAGTGGCTCCGGCGCCTGCCCTGCTGTCACAGCGGTGCCGCTCGACGTGGCGGCGGCTGAACCAGGGCGGGGGGCATCTCCGTCCTTCAGAGACCACGCGCCACCGGAGAGGCTGTGCCGACCACCACCAGAGGCCCGTGACGGTCGGGAGTAAGATGCCCCGCCCCCGTGGGCGATCCATTGCACCCCGGCACCCGGGGAGACCCGCCGGCGATGGCCCGGCGGCTGTCCCGGTGAGTAGGACTCCTAAAACTCCCGAGGCTCCCACGACCGCCCGGGATACCCAGCTACCAGCGCGGACGCCGCACGAGGCGCCGCGGGCGGGTGCTGGATGGGAGTCTCGGGAGTCTCGCCGCCCCGTAGCCGGTCGCGGTCGGTCACCGGCTGGCCGGGCCAGGACACCGACGTTCGCAATTCCGTACGCACGGAACCCGAAACGCCGCTCACCGAAGACCCGGAGGAAGGCGAACGCCCTGGCACGTAAGGGTGGAGACGCGGGGATTTGAACCCCGAACCCCTGCCTTGCAAAGTCGGTCGCGATTGTCCACCGACGTCCGTGGATGTCCGCTGGCTCAGCCTGCGCTCTTGATCGATTCCATGCTCGTCCACCTGCATCCGGGTCTGTCCGCCGGCTCGGAACCCGTCAACCTGTACGAGACAAGATCTTGTAGAAACTACTGAACCGCTCGTTCCGTGGCGGCGTCGGGTTGCGCGGGAACTGGCACGGGCGGGTTGATC
>Ga0157379_10005016_pt1 | contig 11357 bp, 11 predicted proteins | sample S25metaG_FD_121802 | JGI IMG/M metagenome (GOLD analysis project Ga0157379, IMG submission 121802) | Switchgrass rhizosphere microbial communities from Kellogg Biological Station, Michigan, USA - S2-5 metaG | ecosystem: Host-associated > Plants > Roots > Rhizosphere > Soil | place: USA... | reverse complement strand
CAGGCCGGCAAGCCCGTTCTTCAGCGCGTCGCTGAGTTCGCGTTCCTTCTGTTCGCCGGATTGAATCTTGTCCTTGAGACCGGCGACTTCGGCCATCAGCGTTGCGGCGTTTGCTTCGTCTTTCTTCGCTTTGGCCTGGCCAATCAGCTTGGACGCCTCGTTGCGCCGCGCCTGCGCCTCCTGCAGCCGCGCTTTGGCGCCGCGCAACTCACGGTCCGTCGCAAGAATGCGCGCGACATCGGCCTCGGCCACAATCCCACGCCGCGCGAGTCCCTGGACGAACCGCGCTGGATCTTCCCGAATGGCGTTGATGTCGTGCATGGCCCTCACTCCGCCGTGGCGGGGTAATGGCATGGAGCGGCGCACGCGTCAAAACCCTGATTGTCATTCCCGGCCGAGCACAGCAAAGCTTTGCGAGGGGAAGGGATGACATTTCGGCATGCAGCTTTTGTTTCCCCGTAACAACGGGGGAGGAAATCAGCTTGCCTTCGCCGCGTCCTTCTTCGTCTTGTCGCGTTCGATCAGCCACACGCACAGGATCGAAACCTCGTAGAGGCCGACCAGCGGGATGGCGAGGCTCAGCATCGAGAAGATGTCGGGCGGTGTCAGGACGGCGGCCACCGCGAACAGGCCCACGATCGCATAACGCCTGACCGAGCGCAGCTTCTCCGCCGTGATGATGCCGACACGGCCGAGCAGCGACAGCAGCACGGGCAGCTGGAAGCACAGCCCGAAGGCGAAGATCAGCGTCATGACGAAGTCGAGATATTCGCTGACCTTGGCCTGCAGTTCGATGCCCAGCGTCGTGCTGCTGCCATGGGTTTCGAAACTGACGAAGAAGCGGATGGCGTTGGGCAGCATGATGTAGAAGACAAAGGCAGCACCCAGGATGAAGAGTACCGGCGTCGCCGCGAGAAAGGGCAAGAAGGCGTTGCGCTCATGCTTGTAGAGGCCAGGCGCGACGAACATCCAGATTTGCGCCGCGATGAAAGGAAAGGCGAGGCAAAGGCCGGCGAACATGCCGACCTTGACATAAGTGAAGAAGGTTTCGGTCAAGCCCGTCGCGATCATGTGCTGGCCGGGCTGGCCTTTCAGCGCATCGGCCAGCGGCTGCGTCAGAAATGCGTAGATCGGCTTGGCAAAATAAAAGCAGATGAGAAAGCACACGACAAACGCCAGCACCGACCATATGAGTCGCTGGCGCAACTCGATCAGGTGATCCATCAGCGGCGCCTTGGTGGCGTCGATGGCTGCTTCGTCGTCCGCCGTCGGTTTGTTCATGGCGCCGGGGACTTCACGCCATCGCTGGCGTCACTGGGCACTTCGCGTGGCGCTCGCGACTTCATCTCGTCTGGAACGATCGACTGGTGCATGTCATGGTCCAGCCCGGCAAGCGGACGTTCGGCGCGCAGACTGTCGATTTCCTTGCGCAGCTCATCAAGTTCGGACTGACGCGCCATGTCGTCGAAGCTTTTGCGAAATTCTCCGGCCAGCCGCCGCGCCTTGCCCATCCATTGACCAATCGTCCGCATCAGGCGCGGCAAATCCTTGGGCCCCACCACGACGAGGGCCACAATCAACACGATGAGAATGTGACTCCAACTGAAGTCGAGCATTGCTTAATGCCCGACGGTGGTCTTGTCCTTGGCCGGCGTCTCGGGCGGCGTGGCCGAGCCCGGAATGACCTTCGGATCGTCGGGTTCGTTCAGCCCTTGGCGAAAGCTTTTGACGCCCTTTGCCACGTCGCCCATCAGATCGGAAATCTTGCCGCGACCGCCGAACAGCAGGATCGCGACCGCTGCCAATATTAAAATATGCCAGATGCTCAGCGCACCCATGGAACTCTCCTTAACCCCCCGGTTGGACCTTCCTCTTAGAGACCTTTCGCGACCGGATGCGCAAGATATAGGTGAAAACCGCCTATAGTCCGCGAAAAATCATCCGATCAGGATTTCGCCCTTGCGCCCGAACGCCGCCGCCAGCGCGCCAAGTCTTTTCTGCACCGGCTCGCCCGCGATGGCTTCGATGCGCCTGGGCACGTCCAGCACGATCTTGCCGGGCGTGACGCGCAGCGCGGAGCGCGGCAAGGCGCCGGCCGATGATCCGGACAGCGCAAACGCCAAGCGGCAGGCAAGGCCCAAGCGCAACGCGCGTTGCTCGTCGTCGGGATTGAGTAACTCGGCATTCGCAATGTCGCGCGGAAAATCCTCGTCGCCCGAATGGCGATGGAACACGGCCGATGCGATCAGGGCGCGGGCGCGATGGCTGGCTCCGGCGAAGGGTGCGGTCAGGACCTGGCCGAAAACGCCCAGGGCGCGATCGTCGGGATGTCGGCGCCAGCCAACGTCCGAGAACAGGCAAACCGCCCGGCGCACGCGGTGCAGCTCTTCATTCTCGTCGGCGAACAGCGGGGACATCCAGTCGAACATTTCCCGGGCATGGTCGGCCGACCGCGCCTGGCGCACGTTCATCGCTTCGGCAAATTCCAGCAACGGATCGAGCGCGCGCTCCTCCGGCGCCAGACGCTCATAAAGCAACCCCTCGCGCAGGCCGTAGGCCGAGATCACGACCGATTTGAGATCGGCAGCCAGCAGCAAACGTTCGAGCACGATCGCGCCATAAGGCAGCGACTCCGCGCGGCGCTTGGAGACCACCTTCATCTTCTCCACCGACTTGCGCGACAGGCCGGAGAGCACCTTGCACAGGCGCAAGGCGCGGTTGCGCGGGATTTCATATTCCTGAAGGACGTGCAGCGGATATTCCGTCGCCTCCATGTCAACGCGGGCGAAACTGCGCCAGATGCCCCCGACCGCGTAAAGCGAACGCTCCTTCATGCCGCGCAGATCAATCTCGGCAAGTCCAGCGTCGACGATTTTGCGCGCCTTGTCGGCGTCGCCCTTGGCCCCGTCCATCAGCCGCAAGGGACCAAAGGGAAGCGAAGCTGCCGCATCGGTCTTGCCACCCCGCACGCTGACCATATCGAGGCTGCCGCCGCCCAGATCGGCGACCAGGCCGTCGGCCTGCGGAATGCCGGCGATCACCCCTTCGGCGGCGATGCGCGCTTCGTCTTCGCCCGACAAGACGCGCACCGGCGCGCCCCAGGCGGCCTCGGCGCGACGCACGAATTCGGCGCCGTTGGTGGCGTCGCGCGCCGCCGCTGTCGCCACCGCTTCGCGCACGGTGGCATTCAAACCGTCCGCCAGCATCTTGAAGCGGGCCAATGCTTCAAGCGCCATGGCGCAGCCTTCGCTGTGCAGCTTTCCGCTGGTGACCATGTCGCGGCCGATGCCGCAGATGGACTTCTCATTGTGCAGCGTGGCGGCGGCGCGGGTTTCCGCCTCATAGATCACCAGACGCACCGAGTTTGAACCGATATCGACGACGGCGACCGGCCCGCGCGGCTTGGGACGCGAGCGCGGATTCGGGGGAGTGCGGACATCCGTCGCGGGTGTCGACGTGCCGCTCATTCAGTCCCGCCGGGCGACAACCGCCACGGGGCGCGGCTGCTGCATCTTGAGGGCGCGGCCGCGGCCGGACAGCGAAGGATTCGTCATGAAGTAAGTATGCGCTGAAAACGCGTCCGCCGACGAGGCCTCCGGATCGCGCGCATAGACGCCATCGGCGGTCATATGCCAGCTCTGGGCCTGGTCCTTCAGCAGCGCGACCATGATCTGGTCCTGAACCTGCTGGTGCACCGTGGGATTTTCGATGGGTACCAGCGCCTCGACGCGGCGGTCGAGATTGCGCGGCATCCAGTCCGCCGAGGAAATGTAGATCCGCGATTGCGGCGACGGCAGGCCATAGCCATTGCCGAAACAGACGATGCGGCCATGCTCGAGGAAACGGCCCACGATGCTCTTGACGCGGATATTGTCCGACAGGCCCGGCACACCGGGACGCAAACAGCAAACGCCTCGCACGACGAGCTCGATGCGCACGCCGGCCTGGCTGGCGCGATAAAGACCGTCGATCATGTGGGGATCGACGAGTGCGTTGAGCTTGAGCCAGATGGCCGCCGGACGCCCGGCCTTGGCATGGACCATCTCGTGCTGGATCGCGTCGATCAGGTGACCGCGCATAGTGAGCGGAGAGACCGCGATCTTTTCGAGCGAGGTCGGCTCGGCATAGCCGGTGATGTAGTTGAAGAGCTGTGCCGCATCGCGCCCGAGCGCCGGATCGGCACTGAACAGCGACAGGTCGGTATAGATACGCGCCGTGTTGGGATGATAGTTGCCGGTGCCGAAATGCACGTAGGTGTGCAGCTGGCCGCCTTCGCGGCGCACGACCAAGCTGACCTTGGCGTGGGTCTTGAGCTCGATAAAGCCATAGACCACCTGCACGCCAGCACGTTCAAGGTCGCGCGCCCATTTGATGTTCGCCGCCTCGTCGAAACGCGCCTTCAGTTCGACAAGAGCAGTGACGGACTTGCCGGCATCCGCCGCCTCGATCAGGGCAGAGACGATCGGACTGTCGCTGCTGGTGCGGTAGAGCGTCTGCTTGATGGCGACGACGTTGGGATCAGCCGCGGCCTGGCGCACGAACTGCACCACCGCGTCGAAGCTCTCGAAGGGATGATGGACGATGATGTCCTTCTCGCGGATGGCAGCAAAGCAATCGCCGCCATGATCGCGGATGCGCTCGGGAAAGCGCGCCACATAGGGCTTGAACTGCAAATCGCGGCGTTCGTCCAGGATGAGCTTGTCGAGATCGGAGAGTCCGAGCAGTTGATCGATGATCACCAGGTCCTGCGCATCGAGGTCGAGCCGGTCCGCGATGAATTCGCGCAGATCGTCGGGCATCGAGCGCGAGCATTTCATGTGGATGACCGAGCCGCGGCGGCGCCGCTTCAACAGCGTCTCGAACAGCAGCATCAGGTCTTCGGCTTCTTCCTCCACTTCCACGTCGCTGTCGCGCAGAATGCGGAAGACGCCCGATCCCGTGACTTCATGGCCCGGAAACAGCTGCTCGAGATAGAGCATGACGACTTTCTCGAGCGGCAGGAAGCGCACCACCTTGCCGGCATCGGGCAAGCGGATGAAGCGCTGCAGCTGCGGCGGAATGGGAACGAGCGCGGTGACCGACTTTCCGTCCTTCACGCGCGTGAGCCGCGCGGCCAGGGTGAAGCCGAGATTGGGAATGAAGGGAAAAGGATGCGCTGGATCGATGGCAAGCGGCGTCAGGACGGGAAAAATCTGATTACGGAAATGCGCGTCGAGCCAGGCGCGATCGGCGGCGGTCACTTCGTGCGGCTCGATCACCGCGATGCCGGCGTCGCGCAGCTCCTGGCATAGCGACGTCCACACCAGCTGCTGTTGCGAGATCAGCTGCCCGGCCATGCGGTCGACCTGCACCAGCTGCTGCGCCGGCGTCAGCCCGTCATCGCTCAGCGTATCGACGCCGACATTGACCATGCCCTTGAGGCCGGCGATGCGCACCATGAAGAACTCATCCAGGTTCGACGCCGAAATCGACAGGAAGCGCATGCGCTCGAGCAGCGGGTGACGCGGGTTGCGCGCCTCTTCGAGTACGCGGCGATTGAACTCCAGCCAGGAAAGCTCGCGGTTGATGAAGCGTTCGGGTGCTGCCGGATCGATGGCCGCAGCGACGTCGACGGCGTCATTGGAAACAATCGGGTTGGACATCAGCTGCCTCGCCGGTCGGCAAGGCTAGCCAAATCATGCGACCCTGTCATGACGACGACCCATCGGTTTCACCCAGCAATTCCGCGACCAACGCCACGGTAACCGGCCTTTTTTCCGCCAGCGCGCGGGCGTCGGCGCGTCCGACAAAGTCGCGGATCGCGGCGGGCGAACGTTCGACGGAGCGTAGGATGCGCATGATGACAGGATCAGGCACAGCCAGTTGCCGGTCCGTGAACAATTTGTGGGTCAGGGCGGCTAAAAGCGCGTCGTCCGGCTTCCACAGCGAGAAGGCCAGCAGTGCTCCAAAACGGGACGCGAGGTCGGGAAGCTGCGCCGGCCAGGCGCCGGGCGGCTCGCGACCCGTCAACAGCAGCGGCTCGGCTCGGTTAAAAAGGGCAAAAAGCGCCGCCTCATGCGCCTTGCCGGCAACGCTGTCGACATTTTCGACTGCAACCGCACGTCCGGCGGCAAGTTCGCGCACAAACCGGTCATGAAGTCCCGCCGCCTCTACCACGGCAGCATCGGCTGCTTGCGACCACGCCGCCACGAGATGCGACTTGCCCGAGCCCGATGGTCCATAGAGCGCTACGGCAGGCGTCTGCCAGCGCGGATAGGAATCCAGGAACGCAACGGCGTGCGCGTTGGCGGGCGCGACGATGAAGTCGGCTCGCCCCAAGGCCGGCGCGGTCTCAAGCGAAAGGGCGAGTTGCGAGGCCAAGACGTGTCACGCAGGCCGGCGGCCGAGGGCAAACGCCTTGAGCAGCAATTGGCCATAGGCGAGCCAGGACAGCAGCGTGAATACCGCCGCCGCCGCCGCCGCGAACAGCGTCAGTTGCGGCATGTCCACGTTGAAGGCGAGCAGCAGCAGCAGCAATCCGATATAGCCGATCTGCACCACCGTGCTGGCCTTGCCGATGGCAAGCGGTTCCATCTTCACCGGCAATGACAGCGCCCGCGCGCACAGGACGCCCGCCACGATTGCGATGTCGCGCCCGATGACGATCACGCTCAACCACAAGGGTGCTTGATGCATCATCGTCAAGGTCACGAAGCAAATCAGCATGAGAAGCTTGTCGGCGGCGGGATCGAGATATTCGCCAAAGCGCGAAACCAGCCCGAAGCGGCGTGCCAGGAAGCCGTCGACGGCATCGCTGGCACCGGCGAGCGCAAACACGCCGAGCGCGACAATGTCGTTGCCTTGGAAAATGAGATAGCCGGTCAGCGGCGCCAACAGCACCCGCACCGCGGTCAGCACGTTGGGCGTGTTACGCAGCAGCGTATTCACGGCGTGGCCGCTGCGGTGGATGGCTTCAGCGGCGGCGCATAGCTGATCGACCACCCGGTCTCGTCCTTGTTCAGGGTTACGCCGACCGGCACCAGGGCGTCATGCAGTTGCTCGGCGGTGCCCAGATAGGTGAGCGCAACGCGTACCAGGCCGATATCCATCGCGACGACATTGACCTCGCGCACATTGGTGATCATGGCCATCGCGGACTGGATTGTATTCCATTGCTGTAGCGAATTGACGTGCACATCGGCAACGAGGCTGCCTTTGGAAGTAAACTCGATCGGGCCGCGCTGGCGCCACATATCCTCGATCGCGTGCACGGCCGCATCGGCCGCCTTGGGATAGGTCTGCACCACGCTACCTTGCGTCAGCGGCACGTCGAAGGAGATCTTTGTCGGCGTCTCGGCCGCACCGATGCGCTTCAGCCAGAGCTGGATCTTTCCCGGAATCGGAATGGCGAGCACCAGCACGGCTTCCGAGGCGCGGATGCGTGCCGCCACCAGTTCGACGTCGGCCCAATTCATGGCATCGAACTGCAGCCGGCTCAGCGCGACGACGTCGGACGATCCACCGGAAGGAATCGTGAACGGTACCTGGCTGCCGCCGAAGCGCGCGCCAGTGAAGGCGGTGCTCCATTCCGACCCGCTGCTGAAGGTTGGGGCCATCGGCACGAGGAGAATGCGCCGTGCCAGCGGGGCGCCGATACTCCCCGTTACGCCGCGCACTACGCGCGCCACCGCCTCGGGACTGAAGATGTAGGTGACATCGGCGACGTAACGGGTGGTGGAACGGCGCTCATTGGCCACGGTATAGCCGCGCGCCAGTTGCCGCAGCGCCGCCAGGTCGAGCTTGGGCTGCTTGTTCCAGTCCGACTGTTTTGCGAGGCGCCGATAGAGCGTGCCCCAGGCTCGCGGTCGGCCCTGGTCGATGGCGATGGCCTGCGCAGCGCTGGCGGACGCCGCCGTCGCATCGACGTGAATGCCGCTCACCGTATAGGTCGGGTCGGCCTTGGCCGGCAAAAGCGCGGCGAAGGCAAGCGCCAGAAGAGGAGCAAGCCGGAAAAAATGCTGTCGCATCGTGAGCCTTGGTTGAACGGGCGCGACTATAAAGGGCGCCGAGCGGCGGCGAAAGCGGCCGGAATGTCGGCCGAATTGGCCAAATCCCGGATAACGCTCAGGGCCGGTGCCGTCGGCGGACACACCTTTTTCTCGTCTCCCGATCTGGCCAACACAACGCAGCACCGGTCTCAGGGTTGCCGTGCTTGCACCTTAGCGCGCGCCTGCTTAAACGAGGCGTGAAGCACTAGGCGTCGCGCCGGGCCGCAACGATGACCGAAAAGACCGGCCGCAACGCCCTCACCTATAAGGATGCCGGTGTCGACATCGATGCCGGCGAGGCGTTGGTGGCGCGTATTGCACCTGCCGCCAAGGCGACACGTCGGGCGGGCGCCGCTGCGGAGTTGGGCGGCTTCGGCGGGCTTTTCGATTTGAAAGCCGCGGGCTTCAAGGACCCGATACTCGTTGCGGCAACCGACGGCGTTGGGACCAAGCTCAAGGTCGCCATCGAGACAGGTCAGTTCGCCGGCATCGGCCAGGATCTCGTGGCGATGTGCGTCAACGACCTCATCGTGCAAGGCGCCGAGCCGCTGTTCTTCCTGGATTATTATGCGAGCGGCAAGCTCAATGTCGACGATGCGGCCAGCGTGATAGAAGGCGTGGCGCGCGCTTGCAAACAATCGGGCTGCGCGCTGATCGGCGGCGAGACGGCGGAGATGCCGGGGCTCTATGCCAAGGGCGACTTCGACCTGGCGGGATTCGCCGTCGGCGCCGTCGAACGCGGCCATGTCCTGCCGCGGACGGACGACATGCGCGAAGGCGATGTCGTGCTCGGCGTCATGTCGAGCGGACTCCACGCCAACGGTTTTTCCCTCGTGCGCCGCGTTGTTGCTGATGCGGGCGCGTCTTATGATTCAGCAGCACCGTTCGACCAGACGCGCAGTCTGGGCGAAGCACTGCTCGCGCCGACCCGGCTTTACATAAAGTGTGGCCTGAGCGCTATCCATGCCGGCGGCGTCAAGGGCCTGGCACACATCACGGGCGGCGGCATAACCGAGAACCTGCCGCGGGCGCTACCCGCGGGCTTGAACGCGCAGATCGATCTCGGCTCGTGGACCGCGCCGCCGGTTTTCGGCTGGCTGGCCCGCCAGGCCGGCATCGCCGAAAGCGAAATGCTGCGCACCTTCAATTGCGGCCTCGGCCTCATCGTTGTCGTCGCGTCGGAGAGTGCCGGGCGCGTCATCGACGCACTGCAGGAATCGGGCGAGAAGGCGGTGCGCATCGGCGCCCTGATCGCCGGCGACGGTGATGCCAAGGTCGTCTACAAGGGCGCGCTCAGGCTTTGACGCACAAGGTTCGTACTGCCGTTCTAATCTCCGGCCGCGGCAGCAATCTCGCCGCGCTGATAGAGGCTTGCCGTGATCGGGCGTTTCCCGCCGAGATCAGTCTGGTCATTTGCAATGTCGAAACGGCGCAAGGGCTCAGCGTTGCGGCTGCGGCGGGCGTGCCCACCCGGATCATCTCGCACAAGGTGTTCGAAACGCGCGAAGAGTTCGATGCCGCGATCGATTCCGCTTTGACCGCGGCAAAGATCGAACTCATCTGCGAAGCGGGATTCATGCGGATTCATTCCGACGACTTCGCGCGCAAGTGGCAGGGCCGGATGCTCAACATTCATCCCTCGCTGCTGCCCGCATTCAAGGGCATCCGCGTGCATCGCCAAGCCCTCGACGCCGGCGTGCGCGTTTCGGGCTGCACCGTGCATTTCGTCGTGCCCGAACTCGACAGCGGACCGATCATCGCCCAAGCCGCGGTGCCGGTTTATCCCGACGACAGCGTTGAGACGCTGCAGGAACGCATCCTCGCCGAAGAGCATAAGCTCTACCCCGCTGCCCTGAAAAAGGTGGCAGAAGGCAGCGTCGTGCTGCGCGATGGGAAGGTTGTGTATCTCTGAATTTCATCTCGAGCCCCTCGCCCGCCGGAGTGCGGGCCACCCGGTTGACGATCCCGGTATCTTTCAGAACCAATCGGCGGCCAATTTTTTGATCAGAACGTTTGTGCCCAACTGGGTGACCCGCACTCCGGCGGGCCATGACACTGGGGTTTATTCGATTCGACAGGCGTGGACTTAACCCACACCCGCGATCTTCGCCGATACGTCCCACAGTCTCTTCGCGGCCGCGTCGTCCTGCGCTGCGGCGTTGGGCGCGGCAATCTTGCACTTGTAGAAATACTCGCCGCTGATGGTTTCGACATCGGGTGACGAGGCCAGGTGGATGATCGTCTTCGCTCCATCTTCAGGCGATAACCCGAACGACATGACGGTTCTGGTCAGCAATTTCAAGAAGACGTTGTTGGCATTGTTCTGGCCAAAGCGCGTCCCGACAAAACCCGGATGCAGGCAATTGGCCGTGACGCCCGTGCCTTCGAGCCGTCGCGCCAGTTCGCGCGTGAACAAAATGTTGCAGAGCTTGGACGTGCCATAGACGCGAAACGCGCTGTAGTTCTGGACGCTCTGCAGATCGCCGAAATCGAGCTGGCCGGATTTGTGCGCGTCCGACGCCGTCGACACGATGCGCGCACCGGCTGTCGCTTTCAGTCGGTCGAGCAGGAGGTTGGTGACGACGAAATAGGCCAGGTGATTGGTGGCGAAGGTCATCTCCAGCCCGTCGATGCTCGTTTTGCGCGACAGGAACACCGCACCGGCATTATTCACCAACACGTCGATGCGCGGCTCGCTATCCGCAATTTCGGTGACGACTCGTTTCATGTCGGCAAGCGACGACAGGTCGGCGAAGTGCACCTTGTGGTCGGCTGCGGCGTTGGCTCCCTTGAGCTTTGCCATGGTTGCGGCGCCTCGTTCACCATCGCGCGCAACCAGGACGATGCGCGCGCCCTGATGAGCCAACGCCAGCGCCGCAACCTCGCCGATGCCAGACGTGGCACCCGTGATAACGACGGTCTTGTTTTGCACTTTATGTTCCCCCGAATTTCTTGTCTCAATAACGAACCGCCGTCATCGCCCGCCTTGTGCGGGCGACCCAATTTTCGAGTACAAAATGGGTCACCCGGATGCCGCGAAATGCGCCACCGGGTGATGACGAAGGTGGTTGAGTCGGACGCCGCGACTAACCGACAATATCAAGATCACTGAAGAAGAACCTGATTTCATTCGCTGCCGTTTCGGCCGCGTCGGAGCCGTGCACCGAATTGGCCTCGATCGATTCGGCAAAGTCCTTGCGAATGGTTCCAGGTGCGGCTTTGGCGGGATCCGTGGCGCCCATCACTTCGCGATTCTTTGCGACGGCGTTTTCGCCTTCCAGCACCTGGACGACGACCGGACCCGACGTCATGAACGCAACCAGGCTGTTG
>Ga0157379_10005015_pt1 | contig 11360 bp, 8 predicted proteins | sample S25metaG_FD_121802 | JGI IMG/M metagenome (GOLD analysis project Ga0157379, IMG submission 121802) | Switchgrass rhizosphere microbial communities from Kellogg Biological Station, Michigan, USA - S2-5 metaG | ecosystem: Host-associated > Plants > Roots > Rhizosphere > Soil | place: USA: Michigan... | reverse complement strand
CGCCGCAGGGCGGGCGGAAGCACCCGCAGCAGAAGTACATCGAGGTGAACACGAAGGACATCCTGTTCATCTGCGGCGGCGCGTTCGAAGGGCTGGAGAAGATCGTGGAGCGGCGCGTGAGCCAGAAGGCGATGGGCTTCGGCGCCGAGATCAAGAGCCGGAAGGAGCGGAACCTGGGCGAGCTGCTCGCGCTCGTGGAGCCGGACGATCTCCTCCGCTACGGGCTCATTCCCGAGCTGGTGGGTCGTCTCCCGGTGACCGGCGCGCTCGATTCGCTGAGCAAGGCGTCGCTCGTCGACATCCTCACCAAGCCGAAGAACGCGATCACGAAGCAGTACCAGAAGTTCTTCGAGATGGAAGGCGTGAAGCTCGAGTTCACCGAGGACGGCCTGGAAGCCGTCGCCGAGCTGGCCTTGAAGCGCGGAACCGGCGCTCGCGGCCTTCGGGCGGTGCTCGAGGAGTCCATGCTCGATCTCATGTACGAGATTCCCTCGCGGCTGGAAGTGATGGGCTGCACCATCACGCGAGAAGTCATCGAGAGGAAGGGACCACCGATCCTCGCCCACCGGGCGGATCGCCGACGCAAGGAGGCGTAGCGCATGACGCGCGTCGAACGCGACGGCGAAGTCTTCGAGATCCGGGAGCGCATCCCGCTACTCCCGCTTCGCGACGTCGTCATCTACCCCTACATGACCATCCCGCTCCTCGTGGGACGGGTTGCCTCGGTGAACGCCATCGAAGCGGCCGTCCAGAAGGACCGGGTCGTATTCGTGCTCGCCCAGAGGCGGCCCGAGGTCACCGACCCCGCGCCGAAGGACCTCTACCGGGTCGGGACCGTGGTGCGCGTGCTCCAGCTCTTCCGGCTCCCGGACGGGACGATGCGCGTGCTCGTGGAAGGCATCTGCCGCGGCAAGGTGAAGAAGTTCACCAAGGACGGCGACACGATGGCCGCCGCGGTCACGGTGCTCCACGACGAGGTCCGCGCCGAGCCGCAGCTCGAGGCGCTGATCCGGAACGTGCTCGCCACGTTCAACGACTACGTCCATCTGAACCGCCGCGTGCCGGACGAGATCCTGGCGACCGCGAACAACATCGCGAATCCGCTCCTCCTCTCCTACACCATCGCGTCGCATCTCATTCTCAAGGTGGGCGTGAAGCAGGAGATCCTCGAGCAGGACGATCTGGTCGAGCGCTTCCGGCTGCTTTCGCGGACGCTGGCCAGCGAGTTGGAAATCTTGAAATTGGAGCGGAAGATCGAGGGGCAGGTCCGCTCGCAGGTCCACAAGAACCAGAAAGAGTTCTATCTCAACGAGCAGCTCAAGGCGATCCGCAAGGAGCTGGGCTACCAGAACGAGTTCTCGAACGAGATCGAGGAGCTCACCCAGCAGGTCAAGAAGGCGCGGATGCCGAAGGACGTGCACGACAAGGCCATGAAGGAGCTCGACAAGCTCCAGAAGATGTCCTTCATGTCCCCCGAGGCAACGGTCGTTCGCAACTACATCGACTGGCTCGTGGCGCTTCCGTGGAGCATCGCGACCGACGACAACGTCGACATCAAGGAAGTGGAGCGCATTCTCGACGAGGACCACTACGGCCTGAAGAAGGTCAAGGAGCGGATCGTCGAGTACATCGCCGTCTTGAAGCTCTCCGGGAAGCTGAAGGGTCCGATCCTCTGCTTCGTCGGTCCTCCGGGCGTCGGCAAGACCTCGTTGGGCAAGTCGATCGCTCGCGCCTTGGGACGGAAGTTCGTCCGGATGTCTCTGGGCGGCGTGCGGGACGAGGCGGAGATCCGCGGGCATCGCAGGACGTATATCGGCTCGCTCCCGGGTCGCATCATCCAGGGCATGAAGCGGGCGGGCACCAAGAACCCCGTGTTCCTGCTGGATGAGATCGACAAGCTCGGCATGGATTTCCGCGGCGACCCCGCGTCGGCGCTTCTCGAGGTGCTGGATCCCGAGCAGAACTCGTCCTTCCAGGATCACTACATCGAGGCCGATTTCGACCTCTCGCAGGTCATGTTCATCACGACCTCGAACTCCTTGTACTCGATCCCCGGACCGCTGATCGATCGCATGGAGATCATCCGGCTCCCGGGCTACCTCGAGCACGAGAAGGTCGAGATCGCAACGAAGTTCCTGATTCCCAAGGAATGCCTGGCGCACGGGCTCGAGCCGACGGATCTCCGGATCGGTGACAAGGCGCTTCGTGCCGTGATCAATCAGTACACGCGTGAGGCGGGCGTCCGGAGTCTGGAGCGCGAGATCGCGGCCATCTGCCGCAAGGTCGCGCGCAAGAAGGCCACGCTCGACAAGCCGCGTCCGTTCCACATCACGGAGCCTCGCGTGCACCAGTACCTCGGCGTGCCGAAGTACCTCGACAGCCAGGTCGAACGCCGGTCGCGGATCGGCGTCGCGACGGGGCTCGCGTGGACCGATTCCGGCGGCGACGTGCTGACGGTGGAAGTCAGCGTGGTGCCGGGGTCGGGCGCGCTGCTCTTGACGGGGAAGCTGGGCGAGACGATGCGCGAGTCGGGGCAGGCGGCCCTGTCGTATACGAGGTCGCGCGCGACGGCGCTCGGGCTCGACAAGAACTTCTACAAGGAGATCGACGTCCACGTGCACTTGCCCGAGGGCGCCATCCCGAAGGATGGCCCGTCGGCGGGCATCACGATGGCGACCGCTCTTGTCTCCGCATTGACCGGCGTGCCCACGCGGGACGACGTCGCGATGACGGGGGAGATCACGCTGCTCGGCAACGTGCTCCCGATCGGCGGTCTGAACGAGAAGGTCGTGGCCGCGATCCGCGCGGGCGTGAAGGAAGTCATCCTTCCGAAGCTGAACGAGAAGGATCTCAAGGAATTGCCCGAGAGCGTCCGCCACGGCGTCAAGTTCCGGCTCGTCGAGACCATGGACGAGGTGCTCCAGATCGCGATGAATCCGCCGCCCGTGGTCGCTCCCGAGATCGCGGCGAGCGATCTGGTCGCAGGTGCCGTGTCCGAGTCTCCGGAAGATCCGGGCGACGAGCAGGTCCCGCTCGCGCACTGAGCCTGAGAACCCCACCGGGGTTCCCTTGACCTAGGAGAGCCCCCGATGAAGCGCGTTCTCTTCACACCTGGCCCGACGCAAGTGCCCACCGAAGTTCTGGAGGCGATGGCGCGGCCGCTGATCCATCACCGCACCGACGAATATCGCCAGCAGTTCCTCGAGGCAACGCGTCTCCTGGCCGAGCATCTCGGCACGACGCAGCCTGTGCTCACGCTCTCCTGCTCCGGCACCGGCGCGATGGAAGCCGCCGCGGTGAACCTGCTCTCGCCGGGCGACGAGGTGATCGTCGTCGAGGGAGGAAAGTTCGGGAATCGCTGGGGCTCGATCTCCGAGGCGTACGGCGTGACGGTGCACAAGGTGAGCGTGGCGTGGGGACGCGTGGCGACGGTGGAGGAGGTCGAGTCGGCGCTGACGGCGCACCCCAAGGCCAAGGCGTTGTTCTTGACGCACAGCGAGACCTCCACGGGGGCGCTCTTCCCGGCGCACGAGATCGCGCGCGTGGCGCGGGGACGCGGCGTCCTGACGGTGATCGACGCGGTCACGAGCTTCGGCGTTTACGATTTGAGGTTTGACGATTCCGACCTCGACGGCGTGGTGTGGGGCTCGCAGAAGGGGCTCATGATCCCGCCCGGGCTTGGTTTTGTCTGCTACTCGCCGCGTGCGTGGGCGATCGCGGAGAAGGCGAAGCTTCCGAGGTTCTACTGGAATCTGGTGAAGGCGCGTGGCGCCCTCGAGAAGGGGGACACGCCGTTCACGCCGGCGATCAACCTGGTCCTGGGGACCCACGCCGCGATGAAGCTGATGGATCGCGAGGGCCGCCTCGGGGTGTTCGCGCGGCACCAGCGGAACGCCGATGCCACGCGGAACGCGGTGCGCGTGCTCGGCCTGCCCTTGTTTGCCGAGGTCCCCTCGAACGCGCTCACGGCTGTGGAAGTGCCCGCTGGTGTGGATGGCGGCGCCGTCGTGAAGGCGATGGAGCAGCGCTACGGCGTGAAGATCGCGGGCGGCCAGGACCAGCTCAAGGGGAAGATCTTCCGGCTTGGCCACATCGGCTACTACGACGACGGCGACATCTTACGTTTGGTCGGCGCCTTCGAATCCGCGCTCCTCGACCACGGTTTTGCCACCGAGGCGGGCACCGCGGTGCGCGCGGCGCAGCAGTCCCTCCGCGGGGCGAAGCGGCCCGAGCCGGCTCGAGTCGGTTGAGCCGGCGCGTGCTGGCGCGGGCGGCGGTGCGGCGGGTCCGGTCCGCGTGACGGCCAAGCGCGTTCTCGTCAGCGATCCTCTTTCTCCGCGCGCCATCCACATGCTGCGCGCCGCTCCCGGCCTCGTGATCGAGGAGCGCAAGGGCCTCGGCGAGGCCGAGCTCCTTCCTCTCGTCACCGACATCGACGCGTGGATCGTGCGCGGGGCGACCAAGGTCACGCGTCGCCTGCTCGACGCGGCTCCCCAGCTGCGCTGGGTCGCGCGCGCGGGCGCCGGCCTCGACAACATCGACGTCGCTGCCGCGAAGGAACGCGGGATCGACGTCCTGAACGTCCCTGGCGCGAACGCGGTAGCCGTCGTGGAGCTCGTGTTCGGGCTCCTGCTCGGGGTGATGCGGCACATCCCCGTGGCCGACGCCTCGGTGCATCGCGGCGAATGGGACAAATCCAAGCTGATGGGGCGCGAGCTGCGAGGGAAAACGCTCGGGATCGTCGGACTGGGGAAGATCGGGCGTGGCGTGGCGCACCGCGCCCGCGCGTTCGAGATGACCTGCATCGGATGCGATCCCCTTATTCCCGATGACGCGATTCGTGCGATGAACGTTGAGCCCGTGGTGCTGGAGGCCATGCTTCCTCGCGCGGATGTTCTGACGCTGCACGTGCCCCTGAGCGCCGAGACGAAGGGGATGCTCTCGGCGGAGCGCCTGGCGATGCTCCCGCGCGGCGCGGTGCTCGTGAACGCCGCACGCGGCGGCCTGGTGGACGAGGCTGCACTCCTGGCGGCGCTGAACAGCGGCGCCATCGGGGGCGCGGCGCTCGATGTCTTCGCGAACGAGCCCCCCGGGGACTCGGCGCTGGCGCGGCATCCGCGGGTGGTAGCGACGCCCCACATCGGGGCCGCGACGGTGGAGGCCCAGGAGGCGGTGGGCGAGGAGATCGTGCGGCTCCTCCTGGGGCGGATGGGGTGAGCGTGGCCGCGGGTAGCCCTGAGCTGGCCCGGGTGGCACTGAGCCGGCCCGGGTGGCCCTGAGGGCCCGTCCGGGCTTCAAAAATATTTGACATGGCCCTCCAGTAGCGCGAGCATCGCTCTATCGCGGAAAGGAGGTGGTCCATTGCATAGTAATGGCAGACGGATCAGCGGAGGTGGCTGTAGCTAGCGCTACATCCAGCGCGCTCTAGCCTGGTGTGGTCTGGCGAATCCCAACAGCCCACCGGAGTTTTGAGGGGAGAGGTCGGAAGGCCTCTCCCCGCTCTTTTATAGGCCGTGGCGTGAGATAGAGCGCATGGCCGCAGGGGACACCCGGCGGTGGTTCAGATCCTCAAGGAAAGGCCCCGATGATCGCAGCGATCGACTTGGAAGGCGTGCTGGCTCCCGAGATCTGGCCCTACCTCGGCGACGTGTTCGGGCTCCCCGAGCTCCACCTCACGACGCGGGATACGGCCGATTTCGACGACCTCATGCGCCAGCGAGTCGGCGCTCTCTCCCGCGCCGGCGTGACCCTGGCGAAGGTGCAGGAGGCCGCGCACCGCGTGCAGCCCTATCTCGGATCGAAGGAGTTCCTCCACCGGATCCGCCGGCACTGCCAGGTCATGATCATCTCGGACACGTTCCACGAGTTCGCCGAGCCCATGATGGAACGCCTGGGCGGCTACAACCTCTTCGCCAACCGCTTCGAAGTCGATGCCGCCGGCCACATCTCCGGCTGGAAGCTCCGGATCCGCGGCCGCAAGGCCATGGTGATCGATGGCATGCGCCACGCCGGCTTCAAGATCATCGGGATGGGGGACAGCCTGAACGACCTCACGCTCCTCCAGATGGCCGACTATCCCATCCTGTTCCGGCCCGTGGAGAAGCTTCGGACCGAGCTGCCCCAAGCGCCGACCGTGCAAACGCTCGACGAGGCCCTGGAGCTCTACATGAGCATCTTCCGAAGGAACGGGAGCCCGGCCTAGGTAGGGCTGGCGCGGAGACAGTCGGTCACCAGCTTCCTGCCCGCCAACTCGCCCCGGGGCGAGTTCATCTTGCCCCAGACTAGCCCGGGATCACTTCACGCCTCCCGACTCGCCCCGGGGCGAGTTGATCGTCAACGCCCGTTCACGCCTTCTTCCTGTCTCGCATCGTCCAACTCGCCCCGGGGCGAGTTAGCACTGTCCCAACTCGCCCCGGGGCCAGTTCGAGGTTCCGTGGGAGCGCGGCGTGGTACGTGGGGGCTTCAGCGTCCAAGGCCCTGCAAGGTCGCGAATTGGCCCGCAGGGGGTTTCACCCACGCATGCCTTGTTGCTCCCTGCAGAGGCCAACAACTCGCCCCGGGGCGAGTTCAACAGGCCCCGGGGCGAGTTCGGGCCTGCAAACCAAGGCATGCGACCCCCGAGCCACCTCGAGCCCCACCGGGGCCCCGCGCATTGACTCACCACACCCCCTCTGGTAGCTTCGGACGGCCGCATCAAGCTGTTCCCGCCCGCCGAAGGAAGGCCCTTCCGCGGACTTTTTCATTTGGAGGCATCACCATGTCTTGCCGTGTCGTGGTCGGCGCCCAGTGGGGTGACGAGGGGAAGGGGAAGATCGTCGACCTTTTGAGCCAGGACGCGGACATCGTCGCCCGCTACCAGGGGGGCCCGAACGCGGGGCACACCGTCTGTGTGGGCGACCGCCAGTTCGTCCTGCATTTGATTCCGTCCGGGATCCTTCGTCCCCGGACTGTCTGCTACATCGGAAACGGCGTCGTGGTCGATCCCGAGGCGCTCCGGCGCGAGCGGGAGACCGTGCTCAAGCAAGGGATCTCGGTCGACGGCCGGCTCTTCGTCTCGGGCTCGGCCCACGTGATCCTTCCGGACCACCGCGTCATCGAGAAGGTCACCGAGACGGGCACCGCGCCCATCGGGACCACCGGCCGGGGCATTGGCCCGGCCTACACCGACAAGGCCGCGCGCGCAGGTCTCCGCGTCGTCGATCTGCTCGACCCGACGATCCGCGAGGAGCGCGTCCGCGCGCTCCGCGAGCGCACGCTTCGCGTCGCGCCGAACGCTGAGCTCGACTCCATCGATGCCGTGCTGGAGCGATGCGAGAAGGACGCCCAGATGCTACGGCCCATCACCGCGAACGTGTCCCGCGAGATCAACGCGGCGCTCGCGGCCGGGAAGCACGTGCTCCTCGAGGGGGCGCAGGGGACGCATCTCGATCTCGACCACGGAACCTATCCCTACGTCACGTCGTCGAGCGCGGTCTCGGGCGGCGCCTGCACGGGCGTTGGCATCGGCCCCACGCACATCGACGAGGTGATCGGCGTCGCGAAGGCCTACGCCACGCGCGTCGGCAACGGCCCGTTCCCGTCGGAGATCCAGGGCGATCTCGCCAATCGACTCCGGGAGGAAGGGAACGAATACGGGGCCACGACGGGACGTCCGCGCCGCTGTGGATGGTTCGACGTGGTCGCGATCCGTCACGCCGTGCGTGTGAACGGACTCACGCAGCTCGTCATCACGAAGCTCGACGTGCTCGACGGTCTCTCGGAGGTGCACGCGGTCACCGCGTACGACATCCGCGGCGTGCACACCACGGAGATGCCGGAGTCGCTCGCGGATCTCATGGCGGCGAAACCCATCACGGAGCGTTTCCCGGGATGGCGGTCACCCACGACGGACGCTCGCCAGTGGGACGATCTCCCGCCGGACGCGCGCAAGTATCTCGACCGTCTCGAGGAGATGGCGGGCGTTCCGATCCGCCTCGTCTCGGTGGGTTCGGGGCGTGAAGAGAACGTGGAGCGCCGGGCCCGGCACGCCGTCGGGAGATAGCCGAAGGAGGAGCGCTGTGGCCGACCCGAGCCGTGCCGCTCTAGACGTGTCCACTCCCGCGCCGGCATTCACTCCAGCGCCCGTCACGCTCACGGGCGAGTGGGTGCGCCTCGAGCCGCTGTCCCTCGAGCGCCACCTCGATCCGCTCGCGTCCATCGCGCTCGATCCGGATCTCTGGCGCTGGACCCTGAACGTCGTCCAGACAAAGGACGACCTCCGTCGGTATCTCGAGGAGGCGCTCCGCGAGCAGGCCGAGGGCCGCTCCCTCCCGTTCGCCACCATCGATCTCGCCAGCGGCCGCGCCGCGGGATGCACCCGCTTCGGCAACATCGAGACCCGGCATCGCAGGGTCGAGATCGGCTGGACGTGGGTGGGGCGCGAGTACCAGCGCACGCGCGTGAACACCGAAGCCAAGCTCCTCATGCTCCGGCACGCGTTCGAGACCTGGGGCTGCCATCGCGTCGAGCTGAAGACGAACGTGCTGAACGAGCGCTCCCGAAACGCCATGCTCCGGATCGGCGCCAAGGAAGAAGGCATCCTCCGCAAGCACGCCCTGAACGATCGGGGCGTTCCGCGGGACACCGTGTATTACAGCGTGATCGACAGCGAATGGCCGGCGGTGAAGACGCGTCTTCATGCGATGCTCGGCGAGAGTCGCGCGAACGCGGCGGGAGCGTGAACGGCGATGCCGCGATGCGTCCCCATGGTGTTTGCGTTGGTCGCGCTGGCGGCTGTGGCGCCGCCCGCTTCAGCCTCCAAACCCAAGGCGCCGGCAACGGCCAACTCGGCGCACCCGGCCAAGGCAGCACCCCCGGAGAAGGCCGCACCCCCGCCCGCACCAACCGCCAACCCGACCATGCCTGACTCTCTCCCCGACTTCGACGCGCGCTGGGATTTCGACCATCCCGACTCCACCGAGGCCGCCTTCCGCGCTCTCCTGCCTCAGGCGCGCGCGAGCGGGAACAACGACTATCTCGTCCAGCTCCTCTCCCAGATCGCGCGGACGCAGGGGCTCCAGCAGAAGTTCGATGACGCGGACAAGACGCTGGAGGAAGCACAGACGCTCCTCACGCCGGACATGCGCGTCGCTCGGGTGCGAGTGCTGCTCGAGCGGGGGCGGGTCCAGAACAGCTCCAAGCACCAGGATCTCGCGATCCCTCTCTTCATGGCAGCGTGGGATCTGGCCCGCGAGGCCGGTGCCCTCGGACTGCCGGGGGCGGACGGCTACGCCGTGGATGCGGCGCACATGCTCGCCATCGCACAGCCCGGCGATCTCTCGCTCCAGTGGAATCAAACCGCAATCGAGTACGCCGAGCACTCCAACGATCCCAAGGCGCGCAACTGGCTCGGCTCGCTCTACAACAACGAGGGCTGGGACTATCACGCCAAGGGTGATTACACGAAGGCGCTCGAGGTCTTCCAGAAGGCGCTCGACGCGCGGCGTGCCGAGGGAGATCCGACCAAGATCCGGATCGCGGAGTGGTGCGTGGCTCGAACGCTCCGATCGCTCCAGCGAAACGACGAGGCGCTCGAGATCCAGAAGCGCCTCCTCGCGCAGGCCCAGGCGGCCGGTCAGCCGGATGGATTCATCTTCGAGGAGATGGGCGAGTGCCTGATCGCGCTCCAGCGGCCCGCCGAAGCGAGGCCCTACTTCGCGGTAGCGTACGAGATGCTATCGAAGGATCCGTGGTTCCAGCGGGACGAGCCCGAGAGGCTCGAGCGCATCCGGAAGTTCGCGGGGCAGTGACACCGCCGCATCCCGACACTCCACCCAGAGTCTGGATCGCGCGCCACGGCGAGACCGAGTGGAGCCTTGCCGGGCGTCACACCGGGCGCACCGATATCGATCTCACGCCCCGCGGCGAAGACGACGCCCGCGCGCTCGGCGCGCGACTCCAAGAGCTCACCTTCGCGGCGATCTTGACGAGCCCATCCAAGCGCGCGGTCCGCACCTGCACCCTCGCGGGATTCGGCAAGCGGGCCGTGATCGACCCGGACCTCGCGGAATGGGACTACGGCGACTACGAGGGACTACGCACCGCCGAGGTCCGGACCGAACGGCCTAGCTGGAAGCTGTTCCATGACGGATGTCCCCACGGGGAGACCCCACGGGAGATCGGCGCGCGCGCCGATCGCGTCGTGACCAAGGTTCGCGCCATCGAGGGCGACGTTCTCCTCGTATCGAGCGCGCACTTCCTCCGCGTCCTCACGGCCCGTTGGCTGGGGCTCGATGCGTCCGCCGGGCAGTACTTCGTCGCCTCGCCCGCCGGTCTCGGCTGCCTCGGTTACGAGCACGATCGCTCCGAGCCGGCGATCCGACTCTGGAACGACACGCGGCATCTGGCGGAAAACCGCCCGCCCGCCCCTCAGCGTTAACTTGACGCAGGCCCCTCGCGGGGGGACGATGCGCCCCTTCCACAGCACCATAGGTTCGCGGCCCAGTTCCGGTATCACGGGGGGATCATGAACGCTCGCATCACGAAGAGCGCCGTCGCGCTCGCGGTGGTCGCGCTCGCCATCGCTGCGCCGCGTGCGCACGCGCAGAAACACGCTGGCGACGAAGGCACGAAAGCATCATCCACGCCCATGAACGAACGACCCAACATCCTCGTCATCTTCGGCGACGACGTGGGGCAGTCGAACATCAGCGCCTACACCATGGGCCTGATGGGCTACCGCACGCCCAACATCGACCGGCTCGCCCACGATGGGATGATCTTCACCGACTACTACGCCGAGCAGTCCTGTACCGCGGGGCGATCCACGTTCCTCACGGGGCAGTCGACGCTTCGAACCGGCCTTTCCAAAGTCGGGATTCCCGGGTCGCCGATCGGCCTCCAAGCACGCGACGTCACGATCGCCCAGCTCCTCAAGGCACACGGCTACGCGACGGGGCAGTTCGGGAAGAATCACCTCGGTGACCTCAACCAATATCTGCCGACGGTACACGGCTTCGACGAGTTCTATGGCAACCTCTACCACCTGAACGCCGAAGAAGAACCGGAGGACAGCAACTACCCGACGAATCCGAAATTTCGCGAGACGTTCGGACCCCGCGGCGTCCTCCGCTGCAAGGCTTCGACCAAGGACGACGCCACCGTGCAGCCGCGCTGGGGTCGGGTCGGAAAGCAGACGATCGAGGACACGGGGCCTCTCACCAAGAAGCGGATGGAGACCGTCGACGACGAGACGTCGGAGGCCGCGATGGACTTCATCCAACGTCAGGTCAAGGCCGGGGTGCCTTTCTTCTGCTGGATGAACTCCACCCGGATGCACTTCCGGACGCACGTGCGCGCCGAGCATCGCGACAAACCCGGAT
>Ga0157379_10005014_pt1 | contig 11361 bp, 11 predicted proteins | sample S25metaG_FD_121802 | JGI IMG/M metagenome (GOLD analysis project Ga0157379, IMG submission 121802) | Switchgrass rhizosphere microbial communities from Kellogg Biological Station, Michigan, USA - S2-5 metaG | ecosystem: Host-associated > Plants > Roots > Rhizosphere > Soil | place: USA... | reverse complement strand
GAATAGAACCAGATATATAATTAAAGGTCATGAAGGGGTTTTGGAATAGAGAAAAATACCATAGGGCAAGAAATCCCGAATCTCAGTTAAAGCACGAAGGGTGCTCTCGCCGTTTTCATCGTTCAACACGCAAATAATCTGCGACAATTCGTGATCCGAAATTTGGGGCCGAGGGAGTTCCAAGTCAACATGCGGCTGATGTTGCTCTTATATATCCATGTATTTTATGAGCTGGGAGCATATCTGGACTAAAGTAAACTGTTACGCACCTTGATCGTCTGGTGGAATTTCTGATTCTGTAGCACTCCCTTTTCTTACCAACGGTCTCCTATCCATCCCAAGTTTATTTAAAAGATTGATAGACTCTAATTGAAGCTCTTTAACACCACTTTCGATACCCTGACCTTATTGAATGTGGCTGGAAGTCAGACAGATGTCCTCCTCGTAGTAAGAATGAAGGAAGCCCACCCTCCTCGAGCAAAGTGCATAAACTCGTGGTAGCTGCTTCACGGACTTCGGCTTCCCCGTCCTGAGCAAGGACCATGAGGGTTTTTAAAACAGTGCAGTAATCATCTTAATTCTGTTAAGATAGGATGCTCCTTAACTATAAATCATCGGTGACACACCTGGCTGGTAACATGTCACTATGATCGACAGATTGAGCACCTTTGATTCAGTTGAATCAGACGTATCAGCCGAAAGCCTCGCTATCATTTTTGAGGACAACCCTTTGCAGTACTTTCGCAATTCGTCTATAAACCGCCACATCAGACAACACTGCTGACGAAATCACTAGCACAAAGCATGCCTGGGCTGAGTGCACTTTTCAGCAACTCCCAGTATTGATTTCGGGTTCTGTGTTCTAATTCCAAATCATCAAGCAGGTGTATAAGCTTGGGAGTCTGATCGGTCACTATCCCTCTATATTGCTCTTAAAAATTAAAGATACCTGTCAAATTAATATTTAATCAAATGAAACGAAATGCGCGCACCAATTACTATGAGCTTTTCTAAGCATTTCAAGAATCCATAATGAGATCCCACGGCTGGGGCTAGTTTATGGAACATATTTTGAAGTATGCTACGCATTGTTAAGTTGAAAGGAGCTATGATGAGGGAGGGGGAATGAAGAGAAATGAAAGTGTTCTGAATATGTTATGTTGCTTACCATCCTCAGACAACGCCGTCAAGACTTCGAGTGCATAGGGTTGAATGCTGTGATGAGCTGTAAATGTCAGCCCACCAAGGTACTCAGACGAATATTTCATCAGAGTAGCAAACTCGTCTGTAAGAAAACCTGTTGTTAATGGTGAAGCTAATTGACGTGATAACCATGGCCGCACCATATTTACTGAAAGCTTTGAAAGCCTGCACCGAGTATTTGGAGAAAAAATCATGAGAATTTTTCCTATCAATTGAAGGGAGGAAAAAAAAGGTGTACTTTGGAACAAACTGATAATCAGTGTCGTTGTAAAAAGATGAAAATGTCCAGAACTGTGAAGTGCTCCAGTGTAACAAAGCACCGAGAACCCGGGTACCACAAGATATTAATCGTGGGTCGCCACTTTGAAAACATCCAGGAAGACACGAAAAAATGTCTGTATACGAAGAACCAAGTAGATGCCTCTGTGGGATGGCCTTAGAAGGATTATCTAAGAGGATATTAGGCTCTGCCATTTGGTGTGATATCCTTAAACCAGATGAAAGATAAGCTTGCGAAGATGCTTGTTTGCCGCTTATAAAACCAGAACTAGTGTCAATGTCTGAAGTCCTTGAAAAAGGAGGTGAATCGGCTAAACACAACATCAGATTCAAATTTGATCTCTGTGTGGCAATGCTTCGTCGCACCAAAAGTGTTGAAAGCCTGGTTATATTCATCTTCTAATCCAGCCTGTACAATCTTCCTGATATGTGAACGAAATTGTGCTAAGATATTCGGTCAGATATGATTTTACAGCACTAAGGCTTCCAATGAAAGAACTTACGTTGCTCTGATAGCTTGATGAGGGCAGCAACAATGCGCTGATTGGAGCAACTGTTGGGTGGCAGAGCTTCAATAATATTCGGAAATGCTTCCAAGATTGGTTCAAGGAATAATGCTATTTTAAAGGCGAGTTAATACTTGAAAAATAGACTGTGAAATACTTACAATATTTGGTTAATCCAATAAAAATGTCAGCAACAGCAAGCCAACAGCCATCATCCAGTAATTTTATTTTATTAAAAAGAGATGGTAGACAATCAAAGATAAACCCATGTATTTTCTCTAGAGAATACTTAAGCATTTCCTTTTGGGTGCAGGGAAAACTAACCTACCATTGCAGGACAGCTTGATGAATGCGGCCGCAACCCCGCCACTATTGTAGCTGTTTGTCTCAATTTCATGGATTAAGATGCCGATTTTATTAAAATCGAATAAGCCTTAACATAACCAAACTGAATGAGAAGGCCATATTACAGAATATTTATTTACCTTCTTCTTTGAATACCGCCAGTGTCATCATTGCAAAAATGGAAACTGAGGTATTCTTGTCCTTAACAAGTCTTTGGAGATCATCAATCACCCCCCGAATGGGTTTATAGCATTGTTCTTGATGAGAGTTTTTTTTTTAAAGACGGTGAACAGGAGTGAAGAAGAACACACACCCATATCAGATAACCGAGAAAGCAAATGTATGACAATCTTTTGCACTGTGCCGTTTTGACGTTTTATATGCTTCAATGCCAACGGAAAAATAACAATCAAAGACTCCTCGGTCAAGAGAGAATCTGGAAATATTTTTATGCGCATTGTTATGTCAATGCTGGGCTTGCGACCTACCTAACTCGGAGAACTCTTCCATGATACGCAATAATCCTTCTTCAGCTTCAGTGATCTTTATTACCTTGAAAGCTTCAATGACGGCATCCCGGACATAGCGAGTATAGTCAGCTACAATATATATAAATATAGTAGAATTAGCTGTGTTGTCAATAGGAGAAAACGCACTTATTTTGGCAAGCTTTCCTAACGCTTTGGCGGCGGCGCTGTACCTTCCAGGCCAATACGGTGACCACCGAATCGCAGTTAAAAGGGATTCGAGTATACGAGGAATGGAATTGCCAAGCAAAACTCTGTATTCGGCTATGAAGATTGGTGGCAATGGCTTGAGAGGTGTTCTGAGCAGTATGCGGAACATCTCTTACCACGTGCTGAGAGATTTACCAGTGAGATTGCAACATTACACTGCAAATCTGGGACATCGATGTCAAGTAGGTCCAGAAGGTGGGGAACCAAGTCTTGAAAGTCAAAATACTCTGGGTATTACAAATGAGTAACTATCTTACGTTTAGCGTTGTCTCACTACGTACCTTTCTCAGACAATACCGCAAGTGCAAAAAGTACACTATTCCTTTGTTCTCCTTCGGAGATTCTAAGTTTGGCAAGAAAGTGAGACATAGTTAAAGGTGATAGATGGTTGAAAGCCTCTATTATTTTTCATCAGTTCACATTATGCAACCTGCAATGTGTCTCACCATGGTTGTCCCACCGCACCAAGATTTCTGCGGCACACATAAAAGGAGGGTAGACATTGAAAGTCTTTGGGGGTTGTATACATTGCAAAATTGTTTGAAGCACTTCGTCCTTCATTATTTGAGGCTGGAACTCCCCTAGGCAATAATCAGGACATGGAGTGAAAACGAAAAGATTGGATATCCTACGGTTAGTCAAAAGGCTGACTATACTATTCGTAACATAAGGGAGATATATCCTAAATGCATCATTATCATCCTCTAGAAGCGTTATCCAAACCATAGTAATCCCTGTGACCCAGTATGAAATTGTTAACAGGGAAGGAAGTCAAGCGGTGCGCCATTCTTACTGTGCATTTGTCCCGAATTCCCAAGTAGACGCCTACTTTTAGCTATTTTATGTTAGCCTAATGTTTGCGTGACTATTCGAGATGATAGTTACTCACGAGAGAATAACAGACTCGATAATACCACTGTGCATATCCTGGTCAAATTTGGCATAGAGTGAAAAAGTCCATGTAGCATAATGTGAGTCAAAATGTCGCGGACATCCGGTTTGATTCCTTTGCCTGCCACTATTCCTTCAGCGCTGGATAGCGTTCGAGAAAGATTTTGACCATGTTCGTCCATCCCGACTCTAACCAGAACTGCAGTCTGCACGGCGCAACCTAGTGAGTGAAGACACGGATGGAAATCGTCCCATCGATAAAGGGGATTACCAAACACTAATGCTTTCCGCAAAGCTGAATAGAATTTTGTGAAAGCAGCCGACAGATCCTCAGAGTTCAGATCATTGGGGTGCCTCTCTTCGCTGTAACCTGGGGTTAACGGTTCAAGTGGCAATAGGCAACGGAGAAGGGCATAGAGATACAATTCAGTCTTGGGAATATCGGTAGATTGGAGTGGAAGGCCAGGTGATGCAATAAAACACATGTTGAATCTCTTGAGGAGAACCTCTGCCGCGCCACTTGAAATCAGCGTTTTTCTCAAGTGATGGGTTGGCGTTGACCCGGTTACAGCTTTGACGGCCTCATGGATGGAGATATCAAAAGAGGAATTTCCAATAATCCACGCCAAAACTTCATTTTCCAATTCCTCCTGTTTTGGGGTGGTGGTCAGGTTGCTTAGAAGTTCTAGAACAACGCTAAGAGAAATCGATGACGGAACAGAATCCATGTTGCTGACACGAGCCTCCCCTCCTTTTTGCTCCTTTTGGTGACTTTGTGGCAAATTATTTGACGGTATAAATGGCAGGAGATGAAAGAATCTTCTTGGAAGAAATTCGGAGAAGCTGGTCTGGAACGGACATGCTGGAGAGATAGCGGGGAGAATGGTAAGGAAGACATATGTGATAAAAGCCAAAATCGTCAGGACGGACAGAGAAATGCCAATACCAGTATTATCTTCAAGAGCGAACAGCGCAAGACCAACTGCAAACAGAGCAAGAGCCACTTGTAGTAACAATGGAATGGCGGCCACCATGGGTTCAAGCCCCCACTGCTTGGATCGGAGATATCGAAGATGACGAGAGCAGGCTTCATGGGAGCGCTCTTTCGTTAGGGCAGGATTGTATTTAGCGAGCCAGCCCCTGGCCAGCACTGCACTGAGGGCGCTGAACAAAGTGAGCGCCAAGCTCGTGAACCAAAGCGAATTGATTATGAGGGAGCTTGTTGTCGGTTGAAATGGCTCTGCGAGTGGGGCTGCCGAGGAGTTTCTAAGAACAAGAAGAATCTCATCGAGGGTATCAGGACTCAGATTTTGATGACTTTCAACAAGGAATGATGTAAGGATGCCACCAAACAAACCCGCCTGGATCTTGGTTAGTACTGCACAGCGCTTTCAAAACACACTTACGAAGATTAGCAGTTGGTCCAAACCAACCTGAAGAATCCGAACTAATTCCTGATCTTCTTCGCTAGTCTCCCGGAGGTAGAGTGACCACACATGCGCTGATGGGTCACGATAGGAACTGTACATGTTCTGGAATCGATCAGGACCCATTTCCACATTGTTACCATCCATTTCTATTTTTGTATCAGCATTTAATCCAGCACTCTGACGTGGATCCGTTAGCGAGGGGGCTAAAAGCATGTCTCAATTTCCGGGCAAGTTACGAAAATAATATAATTTACCAGAACCCTTGTCTTTATCTACTTGCGATTCGGCAGTACTTTCATCGTGAGCAAATCTAGTTTCTTCTTTCATGATACTGGAAGCAAGAGCAAAAGACGTCTTGTCGAAATTGACGAGGAGGATGAGGTGAGCATATAAAGATGGCGGCGAGCGTTCAGTATTGCGGAGTCTGAATTGAGCCGACGTTAACATTGTTTCCGCCCAATCTGCTCGGAGTTTGTCCAGTCGCACAGTAGTCTGATAATCCTTAGATACTTGCGAATATTGGAAAATTCGAGTCGTTGTGCGTTGGTGCGAAGGTGGACACACATGATCCACAAGTCCTCGAACCAGGACGTTCAACCAAGTTCAACAGTGCTATCGCCTGAAACACCCCCCTTTTCGTGCGTGGGTCCTGACCAGCCTACAAGCATCCAATTTCATGCACTTATGTCTGTATCACGATCCTCACTCGCAGCAACTGAGACCATTTGGACATGTTCTACGAACACTCAGAAAAACAATATTGTCTGGATATCTAATGCCGTCTCTTGGGAATAATATTCTACCAATGAACACAGATCTACCCCAATATACAAAACGAGACTGGAGCCGGACGTTGGATGTCGGATGTTCTCCTCAGTGGTGCCCTCTCTTGAGACTTCCGTGTTGATTTCCTCCCTCGTATGTCCTATGCTGTTTACTATGTTCTACTCGCAGCTATTTAACTAGGTGTTTTCAGGAACCAAGCCAATATAACGCGTCTTTCGAGGTCGTCTGTGATAACAACATTTTATTCGCATATTTTTATTTATTTAATACTAGTACGCGGAAGCCGCCCGGGTGACTAAGCTGTAGGCAACCCATGATGCAGACGGATTTCTTCCCCAGAGGTTGTACATGAGTTGGGTTTGACCAGGAGTTTATCAACTATCGTCCGTTCCACAGCGTCGACTATGAAAGATTGTAACCCCAAACTCTGGCGTGTCCTCATTGGCAGAGTCTTCACTCATAAGTCGTCCAGGAATTCCATGTCATCCTCGATATTGCTTCCGCTTGGAACATTATCTCAGTTTTGATATATTCACCTGCAGACTATCGGTTTGGTGGCGGGTATACTCTGGCCTCTGGGTTACACCACAACACCATATTCACATATTTCCCCTCCTCTCTTCAGCTCCTTCCTTCATATTATTTCTCTTTAAATTGTATGGGATGATTCTACACTTAAAATTCCACTGATACCTAGGTGGGATGATGAATATTTCCCTTCTCATTTGGAACTGAATTCGATGAGACGAGAGTTATGTCCGTAAAGGGAGGGAACAACCTTGCGTATACCTTTTCAGATAGTGAAACCTCAATGACTGAACCCGGAATAATTAAAAAGATCGGATCAAGACTCATACAATGCAGAAGTCGGGAATTAGGTATAGTCCATTTTAGAAATAGCTAACACACCGGATCTGTAATCTATACATAATCCTTCAACCCCTTCGTTTTTGATAGCTAAATCTATATGGTGAAAGCAAATGTAAGCCTCCGCTGAAAGTTGAAACTTTCGGGAGCTACTAACCCATCCAATCCCTGACACTACGATTTAATCCGTGGTTGGTAGTTGCATGAATGGATATCGGTCGTCCCTGCCGTTCCCCGCGTGTCTGTTTCATGGTAAACTCCGCAAGAGTGCTGATGGAATGTCTTCGTGTGATCGGTGATCTCACTTGAAGACCGAGAATTTTATTCAAGTTCCAAAGACATTCGAGAGGACGGTGCTTACAAAGCAAATCATCAATCAGTGGGAGTTTGAAATGGCGGGCGAGGCCACTAGAGTTTGGGTCAAAACCACATGCTCGGTACAGTTGTGTGATTCGGTGGTCTTCAGAGGTGTCATGAACAAGATAACCACGATACACAAACACTATTGGGTGGGGTAAACTGCATTTCATTTCCTCTATCTCTGTCAGAGGGCTGCTTCCATCCAGCATTCTTGACTAATAAATATCGGGTGCTCTATAGTATCCATCCTCTTGGATCTGATGCTTTCGCATGAACAGGTAAAATGAAATTTGTTGGTTTCGTTCTCTTCGGAACCGAAATATGGACAATATGATCCATTTGACACTGTTCACTACCAAACTGTGCAGAAGGCACTAAAATATGATATAGCTGGACGTACCCAGAATAAATTTATGGCTCTTGCGCATATTCGCATCCACGCCAAGTTTCCGGTGAAGCTGGCCAAGTTGTGCCAAGAGGGTTTTGTAAATGTCTGGTATCGGATGTTCATACGATATCGTAAATAGATACACGTTACGACTTGTGTAGTGAGAGAATACGGGGAAGCTGTGTCAGTCTACGTTGCTTTCTGACGTGTAATAATACGTACGAATTGAGGTCTTCGTTTAGAATACGGTCGAGACTGATCAAAAACTGATAAGGATAACCTTTAAAAGAAGATGGGAAAGAACCAACCTTCTTCGCCACAGCCCACTTGTAACCTCTGTCCATCCAGTTGAGTCCCAATCCAGAGCTCTTTCCTGTCGTAATCGTACTTGTGCAACTTCTAGCTTCCCGTCGAAATATGGGAATAATCCAGACGGGTATCGTGTATCTGCCTGACTAAGAATTCGACCAATATAAATATTAACAAACTGTATGGAAGGTAGGTCCGAAACTTTGGTTGGTAGACGAATCTGTAAGAACGTCTTGAGTAAGGACGTTACATCCTCTCTGGAAAGACGGGGCGGTGGTCGGCGGCAATGGTGCATCTCCCAGAGGTTCATGAGGTTGCACAAATCACTGTCTAAGATATAAAGATCATGGGCGGGTGTGAGGATTGTAGGGTGCATTTCCGTGCGGGACCCCGGATTCCTAAAGTTCTGAGCAAGTGATCAGGAGGGCCAAATACTGAGCAAGTGGGAAAATACAATTGATAGGCAAGTTCTCCCCCGCACATCCGGCTGTGACATAATGTCTGCACCTCTCATGGAATAGGTAGTGATTGATGAATCGCGCCACACGGATATAAGCCCATCCAGCTGCTCCCTCATGAACTCACATCCAGCCTAAAATTCAAGAGATTTTAGTTTGAGAATAGGAAAGACCCCATGGGCTTACTGCCACGTCTTTGGCCTGCATATGGGATGAAATTAATATTCAGACCAAACTTACAAGTGAAGTTATAACTCACCCAATGATAGGCTTTAATATATTCCTGCAGGTTGTGGGGTAGCAAGGTCACGCCGGCAGGGGTACGCGGTGACTCTGACAAAATATGATGGGCTCGTTCATTCCGATAAACGAAGCTTCAGTTTAACTCACCTCCATGGAAAAGAAGTGATGGCACATTAATGACAGTAGACAAACCATATAGCTGTAGAATGCGGGATGTCTGTTGCCAAATGAATTAGGTATACCACGATAGAATTCCCCAATTCAAAATTCTCCTTACTTGAGTTTCGAATATATACCATAATCCCGTTTCCAGGCCTCAAAGAGGTGTGTCAAAGATAATTAGTCGGGAATACGCTCATATTAATGGCTTACCTCTTGTGCAGTTTGGCCTTTATATGTCCGGATGACAACAGGCATATTACTACGTGAGGGAATCCGCGCATTGGCTTCCGTAATTTGCACATCCTCCTCGCCGTCTTCCTGATCCTGGGAGAAGCGATTGGAAGGGATGATTTCTTCAGTGACAAATATGTCCCCCATTTCGACCTCAAAATTATTCGTGAGTCCAAGGACAATTTCTTCTGGAGGCAAGTATAAAAATAAGCAATTACCATGTTGAATCCCCTTAAATTAACCCCATGCTCGTCATTGATATCATTGGTCTGCTGAGAATTGTCATTTGGCAATGATGTAATTCTCAAACGTGTGTATGATGTATTTGAGAGCTGAAGCGAGTTCAGTAGTTTATGTGGCAAGTAAATGAGAGAGAACATACCACCAGATTTAAACGGAACTGGTCAATTTGAGTGCGATAATCCATCAGCAACGCTTGGATTTGATTGGCACGGATATATTGATTCGTTCGAGAAAGAGTGCTCAAATGCTTAACATCATCCAAGATTCTTCGCAGGCAACTAAACCAAGTACGATTGATAAGATAAAACAAATTCTGTATCGAGAACAGCACTTACGCCTCAAACTCTGCACACAAAATACTAAACTGTACGGAATTCTTCGCTGCTTCTGGCTGAGCCTTCGCTTCTTTATGCAGAATATTGAGGATGCTCGCAATGCTCGCAGATAATGCTTTAAAATCGCCTTCGTTTCGTTTCAGTTGCTGCATGCGAATTAGGAGTTGAGAGACAGTTGGACTCGAGTAAAGCAAGTAACTATACCTGTACAGGTTCAAGCAAAGCTTGGAAAATCAAAGCAGCTCCTTTAATATACGGAAAAGGTACCAGCTCTCCCGCAGAGGCGGTGATCTTTGCGGCCTGGATGGCACTACTGACCCAATCGTTAGGTAGTGCAGCGCTGGAACTACTGGTCGATGTACTCGGAGGGGATTCTCGCTTGGAAACGAATTTCGAGATCCACTTTGGAGGAGGCATTACTTTGGATGGGGAGTTGATCGCTAGTAGGAGCCTCCATACAGATCCCCACCCAAGCGCCCATGCTGCGTCAGATATCATCTCGGTGGCGGCGCTAGAAATTGTTCCCACGCAAACTCCATTGTTGCATAAGTGTCCTCATTCGGCCAGCCTATTGTCGCTTTACGACGCCAGTACGTCTCAGTCCACAATATTTCCATGTTCCTCAACGTTACGTTCTTCCCGTATTCCGTCCAACCATCCTCTGTTCCCTTACCGCTCCCACTCCACATCGAGTACACCAAAGCTGCGGATAGCATTAGGAACAAGTGACCCCAGACTCACAATATTCCAATACTCATTCCCTAATGTCACCAACCTTCGTATTGGACTAACGGGTCTCTTTGTTGGTCAACATGGTCATCCCGAAAAGCAGACATGGGCCTGCGGCTGGCACTTGCGATCCACAACCGTGTTTATATTCGATGAATGACCTTCATCTGCGACACCTCGAGTACTCCTTATCCCATCCTTGCCTATTCGAGTGTTCCCCATTCAGATGCTTGTCGCAGCTCTCCCACACACTCAAAGTCTAATTCACCTTCATCTGAAGGAAACTACTTTCCTAACATCCCTCACATGACCGGTAATCCGAAATCTCATCGATATCACATATTCTCCGCTCCACAAAAACCTCCACTCTTCTCTCCTTTCACTAGCCAACCCCTTCGACGCACCACTTGCATCCCGTCAATATCCAACTCCGTTTCCTTTACAACTTATCAACCTACCATCATCCATGCAAGCTCTTGCTTAGCATATCGTCATTATAGTGTAGTCGCGGCCTTTAACGTATCCTCCGGGATACTATCCCTAATCCATATCTATCATACCATAAGAGGATCTCGAACAGGTGAACCGCAATCACGATCAGTGATCATGGGAGTGGGTTGGGCGAACGATCCACAGGCGTCTCCGCTTTCCCAAGCCTATCACGCCTTGCTAGATGGTGATTAACTCGCTCATAGTAACTCGAGTCCCTAGTTGAACACACCCGAGAGTCGGTGCTACGCACAATTGCCTTGGTCAGTTGCAGCGCCGGATTGCCTTCGTATTAATTATTCACCATTCGCTCCCTCCGTGCTCTGAACTGCTTCACGTTTCTCGCTTCTCTCGTCATCTCACTGAGTCT
>Ga0157379_10005013_pt1 | contig 11364 bp, 11 predicted proteins | sample S25metaG_FD_121802 | JGI IMG/M metagenome (GOLD analysis project Ga0157379, IMG submission 121802) | Switchgrass rhizosphere microbial communities from Kellogg Biological Station, Michigan, USA - S2-5 metaG | ecosystem: Host-associated > Plants > Roots > Rhizosphere > Soil | place: USA... | reverse complement strand
GTCGGACTGTTGGGCATTCGCTGGTACATGGGTGAAGAGCCGCCGCCGCCGCCTCCCCCGCCGCCACCGCCGCCACCGCCGCCTCCGCCTCCGCCGGTGAAGACGTTCATCGTCTTCTTCGACTTCGACAAGTCGAACCTGACCGAGAAGGCACAGGAAGTGGTCGCTGAAGCCGTGCGTACGGCCAAGGCCAACGGCATGGTCAAGGTGCTCGTCACCGGCCACACCGACACGGTCGGTTCGGACAATTACAACCAGGCGCTTTCAATCCGCCGTGCCCAATCGGTCAAGGACGAGATGGTCCGCGAAGGCATGGACGGCGGCAGCATCGAGATCGTGGGCAAGAGCTTCCACGATCCGCTGGTACCGACTGGACCTGGCGTGCGTGAGCCGCAGAACCGGCGCGCGGTCATCGACCTGGGCGGTTAAGCGCTCAGCACGACACTGAAATGCAAAGGGCGGACCCTCGGGTCCGCCCTTTTCGTTTGTACTAGTGCAACCAAAGTACTGAGGCCTAGTCAGTATCTCAGACAACAAGTGCAATTGAGACCGTCCGCACGTGCCGTCGATTGGTTGGCAAGCAGACTCAGCTACGGACGAACTTGGGTATCAGTTGCTCGCCCGTCAGCTGGATACTGCGAACAACTACCTCGTGAGGAATGCGCCCATACTGCATAAGACACATTAGCCGGTCGGTTCCGATAGCGCGATACTTGTCCATCTTTCTGCGGCAATGATCAGGGTCTCCAATGATCACCGAGTCCAAGGGTTCTGTAACTTCGTGCGCTTCTTCGTTGGAGACCATTTCGCCACGTGCCATTTTCTTCAGAACTGCGACTACTGGCGGATCATCGGGCGCAGTTTCCAAGCTTGTCGGGTCAGCGCCTTTAAGCGCCACCGTGTTGTTTGCTGCGGTACGTGCCAGATGCGGATTTAGCCCGGCACGAATGACGTCGTACCAGACCGCTCGTGGCACTGCGAAGGCTATTGGGGCAAAGTGGACATACCACAGTGCGGACCAAGCCGCGCCGTTCGCAATGGCCTGCTTTCGCGACTCAGCCACATGGACGAACGTAAAGACGCCCTTTTCCCGGTTGATGAATTTTCCTACCGGCGACTTGCAATTTGCGAGCCCGGCTTCGTATTCGTTCAGCAACGACTTCATGTAGTCGACGGGGCTCAACAACGTTGTGCCGAGGACGCCGACTCCCAGTTCGCCTGCCATTTTAAATGAGTCGGGGCTCGAAGCAGTTTGCCAAAGGCGCGGATGGGGTCTCTGCAGGGGCCGCGGAATCACTTCGCGTTCCGGCATCCGGAACAATTTGGAGTCCCACGCGAACTTCTTTTCCGTCCACATTTTTGGGATCATGGTGAGGGCTTCCCGAAGCTCGTCGCGGGCAGTCTCCGGATTGCAGCCGAAAGTCTCCCACTCCTTTCCGCCTGTCTTGGCAAGCCCGAGTTCAAAGCGGCCATTGCTAAGAATATCTAGCGTTGCACCGCGTTCAGCGACACGAAGCGGTCCATTAATGCGAAATGGCGCGAGTACCCCCGCATGCCCAACACGTAAGCTTTTTGTATTTAGAGCAATCGCCGTCAACACGACTTCCGGCGCCGCGCTGTAGCTGAATTGCGGCGCCCCGTGATGCTCGACTTGCCACCATACATCGAAACCGGCCCGATCCGCCGCACGCGCCTCCTCGATCGTGTCGCGAAGTAAAGTGTGCTCCTGATCTGATGTTGAGATATCGGCACGCTGGATCTCGCAGAAAATGTCGAATTTCACGGCCTGGCTCCTTGTCTGAGGGCCTAAAGAATGGCGATGGGATTTATGGGGGAACCGGTGCCGCGCGCGATCCGCAATGGACTTAGCGTAAAGAAGAATTTCCAACGCTTGGCACGGACACAAGCAGCCTCGAGATCGACAAAGTAGAGATTGTCGAGCAGATGCATCCCCATCGCCGCGAGCCCACACATGTGGACCGGTATTGGCCAATTCTCGATGGGTGCCGGTGAAGGCACCGGGTCATGCACCGCGTCCGAGCCCAACACCGAAACTTCGCGCGCGTGCAGCCACGGAATGCAGTCTGGATGCAAGCCTGCAAGCGTCGTCGCCTCTCCTGGCTTGGGTGGATGCTGTGCACGGTGTGCATCGCGTCCGACCGAAATGAGGACGATGTCCCCCTCCCCGACGCGCATGTCCTGGCTTTTCTCGGCAGCAGAAAGTTCGTCGGCAGTCACCGGCTTTGTGGGATCAACAAACTCTGTTCCTCTGAGCCGCGGAATATCGAGCAACACTCCCCGCCCAACGATCCCGTCCTTCGCACACATGATACTGTTGCGACGCGCACCCGTGGACCGAACCTCGGTCGCATCGATGCCGTTGTACATTTTGCCATCGACGAACACGTGGCACAGCGCGTCAATATGGCTGGAGGCGAGGCCGTGATAGGCAATTCCAATGAAGTCAAGCGAGACCTCCATTCCCGGAATCCCGTGCGCACAGGGGTCATCGCCGCCAATCACCATGTGATGCAGAGCAGGTGTCGGATTCTCAGGACCCGGATCTACCGGAAAGTTTCGAGCGCAACTAATGCTCTCTCCAGTCGATATGAGCTTTGCCGCAGCCACTGCGCACTCAGTCGTCAGATAGTTGAGGGTACCGCGTTCGTCGTTGTCTCCCCATCTTCCCCAATTTGAGACGCTTCGAAAGAGACTTTGCATCTCGGCTTTCGTCGCATAACTAAGCAAGTGACTCTCCTTCAGTTCGCGCAGCTCAACTCAGGCTTTCTTCCGAAGAGCTTCATTCGCCTTGCTATGCCTCTGCCCAGGCAACAACTCAATCAGCTCGATCAAGTTGCCATTGGGATCATAACAGCAACAGCTTCCGATGATGCCAAGTTCCTGATGTTCAAAAAGATCGCGAGTGAAGCGCACGCCTTTTGCCTTGAGCGAATCATAGCAAGCGCGAACGTTCTTAACGCGAAATGCAATGATCCGCGGAATCTCGTTGTCGGCAACCGGTATGGCCGGAAACTTTCCTTTTGGCTCGACCCACTCGATAAGATCGATCATCGGGCCATTGAGGTCTGAGGGCACGATCATCAGGACCCCCCGACCCTTGGCTCGTCGCATGCCAAATATGGTAGCGACAAAGTCGGGCCACTCGACATTGCGTCGGTCGTTGAGCACGTCAAAACCTAGCATTTTGTAGAACGTGACAGACTCATCGAGGTTCTTGCAATTGACGACGGTGTGATAGAGCCGCTCAAGCACCCAATTGTCTGACATCTTACCCTCGCTTGGTGTAACCACATTGATAATATTACAACTGTAATGCCATAGGAAAAAGATCACTTCGCCCAGATTCTACGGCGATGGAAGTGAACGACCAGGCAACCCTCATCGGGCTCGTGTTTGGTAGTTTGCTGCTGGGTTCGCCCTCCGACCTCGGCGTGGAACGGCGGCGCGTGAGAATTTGGCCAAAAACGTGTGATGTAAAACACAGGTTCGAAATCCCGTTGTTGCGTATTGTAACCCCTGTTATATTCTGTCTGAAGGTGAATGCCTGAAGGTGCAGATTTCAGGCCGTTTTTCAAAGATCGCCGAGGGGGAGGTTCCGTCATGCGTCCCACATTTGCGTTAGCGCTTGCTTGTGGAGTGGCCATACAGTGTTTGTGTGGCGCATCGGCCAAGGACAACACGGATACCGACTCTGTTGGTGTCGTCGTGACGACCAATGGCGGCACTGCTCAGCCCCGGGTCGAAATTGTCGTAGTAACGGCCGAGAAGCGTGTCGAGTCGAGCCAAAACGTTCCCGTTGCCCTAACGGCGTTGAGCGGCAGCGCGCTCGATAGTCAAGGCATCGTGGGCTTCAAGGAGCTTGGCATGCGGGTGCCGTCCTTGCGCTTCGGCTCAGGGGTCACGGGTGGCGAGAACGTCATCACGATGCGCGGTCTCGGCAGCCAGAACACCACGCCCGGTGGCGACTCGCCGGTCGCCTACAGCGTCGATGGCGTCACACTCCAACGCAGCACGTCTGTGGATCCGGAATTCTACGACATCGACCACATCGAAGTGCTGCGTGGGCCGCAGGGCACATTGTACGGCCGAAATTCGGTCGGTGGCTCGGTCAACGTCATTACGAGGAAGCCGTCCGACACGCTCTCCGGTGGAGGCGACGTTCTCCTTGGCGACTATGACGCCCACATCTTGCGGGGTTGGGTCAATGCTCCCCTCATGGACGATGGCGCGTTCAAGGTCTATGCGCGTCTGACAGGTGTCTGGTCGCAACACGATCCCTATTCAAAGAATCTTTCGACAGCACCGACCGCAACACACAATCAAAACGGCGAGGACTTTTACCTCGTGCGCGGCCAGCTCTATGTCGAATTCAATCCTGACTTAAACCTGTTGCTTTCGGCTAGCGCCAACGATCAGCGCGATCCCGTATCGCCGACCACCGCATGGTGGGAGACGCCCGCACGTTATGTTGCACTGCCGCCCTCGCCCATTCCGCTGGGGTCAGCCTGCGACTTCAGCACACCCGCAAAATATCAAGCGCGCACATTCTGTCACGATGCGCCGGAGAACGCCTACAACCGCGTCAACCTTTATTCTGCCACGCTCAATTGGAATTTGGACTGGGCAACGCTGACGTCGGTCTTCGGCTACGGCACAAGTGAAGTGAGCCAGACCAGTGACGGGGACGGTTCAGACCTGCCGATGGCACTCGGCAGTATCTGGGTGCTGAATCAGCATCAACTGTCGGAGGAAGTGCGTCTTGCTTCCAACGACGACGCCTCGCCGCTCAAGTGGATCGCAGGATTCTATTTCTTCTATGCGAACAACTATGAAAATTTTGCCTATTCCGACTTGGGGCTCAATGATGTCTTTCCCGTTCCTGGCATCTTTGACACGTTCAATTTCCTGAGCCACGGCAATACAAAGACGCGAAGCTGGGCGCCATTCGGCCAGGTCGACTATGATCTCGCGAAGACGTCGATCGGCATTCCGCTGACGATAACGCTCGGCGCGCGCTATACCAACGACGAGAAGTACGGCACGAACTACCTTGATTACCAACTGCCGCTCTTTTGTCCCGGACCAACTGGGACCTGCTTGCTGGTGCCCAATGTGCCGTTTACGCGGACATGGGGACAGTGGACCGGCAAAGGTGGTCTGACGTACCGCGTGAATGACCGATTCATGGTGTATGCATCTGCGGCTCGCGGATACATCGCCGGCGGCAACATCGTTGGCCTCCCTAATATCTACGATCCCGAGAGCGCGTGGTCCTACGACGCTGGCTTTAAGTCGCAATTCTGGGACGATCGCGCCCAATTGAATGTCGCGGTCTATCACGAGGAGATAACCCATCTCCAAGTCTTCATTCAGAGTTCGACCCAGTCGGGTATCAACAATGTCGACGGTCTGACGCAGGCCAACGGCATTGAAACCGAGCTGACCCTGGTGCCAATCGACAACCTTCGGCTCAATGCCGCCGTCACAGTCACACACGCGACCTATGGCAAATATATCACCACCGATACCCGGTTCGGCGGACCAGGGCCTGGTTGCGACGCCATCACCTTGCTTTGCAACTTCAAGGGCCACTGGCTCAACCAGACGCCGCCCTACACTATCGATTTGGGCGCCGAGTACGGCTTCGTGACCTCGTTCGGAACAATCACTCCGCGTGTCGATGCGTTCTTCTCCGGCAAGGTACAATTCCTCCCCGACAACTACTTCACGTCCACGCAAAAAGCCTACCACCTAACAAATCTCCGCTTGACTTGGGTTGATCCAGACTCGCGTTGGAAGGCCGAGGCCTTTGTGGAAAATGTCGAGGATGAAGATGTGATCTCGAACGATGGGCTGCAGTCGATCACGCTCGGTCAGCAAGGGCTCGAGCCAGACAACTTCGTGTACTACCCGCCAAGAACGTTTGGAGTGAGGGTCGGCGTCAACTTCTAAGGAGCGGCTGTCTGCTCAGACTTACCTTGGCGGACAACGCGGACTCCAGGCGCTTCCGACTTCGAGGTTAGCGCCCTTTGGAGCGCATGCGACTTCGTGGTCGCAGCCAAGAGTTTATCCACTCATCGATGAGGGCACGTTGCTGTTTTGCCGACATGCCGGTGCCGGTGCGCAGGGTTTGGATGGCGATCCCGTCGATAAGCGCAACGATTGATCTGGCTGCGAGTTTGGCATCCACACTCGGAGAAATTGTGCGCGCATGTCTGGCGGCTTTGATCAAACGTTCGGAACGGTCAAGCCACTCATCATAGCGAAGGTGCGTTACCCGTCGCACCGCCGCATTGTGAATCGACCGCTCCCAAAATCCGAGAAAGAAGTTCCAATTGCCACGCTTTTCCTCGTCACTCGGCAGGGCGAGGTAAAGGACCTGTCGAAGCGCCTCCAGCTTGTCCGGAAGCGCCTCCATGGCTTCCATCTGCGCACGTACGTCACGCGCCGAGAATTCTGATGCTTGCACAAGAAGCTTGTCTTTTGAGCTCACATAGTGGACGAGCGCGCCTGTTGTGAAGCCCGCTTCGCGCGCCACTGCGCGGATTGTGACGCCGTCGATTCCCCTTTTTTTGATCCTACGGTAAGCGGCGGCCAGAAAAGCTTCGCGACGCTCCTTATGATTGACCTTTTTGGGCATCTGTTCCTGCAATTTGGCTGAAAGGCCAGCCAGTGGTTCAATGAACTTGCGCCGAGACTCGTCCAACAAGGGCAGAATCTCTTTTCGGAGTGTTATTATGCCAGAGAGCAACGCAACCGCGTGCGCGGCGAATCGGCCTACCGGACGCCTAGCCACCGCCACGAATTTGGACAGCGCCATGGCAGTCAGACAACAAGACCGCCGATAAAGCTGACTCATCGGTCAGCGCGCGATTCCGAGCCCTCCGCTGGTCTCATCAACATCCAAACGGAAGACGCCTACTACTTCAGTAGGGCCGTCGCATTTAGTGAGTGGTCCATTTCGAGGCGGCCGTCCCGTCTGAGCAAGGAAATAGAGGTCCGTGCGAAACATCGTGCCCAACGCGGCAAACAACCAGGTAACAGCAACAACATGAGTAAAGAGTGGTGAGCCAGGTTGGATTGACTGGCGTCACGCTCGGCGTTCTGGCAGCCGATGTAGGAATGTCCAAGAGCGGTCTTTTCGCGCATTTTCGTTCGAAGGAAGCTGTTCAGCTTGCATTGCTGCAACAGATGGCTCGATTGGCCAACGCGGTCGTGGTCGTGCCGGCGTTGAAGAAGCCTCCGGGTCTGCGGCGACTGACGACACTTGTGGAGACGTGGCTCGGATGGACAACCAAGGCAGGCTTGCGTGGGGGCTGCCCGGTGGCCGCCGCCCTGTTCGAGTTGGACGATGTCGAGGGCGAGGTTCGCTCCGAGGTCGTCGCCATGGAGGGTCGCTGGCGGACAACTCTGAGCCAACTCACTCAAGAGTCCATCGCGCTGGGCGAACTCCATTGCGACCTGGACGTAGATCAGTTTGTCTGGGAACTCTGCGGCATCTATCTCAGCCATCATGCCTCGAGCCGCTTCCTGAAAGACCCGAAGTCAGACCGACGTGCCTTGCTATCGATGCGGGCGCTGCTTGAACGATCGCGCGCCGCACCCGTCAAAGCGGCGGTTGGAAGAAAACATCTCACTCGCTCCCGATCACGATCGACCAGGGCCCGTCGATGAATATTCAGTCGCGACCTCCGCTGACTCTTCTGCTTACGCTGTCGCCTCTCGCTGTAGCAGGCCTATTCATTGCGCTATGCGCCCTCCTGAACGAACCCCGCCGACAGCAGTTCAGCGCAATCATGCTAGCCGGTGCTGGTGCTGCCTATCTGGGTGGCGGTCTGGGTATTTGGGAATTTGGATTCTGCGCGTTGATGACCTTCGTCGCCTATCGAGGCCTGCAGGACTACCGCTTCATCGGGACCGGGTGGGTTTTGCACACTCTGTGGGATGTGGCGCACCACTTTTACGGCAATCCGATCGTGCCCTTCCTTCCGATGTCGTCTGCGGGTTGCGCGATTTGCGACCTTGCGCTGGCAGCTTGGTATTTTGTCGACGCGCCGTCCCTTACGGGTGGGTCGCAAGAGCCGATCGGAAGGTACGAAAGCAAGTGAAGGCGCGATAGAGGGCCAGTTTGATTTCATGTCGGCTTCGAACTGCTGAGTGCGGATGGCCAGTGTTGTAAGAATAACAGCGCCAACAACTCCTATTCGTGCCACTGCCATTCACCTCGGTGCTCGCCGTGATCCAAAGCCGCGCTGGTCTCGGATGCCAGACCCATGCTGTACAACTGCTCCATACTTGGTCGTTCACCTCGTTCTAGCGGCTCGTCAGAGTCTGGTTGAACAATCAACGAGCACCTGGTCAATTTTGAACAGCCAATCAACTAGGCGGCAGCCACCGCGAAATTCAAGCGTCCGCAATGGGTGGAAAGCGGACATTCGAGCTTTGCTAGTTGCGTGCACGAAAACGGCCGCTCAGTGGCCGCCGTCGTCATGTTCGGCACGAACAAAAATTTTCTATGCCGAGACTTTCTTGCGACGTCGCATAGCGACCGCACCGGCAAGGCCTGCTCCGAAGAGTGAGAGCGTGAGAGGTTCCGGGACGCTGGTTAAACTGCCACCCGGCGAGAGTGTGCCGGCAAGAACGAAACCTGAAGGATCACCGCAGGCCGGACAGCCCCCGATCGGATCATTGTCGTCGTACGCAAAAAGCGTCAAGGAGCCATCGCCATTCAGATTGGCAGCATCGAACGTCACTGATGTTAAGCAGCTATAGGGGTTGCTGCTGCCAGCGGAAGTCGGCCCGCCGTTAGCTGAACAACCAAGAGGATTTGAACCTTCTTGCAGGGGACTAAGACTACCCCAGTCTTGCTCGGTACCACCGTTGCCAACGAAGAGCTGGACCCGATCGTCCGCTCCAAAAACGAAAGATAGGCTTCCCGACGTCGCACCCAGATCGGCGGCGGATATTGAAAGCTCAAATAGCCACACGTCTCCAGCCGGATTTGATAATGCATGAGCACACCCATTGCCGGGTACTTGGCCGACGACGCACGAAGTCGATTCAGCCGATCCGAACGAGACCCAGCTTGCGCCAGTTGGAGCGGGCGCCCAACTCCCGTTGGGAGGCACTGAGGTCGCCGGAACAAGCGAACCCGAAATGGATACCTGTCAGTCAGCAACCCCTGTACTGATATCGATTGGCGATGCGAGGGCGGGTGATGAAACGGCGAAGCAGATAGCCAGAACCGCGAGGTGCTTCAATTGAGGTACTCCTCATGCTTTTGGGTACCGAAGTCCCAAATTTTGGACGCAAAATTCATTCCAAAAATGAGACAATGGAAAATCAAGGGCTTGGCAACAGGTGGTGCAACGATCTGTAAGCATCGATTACAAGTCCGCTTTGGGTCGAAAGGGGACAATCAAGGCGGTAGCCACCGCGAAATTCAAGCGTCCGCAATGGGTGGAAAGAGGACGTTCAACCGCGCACTCGCGGACGACCGGCAGCGCGATCGTCTGCTAGCGTGGAAGACACTCGTCGTTGAACCGTCACTTCGGGCCGGATTTCATTGGACAATGGCGGCACCTTGGCGAAGGGCACAATCACCAGGGCTGCCACGAATAGGGCGGCGAGTAGATAGAACACGTCGTCGAACGCTTGCGTGAGCGCCTGGCGGCTTACGAGTTGCGTGATCTGCGCGGACAGAATCATGTGCGCGTGCGCGACATCTGAGCCAAACGTGGAAATGCGTCCGATGGCTGCGCCGAACCGTCCCTGGTCGCCGCGAGCAAGCGCTTCGCCCAGTCGCCCGCCATGCATGCGCCCCAAATCTTGCAGAAGAGTCGTGGCGATCGCGATTCCGATCGCGCCACCCAAATTGCGCATGAGATTGAAAAGGCCGGATGCGTATTTGAGCTCCTCCGGCGGAACGCCATTTAGAGCCATTCCGACCGATGGAACAATGCACAGCAGTATCGCAAATCCCCGAATGGCTTGTGGCCAAAACATTTGCCAGAAACCCCATTCAGCGGTCACGCCGGAAAAGAGCCAACAGGCAAGCGCGAACAGACTGAATCCAACGGCGATCACGATCCGCTGATCCACTAAGGTGGTCAGGCGCGCGGCCAGCGGCGCACCGAGCGACATAAAGACCCCAGTAATGAACACGGTGGTCCCGATATCCAGACTTGAATAACCGCGAACGCGGCCCAGGAAAATCGGCGTGAGATAGGTCGCGCCGTATAGCCCCATGCCGATTACGACACTGAGAATGCAAGCAATCGCGAATGTCGGTCGCCGAAAGGGCGACAACTTCAGGACAGGCATCAAGGAGTAATAGCTTCGTTCGAAGAACACGAGCGCGCCGACGAATGATATCCACGCGACAGTAGTGACAGTGGGATCCTCGAACCACTGGTGTCGCGGTCCCTCCTCAAGGACATATTGAAACGCACCGAGAAATACAGCCAGCGAGACCACGTGGAGCCAGTCGATGCGCTTGAGCATCGCAAGGTTCGGCTCGTCCACCTTCCCAAGTAGAGGTAGGGCAATGACGATGAAGGCACCTGGAACGATGTTGATGAAGAACAACCAGTGCCAACTCATCGTGTCGGTGATCCAGCCTCCGATAGTCGGTCCAAGCGTCGGTGCGAGTGTCGAAACGGCTCCCAGGATCGCTGGGATCATGGCCCGCCGTTTGCCTTCGAACATGGCAAAGCCGGTGGCGAAGACGGTCGGCACCATTGCGCCTCCGACAAAGCCCTGAATGGCGCGGAATATGGTCATGGACTGTATGCTCCACGCCAATCCGCACATCAGGCTGGCAAGCGTGAACAGGACCGCCGACGCTGTGAAAAGCCATCGCGTCGAAAGCGCCTGACTGAGATAGGCCGCGAGCGGGATCATCACGATTTCCGCCATCAGATACGCAGTCTGCACCCAGGCAATTTCATCGGGTCCGGCGGAGAGCCCGGCCTGAATGGAGTTCAGGGATGCTGCTACGATCTGCACATCGAGCAGCGCCATGAACTGGCCGAACGCCATGATTCCGAAGATTAAAAGCTTGCGGCCATGGCTGTACTGGGCGACCGGAATAGAGCGAGACAACAAACCAGCGGCGGCGGCCATCTTGACCCCTTGCAGGATTATATTATGATCATCATATAATCTTCAGGCCAAGGGAAGCAAGATGCGATACGCCGAGACCCACCGCGAAGAGACACACCGAAAGCTGCTCAAGGTGGCGGCGGCGGCGCTTCGCGACAAGGGCCCCGACCGGCTTGGCGTGGCTGATGTCATGAAAGCGGCGGGGCTAACGCATGGCGGCTTTTACGCCCACTTCAAATC
>Ga0157379_10005012_pt1 | contig 11365 bp, 12 predicted proteins | sample S25metaG_FD_121802 | JGI IMG/M metagenome (GOLD analysis project Ga0157379, IMG submission 121802) | Switchgrass rhizosphere microbial communities from Kellogg Biological Station, Michigan, USA - S2-5 metaG | ecosystem: Host-associated > Plants > Roots > Rhizosphere > Soil | place: USA... | reverse complement strand
TGGGCCGGCTGCGCAACGGCTTGGGCAGTAGCTATAGTAAGGAAAAGGACGGCAAAGGCGGGCTTCATAAGCGGTTTCTCCCGTAACGTTGGAACTATGCTCGCCTGTGTGGAGTCGCGCAATGTTGTTATGGTCTTAAAGCAGGTCAATAGCTTGCGTGATCGTCCTGCCCGCAGCAGTTTGCGCGCGACAGTCTGGCTGGGGCCTCCTAGATCTGCGCGGAACCTTTGCGACGAAGCTCTACCTCGCCAATATCCCCGAACGCGACATCGCGGGGATGCTTGGCTGGACGGAGGAGCGGGTCCAGAAGATCATCACGCGGTATGTCAATCGCGAGAAAACTCTGCGTGATATCGGCGGCATCGAGCAATGGGTACGCGATTGCCTTCCTCGCTGGGGCAACGCCAAGAGGGTGATGGGCATCGTGCTACGCAATTTTGTCTGGCTGAGCTTGATGGTGATGGCCTGCCAGTCGCCTGAGACTGCCGAAGCCAAGCCGATCCACGAGGAAATGTTCGTGCCTAGCCGCGCTTGACGTTAATCTACACATCCCCAGCGATGGAAGAACGGTTTGCGACCTCGCGCGCCGGACTATGAGAACAGAACGAAACCAGAATCGGAAAAACTTGAGAAAAACTCGTCTGGGTACGGACGGAAATTCTCGAAAAAAGCGGCGGAAAGACTGGAGCGGGTGAAGGGAATCGAACCCTCGTATGCAGCTTGGGAAGCTGCCGTTCTACCATTGAACTACACCCGCGCCCGGTGGTGCTTATATCGCGCAATCGGTCGGTTTGGGAAGCTGCCGTTCGCCCGGCGCCTCGCTTGTGCTCGGCGCGTTCGCCGCGCAAAACGGTCCACTGGACCGTTTTGTAAGACGCGGCGAACCCATTGAACCACACCCGCGCCCGGAAGGGCTTGTAGCACGCCGCCGGTGTTTTCGCCCAGCGCCTCGCAAGAAACCGGAGCTTTCCTGCCGCTCGCTTTGGCTCGCGGCGTTCGGCACTCAAATCGGTCCACTGGACCGATTTGACCGGCTATGCCGGTCGTGCCTCACCCATTGAACTACACCCGCGCCCGGTGGCGCTTATGTCGCGCAATCGGTCGGTTTGGGACGCTCACGTTCGCCTGGCGCCTCGCTTGTGCTCGGCGCATCGACGAATAACGGCGGACTTGGTCTAAGTCGGGCTTGGACCAAGGCGCAACGCGCGATGGCAATTGCATTTTCGTCTTAACTTTCCCGCCGCCGCACCAGGTTGGGTGTCTTCAGCGTCGTGCCAAAAAGCCGTAGGCAAGAATATTTAACCCCGTCCGCGCCTCTCGAACGTAAAGCATCATAGGCAACCTCTCACGGAGAGACCTATGACCTTCACGACAAGCCTGCGGCGGCGGACAGCCTTGGTTCTTGGGTTATTGGCCCTGGCTGGGCCGGCATTGGCTGAAGCACAGAATGATCTGGCGGGCATAAGGGTGATCAATCGCGATACCGGCGAGGTGTTGCGCACTTGGTATCATGATGGGCGGTACTATGTGGCCGGAGAGCCGGGGACGCGTTATGGGCTGCGCTTGTCCAACCATACCGGCGGTCGCGTTCTCATCGTTGCGTCGGTGGATGGCGTAAACGTTATCACGGGTGAGACCGCGAATTACGACCAGCGCGGTTATGTGCTCAGCCCATGGCAAATAATCGACGTTAACGGCTGGCGTAAGAGCGAAACCGCGATCGCCGACTTCCAGTTCGCGCCGCTCAGCAGCTCCTATGCTGCGCGGACCGGCCGCCCGGGCGATATCGGGGTGATCGGTATAGCCATGTTTCGCGAACGCGCGCCGCTCTCTCACGGTTCGTCTGCCAGGGCAACAGACAGGCCCGCGCCCTACATCGCGCGCAGCGCGCCGATCCCCTCTTCGCCCCTCCCTGCGCCCGCGCCGCCCCCCGCCATGGCGGCCCCACCCCCACCTCCCGCCGCACGAGCGCCATCACCGGTCATGCAGGCTCCCAGGAGCGAATCGGGGGATTCGGCGCGCTCCTCCATGGCGCTCGCGGACGAAAAACTCGGCACCGCCCACGGTGCCAGCGAGTGGTCGGTCATCAACACGGTGAGTTTCACCCGCGCGACGGCAGAGCCGGAAGCGATAAGCACGATTGAATATGACACCTGGGACCATCTCGTCGCCCATGGCGTCATTCCAGACAATGCCCGTCATCACCCCCAAGCCTTTCCGGGCGAGCCACGCCTGAGCTACGTTCCCGACCCGCCGGCGTGATCTGATTGAGATAATTCCATCGATAACGGCACTGGTTTAGACTTGATGCCCATGGCGCGTGACCAAGCGGCTGATGAGGATGCTGTACTGCTGCGCGCCCACGTAGACGGTGACCGGGAGGCGTTTGCTCGCTTGTATGACAGGCACGACCGATCATGCTTTCAATTTATTCGTCGCATCTTGGGTTCATCCAGCGCAGATGCGGAGGACCTGCACCAGGAAACCTGGCTCGCAGTATCCCGGCATGCTCCCAGCTTCGATCCGCTCAAGGCGAATTTTGGCGCCTGGCTCTATACTATCGCCCGCCGAAAGGTTTGGGATCATCTGCGCAAACAGACAACCATTCGCCTGGTGCCGGGACAGGAAGATCTTATCTTAGCCGTCCCAGACCTGGGACCGACGCCTCTGCAGGAAGCTGAGAGTCGCGAAACGGCGCTCGCCTTGATCAACGCCGTCGAAGCTCTGCCATTGGTACAGCGTGAAACTTTCATTCTGTTTGCCGAAGGTGGGTTGAGCCTTGAGGAAATTGCAGAGATCACGGAAGTGAGCGCGGAAACCAGCAAGAGCCGGTTGCGGTACGCCCGCGCAACCTTGAGGCGGGTCCTGTCGGAACGGGAGGCTATCCATGGTTGATCCTACATCAGACCCCATCGATCAGGCCTATAGCCAAGCGGAGAGCCTGTTGAATGAACAGGCTGAGAGGTCCACCCGCCGCGCCCGTGTCTTGGCCGCCGTTGCCCAGGACGCTGTCATTCGTCCCATATCGCGCCAGAAATCGATGCCGCGCGTCACCTCTCGCGGCGGATGGCTGGTGGCTGCAAGCGTATTGATCGCTTCGGGCCTTCTGGTCATCAGATTTTTGCCGTTGAACCAGCTGGGATCTTCGCCCCCAATAGCCCCAGCGCCGGTGGCAAAGCCCACCCAGAAAAATGAAATGACGGCTGCCTTGTCGCCGCCTGCTCCGGCGATTGACCAGTCAGAGTCTGCATCTTCAGGGCCGAATACGAAAGCGTCCGATCAAGCCCCGGCCGCTGCGCACGAGCCAAGAGAATCTTCCGGTAAGCGAATGGCTTTGGCAGCTCCGCCAGCCCCGGCCATGGCGGCACCACCACCTGCCGCTCCGGCCGCTCCTATGGCAGCACCACCGCCGCCTACCCCTGGGGCCTTTGCCCCGGCGGCACCACAACCGCCTCCTGCCGCTCAAGCTCCTTCCATGGCTGCACCACCACCCCCTGCCGCTCGGGCCTTTGCCATGGCAGTACCGCCGCCCCCTGCCGCTCCGGCTCCCACGATGTCGGCACCACCGGCGCCGCGCGCTGCAGCACCGTCGGCTCAATCTCCTGGTCCGGCACCGCCCCCGACGGCAGACACGGCCAAGCCAATTGATGGACTTGGGAGTAACTTGGGCTTCGATCAACTTCGCGCTGCTGCCGCAGCCGGCCGCACGGACGAAGTCCAGGAATTGCTTAATCGTCAGATCCCGGTCGACGTGGCGGACGCCAATGGCGAAACGGCCTTAATGAAGAGCATACGGGCGGATCAGCCTGCGACGGCTGCTCTCTTGATCCGCCATGGCGCAAGTCTGGATAAAAAGAACAATGCGGGGCTCAGCGCGCGCGACCTCGCCGCGCATATTAACGATCCAGCGCTAAATCGTGCACTCGGTCTTGTACACTAGCATCTGAAATTTACGCCTGAGCTTATTCATACTGGATATAATCCTCCCGAACTGGACAGAAGACATCAAGTATCCTGCAATCGGTGATGGCCCGGCCCGAATGCACAGCGTTGGGTGGGATGATGCTGACGGACCCTGGCCGCAATACCTGCTTGACGCCATCTACGACAATTTCGAACTCCCCTTCAAAGGCGTGAGCGACCTGTTCATGCGGATGGGAATGTTCCGGCAGGACGGTTCCGGCCGGAACGTCCCAGTATACGAACGTCATGCTAGCCGATCGGATGAATTTTCCACGCCATCCGGGAAAGGGCGACTTCCCCAGAAGATCATCGAGGTTTGTATGGGTCATTGCCTGAAAGCCTCTTCCGCGCCGGCGGGGCAGCTTAATGCCACATACACGCAGCCGCCAGACCGTCCAGATCGTCAGCCGTAAGCGCGAGCCGGTCGGTATGGATCAGAGGGGACATGACCGATGTTGGATTGGCATTATGCTGAATCCCCAGCGCATGCCCCAGCTCATGCGCAAGGATAATCCGCAAGGCCTCCTCGCCCTCATACTGGTAGATCTGTATCCCCTGCTCGCCCCCCTGTCTGATATAGCGGCCTTCCTCGAATTCGAGGCCGAACGCTCCTGACGTACTCAGGGCGCTCGCCTCGGCATTGGCGCGGCGCAGCAATGCGTTGTGCCTGTCGACCACGGAGATATCCTCCGTCAGACGGTTCAGTTCCTTCTTCTTCTCCTCAAGAACGTCGGCCTGCTTCTTGAGCCCCTGCCTCTCATGGTTGAACCGTTGATATTCGGCTTCCACCACTCCTCCGTTGGCATTCGATTGCCCGACGGCCGCATTGTATGCGTCCTGTTGTTGTTTGAACGCGTTCAGTCCGACGGAATAGGATTCGTCCAGCGCATCGAACCTGTTCTGGAGCGGAAACAGCTTGTCCTTGATCAGGTCGGCTTGCTTGAGTTTTTCCCTGATGCTGGCGCGGGCGACGGTCAGGCGCTGCGTCATTTCCTGCCGGCTGTCATAGACGAGATCGACTTCCAGTGGACCCCGGGGGTCATAGTCGAACAAAGTCCGGCCGGCCGCCATTTCCCAGGCCTTGCTCGCTTCCTCGATCTTGTGCTGGAAATCCTGGCGCGTGATTCCGAACCGCGGATCCAGTCTGCCGAGCCGGTATTTTACCGGCGCCGCGCATGAGCCGTTGGGGAGCGACCAGTTCTGCGCTTGGCCGAAACCGGGGTGCAATATTCCCAAAACCAGCGCGCCGGCCAGCAGAAATCTCGCTCTCATCTCAGGCCCGCTGCCGCTCCGCTATCGAACCACCTTATCTGCTTGTAACACGCGCCCGGTCTTTCGTCCCAATCTCACGCGCGCTGGCCCGAGGCAGGCGGTACGGAGTCTTGTGCGTGGCGCCACTGGCTCAATAAAAAACCCGGTGGCGTCGCCGCCACCGGGTTTCTCACTTCGAGGCTGGCTGAGCCTGTATCAGGCCCGGATCTGCTTGCGGCGGCGCATGGCGGCCACACCGGCAAGACCGGCGCTGAACAGAGAGATGGTCAAAGGCTCCGGAACGTTCTGCACATTCTGGGTGAAGTCGCCCTTGATATACAGGCTGCCGGTGTTGTTCTCCGGATTGCACCAGCTGGTGTTGTTGTTGCCGCAAAGGGTGGTACCGCTGTCGGCCACATAGTGCAGGTTGTTGATGGTCCAGCCCGGCACGGTCAGGTCCAGAGCGCCGAGTTCGGCCAGGGTGAACGAGCTGATGATGTCGCCCGGCGGATTGGTCGGGTTGACGATGGTCAGATCGAAGGTTTCGCTATCGCCATGGCCACCGCCAAGATCGATGGTCAGGTTGTAGTGGACGTTGAAGCTGGCCAGCAGGTCGTCGGAAAGGGTCGCGGAATTGAACCAGGTCAGCTTGGCAAGTGTGACATTCGTGGAATTCGCGGCGACGTTGATCGACACGTCATTGGCGGTCAGGGTGCTGGGATTGCTGAAATCGTCACGGCGGCTGGTGCTGCCCCACTGAACTTGGGTGCTGGGACCATTGCTTGTGGTGACGATGCGGCAATCCTGAGAGCCGCCGCTGTTGTCGCAGAAGTTCAAACTGGAGAAGTTGGCCTGGCCCGAACCCACGATGGGAGCAGCCATCGCCGCGGTCGGTAACGCGACCGCGCACAGCGCGGCGGCGATAAAAAACTTAGACATCTTCGACATTGAAGTAACCCCTATTAACATTGAAAAATCAGCCTCTCGCGAATGATTTTCGCAAGCGCTGTGCCAATAGGAGGTCCCGGCGATTTCGATGGTTACCAGATTGGACTGCGTAAATCGCAGCGACGGAATCCGGCCCTGCAGATCCCGCTGTTGTCAGTGACAACGCGATGCGACATCGATTGAGCGGCGGCGGTGATTACGGCTCGCGCGAGGCCATATAGGCGGCGACATTAAGGATATCGGCATCCGACAGCTTACCGATGATCTCCTTCATCTTGCCCAGCGCGGGTCCCTTGCGATAACCGGCTTTCATATCCGCCAGTTGGCGAATCAGGTAATAGGCGCTGCGCCCGGCGAGGCGCGGAGCTTCGTCGTGTCCGCGATAGTCGTCGCCATGGCAGGAACCGCAGGTCCGCATCTGGCCGCGATTGCCCATCGCTACCGCACGGCCCTTGGCAAGCGAGCCCATCGGCACATAATCGACAAAGCCGACATGATCGTTGCGCAGCTCGACTTCTTCGCCTTCGGCGACCTCATAAATCATGTTGGAGGCGACCGGCACGGTTTCCGCCCCTTTGTCGAAGAACCGCGCGCCGCCGGCGCCGACATGGTTGGCGGGTGCCCGGCTGGTTTCCACCACCCGGATCCACTTCTGCTGCGAGCGGGGAATATGCGCGAAATACTGTGCCGCCTCGCGCAGGTCCTTTTCACTGATGGCATACGCCATCTCGGTCATGGCAGGAGCGCGGATATTCTGGCGGTCGCCGTCGCGGAAGGCATGCATCTGGGCGATGATGTAGTCCACTGTCAGACCCGAGACGCTTGCCGATTCCGGATGACCATTGCCGTTGGGCAGGTGACACAGGATGCAGGCCGGCACATGCGGCTTCTCGCCATGCGCGACGATGGCCGGCAGCGGGGCATGTTCCTTGGGAAACCAGTCGGGCGGGCCGAAGCTGTCGCCGATCTGTTTCATGGTCAGCTTGATCGACGGATCGGCGCCCGTGGCAGTGAAGGTAGCGGCGGGATCAGGGCGCGGCAGGTTCGCCGGACCAACGGGGTACGCCCATTCGAAGGCCGCCACCGGAGCAGGCATCTTGGCTGCAATGTCCTTGGCCACCGGCGTGTCCGCAAGCGCCGCAAGCCAAAGCGCCGGCACAAAGGCCAGCGCGGCGAATATGACCTTCTTCATGATGTCCCTGCCCTGTTTTTGTTGGCCGCAGCATAGCCAGCGCAGCGGCGGGGCGCCAAGTGATAACGGCTATCGTCCCGGTTTCCAACCGCAAGCCCGCCGGATAGTCTCGCGCAAACCTGCCGGGGGAGCGCCCATGCCTTCAGAAGAGTCGCAGAAACTCCAGGTCTTCGATTCCCACGCCATGCCCTGGGAGGAGCGCTTCATCCCCGAATTGGGCAAGGCGCTGTTCGCCAAACGCTTCCTGGAAGACCCGGAAACCGGGGTCACGGTGCGGATGGTGAAGTACCCGGCCGGCTTCACCAACACCTGGCACACCCATCCTTGCGCCCATGGCATGTTCGTTCTGGAAGGCACTTTGGTCACCCATCAGGGCTCGTTTGAACCGGGTAGCTTCGTCTGGTTTCCCGAAGGCATGACCATGCAACACGGCGCCACCCAACAGGAAGACGTGACCGTCCTGTTCATCACCAACAAGAAGTTCGAGATCCATTATGTGCAGCCCTGACCGGGCGCGGGAGGAAAGATGAAGCAGACAAGATTGCTGCTGGCGCCGGCTTTGGCGGCCCTGCTGTTGGTGCCTGCCGCCGCGCAGGTGACGCCCGGCGCTTCGCTGGGTGCGCTGGGTCAGCCCGGACCGCAAGTGCTGCGGTCCGACTATGCCCGCACCCGCAATGTGATTTCGCCGATCATCCATGCCGATCATAAGGTAACGTTCCGGCTCAACGCGCCGGAAGCACATGACGTGCGCCTTACCGGCCACATCATCGGTCCCAACGCCCATTGGTTGTCCAAAGACCGCTCCCTGCCCATGACCAAAGGTGCAGATGGGATCTGGAGTATTACCCTGGGGCCGTTCACGCCCGACATCTACGATTATGGCTACACAGTGGATGGCGTGGCGGCTTCCGATCCCGGCAACCGGTTGAACCTGGTGGAAGTGCCTGCTGAACGGCCTGCCTATTACGATGTGCAACCCGTGCCGCATGGCGATGTGCGCATGGTGGTCTATGCCTCCAAGGCCATCGGCGCGACCCGTTATCTGCGGGTTTACACCCCGCCCGGTTATGACTCCGGCGGGCAGCGCTATCCGGTGCTTTATCTGATGCATGGCGGCAATTGCTGCGAATACAGTTGGATGGAGCAGGCGCGCGCCAACATCATCCTGGATAACCTGATCGCCGAACATAAGGCGCGCCCGATGATCGTGGTGATGGCGCTGGGTGCCCGCTCCGGCCCCAGCGAAGCATTGGAACCGGTGCCGTCGCAGATGGAAGGCTTCGAGCCGCCGCCGGGCAGGCAAACCAATTACGATCCGGGCAACCTGTTCGAGGCTGACCTGCTCACCGGCATTATTCCTTTCATCGACGGGCGCTTCCGCACCATCGCCAATGCCGATCACCGCGCCTTGTCCGGCCTTTCCCAAGGCGGCATCCAGACCGTCACCATTGGTCTGCGTCATAGCGATGTCTTTCACTGGCTGGTGCCGATGAGCGCCGGCGCCGAAAACCAGGGCGACGACCAGTTCGTGGAAATATCGCGCGATGTCTACGAGCATCCCGAGGCCCTCAAGAAGAATCTCAAATTGCTGCATTTCGTGGTAGGCGATCAGGACGTGCTGCATGAAGCCGACAAAAGGCTCGCCGGTCTTCTCACCGCCCATGGCGTCAAACTCAGCTTCCAGGCGGTGCCGGGCATGCATGAATACAAAGTGTGGCGCCAGGGCCTGCACGATGTGGCGCCGCGTCTTTTCACGTCGGTGCCCTGAAGAGATTTCGCTAAAAATCCGGGCAAATCCCGGATATTCCCTTTTTAGCGATTGGCGTAAGCGCTCCGAAAACTGTGCCGCCTAGGTTGAAGCCGGTCTTGAAAGGGCGACCGGATGGAAGAGCGCGCCGGCACAAAGGCTGAGCAATCCGGCTGGAGTCCGCTGGATGGGCTGCGCTCGCTGGGGCGCGCCGCCAGTATCGCGGCCGGCCAGCCGCAATTTCCCTGGACCTCGCACGACGAATATCACGACTTCCGCATCGTCATCACCGGCCGGGACGGCTGTTACTCCGCCGACGTCACCCATCATCGCGGCACCGCGCTGCAGCCGCCCGCGCAGTTCAAACATCATATCAATGGCGCGGACTTTCGCAGTCCGGAAGAAGCCGTGCAGCATGCCCGCTTCGTGATCGCTTCGGGCGCGCTCAATCACCTGCTACGGCGCTGACCGGCGGGCAAAAAAAGCGGCACCCTACAGAGTAGAGCGCCGCTGATCTGCAGAAGAGTAACCTCAGATCGTGACGTTGCCCGTTTTCGCTGCCTTTACGAGATGATCGGCGCAACGATAGGCCAGGGCCGAGATGGTCATGGTGGGATGATTGCGCCCGCCGGTGACGAAGCTGGAGCCGTCCACCACAAACAGGTTCGGCACGTCATGGGCGCGGTGATACTTGTTCACCACCGATGACTTGGGATCGTTGCCCATCCGCGCGGTGCCGCGGGCATGCGCTCCGCCCTTGGAGTCATTGACTTCGTCCGTCCAGACTTCCGTCGCGCCGGCGGCCTTCAGGATTTCCGCTGACTTGTCGATGAAGAAGCGCATCGCCTTGAAATCATTCTCATGGCTGGTGCTGGTGATGCGCATGGCGGGCAGGCCCCAGGCGTCCTTCACCTCCGGGTCCAGATCCACCGTGTTGGTCTCAACCGGCAGCTGGGAGATGAAGTTGACCATGGTGAGCCGGCGGTTGGCCTGCTCGATCAGCGCCTTCTTGTAACCGGCGCCCCAGCTTGGCGCGCCGTGCGGGCCCGCCAAACCATACTGCATGGGCGACATCTGGCCGCGTGCCGTCATGCGGCCGCCGCCATAAAAGCCGCGGTTCTTAACGTCATTGGGCACATAAGACAGCACCGCCGCGCCGGTGACCGCGCCCTTGTATTCGTTGAGCGGATCGGTAAAGAGACCAGAGGCCCCACCGCCATTGCCGCTCATCAGATACTTGCCCACCAAGCCGCTGGAATTGGCCAGGCCCTGCTGGAAACGGTTGGACTTGGACAACAGAAGCAGACGCGGCGTTTCCGTGCCGTTGGCCGAAAGCACAACGCATTTGGCCTTCTGGAAGACCTCCTGGTTGTTGTTGGCCTTGTCGAAATAGGTCACGCCCGTGGCCCTGCCGCTGGCATCGACAGCGATCTCGCGCACATAGGAATGGACGCGGATCTCGCAATTGCCGGTCGCCACCGCGATGGGCAACAGCGACACCGCTGAAGACGAGCGCGCCTTCACCTGGCAGCCATAGCCGGAACAGGCGCCGCAATTGATGCAGCCGCTGCGGCCGTTATAAGGCTCGGTGATGATGGCGGCGACATTGGGCGTCACCACCAGGTTGAGCTTCGCCGCCGCTTTCTGGATCAGGGCGCCGGAGCTTTTCAACGGCAGCGGCCTGCAGGGATAGGGCTTGGACATGGGCGCGATCAGCGGGGTTTTGATGTTCGGCCCCGAGATACCGATCTCCCATTCCGCCTGTGTGTAGTAGGGCTCGATCTCTTCATAGCTGACCGGCCAGTCGGCGATGCCGGTACCTTTCATGGTGCCGAACTTGCTGGCTTCATTGAATTCGTATGGCAGATGCCGCCAGGACGAGGCGCCGTAGGTGACGGTGCCGCCGCCTACCACGCAGCCATAGCTGTGACCGCCCGCCACCGCCTTTTCATTGACGTTGCGGCGGAAGGTGTTGCGCTGGGTCTTGGGATCGCTGATCAGCTTGTCCTCTTCCGACGGGAAGCGGTTGATCAACTCGTCCTTGTTGTAGTCCTGCTCATGGCCATAGGCGCCCCAGGCGCCCTGCTCCATGACCACGACCGAGAAGCCGGCCACCGCCAGCTGCTTGGCCATCACGCCGCCGGCCGCGCCGGAACCGACGATCACGAAATCCACTTCCTCGGAGGGCTTGAACTTTTTCATCACCAGGTCCCCTCAGCTTTGTCATAAGCGCCGAACGGGGCGCGGAAATTGAGGCTGTCGTC
>Ga0157379_10005007_pt1 | contig 11368 bp, 9 predicted proteins | sample S25metaG_FD_121802 | JGI IMG/M metagenome (GOLD analysis project Ga0157379, IMG submission 121802) | Switchgrass rhizosphere microbial communities from Kellogg Biological Station, Michigan, USA - S2-5 metaG | ecosystem: Host-associated > Plants > Roots > Rhizosphere > Soil | place: USA: Michigan... | reverse complement strand
GCAGTCGGCGCACGCGGCGCTCTTCGACGACGAGGAGGCGCGCAAGCGCATTGCCGAGACGAACACGCGCCTCGCGCAGATGCAGAAGCAGCTCGACGACCGCGTCGCGGCGCTCGAGTCGCAAATGAAGAGCCAGGGCCTCGTCGACCTCTTCAACAGCGTCGAGCAGATCAAGAGCGACATTGCGCGGATGCGCGGGCAAGTCGAGGTGCTGACCTACGAGCTCGAGCAGGCGCAAAAACGCCAGCGCGATCTCTACGTCGATCTCGATTCGCGCGTGCGCAAGCTCGAGTCGGGGCCGGCCGCCGGCGTGCCCGCCGATCCGAACGCCGCGGCCGGGGGCACGATGATGCCGCCCTCGGCGGCGCCGTCCGCGGGCGCAGCGCCGGCGTTCGGGCCGCCGCCGTCTTCGCCGGCGCCCGCGCCGCGTCCAGCGGATCCCGCCGCGGAGCAGCGCGCGTACGACGCCGCGCTCGACCAGTTCAAGCGCGGGGATTATCCGGGCGCCATCGCCAATTTCTCGACGTTCGTGCGCACGTATCCGGCGAGCCCGCTCGCGTCGTCGGCGCAATACTGGATCGGCAACGCGCACTACGCGCGCAAGGATTACCGCGCGTCGATCGCCGCGCAGCGAACGCTGGTCTCGGCCTATCCGACAAGCAGCAAGGTGCCCGACGCGCTCCTCAACATCGCCTCCGCGCAATCCGACCTCAACGACAACGCCGCGGCGCGCCGCACGCTCGAAGAGCTGATCGCAAAGTACGGCCAGTCGGACGCCGCGCAAAAAGCCCGGCAGCGACTCGGCCTGCGCTGACCGCAGTTCTGTGCCGTCGCGCGCGCGCCGCGATGGCCTGCTGTTAGTCATGGCCTGCTGTTAGTCTTGCGCGCGTGAGCCTGCCCGCCTTCGCCACCCGTCTCGTCGCCTGGCAGCGCACGCACGGCCGCCACGACCTGCCGTGGCAGAACGGCGACGCCTACCGCGTGTGGCTCTCCGAGATCATGCTGCAGCAGACGCAGGTGGCGACGGTCGTCCCGTATTTCCTGCGGTTCGTCGCCGCCCTGCCCGACGTGCGCGCGCTCGCGGCCGCGCCGGTCGAGCGCGTGCTGGAACTGTGGAGCGGCCTTGGCTACTACCGGCGCGCGCATCATCTGCACGCCGCCGCGCAGCGCATCGTTGCGGATCACGACGGCGTCTTGCCGCGCGACCCGGCGCATCTTGCCGCGCTTCCCGGCATCGGCCGCTCGACGGCGGCGGCAATCGCGTCACTCGCCTACGGCGTGCGCACGGCCATTCTCGACGGCAACGTCAAGCGCGTGCTGGCCCGCCACCGTGGTATCGAAGGCTATCCCGGGTTGCCGAAAATCGAAGCGGCGCTCTGGTCGATCGCCGACGCGCTGCTGCCGCCTTCCGACAGCGCGGTCTACACGCAGGCGCTGATGGATCTCGGCGCCACGCTGTGCACGCGCGCGGCGCCGCGCTGCGACGCGTGCCCGGTCGCCGCCGATTGCATCGCACGGCGCGACGGCCGCACGGCCACGCTGCCGTCGCCGCGGCCGAAGCGCGCACTGCCGCAGCGCGCGTTGCGCGTGCTGCTGTTCGAGCGCAGCGGCGCCATCCTGCTCGAAAAGCGGCCGCCGCTCGGCATCTGGGGCGGCCTCTGGAGCCTGCCGGAGCTCTCACTCGACGACGACCCGCGCATGTTCGCGCGCACGCGCTACGGCGTGGACGCGCTGCCGGGTGCGGAGCTTGCGCCGATCGCCCACGGCTTCACGCATTTCGCGCTGACGCTGCACCCGCAGCGCATGACGGTCGCCGCCTGGCCGCGCAGCGCGGAGACGCCGGGATGCCTGTGGTTGACGCGCGACGACGCACGTGACGCGGCATTGCCGGCGCCCATTCGCAAGCTGCTGCAGTCGTTGTAGCGCGCGGTGCGCTAACGCGGGATCGTCGCCGCCCACGCCTGCAATCCCGGGGGCAGCCGCGCGTCCGCATCGGGGAACGCGATGCGGAAATCGGCGAGCGCGCGCCGCGCCGCAGTCTCGTCGCCCTCGGCCCTGAGTCGGCGAATGTGTGCGATCCACTCGTCGGTCGAATGCGGTGTCGTCGCGTCGGCGCTGGCCGGCGGCGGCGCCGGCACTGCAAGCGCGCCGGCGGCCTGCCCCGCGCCGCCGCGCTCCACTTTCGCGGTGGCACTGGGGGTAGCGGGCACAGCGGCACGGCGGGCGGCCGTTTCGGGCGCGACGAACGCGTCAGCTGTCTGGGCCTTGCGCGCGTCGGGCGCGGTCGCCGGCGCGGGCGGCTGCGCGGGCGCTGTCATCGGCGGCAATGGCGGCGTCGCGGGCGCAACATTCTGCGCGGCAGGCGCATCCTTTCGCGCAGGGAAGGGCTCCGGCGTTGCGGCCCGTGGCGCGGCGTCCCGGAGGGCATCGCGCTCGGCCTCGGCGGCAAAGCCGGCGATGGGGCGCGACGGTTCCTGCCGCTGCGGTGGCGGCGGCGCTTGGGGCACGGCCTGCGCGCGAGCGGTCTCGGTGCGCGCGCGCTTGGCCGGTGCCGGCGCAGCGGCCTGCGGCGTGGTTTCGCTGACGCCGGGTGGAGCGGCCTGCGCCGGCACCGCCTCCGCCTTGCGTTCCTTCGCGGGCGCGCTCCCCGGCGCACCCGGCGGCGTGTCGCTGACGATTGCGCCGGCGGGGTCCTGCGCCGGTGGCATCTGCTGGATGACGCCGATGGCGACGACGCCAATCGCCGCTGCGGTGGCGAGCGGCATCCACCAGCGCCATGGGCGCGTGGCTTCGTCGCCTGGTCCGATCTTCGCGGGTGCGCTTTTCACCGCGCGATGGGCGGCGGCGAGGATCGCGGCGTCGAGCGCCGGCGGCGGCGCTTCGTTCGCCTGCGCGCGCCATGCGGCAGCGAGCGCGGGATCGTCGAGGTCGCGCTCGTCGGTCATGACGCAGCGAGCTCCAGGCGCAGGCGCGCGATGGCGTAGCGCAGGCGGCTTTTCACCGTCTCGACGCCCACGTCCTGCAGCTCCGCGATTTCGGCGAGCGACAGCCCGCCCTCGTGCTGCAGCAGGAACGCGTCGCGCTGCGGCGGCGGCAGCTGCGCCAGCGCCGCGCCGAGGTCGGATGCGAGCTCGCGGTTGACGACGCGCGCCAGCGGTTCGTCCGTGCGCGCGGCCGGCAGCGCGTCGACGGCGTTGCGCGCGTTGTCGTCCGCGTCGTCGTCGATCGACACCAGCACCGCCTGTCCGCGCGCGCGCCAGTGGTCGACCAGCCGATGGTGCGCGAGCGTGTAGAGCCACGTCGCGAATTTCGCCGACGGTGCATAGGTGGCGCGCACACGGATCACGTTCATCCAGATGTCCTGGAACAGTTCGTCGGCGGTGCCCGCGTTGCCGCAGTGGCGCACCAGGTAACGATAGACGCCACCCTTGTGCCGCGCATAGAGCGCGTCGAACGCGGCGGCCTCGCCGGCGGCGTACGCGAGCATGAGATCCTCGTCGCGGCGTTCGTCCGGAGGCGGCGCGGGCATGGCCCGCGCAGTATGCGAGCCTGCCCCGACCGCCGCAACCGCCATGATCTCCCCGCGCCGCGCCGCAATCGTCTAGCGCGGATCCGGCGCGAAGCGCAGCGCCGGAAACGCGTCCGGCTGGCGCTGCGCGTAGCGCGGTCCCGGCAGCACGCCCATCGCGACCAGGTTGTCGCGGCGGTCGTACTGGATCGTCGCAACTTCGGTCGGCGTGCTCGTCGCGCGCTCGAAGTTCACGCGCTGCGCATACGACGACTCGTTGCGGCCATGGCCGGTGCCGAGCGGCGCTGCGGCCTTGGCGACGGCGTCCGGCGCCTGCTCCTGCAGCGGCGACACGAAGCCGCGGGCCGAAGCGGCTGGCGCGGCTGGCGCGTCCTGGCGCTCCGCCGCCGCGTCGTTCGCGGCGATGCGATCGCGCTCGCGGCGATATACGACGGGCGGCGTTTTTTCCCGGAACACGGCGACGCCGATCACGCCGACGTTGCCGGGCCGGCCGGTGCGCGCCGCGTAGCTGTCGCCGAGGTCGGTGAAATAGAAGGCGGCGGTGCGCTCGAGGCTCTTGCGCCAGCCGGCGATCTCGACGCTCGCCCAGGCGTCGATCACGTAGCCGGATTGGTCGGGCGCTGCCGTTTCGCCGGTGACGACATTGACGCCGTCGACGCTCGTCACCGCGAGGATGCGCGCGCCGGTGCAGTTGCGGATGCGCACCGCATACTCGTGGCCCGGCACGCCGACGACGTAGCGGCGGCCGTCCTTCTCGTAAACCGGGAGCGCGGTGCCGTCATTGCGATCGTAGACGTCCATCGTCACCAGCGGCTTCGACGGCCAGTCGGCCGCGGCGGGACCGGCGGCGAGCGCGGTGAGGGCGGCGGCGGCAAGGGCGATGGCGAACCTGCGGGCCGGTGTCACCGGCGGGACTGCGCGACGCTTCATGGTCATCTCCTGGGACCGGCGATGCGCCGGCTGCCCTGCCTTGAACGGCGGACGGGCGCAAAAGGGGTTGCGCCGGGGTGCGTGCGATAATTTCGCTGCTGCCATGCGCGACCCCGCTCACCTTTCCACGCTCGTCGTCGGGCTCGCATTCGTACTGGCGTTCGTGCTCGGCGCCGTCGCGCACCGGACGAGTTTCTGCACGATGGGCGCGATCACCGACGTCGTGAACTTCGGCGACTGGCGACGCATGCGGATGTGGCTTCTCGCGATTGCCGTCGCGATTGCCGGCGCCGGCGCGCTGCAGGCGTTCGGCCTCGTCGACTTCGCCAAGACCATCTACACGAACGCGAAGGTGCCGTGGGCGTCGCATCTCGTCGGCGGGTTTCTGTTCGGCTTTGGCATGACGCTCGCGTCGGGCTGCGGCAGCAAGACGCTGATCCGCATCGGTGCCGGCAATCTCAAGTCGCTCGTCGTGCTGGCGTTTCTCGCGATCGCCGCCTACATGACGCTGAAAGGCGCGTTTGCGCCGTGGCGCGTGAACGGCCTCGATCCGCTGCGCCTCGACGTTGGCGCCGCGACGTCCGATCTCCCCACGCTCGCCACGACGTGGGGGCTCGGTGCGGCGGCGCGGCTGTGGGTGCCGCTCCTCGTGGCGCTCGGCGTCGCCGCGTTCGTGTTCGCGAGCCGCGATTTCCGCACGACCCCCGAGCTCATCGTCGGCGGACTCATCGTCGGCGCCGTGATCGTCGGCGGCTGGTACGTCTCGGGGCATCTCGGCTATCTCGCCGAAGATCCCGCGACGCTCGAGGAGAAATTCATCGCGACCAATTCGGGCCGCATGGAGTCGTACAGCTTCGTCGCGCCCGTCGCCTACCTGCTGGAGCTCCTCGTGCTGTGGACCGACCGGTCGCTCGCGCTGACGTTCGGTATCGCCGGCGTGCTCGGAATGGTCGCCGGCGCGGCGGCGATGGCCGTGGCGACGCGCACGTTTCGCTGGGAGGGCTTCGGCTCCGTCGAGGACGTCGCCAACCACATCGCCGGCGCGATTTTCATGGGATTCGGCGGCGTGACCGCGCTGGGGTGTACGATCGGACAGGGCTTGACCGGAATCTCCACGCTGGCCGTCGGTTCGATGCTGACGCTGTTCGCGATCGTCGTCGGCTGTGTCGTGGCGGTTAAATACCAGATGTGGCGCATCGAGCGGATGGCGTAAGCGCGGGGTCAACCTGCGTCGGCGCGGCCGCGTTGTCGACACCATGATCATTTTCGATCTCAACTGCACGCACGGCCATCGCTTCGAGGGCTGGTTCGCGTCGGCCGAGGAATTCGACCGCCAGCGCGACGCCGCACTCATCGCGTGCCCGGTCTGCGACGACCTCCACGTCGAGCGCCTGCCGTCCGCGCACGTCGCGGTCGCGCGCGGCGCCGCGCGTGACAACATCGCCGGTCCGCGTCCCGAGATCGAATCGGAAGAGCGTCCCGAGCACGGCGAGGCGCTCGCCGTGTCGTCCGAGGTGCTCGCGAAGCTTCGCGACGTCGTGCGCAACACCGAAAACGTCGGCCGCCGCTTTCCCGAAGAGGCGCGCAGGATTCACTACAACGAGGTGCCCGCGCGCGCGATCCGCGGCCAGGCCTCGCGCGACGAGGCGCAGGAATTGTCCGACGAAGGCATCGAGTTCAGCCCGCTGCCGCCGTTCCTCACGCCCGACACCCACTAGCAGCCGAGCCAAAACCGTTCCGCGAATCAACGGCTTGCGCTATAATCGCGCGCTTTTCCGGGCCGTTAGCTCAGGTGGTAGAGCAGCGGACTTTTAATCCGTTGGTCGCTGGTTCAAGTCCAGCACGGCCTACCAACATGATCAGCCAGTTGGCGCTGCAGCAGGTTCAATTGGAAGCTCTCTTCCGGGCGCGCTTCGCCTCGGTAGCGGCGCGCGCCCGGCCGACGCCGTCTAGTTGCAGCTCGTCAGCGGATCCTTGCAGTACGGCACGTTCTTCCAGCTGATTGCCGGCGCATTGCGCCGCGTGTCGATCGTGACGCGCAGCCATTCGGCCGGGGCGTTCGTCGAGCCCTGAACCGTAATGCGCGTGAGGTTGGGAACGGCCTGCGTGTCGTGCACCAGGCCGGTGGCGCTCGATGGTACGGCGAGCGGCTGGTCGACGCCGTAAAGGTGCGTGTCGCCGTTGAACAGCAGCACGGGTCCGTCGAACTGCGTCACGAGATCGGCGAGCCGCTTCACGAATGGCGTATACGCACCGAGTCCATCGCCGCCGGGCAGCAGCGCGGCGGGATCCCACATGTCCGCCTGCAGGCCGACGACGACGGCGCGCGCCTTGCTGCGCTGTGCCGCGGCGAACGCTGCCTCGAGCCAGCGAATATTCGCAGCGGATCGATCCGCGACTTCCTGCGCTTGCGCGCCAGCGTTAGTGAACGGCGGCGACCACGGCAGCGTGTCGTTGTTGGAGCCGGGCACGTTGAGTGTCACAAACAACACGCGCGAGTCCTGCCACATCACGTTCTCGACGAACTGCGCGTCGGCCGGGTGCGCCGGGTCGAAGTTGTGCGCCTGGCTTGCAACGTCGATCTCGTCGAGTCCCAGCGAGACGCCGGGTCGTGAAAAGAACAGACCACGGACGCTGGCGAGTTCCTTGAGCGGGTCGCCACTGCTCTTTTCCTTCGACTTGTGGCAGTCCGTCCACTCGTTGTCGCCGGGCGTATAGACCACCGGGCTGCGGAATTGCTGGAACTTCTGGAACACCGCCTGATTCCAGCCGGGATTGGCGGTGGCGATCGGCGGCAGGATGCCGGCGCTCGTGCAGACCTGGCTGCCCGAGTGAATGTCGCCGACGTGCAGGACGAGGCGGACGTCGCGGTCGGCGTTGACCGAATCGATCAGCAGGTTCGCGTTCTGCAGCAGGAGATCGTTGTACGGCCAGTCGCCGAACACGGCGAACGTGACCGGCGCGTCCGACTCGTCGTGACCAGTGCCGTCGGCGAATGCGGTGGAGGAGAGGCAGGCCGCGGCGACGGTCGCGGCGAGGAGCATATTCTTCATGGGTGGTCCTTGATAGGTCTGGGAAGCGGGCAACGCGCGTACGCAAGGCATCGTCCGCGGCGCGCCCTGCGAACGCCACGGAGCCCGAGCAACAGGCGCGGGTGATGCTAGCGGCGGCTTGTTGCAGCACTGTGACGGGCGTGCCGGCGGGCAACGCGTCGCGAACCCGTCATCGAGATGCCATCGCCGTTACACATGCGATCCCTACGCTGGCGCCTCCGTTCAACCCAATGAGGGACTTCGCATGACTCGCCATCCATTGATTGCCCGCAAGATCGCGATCGCCACGGCCGTCGCCTACGCGGGCGCTGCACTGGCGCTCGATCCAACGCATGTGCCGACGCCCAATCCGAAGGCCGCCGGACTCGTGAGCGTCACGAAGCTCGCGCCGGAGCTTGCGCAGGTCGTCGCCGCCGCCGGCGCAATGCCGCTCGAGAATCCGGTGGGCCTGTTCGGCTTCTACGGCTATAGCCTCGACGGTCCGCTGATGGCCGCCGCCGGTGCCGTGCAGTCGCCGAGCCACAGCGTCGAGGCGACGAAGACCGAGCCCGACAAGAACACGTATCTGATCCTGAAGGGGCAGCATGGCGCCGACGCCGGGTACGACTACGGCACCCACTTCCTCTACCAGGGCCACGAGAACAGCAGCGCCGGTCGTGGCTACGTCACGCGCATCAACCTCGACGCGGACGCGGCGCACCGCGTCACGCTCCTCGCGTCGGCGGACCGGAACGGCAATCCGCTCCCGTTGATCGACGGCTCGACGTGGTATCCGTGGTCCAAGCACCTGCTCTTCACGTCGGAAAGCGGCACAAGCGGCGGCGTCTGGCAGGCGACGCCCGACTATCCGTCCACGGTCGACGACCTTTCGGGCGCGCTCGGCCGCGGCGGCTACGAAGGCATCCAGGCGGACAGCGACGGCAACCTGTGGATCATCGAGGACGTTGGTGGCGCAAACGGAACGGTGAACACGCACGCGAAGCAGTCGAACAGCTTCGTCTATCGATTCATCCCCAAGGACCGCAGCGATCTGACCAAGGGCGGCAGGTTGCAGGCGCTGCAGGTGGCCTCGAAGCGCCAGGCTGGGCCGATCTCGTTCCACGCGGGCCAGGCGGACGCCGACATCAAGTCGAACGACGTCCTCGACCTGTATACCTACGGCGTCGTGTTCGACACCCGGTGGATCACGCTTCACGACACCGCCACGATTGGGTTCACGCCGTTCTCGGCCAATGCGCTGGCGAAGGCGGCCGGCGCCACGCCCTTCAAGCGTCCCGAGAATGGGCTCTTCCGGCCGGGTTCGAAATTCCGCGAGTTCTACTTCGACACGACCGGCGACACGAATGCGCTCACCGAGGCCGGGTCCGACTACGGCGGGTTCGGCGGCATCTTCAGGCTCGTCCAGGCTGCGCCGTCGGCGGACGTCGGCACGCTGTCGTTGTTCTACAAGGGCGACGTCGCGCACACGGGTCTCGACAACGTCGCCTTCTGGGATGCGAACCGCATCGTCTTCGTCGAGGATGGCGGCGACGGCCTGCATGCGCAACGCAATGCGCTCGATTCGGCCTACCTGTTCGATCTTCGCCTCGACTACGCGAAGGCCGCCAACCAGCCGGTTCGACTCCTGGCGCAGGGACGCGACGCGTCGATCGGTGGAATCCTCGGCGCGAAGACGCCGCGACCGTTCAAGAGCGGCTGGCGGATGTTCTACACGCAGCAGCACGGGGACAACATCACCTACGAGATCGTTGCCGATCCGGCGGCGGGCGACGACGACGAAGGCGACGACGACTAAGCACGTAACACCAGGCGGCACGAACCGGTCCTCCTCCATCCGGTTCTTCGGGGACTCTCGCGGGTCCCCTTTTTTGTGGCGTCGCCATCCGTCGGCGGGCGCGCCGCGGCGCGACATCAAACTGCTCCGACCGGTCAGAACACGCAGCCCCAGAGACGGAACTGCGCCGACTGAAAGGCCAGCAACGCGGCCGAGACGGAAAGTATCGCGACCCGGGCCGCGATCGGCAGCGCGATGAGCATGCGCGTCATCACGAGATAGAGCGGGCTCAGCGTGGACACATAGCGCCCGATCGACTCCATGTTCTTAGGCCCGTTGGTGTAGTACACGAGCAGCCATGTCAGGACACAGAACGTCATTTCCTCCGGGTTGAGCCACTTCTTGATGTGGCCGATGACGATCAACACGCCGGCAACGACCCACAGCACGCGATTCTGCAGGGCCCAGGCATAACTGCTTGGCCGCAGCAGCGACCCGTCCACGACGAACTCCCACACGGGGCGGAACGTCAGCATGTCCTTCCAGCGCGTGAAGAAGGCGTCGGCTCCCATTCCGTAGCTCCATGCCGCGTTCTTTCTGAGGAAGACGAAGGCATCGCCGAATTCCACGACCTGATAAAGCAGGTAGGCGTAAAGCCCCCACGCGGCGATCGCGGCCAGCGCCAGGCTTGCCACGATCCGCTTCGACGGCGGTTCGTTCCGGTAGCGCCGCAGAAGGTGTACGCCGAGCGCCGCGCAGACCAGCACGCCGGTGGGCCTCGTCGCGGTGAGAAGGCCGGCGACGATCACCAGGTAGACGACGCGCCACTCCTTCGCGCAGCCGTAGAAGAAGAGCGTCAGCAGAAGAAGGTAGAGCGACTCGGCGTAGGCCACCCGAAGGAAGTAGCTGACCGGCCACAGGAGGATCAGCGCCAGTCCCCACAGTTCGGCGTGCTGTGAAGGCGCGGCGATTCGCACGGCGGCATAGCGCATCCAGACGAACACGAACGCCCAGCTCGCGAGCCAGGAAATCGCGACCAGCGGCACCTGTCCATTGAGCGGGGTGATCGCTTCGACCACATAGCCGAGCAGCGGATACAGGGGGAAGAAGTTCTGGGGACCGTAGCCGCCGATGTCGCCCGCGTAATCGTAGCCATGATGGGCGATGTACTGGTACCACTGCCCATCCCAGTTCGACAGCCAGCTCGTGTAGCCGAAATAGTGGCCCGGGCAGCGCGGGACCACCACGTATCGGGCGAGGACGTAGCCGCTGATCAGGACCAGTCCTCCGCCGAGGATGAAGAGACCCGTCGGCTTGCCTCGGCGCCACAAATCAGAGACGACGTGAGCCATGCTCACAGGTTGGCGATCTCCACCGGCTCCACCGCTTCGGGCAGCGCGAATCCGAATACGCGCGAGTAGAAGTACAGCGCGCCGTCGATCGCGCGGCGGATGTTCTCCGCGCGGCGAAAGCCGTGCTGCTCGCCCTCGAACGCGACGTACGCGACCGGAATGCCTTTCGCCCTGACGGCGTCGTACATCGACGAGGCCTGCGCCGGCGGCACCGCCTTGTCCTCGAGGCCCTGGAACAGGATCAGCGGGCACGCGAGGCGGTCGGTATAGTGGATCGGCGAGCGTGCGACGTACAGGTCGCGCTGCGCCGGATACGGGCCGATCAGTCGGTCGAGGTAGCGCGACTCGAACTTGTGCGTCTTCTGCGCCAGCGCCTCGAGGTCGCTGACGCCGAAGTGGCTCTCGCCGGCCCGGAAGACGTCGCGGAACGTGAGCGCGGCGAGCGTCGTGTAGCCGCTGGCACTCCAGCCGCGGATCACGAGCCGGGCGCCGTCGACGAGCCCCCGCGCAACGAGCGCGCGCGCGCCGTTGACGCAGTCGTCGACGTCGACGATGCCCCATTGCCCGTCCAGCCGGCGGCGATAGGCGCGACCATAGCCGGCGGAACCGCCGTAGTCGACGTCGAGCACGGCGAAGCCGCGGCTCGTCCAGTACTGGATGGCGAGCGAGAAAACGCTCGCCGTCGCCCCGGTGGGGCCTCCGTGGCTCTTGACGATGAGCGGCGGCAGCT
>Ga0157379_10005003_pt1 | contig 11373 bp, 3 predicted proteins | sample S25metaG_FD_121802 | JGI IMG/M metagenome (GOLD analysis project Ga0157379, IMG submission 121802) | Switchgrass rhizosphere microbial communities from Kellogg Biological Station, Michigan, USA - S2-5 metaG | ecosystem: Host-associated > Plants > Roots > Rhizosphere > Soil | place: USA: Michigan... | reverse complement strand
CGGCATCGCTCACGGCCGATGCGGGCGACCCGTCATCCCTTCACGCGCTCGTCGCGGCGTCCGACCGCCACGCCGCCGGTGTCTGCCGGTCGCTGCGCGACGGCGTACTCGACGCCTCCGTCCACGTCCTGCGCGCGCTGCTCGACGGCCGGCGACGACGACGAAGCTTAGGAGCGGCGAACGCCGCATTCGAGCAAGCCCTCACCATCGTCTATCGGATGCTCTTCCTGCTGTTCGCCGAGGCCCGATCGCTGGTTCCGCTCTGGCATCCGGTGTATCGCGACAGCTACAGCCTGGAGGCGTTGTGTGATCTGGCGGACGATTCGCGGCGCCCCGCCGGAGTGTGGGACGCGCTTCGTGCCATCGCGCGCCTGGCGCACGCGGGGTGTCGCGCCGGCGACCTGCGCGTGACGCCGTTCAACGGACGATTGTTTTCCCCTGCGCGAACACCGCTTGCCGAGCGTCAGGATCTCGACGACGAGTCGGCGCGTCAGGCAGTGCGCGCGCTCTCGTCACGGCCCACCTCGGATCGGGCAGGGCGCGAGCGAATTGCGTACCGGGACCTCGGCGTCGAGCAGCTCGGAGCCGTGTACGAAACCTTACTCGACTACGAGCCCACGGGAAACGGCGACGCGGTCCGGCTCGAGAGCGGGTCGGGCGTCCGAAAGGCGACGGGCACGTTCTACACCCCGCAGCCGATCGCCGACTACCTCGTGCGCCGGACGCTTGCGCCGCTGGTCCGCGACGCCGCTCCTGAGCGGATCCTCGAGCTTCGAGTCGTCGACCCGGCGATGGGCAGCGGCGCGTTTCTCGTTGCCGCCTGCCGCTATCTCGCGGCTGCCTACGAGTCGGCGCTGGTCCGGTCTGGCGGATGTCATGCCGCCGATCTGGGACCGCCGGAGCGATCGGCGATTCGGCGCGCAATCGCGGAGCGCTGCCTGTATGGCGTCGACCGCAATCCCATGGCGGTTCAACTTGGGCGCCTGTCACTCTGGCTGGCGACACTTGCCGCCGATCGCCCGCTCAGCTTCCTCGATCACCGCCTGCAGGTTGGCGACAGCCTGCTTGGTGCCTGGGTCTCGAGCCTCAGACATCCCCCCGCCAAGGCCCGACACGCCTCACTGCCACTCTTCGGTGACGACGAGGTGGCCGGCGCCCTCCGTGATGCGCTGCCGGTTCGCTTTTCACTGGAGTCGACCCCCAACGACACGCTGGATCAGGTGAGGGCGAAAGAGCGCGCGTTCGCCTTGCTGACCGACCGCGACGCGCGGCTTTCGCGATGGAAGCGGGTAGCGGATCTCTGGTGCGCCGCGTGGTTCCAGACCGAGCACACTCCGCCGCCCGCCGCATTTGGCGCGCTGTCGGACGCGGTGCTCAAGGGACGCGGTTCGCTGCCGGCGGCCACAACCGATCGTTTTCTGGCCGCAGTCGACGACATCGCCGCCGCGCAGAGGTTTTTTCACTGGGAGCTCGAATTCCCGGAGGTGTTTTTCGACCGCGACGGCGCACGCCTGCCGGCGGCCGGGTTCGACGCGGTCATCGGCAACCCGCCCTGGGACATGGTGCGGGCCGATACGGGAAACGCGGACACTCGCAAGAACGCCAGACGCGATGTCGCGTCAGTGCTCCGGTTCACGCGCGATGCCGGCGTCTACCAGGCGCAGTCGGGCGGTCATGCGAACCGGTATCAGCTCTTCCTCGAGCGCGCGATCGCGCTTACTCGCCACGGCGGACGCATCGGCCTCGTCCTGCCTTCCGGCCTCGCCACGGATCACGGCAGCACGTCCCTGCGTCAGCTGCTGCTGACCCGCTGCGACCTGGATGCGCTGGTCGGTATCGACAATCATCGCGGCATCTTTCCCATCCATCGCAGCGTCGGCTTCCTGCTGGTCACCGCATCGCCGGGCTCGACGACGCGGCGCGTCGCCTGTCGCTTCGGCATTGACAATCCGGCCGTCCTGGAAGGCCTTGGCGAAGAGTCGTCCGACACGTCGGGCTGGTTTCCCGTGCGTGTTTCGCCGTCGCTGCTCGAACGCATTTCAGGAAGCAGTCTGGCCATTCCCGCGCTGCGGAGCGCGACCGACCTCGGCATCGTCGATCGCGCCTCTGCGCTGTTTCCGCCGCTCGGCAGTCCGCTGGGATGGGCGGTGCAATTCGGGCGCGAGCTGAACGCCAGCGACGACCGCGCCGCGCTTCGGGCCCCTGGGCAGGGGATCCCGGTCGTCGAGGGCAAGCACCTCGAGCCGTTTCGAGTCGCGCTCGACCGGGCGCGGTACAGCGTTCGTCCGGCGGATGCCAGGCGGCGGCTGCGCTCCGATCGTCACCAGCGCCCGAGACTAGCTTATCGCGACGTCGCCGGCTCGACCAATCGCACGACACTGATCGCGGCGATTCTCCCAGCCGGCACGATATCGACCCACACGGTCTTCTGCCTGCGCACTCCGCTGGCTCTGCGCGCGCAGCACTTCCTGTGCGCCCTCTTCAACAGTTTGGTCGTCAACTATCTCGTTCGCTGCCGCGTCACGACGCACGTCGCGACGGCCACGGTGGAACAGTTGCCGATTCCCGTCGCGTCGCACGCGCCCGCGCTCTTCCGGCGCATCGCCGCAACCGGACATCGCCTTTCGAGAGGCCGCGACGCCGCGGCGTTCGCAACGCTGAACGCGCATGTGGCCGCCTTGTATCAGCTGTCGACGCCGGAGTTCGAGCATGTCCTGAACACCTTTCCGCTGGTGCCGAAGGACGAACGACGGGACGCGCTCGAAGCGTTCAAAGCGGAATACCGATAACCGCTGAAAACAGCGAATGCCCGCAAAAACCTGCCGAAATTCTTTGCAATTTTGTGCACTACCGCGTATATCCTCCGTTGAGAGCTCCTCCAGACAATTGGTAGAACTTCGGCGGCGGGAGCCGCAAGCATGGAGTTCGAAAACGACGTCTTCGTCAGCTACGCGCATATCGACGATCAAGCGTTGATCAAAGGGCAGACTGGCTGGATTTCGAACCTGCATCGTCATCTTCAGGTTCGCCTCGAACAGCTGCTCGGAAAAGAAGCGCGGATCTGGCGGGATCCGACGCTGCAGGGAAATGACGTCTTCGCGGACCGGGTGGTCGATCGTCTGCCTGGCGTCGCCGTCCTCGTGTCGGTGCTCTCGCCTCGGTATGTCAAGTCCGAATGGTGCCAGCGGGAGCTGGCGGAATTCCTGAAAGCCTCCGTGGCCACCGGCGGCGCGCGCGTGGCGGACAAGCTTCGCGTCTTCAAGGTCGTCAAGACGCCGATTCCGGCGGAACTTCAGCCGCAGGATCTCAAGACCGCGCTCGGGTACGAGTTCTTCATGACCGAGCCTGAGAGCGGCCGCCATCGCGAGCTGGAGGACAATGAGATTTTGGGCCCAGAAGCGCGAAGGCTGTATTGGACCAAATTCAACGACCTCGCGGAGGACATCGCAAAGCTCTTGACCTTCCTCGAAGGAAGGGCATCCGGAAACACGCCGTCGCCTGCCAAGACCAGGGGTACTGTCTACGTGGCGGAGACCAGCGCCGACGTCAAGGAGCGACGCGACTCGATCAAGCGTGATTTGCTCGGTCACGGGTACACAGTGCTGCCGGACGAGCCGTTGCCGCTCGAGGGCGCGGAATGTGCCTCGTTCGTTCGCGAGCAGCTTTCGCAATGCCGCTTATCGGTGCACGTAGTCGGTCAGAACTATGGAGTGGTGCCCGACAACGCGACCGACTCGATTGTCGTCCTTCAGCATGAGCTCGCGAGCGAGCGCGCCGCGGCGGGCGATTTCGGCCGTCTGATCTGGATGCCACCGGATCTGGATCTCGCGGCTGCGAAGGAAGCACAGCGGAAGTTCATCGCGCAGCTCGAAACCGACTCGACACTTCATGCGGGCGCCGAGATCGTGAAGAAAACGTCCCTCGAGGACTTCAAGAGCTTCCTGCTCGACCGCCTTGCAGAGAGCGCTCTGGCGAAGCCGCATCGCCAAAAAGCGTCTCGCGAGCATAACGCGCTGCGAAGCATCTATTTGATCTGCGACAGCCGCGACATCGACGACGTACAGCGGGTTCGGGATGCCCTGTTCGAGGAGTTCGAGGTGCGGCTGCCGGTGTTCGACGGCGATGAAGCGGACGTGCGCCGTGAGCATGAGGCGAACCTCAGCGAATGCGACGCGGCGTTGATCTACTACGGCGCCGGCAACGAGGCGTGGCTCAATAGCAAGTTGAGAGAGCTGAAGAAGATCGCGGGATACGGCCGCACCACGCCGATGGTCGCGACCGGCGTCTACATCGCGCCGCCGGCCACCGCCAACAAGCAGCGCTTCCGTACTCACGAGGCAATCGTGATCAATCCTGAAGGTCCGTTCACGTCTTCGGCGCTCGAGCCGTTTGTGAGCGTATTGAGGAAGGCGTGACGTGGCCATGATGCGCGCCGACCGGTTCAACCCGTTTCCGGGTCTGCGCAGCTTCGAGCCGGACGAAGATCACCTGTTCTTCGGCCGCGAGAAGCAAATCGAGGAGCTGCTCAGACGGCTGAGACACACGCGTTTCCTGAGCGTCGTGGGCGCGTCGGGCACCGGGAAGTCGTCGCTCGTCCGCTCGGGCCTGATCCCGTCGCTGTACGGCGGCTACATGGTGAAGGCTGGATCGACCTGGCGCGTGGCGCTGCTTCGGCCGGGAGGCGATCCGATCGGGAATCTGGCCGCGGCACTCGATGCCCCGGGAGTGCTCGATTCGCCGTCCAGCGGCGGCCTCAATCGCCCGCTCTTAGAAGCGACCCTGCGTCGCAGCGCGCTCGGCCTGAGCGACGCCATCAAGAACGCTCATATTCCCCCCACCGACAACCTGCTTGTCGTCGTTGATCAGTTTGAAGAACTCTTTCGATTCAAGCAGGCGGCGGAAGGCGCCCGCGCGCGCGACGAATCGGTCGGGTTCGTCAAGCTTCTTCTCGAAGGCGCACAACAGGGCGACCAGCGACTGTACGTCGTGTTGACGATGCGTTCGGAGTTCATCGGACACTGCACCGAGTTTCCCGGCCTGGCCGAGGCGGCCAACGAAGGGCAGTACCTGATTCCGCGGATGACACGCGACGAGGTTCGACTGGCCATTACCGGACCTGTCGCCGTCGGAGGCGGTGAGATCGCGCCCCGTCTGGTCACGCGGCTGCTCAACGATGTCGGCGACCACGCCGATCAGCTTCCGATTCTTCAACATGCGCTGATGCGTACCTGGAATCACTGGGAGCAGCACAGCCGCGACGGACATCCCATCGATCTGCAGGACTACGAAGCCATCGGTACGATGACCGATGCCCTGTCTCGTCACGCCGAGGAGGCGTACGGCGAGCTGACGACCGAGCGCAGCCGCCAGATAGCAGAGCGCGTTTTCAAGGCGCTGACCGAGACCAACGCCGAATCGGTCGGACTGCGCCGTCCGTGCAGCGTCGGAGAGCTGTGCCAAATCACCGGCGCGACGCCAGGCGAAGTCGTCGATGTCATCGATCGATTTCGGGCGCCCGGCCGATCGTTCCTGATGCCACCGATCGGTGTGTCGCTCGATGACCGGTCGATCGTGGACCTGTCGCACGAGAGCCTGATGCGTCTGTGGACGCGTCTGATCGGATGGACGAACGAGGAGGTGCGCTCGGCGGAGATTTACAGACGCCTGAACCTGGCCGCGCGGTTGTACGGTCAGGGCGAAGCCGGCCTCTGGCGCGATCCGGAATTGCAGGTTGCGGTGAACTGGCGGCAAACGCACCATCCAACCGCCGCATGGGCGACGCGGTACGCGCCGGAGTTCGACCGGGCCATCGCGTTCCTCGCTGAAAGCCAGAAGGCGCACGACCGCGAGGTCGCCGACAAAGAGCGACAGCTGATCTGGACACGCCGCGTCGCCGCCGCGCTCGCCACGCTTTGCGTGATTTCGATCGGGAGTGGGATTTACGCCTTCAGGAAGCGGGGAGAGGCGGTGGCGTCGGCCGAGCGCGCCCTGGCCGCATCAACGGCCGCGCGCCAGGCGCAGGAGGCGGCCGTTACGGCGAAGGGCGTCGCCGATTCCGAGCGACAGAACGCCGAGACGCGAAAGCAGGAGGCCGACGCCGCGAAGGAGGCGGCGATCTCCGAGCAGCGGCGGGCCCAACTAGAAGCGATTCGTGCATCCGCCGAAGAGAACAAGGCCCAGCAACAGGCGCGCGTCGCGCTCGAACAGCGTGGCATCGCCGAAGCACAGACACGCGAAGCAGAGAAGCGCCGCACCGAAGCGCTCGAGTCGGAGTCGCGCGCCGAAGCGGCGCGGGTCGAGGCCGAACGGCAATCCCAACGCGCAGTCGCAGAAAAAACCCAGGCCGATCGGGCGCGCGCCGAGTCCGACCGGCTGGCCCGATTGACCCTTGCACGGGCCCTCGCCGCCAGGGTTGTCGGTCAATGGGATGCCGGACAGCGACAACTCGCAGCGCTCTTGGCGCGACAGGCCTTCCTATTGACCAAGGATAATGGCGGCGATACCAACGATGCCGACATTTATTCGGCGCTGCGGACCTCGCTCAGTTTGCTGGCGCCGAACTACGACCGCAGCTTTCAAGGTCACGAGGATGCGGTTCGAGCGATCCAGCTCACGCCTGATGGAACACGTTTGATCACCGGGAGTGACGACGGGAAGGTCCGCCTGTTCGACGTAGGCGGCTCAGCAGGTACGGCGACGATTCTCGGTGCGGCCGGAAGTCCAATTCGATCACTCGCCATCGACTCGACCGGCAACCTGCTAGCGGCGGGAGGGTTCGACGGATCGATCCGCCTCTGGGATCTCCGTCGTCCGAAAGCGCCGCCGGCTTCGGTCACGGGCCATACCGGCGCTACGAGCGCATTGGCGTTCGATCCACGTAGCCGGCTCGTATCGGCGGGGTTCGACGGGCGAATCAAGATTTGGGAGAAGGAGTTGACGGGACCCGGCAGGCCGCTCGTCGACAACCATCGGTATCGAATCCTGTCGATTGCGCTCAGCCCGGACGGGAACACGCTCGCCATGGGCAGCGATGGCGGAGGGCTTCTGCTCCTGGACCTTCGTGAGATCTCGAATCCCACACGCGCGCTCGATGAGAATCGCCGCGTCTCGGCGGTCGCGTTCAGCCCAGACGGCCGGCTCGTTGTCGGTGGAACTCAAGACGGCCGAATCATGTCTTGGGACGTTGCGTCACAAGATCGTCAGACAGTCAGGACTGCCGCAGCGCACGCCGCCAGCGTCACGGGACTGAGTTTCGGCCAGACGCTGCTGGCGTCCTCGAGCCTGGATGGCACTGTCAAGCTGTGGCGAGTGCAAGCTGGTCTCGATCTCGACCATCCCATTGTCCTCTCGGACCACGGCTCGTGGGTCTGGGCGGTCGCGCTCAGCCCGCGGGACGATCGCGTGTTTTCTGCGGCAGCCGATCGCAGGGTGCAGTCGCGGATGACTCAGACCTCGTCGATTGCCGACGAGATCTGCGCCCACGTGTCCGCCAATCTTTCGTCTGAAGACTGGAACGAATACGTCTCCGACACGCTTCCCTACCAGCCGACATGCCCAGGCCGCCCTGTCCGTTCAACAGCTCGATGAAACGCTTGCTCCTGTGCGCGGCGCTCGTTGGAGCGCTGTCAAACAACGCTTTCGCACAACCGGCGTGCCAACTCGATGAGGCCGCCCGCAGCTATGTGGCGGGTGCCCTCGACCAGGCCCGTCAGCTGATCACCGATTGCCTCGCGGGACGTCCGACCGAAGCGCAGCGAATCCAGGCGTATGCGCTCCAGGCCAAACTGTCTCTCGCGGTCGACGATGTCGATGCCGCGCAGAAGGCAGTCGCCGCGCTGCTCGGCGTCATGCCCGACTTCGCGCCGGCCCTCGACGATCCGCCGCGCTTTGTGCAGCTGATTGCCCAATTCAGACGGGAACTCTCGAGAACCACCACCAGTTCGGTCTCCAAGATGAACGAGAGCCTGCGGGAGGCGCCGGCGACCGTCATCGTCGTGACCGCGGAGCAAATCCGACGTCGTGGCTATCTGGATTTGGAGCAGGTCCTGCACGATCTGCCCGGGTTCGACATCTCGAGGAGCAACGGCTACAGCTACTCGAACATCTACCAGCGCGGCTTCCGGTCCGATACCACGAGCCGGACGCTGTTCCTGGTCGACGGCGTCGAGCAGAACGATCTCCATTCCAACACCGCTCACATCTCTCGGCAGTTTCCACTCACGAACATCGACCGGGTCGAGGTCGTCTACGGCCCGGCCTCGACGATGTACGGTGCCAACGCGTTTCTCGGCGTCATCAACGTGATCACGAAGGATCCAGACGACCTCATCGCGCTGGGCAAGCAGATCGGCGCGGACGTGCAGGTGGGAGGCGGTGTCTGGAGCACGAAATTCATCGACGGGACAGTCGCAGGCCGGTACCGCGGCGCGACTCTGTCTCTGACTGGTCGCGTCTATAAATCGGACGAGTGGGATCTTTCGAAGTATGAGAACTGGAATTACAACCCGGTCGACTTCGTTTCCAACCGATCACTGACCCAGTACCGCGACATCCTTTACGGCTCGGGCATCGGACCGGTCAAAGCTGGATTCCCCGACGACTTCGGCGACCCGGTTGCGCTCGATCAGTCGGCGTTGAAAGCCAACTTAAACGGCAGACCAATCGGGTTTTCAGAGCTCACTAACGATTGGTGGATATCAGGTCGATTGAAGCTGAAGAATTTCACGGCCGGCCTGCAAGCCTGGCAGCGGCGGGAAGGTGCCACGAGCGAGGGGACCGACATGGAGGTCCCGGGCGCGCTCAACGGAAACATCTGGATCCCTCGTGAAACATCGTTCTTCGTCAGATATGCAGAACCACTGTCGGGAAGCCTGAGTTTCAGCTATTTCGGGCAGGCCAAGGTTCATAGCGTCGGCGAAGGATCGTCGGTGTTCTCGTTGAACAGCTACCTGAATGGCCCTTTGGATGCCATCGACCTGCTCAAGCCCCCGATCACGCCGTCCTGGAGCCAGGCTCTGGTTGCCCAGTCGTCGAGCCAAATCCGGAACGAGCTGAATCTGGTCTTTCGTCCGACGAACACGTTCAACATCGTCGGCGGCGTCGACCTCCGAAATGGATCGATGCAGGCCGACTACGTCAAGGGATCGGACTGCAGGCCGTTCGGGCTTTTCTCAAACTTCGGAGACAGCGATCTGAAGGGTGGTGTCAAGGGCAACGCAAACAACATATTCGTGGTCGGTCGAATCTTTCAGCTACTGGCCCCCGCTCAACCCACCGGAGGGGTCTGGATCCACTGCGATCAGACGGGAGACCCGGCGTCGCTCCCCGCGTCAGGGGGCGAGCATTTCGCGGTCAGAGACATAGGAGCGTTCGCGCAAGGGTCTTACAAACCGAATCGGAGCGTGAAAATAGTTGCCGGTTGGCGGATTGACAACGATCACGTCAGCCAAGGAAGCGCGGGAAGTGGTTTCGGCACGGTGTTCACGCCACGCCTCGGGATCATCTACTCGCCGCGTGGTTTTGTGACGAAAGCCATCTACTCCGAAGCCTTTAAAGATCCTTCGAGTCTGGAAAAGTTCACCACTCTTCCCGGCGTGCTGGCTCGTCCCGACCTGCCTTTGAAACCAGAGCGGGCGCGTAATTTCGAGATCAGCGTTGGCCGTCAGTGGGGACGCTTCGCCGCTGACGTGGCGGCGTACCAAACCAATTACAGTACCCTGGTTACACTGGCGCCTCACCCGCTGGCGCAGGAGCCTGGGATTGGGAATATCCTCCAAGGCTTTGGCAACATCCCACAGCCTAAGGACCTCATCGGATACCTGGTCAGTTCGAACATGATCACCGCTGCCCTCCCGATGATCATTGACAGGTTCCTACCAGACTGCCGCTTCGGCGATCTTGAATGCCAACGCCGCAACCAGCCATCGCTGGATCTGATCAGGAAGCTCTTCGACGATCCGCTCTTCGTTCAGAAGTTCGAAAACAGCGGAGCACTTCGTGTCAGGGGCGTCGAGGCCAACGCCTCGTACAGCCATGGCAGCACCGACCTGTTCGGCAATTACACCTATGCCAGTCCGATTCGGACCGAAACGACCAAAGAGATCCTGGCGCCGGACCGAACGCGGTCCGACCGGCTCGGCGATATTGCAGCACATAAGTTGAACCTGGGCATTCAACATCGGTGGCGACAGCTCGACCTGAGCGCTCGCATGAACGTTGTCGGTGCGAGGCCGACCTGGCAATCGAACCCGTTGAGCGAGCTCCCGCGCTATTCAGTGGCCAATGTCGCCGTCAGCTACGTCGACTTCCTGCCAGGCTTCACGGCGCAGCTGGTGATCAACAACATCTTCAGTTCGTCGTACGCCGATCCAGGCGTGCGGACGGCCGACAACATCCGGTTCGCCTCGAGCATTCCGCAGCCGGGGCGATCGATCTTCGTCAAGCTCCTCGCGCGCCAGATGTTCTGAAGCTCTCGCGCTCGAACGTTCCGTCAGTCCAGCATGGTATAGTCGCCGCCCGCATGCCCAACTACGGGTTCGCCATCGATCTTCGCAAATGCATCGGGTGTCACGCCTGCACGATCGCCTGCAAGGCCGAGCACGAGATTCCGATCGGCGTCAATCGCTGCTGGGTCAAGACCGTCGAGAAAGGCACCTTCCCCGACACCCGCCGATTCTTTTTCCCCGTCCTCTGCAACCAGTGCGACGACGCGCCGTGCGCGCGGATCTGTCCGACCAACGCGCTCTACCGTCGGCGCGACGGCATCGTCGATCTGCATGGGGACTCCTGCATCGGCTGCCGCGCCTGCATGGTGGCCTGCCCGTACGATCAGCTGTTCATCGATCCAAACACGCATACCGCCGAGAAATGCAACTTCTGCGCGAACCGCGTGGAGAACCAGCTGCTGCCGGCGTGTGTCAGCGTCTGCCCGACCGAATGCCGCATCTTCGGCGACCTCGACGATCCGTCGAGCGAGGTCGCGAAGATCGCGCAGATGGAAGCGATGCAGGTCCGCAAGCCGGAGAAAGGCACGCTCCCGAAGGTCTTCTATCTCGGCGCTGACGACAGCGTCATCCGCCCGGAGGCGGCAACGCGCCCGTTCATCTACAAGGAAGGCCAGGTGCTGCTGCGCCCGCTGGGATCGCCGGCGCCGGATCCGCTTCACACCGGGGCGCCGCGCGTCGACTACGACACCCCGCACGTGAAGCCGTGGGGCCTCGACATGGCGCTCTACCTGCTGACCAAAGGCATCGCAACCGGCACGCTGCTGGTCAGCCTGCTGCTGCCGTTCGCGTCCGGCGACCGGTCGCCGCTCACCCTGATTGTCGGCCCGGCGATCTCGCTGATCTTCCTCGTCGTCACCGCGGTCCTGCT
>Ga0157379_10005002_pt1 | contig 11374 bp, 9 predicted proteins | sample S25metaG_FD_121802 | JGI IMG/M metagenome (GOLD analysis project Ga0157379, IMG submission 121802) | Switchgrass rhizosphere microbial communities from Kellogg Biological Station, Michigan, USA - S2-5 metaG | ecosystem: Host-associated > Plants > Roots > Rhizosphere > Soil | place: USA: Michigan... | reverse complement strand
CGCGCCACCAGCGAGTATCGTTGAGAACGGCGTTGACAATCATACGGGGAGCCTTGTGGCGGGAATAGTCCAAGGAGAGGTTGAGGACCCTCCTACTAGCCACAAACATCAAGGTGGGAACTTAGCTAAGCGAGAACCGCAAAAGTGAGTCTCAATTGTTAAACCCATGGGGTACTCTCCGGGTTAATGGAGCAGTATTGCCCGAGACAAAAAGGTGCGTTTGCTGGCCATGATGACCGCGAGGGTTGCCAACAGACCATCCCTCAGCAAAAATGACAAAAAAGACTACCCCGAGCGAGAATCGAACTCGCGACCCTTGCATAACTCGCAAAGAGATTTACCCTATAAGTACAATGCTCTAAACCAACTGAGCTACCGGGGTATTGTCATGTTCGCTCGCCTAGTCAATCTGGGCTGGCGGTCGCGGGTGCCATGAGCGCGGGAATTGCGGAGAAGGAGTTGTGCCAGGGACAATGCCGCACGGCCGGACCGGCACTTTTGAGCTCGATGAGGAGGGGAGCGACGAGAACGACGAAGAAAATAAACAAAAAGTAGAAAGTATCATGGATAATGTGTCTGACAATTAGGCAGTGTTTTTTGTTGTTCTGGAATTATATTTTTTTGTAATTGTGTATATTTCGCTCCACTGATGATCGATGGACGAGTTGTGGAGTGTGGAGTCGTCTCTTTCTGGTGTACAGCACCCATCGAGACTCTGCAGGTCTATATTCCACCCCACGATTTTCATATCCTGCTCACCACCCACGACAACGACCTCGCCCCGTCTCCCCTGGCCTCGCCGCGCCTGGACCAGTCCAGAATCCAGACCATGGATCGCCAATATCCTAATCACCATCACCATCTTTTCAATACCAGCTCTTCTTCTCAGCTCCCTCCTATCCATCTCCCTCCTCCACATTCTGGACAGTCTTTTCGACACTCGAACACCCTCCCGCCGATAGAGCCGTCGCGATACCCGCCTCCCAACTACCATCCGTCTTTGTCGCCGCCGTCTACAAATCATTTGCCATGGCCGTCACACCGTCGCTCAGAGTCCAAGCCTCAGATCCTCAATCCGACAAACGAGCCCCCACCACGTAGCAGACCGCCACCAGAGCCCTCGTCATCGACGAAGGACACGGACGATGGCATGCCTCCAACAAGCGATTTTGTAAAGAAGCTCTACAAGTGCGTATGCTCTTATTTCTTTAATTCTTTATACTCAGACCACGCAGAATGCTACAAGACAATGCTTTCGGCGATATCGTCTCATGGGGCCCAGGTGGCGACTGCTTCATTATCAAGGTGCGGGGGGGGCCATGTCGCGCTATTTCTCCTGCTCACATCTAGCAGGACATGACCGAATTTACAAAGTCCATCCTCCCACGCATGTTCAAGCACTCCAATTTCGCCAGTTTTGTCCGCCAGCTCAACAAGTATGATTTCCACAAGGTCAAGAATAACGAGGAGAACACCTATGGCGACCACAGCTGGACCTTCCGGCATCCTGACTTCCAGGCCGATCGTCGTGACGCCCTGGAGAATATTAAGCGGAAAGTACCTGCTCAGCGAAAGCCTTCAGCCACGAAGAACTCGTCGGCTGCAGCGTCGGGCAACACCCCCGCCTCGCCGGCCTCTGCTCCTTCCCCATCTGACACTGCAGGCGTGCAAGCTATGCAGAGCCAGATTGATCGACTCAGCCGCACCGTCGAAGAAATGTCCCAGCATATCCGTGGCCTCGAACGTAACTACCAGAACGTCCTCGGCGAGATGGTCAATTTCCAACGCAACATGGCTCAGCAAGACGGTCTCATGCAAAACCTTATTCAATACTTTTTGCAAATCGAGAACGGTAAACAGCAGACACAAGGGACGCAACCCAAGGAAGAAGGAGGTTCCAATACAGCTGGTTCTTCTGCCCTGCCATCTACAGATAATCCGTTCGTCCCCGTATCTGAAGCACAGCGTATCATGGGTGGATCGTACTCCGAAAGCATCATTGCCCGCGCCTCATTCGAGCAAATGAACGAAATGTCCCGACGAGCCACCACTGCTGGCATGCAATTCGTAGGTCCTGGTACGCCGCCCATGTCAGGCTCTCCCGCTCCCTCAGGACAAGCACGTGCTCCATCCCCATTATCCAGACAAGAAGCATTGCAGCGTATCGAAGAAGAACTTCAACGCACGAGACCAGCGTCAACGCCTCCTGCTGGTGAGATTTCGACAGAGGATAATTCAATGCCTATTCCTGGGCCTAGTGCAGGTCTCAGTACAAGCTTTGGAGATAATCTTGCATTGCAGAGCGCAAATGGCGAAGACGGTCCCTTCCCTGGGTTACAAGTCTTCACAGTCGGTCACCTACTTCCCAGGTCGAACAATAACCCCGAGGATGGAACATGGAGCTTTGATCCAGCTGTATTACAGATGCCAACCGCGGCACCTTCCTCTTCGCGCGCTTCCTCTTCGTCTTATGCAGTTGCGCCGAAGCCTCGTGCGCCAACACCCCAAAGATTGCGCGTCAGGCGGTCGACTTTCGTTCCAGGTTGGGCTGTCCCACCGCGTGTTTTGCTAGTAGATGATGATGCGGTGAGCAGGAAACTCTCGAGCAAGTTTTTGCAAGTCTTTGGATGCACGATCGATGTTGCTGTTGATGGTGTCGGTGCAGTCAACAAAATGAATCTGGAGAAATACGATTTAGTCCTGATGGTAAGCATTCATCCCTTCATTACTCCTCCTCTTACGCATACTTATTCCTCTGCAGGACATCGTAATGCCCAAATTGGACGGTGTCTCTGCCACATCACTAATTCGCCAGTTCGACCCAATGACGCCCATTATCTCTATGACGAGTAATTCCAAGCCGAATGAGATCTTGACGTATTACTCGTCGGGCATGAATGACATTCTTCCCAAGCCGTTTACGAAAGAGGGGTTATTAGATATGCTCGAGGTGTGTATTTCCAATATCAAGAATTGTCATCGAAATAACTTTTGACTCCTTTGACAGAAACATCTCATGCATCTCAAGGTCATTCAAGAAATGGCTAAAGTGCCAAGATCGTTGGGTGATACGTCCTTTGGTGAAGTCGTGCTACCCACGGCTTCGAATGCATCATCCAGTAGCTTGGTGACCACGTCCAACATCCCTCTTCCTCCTATGGGTGATAACGACGCGCGAATCAACCCTTTGGCGGGGCTTGGGCTCTCCGATGAGCAATACGTGGAGATCCTCCAGAATATGGTTGGGAATGATAGCTTTGGAGCAGATGATGGGTCGTTAAGGGGAGCGAGTATCACGCAGGTGGAGGATGAGATGGTGGGAGTGAATGAAGTGGGAGTGTTGGGGAAGAGAGGCTTGGCGGAGGAGGTGGGGAGAGAGATGGGGAGAGAGGAGAAGAGACGGAGGTTTCAGGTTATTGAATAAGTGAGTTGCATTTTGGAGAGACACAGGAGGTCTCTCCCACTCAAGTTCTCGACGTCTGCCTCGCATTTGAATCATCGTCTATCACACAACCATGGCGCCACCTATCCATCCCATTCCCGTATTCCAGAATCGAGCTCGGCAGGCCTTTCTCAGTCTGGATGCTGGATGTTTGAAGTTCATCTGTTTTATTTGTATCAACTAGTAGGCCGTCCGCTCCCCTTCGTCCTCTCGTCGTTGTATTGTCATGAGTCGTCCAGTCCTTGGTGTTACGTCGGATACCTCACCTTTTTATCTACTCCTATGAATACCATTTCTCGCTCCATGCCCCCGTATATCTTTTTGAACAGTTCTAATGTCATGTTACTTCTTTTTCCCACTTTGTTAACAAAAAATGCTGTATATTTATATCCTCGGAGGACTAGATAGGCCGAGCTAGAACCAGTTACATTTCCACCATCCGCTGACGTCGTTTATTAATTTAAATAAGAAGTCCCCACTAGTTGTGCCCTGTGGTTGTACCTCCCAATAAAATACTGTAATCACTTGAATGGGGAGATAAGGAATACCAGGAGATAAACTGAAACGGCTTCACCAGAGTAAGGGGAATTTAGTGGCTACTCTGACTGCCGCACGCAACGTGGGTTCCTGTGATAGAGCACGGAAAGGAACTTTGGATAACAAGAATAAATAGAGAAACTAGGATAGCACTGGGGATATGCGCCGTGTATGCCGTACGGAATAATGTCGAGGATACGTTGGTGAGAGTGCTGCGCTCGATTTCAATTTGAATGACCTCCAAAGAACACCTCCGTTTGCAGATGTTCTCGCAAGGCACAAATGAAATTGCACATTTGGCGGGATCTGTCAACAAAGTAACACCTTCAAGTTGTCATGTTCCCTGAAGATAATCAGACCTTTAAAAAGACAGACAAAGAGAATTTGAGCAACCTCCCTCCATATCACAGAGGCAGTGGTCAAGACATTCCTTCGGAGTTGCGCCAATTAACCGGCGTCTATTATTCTACTAACTAACCCTCGTGGTGTAATTCGTGCGGTTCGCTCTAGCTTTATCGCTAACACCATTTCCACACCGCCCAAGTCCGCCGTACATGCCCGCCCCCTCTTATGATCCCTGGCTCGCAGCACGTCGCTTTGGCATCGTCATCGACGCCGGTTCGTCGGGCTCCAGGATCCAGATCTACAGCTGGCGAGACGCAAAGGTCGTAGGCGAAGAACAGGGCCAGAGTGTCTTTGATACTCTCCCAAGAGTTGAGAAAGGTGTAAAGGAGGGAGATGATTGGATTGCCAAGGTTGAGCCTGGTGAGTGAACCCCCACCTTTTGGCAATGAGACAAAGCTTTATGACGGCATACAGGCATTTCAACGTTTGGCGAGCATCCGGAAGACGTTCACAAGTATCTGAGGCCATTGCTTGAACATGCGGAGAAGCATATCCCACCGTCATTACATGAGGAGACCCCGCTCTTTCTTCTTGCAACCGCCGGCATGCGTTTACTGGAGAAAGACAAGCAAGACGCTGTTCTTACAGCGGCTTGTCACTTTTTTCGATTTCATTCTAATTTCAAGATGGACCTAGAAGATAATCGTGGACCGTGCGGTTCTAATATTCGTGTTATTACAGGAGAAGAGGAGGGTCTATTCGGTTGGATTGCCGTTAATTATCTTATGGATGGGTTTGGGAGGAGAGATGAAAGCGCTACATATGGGTTTCTGGACATGGGCGGGGCTTCTACTCAGATAGCCTTCGAGCCTAGCAAGATCGAGCGCGAACGTCATGCGGATAACCTCGTCTCAGTTCGGCTGCGTCTTCTGGGAGGCAACGAAATCCACCATCAAGTCTTTGTGACCACATGGCTAGGCTACGGGACGAACCAAGCGCGTGAACGTTATGTCGGGAGTGCCATTACGGAATACGAAAAGACGCGTTCACCAACATCTCAATCCGACAAAGAGAAGGAATATGTCCCTGATCCTTGTTTGCCTGTGGGTCTTACCCTGGAGGAGACACCGGTCCATAACGGACCTTCGACTTCGCATTCCAGGAAGCCACATACCCTGCTTGGCACAGGTTCTTTCGAGCAATGCTTGAAACAAACAGAGCCTTTATTGAATAAGGATGTTCCGTGTACGGATTTACCCTGCCTTTTCAACGGAGTCCATGTCCCGCCAATAGACTTCTCTGCTTCCCATTTCATCGGCGTCTCGGAATACTGGTATAGCTCGGAACATATCTTTGGCCTTGGTGGTGCGTACGACGTGGTTCAATACGAACGTGCTGCTTCCGAGTTCTGCTCAAAATCATGGAACGAACTCGAGCGTCAATATGAGCTTCTCCAGAATCATAACGAGACCAATGCCCATGAAAAGCCGAAATGGCACGAGTCCACCGATCTCACAAGGCTGAAAATGCAATGCTTCAAAGCTGCATGGCTCGTCAACGTCTTGCACGAAGGCATTGGTCTCCCTCGTATCGTTGATCCAGGCGGAAACGACAACACAGGTGAAGGTTCAGCAGTAAAAGAAAAAGCCCAAGAAAAGGGCCTCCTCGACCGTCCCCGTTTCCAAAGCGTCGATACAATCGGCGACACCGCAATCAGCTGGACCTTGGGCAAAATGGTCATCGAAGCCAGCAAAGAAGTACCCGCCGCCTCCCCCTTCTCTATCCCCATAAAAGACCCTCTCGATTCCACATCAGAAGAAGAGGCATACCCCACCGAACCCTCGCATCCTCCTTTCATTGATTTCGACAAATACGAAGACAAAATTGCTCATCGACTTCCCTCTTCACTTTCACGGCACTCCCTCGGCATATCCCCACTCGCATTGCTTTTCTATTTTGCATTATCTAGCATCGTACTATTTATTCTCTATCGACTACGATACCGCGTGCGCAAGACGATCCGACGACTCAGTCGTGGCTCTTTCAAGCGTGAAACACCGGATGTTATCTTTGACGCCTATGGAATGGAGGAAGGCAAGATCGGAGGAGGGACTAGTCGTCCACCTACGCCTTTCTCTTCTAGCCCACCTTCTCCTACTGGACCTGGTCCTCAGACGGGGAATGTCCTTTCAAATGTCTCTCATGCACTGCGGCGTGTCATGTCCTCAGCCTCAACACTGGTCCGCTCAGGCTCTGTTACTCCTATTCCAAAAGGAGGGGGACGTATATCTCCTCGATCCAGTACGCCGGCCTTTGCAATGCCAGTTGTCACAACATCCTATGTAACAGCAAGTTCACGTTCTGGCGCGTCAACACCTACGAATTACAACTTCGCTGAAGACGGGATGACTGCAATTGGCATAAGCCATCCATTGGGCAATTTAGCACAGTCGCGTTCAAGGAACTCTTCACAAATGAACTTGACATCCACCACGCTTGCGGTACGGACGATGCCTTATTCTCGGTCAAATAGTAGCCAGCAACTTGCTTGAGAGTTTTCTTCTCCTTTCTGTCCCTTCTCATACCTTATTCATGCATCTTCCGTCCTCGTCGTTTCTTTCATTCTTTCGCAACCTTTGGACTTTCTGTACCTACTCTATTCCTGCGCATTATTTTTGGTTTTGTGCGATGCATGATATTCGGTGGGACGATGGCATGTCATATGTTTATGCTATGTATTATCAACTATTAGAGTATTAATATGGATGCCTGAATTGGAACAAAGATTTACTCAGTTTGCCTTAATATTTTCAGCATTTTTTCTACGATCTTGCGTCTGTCCAACAAAGGGTATCGTTCATATAAGTATGTGCAAATAACAACAGACCATGGAAAAATACAAATATCAAAGCATTTCATAATTATAAACCCCTTCCTCCAGGACGCAACTCTCTTCTGGGTCGCGTCACAGTTCCTCCGGTAACAACCTCTTCAACAGGCTCCAGTCTCCTCTTCTGCTGTTGCTTTTTCTCGTATCTCTTCTTAGCAAGGGTATGCAACTCTACCAGCTTCGCCACCCAGTGAACCTCATTTTTGGCGACGAGCTTCAATCCTTTCTCGTACAGAGCCTGCTCTTCTTCTGGTGAGAGTAGAGTTGTGGATGTTCTTAGTCCTTTCCGGAACAAGTGCAGTTGTATGATTGCTTCGGGAAGGAGGACATCGGCGCAGTACTATGAAAGGTGAGTAGTTTTTGGTAACCGTTGTAAATTCAGTGCGTACCGATATGCGGTCTTTACCGGATAGTTGCTCGTAGTTCTCGTCGCCGGTTGGTCGGGGAGGAGCTGCGGGGAACTGAGCAGCAGGGGCGTCTACTTCCATAGCATCAGGGATTGTCGCCTCTGCCTCTCCGTTCTGGAATATAAACCCTAAGTATCCTTTCTGTAAACAGCTATGAATTTCGTTTATGCTCACCGCGGGCTGTTGTGCAGGGGAGGCAGTCTGATCATTGGGTTCAGCCGGAGTACTTTCTACATCGAGAGAAGGATTGGGAGCGGGACCTCCAGTTGAATCTGCACCCTACGACATCTAAATCAGCTTCAGGATTAATTATGTGCGAATAGAATCTTACTGTAGACATATTTTCCGCGACATTCCGACCCTCAGAGTGATCGGAAGAAGATCCATCGACATGGTCACCGTCCTCCACCCGCTCCGCCCATCGCTCAGTTTGCAACATCGCCCTTCGTACCAGTCCACTAACGTACTCCATTTCGCGCTCAGTGAGTTCTCCGCGATCAGCATTCTCCGCAAGCTTGTCTCGTTTCTTTCCACCTTTGAAAAAATCATCATGACGGGTGATTGAAGGTGCGTACTCCCTTCGAATGATCTTGCATAAGAAGGGATAGACGTAACGCATCTGATCTCGGACTTTAAGTTGACAGAAGTCTTCGGGTGCTGACATATCTGGAAGAACGACGCTCTCCGGATGAGGGGATGCTTCACACTCATCCCCACGATTACCCTCCTCCGTGTCGAATTCAGAATCCGGTAAGATTGTGACCCATTCACCCAGCTTTACAACGCGATGATCAACATGGAGGACCGCATTCTTAAAAATGTGACATACCTTACAAGTCGCGAAACCTTCATCAAGAGGAGAAAAGAATGCTGACCGAGGCACCTTCTTCGTCTTGCCATCAATATAGGAGAGCTGATACAACCACCGTCCACTCCTTTCGTCCTTTCCAATATCCATCACCCGTGCAGGCCAGTGGACTGGTCGATTCACATGGTCCCGAGCGAGCACAAGCTCGGGCTTTTCTTCCCCATAGTCAATCGACTCGTCCAACGGTGTCGTGGCGCGCTGTTTTATGCGTGAGGAACTAGGAGTACTTTGCATATCTTCTAGGGCTTCCACAGATTCTTCTTCATGACGCTTTTGCGCCATAACTGATTGAGAATTCTTGAATAACGTACTCAAGTCTTCTGGAAGTTCTTCCTCTTTCTCAGCTTCAGACGCCTCTTCAACAGCCTCTTTCCAACGTTTAGAGATACCTGAAAGTAACGAGGCATTTTCTTTGGCGCTTTTCTCGTCGCCAGGACTTGACAAGAAATCAGAAACAGAGAACTCCAAACCGTCTTGGTTCTTAAACGATCGTATAAGATTTGGAGAAGTATCCTCTATCTGGATCTTGCGGCGACGACCACGGCCATCATTGCCGAACGTCCTGACGGTTGGACTTAATGGATCGTCGGTGATGACCTGGAAAATATATGAACATCAATTAGTAATGACTAGACAGAATACGCACTTTTGCTGGCCACCAGTATGACAAGGGCGCGATTTCAGACGCACTCTCCTCAAAAAGTTCTCCTAGCGAGTCTAATTTGATCCACACGATGTCGTTAGCGTCGTAGACAGACAGGGGCTTCTGGGGTGAAGAAGGCTTCTGCGGGGAAGCGGGCAGAGGAATGTTTTCGGGTTTGGGGATCCTGGCACGTTTCGTGAAAGACGGGGTGGCCGTAGAAAGCGGTCGCTTTCTCGGGGTCTTCGTAGGAGGTGGCGGTTCTGGAGTGGAACTGTGTGAGGCGGCAAGTGGTGTCATCGCCTTCAACGTTTTTCTACTCGAACGCGTGCGTATTAAACGCGATTCGGGTAGAGCTACTGCCTTGCCTCCGCCTCCGCCTCGACCACGAGAGTCTGATGGAATGCTAGCATGACCACGCCTTGTGCGTATCTGAGGAATCTCTTCATCTTCAATATCGGTGAGATCAGAGTCACCTCCTATGATATCAGGCTGAGAGAGAGTAATGAAATATTTAGCTTACAGTAGGTTAAAGGACAAAGTTACTCACAGCGAGCGATGTCGTCTGCATCAAAGTCTCTGCCATAAACGCGTCAACGAAGAATTGGTGGGGTATATTGATGTATAAACCAAAGCAAAGACAACGTATATAACAGTGAAGATAGTGGAGGGGAGAAATACACGTTAGTGTGACAAAAAGACTACAGAAGTCTGAGGGAAAACACCGCGTGGGTGCCGGTGGACGTGTAACCAACGTGTGACCAAAATCAAAAGTTAGGTAAGCGAACCCCCCAAAATTCGGCCTAATTCGAGAACAATATTTTCTGGAGATAATTTCCTCTGGCATTATAGCTATCTTCAATACTTGGGGAATCCTAGGGTTTTCTTCTGCCTTGATGAAACTTACTTTTCCCAATGTTTCATCTTGTCTCCTTGTCGGCACTTCCTGGCGGTAATTAACTAATGCCAGATCCAGAAGTACTTAAAGGAGTTTGGCTTGTAACTTCATTTGAATTTAGTTGATCCTCTCCGTCTTTTTCAGAAGAGAGAAAATAGTCGGCCTATCTTGATTATAAGGGCCAGCGCCATGAACAAGAACATACTCCTTGACCTGGTGGAGAATTGAGCACCCTTGTCCTATATTTCCCCGTATCCCCCCCTCCCGACCGTGAGTCTTGGTCTTGATTCTGTGGGAGGCGTGAAGGCCAATATTACTGCATAGTACTGTAGCCGACTGCAGTTTATGCAAGAAAGATTATCCCCAAGTAGAATTTACGAATATAGTTTATGAAATACCTTATGTCAATCCCGACGTGTCCGCCTAAAGAACCCGTGATGCAAGAGATGATCATTCAAGTGAGCACACTATGTAATTGTGTGGTGTCAAATTCTCTTGGAAGTAGCATGCTTCTGAGGTCAATGATACCTCACCCTCCGTAACGTCGACTCCCAAACACCAATGTTTTACAAAACTTTGAAACCATTATGAGTGCTAGAAGCAACGAGTCGCGACCGTGGGTCGCTTGACGGCTCTGGAGCCAGCATACAGTACTCAGGGAAATGAATTTCAGAAATAATCCTTCTGGGTTATCAGGTATTTGGGTACTGTGCATGTTCACTGACCAGTTCTGGAGCGGATTTATACTTCTCCCGGGCGGTATTTTTATCTATCGTAATGACTTCAATGCTAAATCTCAGAGGATTGCCGTTTCGGGGAATCTCAGATGAAAACTAAGCAAACCATCGAATTCGGAAGATAGCACAGGAAAAGAGGAAACAAGAGAACTATTATACACAGCTAGAAACGATACAATTTTTCTTTTTCTTTTCTATTTACTTCTTCCCATACCCTTAACCAGTCAGAGCATGTGTCAATTCTGGGCGGCTTCCCATCATAGGAGAATTATTCTGAGATACAATAGGCGTTCCAAGTCGAGAGGCAATGTACATGGAATTGCCACCTGAGCCGTAGACGAATCCACCGCTCAAGCCTTCGAGGGTATTGGAGTATCCTGGGAATTAAAGATAAGGGCCTCGTAATAGTCATAGAGAGTCAATGCGACATACCAGGAACGAGGACATTATCCCAGAAATCGCTATTCAATATGCTCTCCATAGATAGCATTTGCGTCGGATTCACTTCAGTTTGAGGCGGTGCCATCCTAGGTGGGAACGTCGAAACGTCAGCAACGGGACCCATCTCCCCAGTCGAAAAGTCCACTGAATTGAACATAGGGGCAGCTGG
>Ga0157379_10005001_pt1 | contig 11376 bp, 8 predicted proteins | sample S25metaG_FD_121802 | JGI IMG/M metagenome (GOLD analysis project Ga0157379, IMG submission 121802) | Switchgrass rhizosphere microbial communities from Kellogg Biological Station, Michigan, USA - S2-5 metaG | ecosystem: Host-associated > Plants > Roots > Rhizosphere > Soil | place: USA: Michigan... | reverse complement strand
CGACGGCCGTCCACTCCGGACGGAACCCGGCCTGCGGCTCGAACCGCGCCTGGCTGCCGATCGGCTCGATCGCGCCCGAGGCGAGGGTGATCGCCCCCGCGACGACCGCGGCGGGCAGGGCCCCGGCCAGCGCGGCGAGCACGCGCGCGCCCGCCCGCTCGACGGCGTCGAGCCCGAGGGCGTTCTCCACCCGCTGGTCCTGCCCGCCGCGCAGGTGGTAGCGCAGCAGCCCCTGCCCGACCACGACCATCCCGCCGAGCCCGACGACCACGGCGAACCCGAGCAGCCCCAGCTGCAGCACCCGTTCGGAGGCGGCGACCGCCGGATCGACGTCCGTGGTCGGGAAGACCGGCACCTCGGGCACGTAGGTGCCGACGATCAGCGGCCGCGGCAGGCCCTGGTAGGAGGCGGCCAGCGCCGCGACGAACTCGTCCCGCAGCGCGGCGTCGTGCGTCGGGTCGCCGGTGTAGGCGAGCCGGGCGAAGCCGGACCGTCCGCCCGCCGCGCCCGCGTTCTGCGCCGCGAACGCCGGGGTGGACATGCTGTCCCCCAACGGTCCCGACCAGCCGGGCATCCGGCCGATCCCGACGACCGTCATCCGCCGGGTGGCGCCCTCGGGTTGTCCGAACCCGACGTCGAACCGGGCGACCTGGCGCAGCGTGAGCATCCGCAGGGTGATCCGGTCCCCCACCCGCAGCCCGGCCGCGGCGGCGAGCGGCTCCCCCACCAGCAGCTCGTCCGCCGCCTCGACCCGCGGCGCCCGCCCGGCCACGATCACCGGGCTGACCAGGTCCGCGGGCCGCTCGGGGCCCGCGATCACCGAGGTGTACTGGAGGGTGGGGCCGTCGATCTGGGCGATCCAGGCGTACGCGGTCCAGCTCTCCTCGACGCCGGGCAGCCCGGCGAAGCCCGCCGTGACCTCGGCCCGGTCGGCGGGGAGGTAGGCCCGGGCGTCGTCCAGGCCGGTCTGTTGGACCAGCCGCGGATACGCGCTCCCGGTCCGGTCGGCGACCACCGCCGCGCCCAGCAGCAGCCCACCGACCACCCCGGCGAGGAGCCCCAGCACCAGCAACGGCCGCCAACCCGCCCGCAGCTCGCCGCGGGCGAGGGCCCAGATCGCGCCGTTCACGGCCCCCACCTCACAACGTGGCCAGGGAGGTCGAGGCGGGCATGCGGGCGAACCGCAGCGCCGGGACGAGCGTGACCAGGGCGGCCCCGACCGGGACGGCGGCGACCAGCACGACGATCGGCCACCCTGGCACGGCGATGTCGCCGCCGACCCCGATCGTGGTGGCGACCTGCCACCAGAACAGCCGCGCGACGCCGAGCCCCAGCGGCACGCCGAGCACCACCGCGGGCACGGCGGTGGTCGCGGCGAGGATGGTCAGCGTGGTCCGGACCTGCCCCGGCGTGGCGCCGAGCACGGAGAAGACGGCCATCTCCCGGGCCAGCCGGCGGGCCGTGACCAGCAGCGAGTGCGCCAGCCCGGTGCCCGCGACGACGGCGAGCAGCACCGCCAGCAGCCCCGGCAGCCGGACGAGGTCGGCGAGGTTGCGGATCGCGTCCGGCGGCAGGTCGGGGGCGACCTCCAGGCGGGTCGCGAGCTCCGCGCGCAGCGCCGCCGCCTCCCCGGGGCGGGCGGTGACGTAGGCGGTGAGCTGCGGGGTGCGGTAGGTCGAGTAGCCGGCCAGGGTGGGCTCGGCGACCAGCAGGTCCTGGCCCGGCGCACGCCGGTCGTCCCGCGGCGCGACGACGATCCCGACCGTCCGCAGCGGGCGCGGCGAGCCGTCCGCGGCCCGCAGCGGGAGGAGCGTGCCGTCCGCCAGGTCGTAGCGCTGTGCGACCCGCGGATTGACCGCGACCTCGTCCGGCGCCGCCGGCAGCCGCCCGGACACCAGGTCCACGGGCGGGATGCCCTTCACCGCACGCAGCCCGGACATCCCCAGGACCTCCTCCGCGGCGGTGCGGACCCGCACGGTGTCCGCCACCGCGACCGAGACGGTCCGGGGGTCCGCGACGAGCGCGGCGACGTCGTCCGGCCTGCTGTCCGGCAAGGCGATGTCCGCGCCGTTCGCCCAGCGTGCGGGCTCGTCGACCAGCCTGGTGAGGCTCGCGCCGACCACGACGGTCGCGACGATCCCGGCCACCGCGGCCACCGCCGCGACGGTCGTGACGACCGGCGGCAGCCCCCGTCGCACGCCCGCGCCCCGGGCCAGCCTGGCGCCCAGCAGCAGGCTCGGCCAGCGGCGCAGGGCCTCCCCGGCCGCGACGAGGGGGGTCGGGTCCCGTGCCGGCTCGGGCGCGGTCTCCCGCCCGCGGCGCCAGGCGACCAGCACTGCCCCCGCGGTGAGCGCGAGGAACACCAGGGCCAGCACGAGCCCGCCGACGAGCGCGAGCGCCCACTGCGGACGGAACCCGACGGTCGGCTCGAACCGCGCCTGGCTGCCCAGCGGTTCGAGGGTGCCCGCCAGCAGCGTCACGGCGGCCCCGAGCACCGCGGCGACCACGGCGCCGGGCACCGCGGCGAGCACCCGCGCGCCCGCGCTCTGCCGCGCCGTCATGCCCAGCGCGCGTTCGACGACCCGGGCCTCCCGCGCTGCGGCCGCGCTCCGCAGCAGCCCCAGCCCGACGACCTGCAGCACGCCCAGGCCCACCACCAGCGCGAACACCCCGACACCGACCAGCAGCGCCCGCTCGGCGGCGACGACGGCCTCGTCCACGCTCAGCCGCGGGGTCTCCGGCGGACCCGCCAGATAGTCCGCGACCGCGGAGGGCTCGGCCGCGGAGGCGGCGGTGAACGCTCCGGTGAAGTCCGCGAGCGCGCCGGGCCGCGGCTGCAGCCGCACGTACGCGACGGTGCCGATCGCCCCGCCCTCGTTGGCCGCGGCGAACCCCGGCCCGCCCAGCACGTCCGGCAGCGTGCCGCCCCATTTCGGCATCCGCGCCACCCCGACGACGGTGAGCCTGCTCGCGGGGCCCGCGGGGGTGAACCCGACCGCGAAGTCGGCGACGTTGCGCAGCGTGAGCAGCCGCATCGTGTGCACCGAGCCGAGCGCGAGCGTGCCCTCCTCCGCGATCTGCTCCGAGACCACCACCTCGTCCGGGGACGCGGGGTCCGGCGAGCGACCCGCGACCAGCACCGGCGTGACGAGGTCCGGGTGCGGCCGGGTGCTCGCGGCGATCGAGAGGAACCGGATCGAGCCCGCATCCGGTTGCGCGATGTAGGCCTGCGCGGTCCAGGCGTGGTCCACCCCGGGCAGGGTGGGCACGGCCGCCGCGAGCCGGGGCTGGTCGGCGGGGACCAGGATCCGGGCGTCGTCCAGGTGCACGGCGTCGACGAGCCGGGAGTATGCGGTGCCGGTGCGCTCGCCGAGCGCGACGGCGCCGAGCACCACGCCGCCCCCGACCCCCAGCACGAGGGCGAGGACGAGCAGGCCCCAGCCGCGTTCGCGCAGCTCGCTGCGGGCGACGAGGGTGATCGCCCCGGTCTCCGGGCGGGGCCGTGCGTGCACCGATCAGCCCGCCACGACGGCGGGCCGCGGCGCGACCGCCGCCGGGACGGGGATGTGCCCGGTCAGCACCGTGCCCTCCCCCGGCGCCGAGACCAGCTCGATGCTGCCCCCGATCGCGCCGAGCCGGTCCGCCATGTTCTGCAGGCCCCCGCCGCGCGCGACGGCCGCGGGATCGAAGCCCGGCCCGTCGTCCGCCACGACCACGCTCAGCCGCGGGCCCTCGACCCGCAGCGTGATCGCGACGGTGGCGCCGGGCGCGTGCTTCGCCGCGTTCTGCAGGGCCTCCAGGCAGCAGAAGTAGACGGCGGCCTCGGCCTGCTCGGGAAGCCTGCCGACGTCCGCCGCGTCCACCCGCACGGTCAGCGGGCTGCGCTTGGCGGCGGCGCGCAGCGCGTCCCCGAGGCCCGCGTCCCGCAGCAGCGGCGGGTAGATGCCGTGGGCCAGGTCCCGCAGGGCCTGGATGGAGTCCCGCACGCCGCGGTCCAGCTCGTCGAGCAGCTCGAGCGTGCCGTCCTCCTCCCCGCCCGACTCCGGCCCGCCGAGCCCGTCCCGGACCAGCCGCAGCCCGACGGCGAGCGCCACGAGATGCTGCTGGGCCCCGTCGTGCAGGTCCCGCTCGATGCGCTTGCGCTCGGCGTCCGCGGCCGCGACCAGGCGGGTCCGCGAGGCCTGCAGGTCCGCGTTGGTCCGGCGCAGGTCGGCCAGGGTGGCCTGCAGCGCCTCGTCCAGCGCCCGGTTGCGGAGCACGATCGCGAGCCGCCGGACGACCTCGGCGAGCGCCCGCTCGTCCGCCTCGGTGAAGGGGTCCGCGTCCGCCTCGCGCTCCATCACCACGAGCGCGAGCACCTCGCCGCCGTGCACGGCCGGGGCGAGCCGCAGCTGCCCGGTGCGCGCGTAGCCGTCCGCGTCCACCAGGTGCGGCAGCCACAGCTCCAGCCAGCCGGGGCCCGCGACGCCGGTGCGCTGCAGGGTGGCCAGCTCGCCGGCGTCCAGCGGGGCGGGGGTGGGCGCCGGGTCCGTCTGCGGCACGACGAGGGTGAGCGCGAGCTCCGGCGCGGGCTGGACCGTGCGGTCCGCCCAGATCTGCACGCGCGCGAGCCGCCAGTCCCGGCGCATGGTCTCGGCGAGCTGGCGGAGCAGGTCGTCCACCGGGGCGCCGCGGCCCGCGCGCTCGGCGAAGTCCGCGAGCAGCTCGTCCGGCGAGCGGCGCACGCCCTGCAGCGCGGCCCGGGTGGCCCGTGCGGCCCGGCGTCCCAGCGGCCCGGCCATCACGGCGACGACGAGCATCGCGACGAGCGCCGGGTCCAGCAGCGCCTCCTCCGCCCCGAGCGGCAGCCGCCCGAACACCAGCAGCATCACGAGCAGCCCGGCGCACACCGCGACCGAGAGCCCGCCGAACTCCGAGGCTCCCACTAGCACCGACGTGCTCGCCCGGCGCGCCCCGGCGCTGAACGTCGCGGCCCCGCCCGCCAGGAACACCAACGCCGCCAGGCCCGCGGTGACCCACCAGGCGGGGCCGCCGCCGAGGAGCCCGACGATGACGCCGGGCGCGATCACCCCGGCCGCGCCGATCAGCCCGGAGAGCAGCAGCGACAGCCGCGCCCGCCGACCCGTGTTGGGGCCGACGGCGCGTTGGGTGCGGAACCCGGCGCCGGCCGGGAGGCGCTCACTCACGATCCCACCCGCAGCCCCGGCGGGACCTCGATCGACGCGCTGCTCGGCTCGTCGGGACCCAGGATCCGCCCGTCCCGCATCCGGACCAGCCGCTGCGCGCCGTCGGCGACCTCCCGGCTGTGGGTGACCATCAGGATCGTCTGGCCCTTGCCGTGCAGGCGCTGGAACAGGTCGAGCACCTCGGCGGCGCCGTCGGAGTCCAGAGCGCCGGTGGGCTCGTCGGCGAGCAGCAGGGCGGGCCGGTTGACCAGCGCGCGAGCGATCGCGACGCGCTGCCGCTGCCCGCCGGACAGCGCCGCGGGCAGCTCCCGGGCCTTGTCCAGCAGGCCGAGCTGGTCCAGCAGGTCCCGGGCGCGGGCCGTGGCCTCCGCGGGCCGCGCCCCGGCGACGAGCGCCGCGAGCGACACGTTCTCCAGCGCGGACATGTGCTCGATGAGGTGAAAGAACTGGAAGACCAACCCGACGCTGCGCCTGCGCAGCCGGGCGAGCCTGCCGGCCGGGAGGTCCTCGATCCGGGTGCCCGCGAGCGCGATCGTGCCCTCGTCCGGCCGGTCCAGGCCCGCGAGCAGGTGCAGCAGGGTGGACTTGCCGCAGCCCGAGGGGCCCATGAGCGCGACGAACTCGCCCGCGCTCACCGTCAGGTCCACCCCCCGCAGCGCACGCACCGGGGCGATGCCTGCCTCGTACGTCTTGCGCAGACCGCGGACGAGCAGGGCGGCACGGTCGTCGGTCTGCTGTGTCACCCGCTCACCCTAGGAAGTCCGCCCGCCCCCGAGGGGAGCGCCACCACGACGGCCGGGGGTGGTGCTGCCACCACCCCCGGCCTCTGCGTCGGACGCGCGGGGGTGTCCGTTACCAGGCGCCGCTAGCCGTCTCTCCCCGCCGCCTGCACCGGCGGCTGCCGACGAGAGCCGCCGCGGGCCGGGACCAGGCCCAACGCCAGGCAGACGGCGGCGAGGTCGCGGTAGGTGCCGGTGGGCAGCGACCACAGCTGGGCGGTGGTGACCGCGTCCGCGCCGTAGGCGTCCGCCTGCGCGACGATCTGCCACTTCGCGGCCGGGTAGGTGAGCCCGGCGAGCACGTGGCCGATCCGGGCGACGTCGGCACGGGTCGTCCGTCGGTACACGGGTTCCTCCTGGTCGCCCCGTCGCCTCGACGGGGTGCCGGAGAGTGCCCCCGGTCACATTTTCGTAAACCGTTCGCGCGGAGGGAGTCGTGTTGTGCCGGTCCGGCGGGCCGCCGTAGGGTTGCCGTGCGGTTGAGACGACAGTCCGCATGTTGGCGTCCGCGGAAGATGTCGAGGAGCACGGTGCAGCATGAGCAGTGAGACACCCGCCGACGAGGGCGGCGTCGAGATCGCCGACGTCGTCCGGTTCGGCACGGAGGGGGACGGCTCCGCCCTGGTCGCGCACGTCCGCGGCGAGATCGACACCCTGACCGCGCCCCTGCTGCGCACGGAGTTGGACGCCCGGCTCCCCGAGGCGTCCCTGGTGGTGCTGGACCTCACCGAGGTCACCTTCCTCGGGTCCGCCGGGCTCGCGGTGCTCGTCGCCGCGAAGGACCAGGTGGAGCGGAACGGGAAGACGCTGAAGCTGGTCTGCGGCTCCCGGATCGTCACCCGCGCGCTGGAGGCCACCGGCCTGCTGAGCCTGTTCGAGGTGGCGGACGGCGTCCCCGAGGCGCTCCGCGCGTCCTGATCACCCGGCGCCACTCGCCGCACACCCGCGCGCGGTGACCGTGGTCCGGTGGAGTTCCGGGCCGCGGGCGTTCACACTCGGTGTGTGGCATCCGATCCCGAACCGGTGAACGCGTCCGGCGCCTTCGAGGTGGTCCGGCGCGGCTACGCGCGGGACCAGGTGGACGCGCAGCTCCACGAGCTGGAGCGCCGCGTCCTGGCCGCGGAGAACGCGCGCCGGATGGCGGAGCAGCACGCCGCCTCCATGGCCGAGGAGCTGCGGCTGCTGCGTGCCGGGACGTCGGCGGAAGGGCTGCCCGCCACCCCGCAGAGCTTCGGCTTCCGCGCCGAGAAGGTGGTCCGGCTGGCCGAGCGGGAGGCCGCGGACACCCGCGCCGCCGCCCAGCGGGACGCGGACGCCCTGCGCGAGGCCGCCATGCGCGAGGTCGGCGAGATCCAAGCCGCCGCGCGTCGGGAGGCCGCCGAGATCCGCGCCGCGGGCACCCGCGAGGCCGCGGAGCTCATGGAGCGTGCCCACGCGGACGCGGCCCAGGCCCGCGCGGACGCGGCGGCGGAGCGGTCCGCCGTGGCCGCGAGCCGCGAGCAGAGCGCCGCCCTTCGGGAGCAGGTGGAGCGCGAGGGCGCCCAGGTCCGGGACCTGCGCGGCGCGGTCCGGGGCGAGCTGGCCCGACTGCACGCGCTGTTGGGGGCACAGCTGCAGGGCCTGTCGCAGCCGCCGCGGTCCGCGGAGCCGCCCACCGGACTGCTGCCGGTGGTCGAGGGCGAGACCGGGGTCGTCGTCGAGGAAGCGGTCGGCGGGCCGGTCTGGACGCCCACCCCGGGCACCGCGGACCTCTTCGACACCCCGCCGCGCCCGGCGCCTCGGGTGCCGGAGCCGCGCGCGGAGTCCGCCGAGAACCGGCACTCGCTCCGGTCGGGCTGAGCGCAACGGCGGCTCGGCCGTCCGGCTCAGCCGTTCACCCCGCCGTCATCCGACAGGCATGTGATCGTCGATCATCACTCGGACGGCCCAGTTGTGGGCAACCGCGCGGCAACCGGACCGGCGAGATGGGAGAAACACGCCGTTCGTAGCGTTCCGGGAACGGAATCCGGAGCGTCCGGATCCGGCCCCCTCTCGACCTCCGTGTGTGCTTTGTCGGGGACGCACACGGAATGCCGTGCTGCCCAGAAGATTGGTCACGACATGAGCCCATCCCGTGCGCGGCGGTCCCTGCTGACCGCCGCGTTCCTCTCCCTCGGCCTCGCCCTGACGGCGTGCGGATCCCGCGTGGACGACGCGGGCGGCGCCCCCGCCGCGTCCTGCGTGGACACGAGCGGGAGCAGCATCAAGATCGGCTTCCTGAACTCGCGCTCGGGCACCATGGCGATCAGCGAGAACACCGTCTACAACAGCCTGAAGATGGCGTCCGACCAGATCAACGCCGCGGGCGGCGTGCTGGGCAAGCAGCTCACGGTGGTCGCCGAGGACGGTGCGTCCGAGCCCACGGTGTTCGCCGAGAAGGCCACCAAGCTGATCCAGAGCGACTGTGTCGCGGCGGTGTTCGGCGGCTGGACCTCCTCCAGCCGCAAGGCGATGCTGCCGGTCTTCGAGTCGAACGACGCACTGCTGTTCTATCCGGTGCAGTACGAGGGCCTGGAATCGTCGAAGAACATCTTCTACACCGGCGCCACCACCAACCAGCAGATCGTCCCGGCCCTGGACTACCTCAAGGAGAAGGGCGTCAAGAGCCTGTTCCTGGTGGGGTCGGACTACGTCTTCCCGCAGACCGCCAACAAGATCATCAAGGCCTATGCGGCGGCGAACGGCATCGAGGTCAAGGGCGAGGAGTACGCCCCGCTCGGCCACACCGACTTCTCGACGATCGTCGCGAAGGTCCGGGACGCCGGTGCGGGCGCGGTCTTCAACACCCTCAACGGCGACTCGAACGTGGCGTTCTTCAAGGAGTACAAGAACCTCGGCCTGACCGCCGCCACGATGCCCGTCCTCAGTGTCTCGATCGCGGAGGAGGAGGTCGGCGGCATCGGGATCGACAACATCGTCGGGCAGCCGGTGGCCTGGAACTACTACCAGACGATCGCCTCGCCGGAGAACACGAAGTTCGTACAGGACTTCAAGACCACCTACGGCGCGAACAAGGTCACGTCGGACCCGATGGAGGCCGCGTACACCTCGTTGTTCCTCTGGAAGGGCATGGTGGAGAAGGCGAAGTCCTTCGCGGTGCCGGATGTGCAGGCCGCCGCGGGCGGAGTCACCTTCGCCGCCCCCGAGGGCACCGTCACGGTGAACGGGGGCAACCACCACATCGCCAAGACCGCGCTGATCGGCAAGATCGGCCCCGACGGCCTGATCTACACCGACTGGTCCTCCGGCAAGCCGATCGAGCCCGACCCCTATCTCAAGACCTACCCCTGGGCGGGCAAGCTCGCCGGCTGAGTCCACCGACCCCGAAGCGCATTACGGATCCATAATGCGCTTCGGGGCGTCTCCTGGGCGCATTATGGATCCGTAATGCGTTCCGGGGCGGAAGGAACCCCTTGGACGTCGTCACGCAGGTCTTCAACGGCCTCTCCGTCGGCTCGATCCTGCTGCTCGCCGCACTCGGCCTCGCCTTGACCTTCGGCCAGATGGGCGTGGTCAACATGGCGCACGGCGAGTTCATGATGGCCGGCGCCTACACCGCCTACGTCTGCCGGCAGCTGCTCGGCGACGCCGGGGCGTCCCTGCTGGTCTCGCTCCCGGTCGCGTTCGCCGTCGGCGGGCTGCTCGGGGTGCTGCTCGAGGTGACCCTGCTGCGCCGGATGTACCACCGGCCGTTGGACACCCTGCTGGTCACCTGGGGCGTCTCGCTGATCCTGCAGCAGCTCGCGCGGGACCTCTTCGGCACCGCGGGCGTGGACGTCGCCGCCCCGTCGTGGCTCTCCGGCCCCGTCGAGGTCCTCGGGTTCTCGTTCCCGCGGTCCCGGCTGTTCATCCTGGGCCTGGCCGTCGTCGCGGTCCTCGCCGTGACGCTCGTGCTCACCCGCACGCCGTTGGGCCGCCGGATCCGCGCCACCGTGCAGAACCGGCAGCTGGCCGAGTCCTCCGGGATCTCCACCCGACGCACGGACATGCTGACCTTCTTCATCGGCTCCGGCCTCGCGGGCGTCGCGGGGGTCGCGCTGACCCTCATGGGCTCGATCTCCTCGAACCTGGGCACCGGGTACATCGTGGACGCGTTCCTCGTGGTGATCATCGGCGGGATCGGGCAGATCAAGGGGGCCGTGATCGCGGCCGTGCTGCTGGGCATCGCGCAGTCCTTCTTCGAGTACTCGACGTCCGCGTCCATCGCCAAGGTGATCGTGTTCGCCCTGGTGGTGGCGTTCCTTCAGTTCCGCCCGCAGGGGATCTTCCAGGTCCGGACGAGGAGCCTCGTGTGACCTCTCTGCTCAAGAGCCGCTGGGCCGTCGGGATCGGGTTCCTGGTCGCCGCGGTCCTGCTGTTCGCCGTCGCCCCCGCCGTGCTCACCACGTTCCGGCTCGGGCTGCTCGGCAAGTACCTCTGCTACGCGATGGCCGCCGTCGGGATCGGGCTCGCCTGGGGCCGCGGCGGCATGCTCACGCTCGGCCAAGGCGTGTTCTTCGGCATCGGCGCGTACCTGATGGCGATGCACCTCAAGCTCGCGGACGCCGGACCCGGCGGCACCCCGGACTTCATGGCGCTCATCTCGTCCGACGGCGTGCCGGGCTGGTGGGAGCCCTTCCGCTCCGGCGCGGTCACGATCGTCGCGATCCTCGTGGTGCCCACCCTGCTCGCCACGCTGCTGGGCCTGGCGACCTTCCGCCGCCGGGTGCGCGGCGCGTACTTCGCGATCCTCTCCCAGGCCCTCGCCGCCGCCTTCGCCATCCTGCTGATCGGCAACCCGACGGCCACCGGCGGCTCCACCGGACTCAACAACTTCAAGGGCTTCTTCGGGTTCTCGCTGCGGGACCCGGCGAACCGGCTGATGCTCTACCTCATCGCCGCGGCCGCCCTGCTGGTCATGCTGGTGGTGGTGCGGCAGCTGATGGTCAGCCGCTTCGGTGAGCTGCTCGTCGCCTGCCGGGACGCCGAGGAGCGGGTCCGCTTCCTCGGCTACGACCCGGCGACGGTGAAGACCGTCGCGTTCGCCGTGGCCGCGATGACGGCGGCCGTCGGCGGGGCGCTGTTCGTGCCGATCGTGGGCATCGTGTCCCCCAACGACGTCGGGGTGGTCCCGTCGATCGGGCTGCTGATCGGCGTGGCGATCGGCGGGCGGACCACGCTCGCGGGCCCGGTGCTCGGCGCGATCGCCGTCGCCTGGGCCGAGACCTCGCTGTCCGAGCAGTTCCCCTCCGGCTGGACCTACGCCCAGGGCCTGCTGTTCATGCTGGTCGTGGCCTTCCTGCCGGGCGGGTTGGCGTCCCTGGTGATCTGGCGGCGTCGGAGACGGGAGCCCGAACCGGCCGTCGAGGCTCCCGAGCGGGTGCCGGTGGCAT
>Ga0157379_10005000_pt1 | contig 11377 bp, 7 predicted proteins | sample S25metaG_FD_121802 | JGI IMG/M metagenome (GOLD analysis project Ga0157379, IMG submission 121802) | Switchgrass rhizosphere microbial communities from Kellogg Biological Station, Michigan, USA - S2-5 metaG | ecosystem: Host-associated > Plants > Roots > Rhizosphere > Soil | place: USA: Michigan... | reverse complement strand
TGAGGGCCGACGCCAGCTCGCGCAGCAGGAAGAGCGATGGTTTGCGATTATCGCGGCCGTCAATAAGGCGCTGCGGTTCGCCTAGGAGCCATCGACCCATGCGGCTTCTGCGGCGAATGGCGAACATCTTCAGTCGCAGCCGACGCGATCAGGACCTTCAGGACGAGTTCGCCGCGCATCTGGCATTCCTCGAAGAGTCGGAGCAGGCCAGCGGTCGTTCACCCGACGAGGCACGACGAGCAGCGCGACTCCGTTTCGGGAATCCTGTATCGCACCGGGAAAACGCGGTCGACGCCGTGACCTCGACGTCGATAGAGCGTATGGGGAAAGAGAGTGCCTTCGCGTTGCGACGGCTGGTTCGCGCCCCCGTCTTCACCACAACAGCTGTTGTGACGCTGGCTCTCGCGATCGCGGCGAACATCGCGATCTTTGCCGTCGTCTATCGCGTCATCCTGAATCCGCTGCCGTACGATGACGCGGGACGGCTGATCGCCCTGGATCATGGCGCGCACGCCTTGAACTTTCCGGCCGGTATCGGGATGTCGCGTGGCCTGTACTATCAGTACGCGCTGCGCGCCAGGACGATCGAAGCCGTCGCGGTGTACGTGTCGGAAGACCTCACGCTCGTCGACGACGGTGCGCCCGAGCGACTTCACGTGGTCCGCGCGACTCCCACCCTCGGCGCGGTGTTGCGGCGCGCGCCTGCTCTCGGCCGATGGTTTACCGATGCCGAGGCTGTCCCCGGCGCCGCGCGCGTGGCGGTCATCTCTCACGGCTTGTGGACCCGGCGGTTCGGCGCGGACGCGCGCGTTCTGGGACGGGTGGTGTCTCTGGGCGGTTCGCCAACCAGTATCGTCGGCGTGATGCCGGCCGATTTTACATTTCCGGACGCTCGCGTCGACGCGTGGCAACCGGAGCAGATGACGCAAGCCATGGGGTTCGGCATCTTTGCGTACGTCGGCGTGGCACGTCTGCGAGCGGGAGTCTCCCTCGCTGACGTACGGGCCGAGCTGAACGCGCTGATCGCGGATCTCCCGCACGCGTTCCCCGGCGATCCGTTCGCGGAAGGAAACGGGCCGGGCATCACATTGTTTTCAGCGGCGGTCCCGCTGAAAGACGTTGTCGTGGGTAACGCCGGGCGAGGCCTCTGGATCCTGCTCGCGAGCGTGCTGTTCGTCCTCGGCATCGCGAGTGCGAACGTGGCGAACCTGTTTCTCGTGCGATGCGAAGCGCGCCAGCGAGAGATCGCCGTCCGGCGGGCGCTCGGGGCCGGACGTACCGACATTGCCAGGTATTTCTTCAGCGAGACGGCGATTCTCGCGGCTGCGGCTGCAATCTTCGGGGTAGCCGGCGCGGGTGTGGCTGTGCGACTGCTGGTCGCCGACGGTCCTGCGAACCTGCCGCGGATGCAGGAAATCCGGCTCGACTCGGTGTCGATCGCGTACGGCGTTGTCCTGGCGGTGCTCGCTGCGGTCGGCCTCGCCGCGATTCCGCTCTGGCGGCGCGGCTCCCCCACCGCGTTACAGGAGATCGGCCGAGGGAACACGCCGAGCGCCGAACGGCAGCGATTGCGGAAGTTGCTGATCGCGGGGCAAGTCGCAATCGCGCTCGTCCTGCTCGTCGCGTCCGGCCTCCTGGTCCGGAGCTTTCAGCGCTTGCGCGCCGCCGATCTGGGATTTGGCGGCACATCGACCCTCACGCTGAGCATCGGGCTCCCCGAAACCACGTACCCCACGCGCGCGGCCGCGGTCTCCACGCACCAGGCGATCGTTGATCGACTGTCATCGTTGCCCGGCATCGCGTCCACGGCGGTGACAACCTGCCTGCCGCTCGCGGGCGGCTGTGGGTTCGGCAACACCGTGCTCGTCAAGGATCATCCGTCACCAGCTGGAACTCCGCTTCCTGTTGCGGTCTTCAGGGCAGTCAGCGGCGGTTACTTCGAGGCGATCGCGATGCGCTTGGTGCAGGGCCGCGCCCTGACCCGGTCCGACGTCGACCGGCGCGAGCCGGTGGTTGTCGTCAATCAAGCATTTGCCTCGAGGCTGTTCGGAAACAGCAGTGCGATCGATCGGTACATCGCATCCAATCGCCCTCTGGCGAAGTCAGGGCCCAATGCCTCACCGACCTGGCTCCAGATCGTCGGCATCGTGGCTGATACGCCCATCGTTGCGATCAATGAGCCGCCCTTTCCGCAACTTTTCATGCCGATGTCGATTGCGGGCGGCCCCGACTTCCCGCTGCCATCGCTGGTGGGGCCCAGCGTGTCGGTGATGACGTTTGTCATTCGGCCACGTCCGGGGTTGACCATCGATCTCACCGCCGTTCGGGACGCCGTCGCCAGCGTGGACTCGACGCTCGCGGTCGCACAAGTGGAGACGATGCAGGCGATCGTCGATCGAGCGTCGGCGACGGCGGCATTCACCATGGTCCTGATCGCGATTGCCGGCATCGCCGCCGTGACGCTGGGAGTGATCGGGATTTATGGAGTGATGTCCTACGCGGTGTCGCTTCGGACGTCCGAAATCGGCGTGCGCCTCGCGCTCGGCGCCGCGCCGTCTCTCATCCGCGCGATGATCGTCAAGCAGGGCTTGAGCATCGTCGTCGCCGGCATCGGTACCGGTACGGCGATGGCGCTTCTGTCCGGGCGGGCGCTCACACCGCTCCTGTATCGAGTCAGCGCGCGAGACCCCGCGGTATTCGCCGAAACAATCGGGTTGGTCCTGGGCGTGTCGCTACTCGCGTGCTGGTTGCCCGCGCGCCGCGCGGCGCGCATCAGTCCGCTCGACGCGCTCAGGGCTGATTGAGTGATTCACCCTTCGAACGTCGCCCGTGCGCGCGGCGGCGGTCAGCGGCTCAAATACTGATCGAGAAAGCGCAGGACCGCCGTGTAACCGGTGATTTGATTCGCTTTCTTCGTAAAGCCGTGACCTTCGTCCGGGAAGACGATGTACTCGGCGGTCACGCCGTTCTTCTTCGCCGCGGCGACGACCTCGTCTGATTCGACCTTCAGCACGCGCGGATCGTTCGCGCCCTGCAGGACGATGAGCGGCTTGCGGATTTGATCCGCGTGGAGGAGCGGTGACGCGTCCTCGAGCAGTTTCCGATCCTTCACGGGATCGCCCATCTCGTCGTAGAGTGCCTTGCGCTGCGCCTCCCACCAGCTCGGAATGCTTTCGAGGGTCCGGATCCAGTTCGCCACGCCGAACAGATCGACGCCGACCTTGAACTCGTCCGGCTGGAACGCGAGCGCGGCGAGCACCATGTAGCCGCCATAGCTGCCGCCGATGATGCCGATGCGATTCGGATCGACATACGGCAGCGTCTGCAGATACTTCTTGCCATCGACGCAGTCCCACAGCGGCTCGCGCCCGTGCTTCTTGTCGTCCGCGGCAAAGAACGCCTTGCCGTAGCCGCTGCTGCCGCGGTTGTTGATGCCAAGCACGACGTATCCGTGATTGGCGAGGAACTGCACCAGCGCGTTGTACGCCGGCGTCGTCTGGCCGCCGGGGCCGCCGTGGACGTAGACGAGAGCCGGCGCTTTCGTCGCCGGAGTCGCCTGCTGCGGCTTCCACAGGATGTTCGGCACGGTCAGGCCGTCACGCGCCTTGAAACGCACGACCTCGGCGTCGACGAGATCCGCCGCGTCGATCTGCGGCGTCATCGCATCAGTCAGCTTCGTCAGCTTCTTCGTCGCGAGGTCCAGCGTGTAGAGATTGTTCGGCGATCGGTCGCCGCTGATCGAGAGCGACAGCTTCGTTTCGCTTGGCGAGAAGCGCAGTCCGGCGACGCTCGCGTTCGGGACCGTCGGCAGCGCCACGGGCGCGTTCGTCGCCGTCTCGACGAGGGAGACGACGGGGCGCGCGTCATTGTTGACGATCGTTGCGCGGTACTTGCCGTTGTGCGAGAAGGACGTCGCCACGACATCCCACGGCGCGGACTGAACGTCTTCGGTCTTGCCGTCGGCGAGCGAGTAGCGCCGCACCGCCGTGAACTCGCCGCTCGCATCGCTCAGGAAGTACAGGTACTTCGACGCGCGATCGAACTGCTGCGAGGCGTTGTTCGCGTTGCTGGTGTGCTTCGTGATGTGCGTCACCTGTTTCGTCGACGCGTTCCACACGAACACGTCGCTGTCGTTGGTCGTGTTCGGCTTGTCCAGCGCGAGCCACCGTTCATCGTCGGACACGCGGCCGGGAAAGTAGCCGTCCTTGTTCTCGTAGAACAGCGTTCGCGCGTAGGACTTCGCGTCGTAGCGATAGACGTCGAAGAATTTCGGATCGCGCTCGTTCGACACAACGTAGAAGGCGCCGCCGTCGTGCGTCCAGCCGCCGAACTGCGCCTTCAGCTTGTCGCCGGGCGTCAGGTCCTTTTCCTCGCCGGCCTCCGACAGGACGTAGAGATGATTCAGCTCGTTGCCGCCCTGGTCGCGCGTGATGAGGACGCGGTTGTCGTGCGGAAAGAAACTGACGGCGTAGGTCGAATCTTTCGTCGATTTCGTGACCGGCGTCCACGCGCCGCCGCCGGCCGGCACCGTGTACGCGTTCCAGATGCCGGTCTTGTTCGACGAGAAGAGGACCCTGGATTCATCGGCGGAGAAATAGCCCCCCTGGATGGACGTGGTGTCCAGGAACTGCTCCATCGTGTATTGCTTCGCGGGCCGCCTGGCCGGCGCGGTCGTGGATTTTGTAGCGGGAGCCTGCGCGGAGACGAGGGTGGTAAAGAGCGCGACGACGAAGGCGGTCCATTTCATGGGTGCCTCTCCTGAAGGAGGCATCATAGCCCCGTCCTGTGTTCAAACGCTCTCTGGTTCCATGGCACGGATGCGCTTCGCGTGGTCGCGCTGCATCTTCGTACTCTCGTCAAGCGAGCGCGAGCAGATGACCGCGGAGGAATGGAAGGCATGGCTGATTGACTGGTTTGCCCGGGATCGCGGTCCATGGCGGAGTTGATCGCTTCCGGGGATCTGCAGTTGGCGGCAGACAACACCCACGACTTGCCCAAGGTGCCTGTCTGGCACCGGGATTCGATGATGATCATGCCTGCGCGATGTTCCCGGCATCGAACGAGCCTTCGCGCACTTCGAACGCCTTCGCCGGCCCCATCGGCCGGATCGTTCGCGACCGCATGCTCCCCTTGCTTTTCCGCTATGTCGTCACGGAGAAGTCCATGGCGTGGATGTTCGAGCATCACGTCGACTGGCCATCGATCGAACCTTCACACCGCGCCGCGCCCGACGGATAAGATAGGCGCGTTGAGATTGGATCCCCGTACGGCGGCCATCACGCTCGCCATCATATGGCTGGCGGTCTCAGCGCTGTCAGCCGCGGCCTGGTGGACTCGACGCCGGTACGCCGGCTTCGGGCGATTCGCGATAGCGGGCCCTGCAACCGTCCTGGCCCTGCTGTTGCTGAGCCTGCGGCACATCGCGCCGGATTGGGTGACCGTGCTGGGCGCAAATGGCATGCTCCTCTGGGCATCAGTGCTCTATCTGGAGGGAGCGCGCGCGTTCCGGGGTCTGCCTCCCCACCGCTGGTCTGCGTCCGCCGGTGGTCTCGCGACGCTGGGCATCGTCGCCCTCTTCACGTACGGGGTACCCAGTCTGAATGGCCGTGCGGCGGCGCTGTCGGCATATTTCGCAATCGTCAGTCAGCTCACAGCCGCCACGCTGCTGCGAGCGGTCCCGCATGGGCAAGTGCTTGGTCTTCGCCTGACGGGCTCCGCGTTCGCAGTCTGTGCGGCCACGCATGTGGTCCGGGCGGCTTACTTCGCGTTTGGTCCACGGTTCGACGACTTCGCGCTGTCCGGCGCCGGCGGCACGCTCTTCGTCCTGATCGCGGCGGAAATGTCGGTGTTTCCGATCGGCCTCGTGCTCGCCGGGTACCAGCGCGTGACCGCCGAACTGGAAGAGGCGGCCGAATCGGCGCGGCAGGCCGACGCGGAAGTCGCACGGCAGAGAGCGGCGGAGTCCGTGCTGCGCGAAAGCGAGCGGCGATTTCGAGCGATATCGGATACCTCGCCCGTGATGATCTGGGTCACCGACATCGACCGGAGCTGCACGTACGTCAACCGCGCGTGGCTCGAGTTCACGGGCCGGTCTCTCGAGGCGGAACTCGGAAGCGGCTGGGCAGATGGCATTCATCCCGATGACCGCGCGAAATGTCTGGAGACGTGGGTTCACGTGTTCGACAAGCGCGAGCCATTGAGGATGGAGTACCGCGTCCGGCGACATGATGGCGCGTACCGGTGGATCATCGACAGCGGCGCGCCGGCCTTCGACGGGGGCGGAGCCTTCTCGGGGTACGTCGGCTCGGCGGTCGACGTCACCGATCTGAGGGTCGCAAAGGAAGCGCTTTCGACGTTGAGTCGGAAGCTGATGGAGGCCCAGGAACAGGAGCGCGACTGGATCGCCAGAGAGCTGCACGACGACCTCGCCCAGCGGGCGACCGCGATCGCCGTGCAGCTCCACAACATCGCACGCCATCTCCCGGAACGGGGGAACGAGCGGCTCGACCTGCAGCAGACGTGCGACGTCGCGGCGGATCTCGCGAAACGCATCCAGCTCATCTCGTACCAACTGCATTCCTCGAAGCTGGAGTATCTGGGCCTTGCGACGGCGGCGGCGGCCCTCTGCCGGTCGCTGGGCGAACGGCATGGCATGGAGATCAACCTGCGGCATGAGGAGGAGGTTCCGAAGAATCTGTCGAAGGATGTCTCCCTCTGCGTGTTTCGCGTCCTGCAGGAGGCGTTGAACAATGCGGTCAAACACGCCGGCGTGCGCCAGGTAATGGTCACGCTGCACACCACATCAGACGAGATCCATTTGAGCGTGGCGGACCGCGGCGTCGGGTTCGATCCGGCAGCGACCAATCACGGCCTGGGAATCATCAGCATGACGGAGCGGCTCAATCTCGTGGGTGGAGAGATTCGCATCGAGTCATGCCCCGGCGCCGGCACGACCGTCCGCGTGCGCGTGCCGCTCCATCTGGAACGGCAGGCGGAGACGCCCCACGCGCTGGCGTAAGCGTGCACCTTACTCAGCGGTCCGTCGCCACTTAGAGAGCGTTCTCCTACGGACGATCGCCAAGGTGCGCCGCGAAAAACTCGACCATCTTCACCGTCGACGTGATCCGGTTCTTTTCCTTCCGGAACCCGTGTCCCTCGTCGGGAAACGCGATGTATTCCACCGGCACGCCCCGCCGTTTCAGGCTGGCAACGACCTGCTCGGCCTCGACAACCGGCACATTGGTGTCGTTGGCACCGTGCTGCACCATCAACGGCGTCTGAATGCGATCCAGTTTGCCGAGGGGTGACAAATCGCGAAGCAGATCCCGCTGCGTCTTCGGATCACCGTATTCCGTCGTGGAAATCGCTGCCATCCACGGCTCGGTCTGCTCGAAGAACGTGAAGAAGTTGACCATCCCGTACAGGTCGACGGCGGCGGCGAACAGATCCGGGTAAAACGTGACCCCGACCAGCGTCATGTAGCCGCCGTACGAGCCGCCGGTGATCCCGATGCGCTTCGGATCGGCGAGGCGGTTGGCAATCAGGTAGTCGACGCAATCCTTCAGGTCCTTGATGCCATCGAAGCGCAGCGGTCCGTTGTCGAGGTTTACGAAACGTTTGCCGAAGCCTGACGATCCCCGCACGTTCGGCGCGAACACGCCGATGCCCTGCGCGACGAGCGCCTGGTAGTCGCTGCGGAAGCCGGGCCGCTCCTGCCCTTCGGGCCCGCCGTGGAAGCTGACGACGAACGGCCCCGGCAGGGCGACGCCGGCCGGCCGATAGAGCCAGCCGGAGAGCTCGAGACCATCGTGCGCCTTGAACGTGACCAGTTGCGGTCGCGCGAGCGTCGCGAGATCGACACCCTCGTGCGGCGTCTGCGTGATCTGCCGGAGGCGACGATCGGCGACATCGAGCACCCAGATGTCCGAGGGCGCAGTCGCGCCGCCGATGGTCATGGCCAGCTGCCGGCCGTCTTTTGAGAAGGTCAGCGCGCCGACGATCTCCCCCGACAACTTCGGACCGGCCGTCTGCTTGCCGGACGCGAGATCGACGAACGCCAGCTCGTTGCGGCCAGCGACGTTCCACAACAGCGCGGCGGTAGTTCCACCGTCGTCGATCGCGAAGCCGCCGAGCTCCGCGTCTTCGCGCGCCGCCAGAACCTGTGGCGCACCGGCGTGGCTTCCCTCGAGCGCAATGCGCGCGAACGCTGACTTGTCGCGATCTTTGTCCGACGAGAGATAAATGGTCCGCCCGTCTGGCGCGAAGACGCCGCCGAACGACCCGGGCGGATCGTGAGGTGTAACCAGCGTCTCGGCGTGCGACTGCAGGTTGACGAGATACAGATCGTTGTCGCCCCGTCCACGTAGCCGCGCGATGAGCGCGCGCGTGCCATCCCGGCTGACGTCCTCCATCGTCTGCACACCCTTGCCGCCGGACAACAGCTGACGATCGCCGCTGACCGGATCCACGACATACGCGTCGATGGAAGACGGCGAGGCGCGATTCGATCCCATCGTCAATCGCCGACCGTCGTGCGTCCACTCCGCCAGGTTGTTCGTCTCCCTGCCGCCGTCGGTCAGCCGCCGGAATCCGGTGCCGTCAGGGCGAACGATGGCGATCTGCGTGTTCATCCCACCGCCGGGGGCGAATGACAGCGACAACCACGCGCCGTCGGGGGACCAGATCACGCGCGACACGGGATCGGCACCGTTTGTCACCTGTGCCGACGGGCCGCCGTCGAGCGGCGTGACCCAGACCTGCGGCGTCCCCGTGCGATCGGAAACAAATGCAAGGCGTTTACCGTCCGGCGAAAAACTGGGGGATCCGCAGCGGCCGATCCTGGCCATACGCGTCACCATGTCGGCGAGCGACGGCTTCGACGTGCTCTTCGGCGACTGCGTAAAAGCGGCCTGCGGGACGAGCCACAGCGCGAGCGCGACGCACACGGGAATCGGTTTCATCAGCACTCCTTGTCGAAGCTTACTCCGGCAGTGGCCCGCCCCACGCAGCAGCGCGACTGGCATGCCGTGGACGCGTTACGTCGAGCGCGGCTCCAGAGCGGCGGCGTACACGCCCCGCGTGACCGTTGACGGATCCGGCCACGGGCTGGCTTCCGCAAACGCGACCGCATCCTCCACTTCCTCCCGGCACCGTCGATCGATGTCGTCGAGCTGCCGGGACGAGGCTCCTGCCGTGGCGAGCGTGCGTCGATAGCCGACGACCGGGTCGCGCGCTTCCCACGTCGCGAGCAGTTCCCGCGGTACGTATTCGGCGCCGTCGTGGATGGCGTGGCCGAGCATCCGCAGCGTGTGCGCCTCGATCAAGCTGGGGCCATCGCCTGCGCGCGCGCGGCGCACCGCCTCGCTCGCGACGGCATGGACCGCCTCGACGTCGTTGCCGTCGACCGCCGTCGTCTGCAAGCCGTATCCCGCCGCGTGGCCGGCAATGCTCTTCACCTTCGACGCCTGCCCGGCGGGAGTCGAGTATGCATACTGATTGTTCTCGACGATGATCACGAGCGGCGCCGAATAGACGCCGGCCATGTTCAGGACCTCGTGATACAGGCCGGCGTTGCTGGCGCCGTCTCCGGTGAAGGCCATCGCGACGCGAGGCTCGCCGCGATAGCGAAAGCTCATCGCCACTCCCAGCGCGACGGAGAGCGAGTGCGGCAGGTGGCTGATGAAGCCGATGATGCCCCGCTCGAGACTCGACATGCCGTGAAAGTTGGCGTCGCGGCCGTGCGTTGCGCCGGTCTCACGGCCCAGCAGACTCGCAAACGCCTCCCGCGGTGTTATGCCGCGCAGCAGAAACGCGCCCAGATCACGATGCATCGGCGACACCACGTCGTTCGGGGCAAGCGCGTGCGCGGCGCCCACCGAGATCGCTTCGTGTCCGCGCTGGCTGAAGGTGCCCCCGACACCACGTCCCTGCTTCCAGTACGCGAGCATGCGCTCGTCGAACGCTCGGGCCAGTTGCATCCAGTAGTACAAGGTCAGCTTCTCTGCGACAGTCATGATCAATAGACGACGAGCGCCTTCGCTGCCTCGTAAATCTTCAGCGCGTCTGGACGATATGCATCTTCGAGGGGCGGACTGAACGGCACCGGCGTATCGAGCCCGCCGAGACGCGCGACCGGCGCATCGAGCCATTCGAACGCGTGCTGGGCGATCAGCGCCGCGACTTCGGCGCCGACGCCGGCAAGCTGGTTGGCCGAGTGAACGACGAGCGCTCGGCTGGTGCGCCGCACGCTCGACAGGATGGATTCGGTATCGAGTGGCTTGAGCGTGCGCAGGTCGAGCACTTCACACTCGATACCTTCGAGCGAGAGGCGCTCTGCCGCCGTCAACGCTTCGCGGAGCTGCGTGCCGTAGGTGATGATCGACAGCGACTCCCCGGCGCGAGCGACGCGGGCCTGTCCGATCGGCACGACGTGCTCACCCGCCGGCACCGTGCCTTTCAGCGTGCGATAGAGCGCCTTGCTCTCGAAGTAAATCACCGGGTTGTCGTCGCGAATGGCGGCGATCAGCAGGCCTTTCGCGTCGGCAGGCGTGCCGGGCGCGACCACTTTGAGTCCGGGCGTGTGCACGAACCACGCTTCGGGGTTTTGACTGTGAAACGGCCCGGAGCGCAGCCCGCCGTCGCACGGTGCGCGAATGACCCAGGGAACCGGCCCGAGATATCGGTAGTGCGCGGTGGCGGCGAACTGAACGATGCTGTCGAAGGCACTGCTGATGAAGTCGGCAAACTGCATCTCGACGACCGGCCGCAGGCCCATCAGCGCCATGCCGGTGGCCATACCGGTGAATCCGAGCTCCGCAATCGGCGTATTCATCACCCGGCGGGCACCGAATTCCGCTTCGAGCCCCTTGGTCACCTTGAAGGCGCCGCCAAACTCACCGGCGATGTCTTCGCCGATGACGAGCACACGGGGATCGCGCCGCATCTCCTCACGAAGCGCCTCGCTGATCGCGGCGATGTAGGTGAGCTCGCGGCCGCTCGTCGCCTCGTCGATATCGGCGAAACCGAAGTTGGAAGAGTTGGTCCCCGCCTGCGCCATCGAGCCCTCTACTGGTCGGACGGGCAGTTGTATCACTGTTCGCAGCGCGAAAGTAGCGTGATGCTGAGCACGCCGTACCGAGAGCCCCTTTCAGGTTGTAGATCGCGGCCGCTAGCCGCGGCCGATGAACGGCATGGCTGTCGCCATCACCGTCATGAACTGCACGTTCGCGTCGAGCGGCAAGCTGGCCATGTAAAGGACGGCCCGCACGACGTGCGCCACGTCGAGGCGCGGTTCCACCGCGATCTGGCCGCTTGCCTGGAGTACCCCGCTCGCCATTGCCGCGGTCATGTCGGTCGCCGCGTTGCCGATGTCGATCTG
>Ga0157379_10004998_pt1 | contig 11381 bp, 13 predicted proteins | sample S25metaG_FD_121802 | JGI IMG/M metagenome (GOLD analysis project Ga0157379, IMG submission 121802) | Switchgrass rhizosphere microbial communities from Kellogg Biological Station, Michigan, USA - S2-5 metaG | ecosystem: Host-associated > Plants > Roots > Rhizosphere > Soil | place: USA... | reverse complement strand
TCACCGACGACATCGAATACATCAAGCCCAAGCCGCGGGTTTACTAGACCTTAGAAATCTACCTTGTCGTAATGGCTGGGCGGGACGATCACTTCCATCCGCTCGCCGAGAAGAGGCCGGAAGCAGGGCCGCGATTTCATGACCGCGTACCAGTCCTTGGTCTGCTTGTGCCCGCGCCAGTCGAGCGCTCCGAGATAATCGATCACGGATAAATGCGCCGCTGCCGTGAAGTCGGCGAGGCTTAGCCCCGGTCCCGCGAGCCAGCGGCGATGATCGAGCAGATAATCGATGTAATCGAGATGCTCGGACGCGATCCGCATGGCTTCCCGCAGGACTCGCGTGTCGGGCGATTCACGGCTGATCAGGCGCTTCCGCATCCGCTCGTTGAGCAAGGGCTCGACCGCTTCGCGATAGAGCTTGATGTCGAACCATTCGGTCATCCGGCGGATCTCCGCGCGGAGCACCGCATTGCCATGGATCATTGGCATCCGGTCGACTGTCTCATCGAAATATTCGACGATCGGCTGCGATCCGATCAAGGTAACGCCCTGGTCGGCTTCGACCATCACGGGAGTCTCGCCGGCCGGGTTCAAGTCGACGAATTCGTCCCGCTTCTCCCACGGGTTTTCGCGCACAAGCTCATGCCCGACGCCCTTCTCGGCGAGGACGAGCCGAACCTTGCGCGAAAAAGGGCAGAGCGGGAACTGGAAGAGCTGCCACATGGCGAGGCAGCTTTAACGGGGTGAGCGCGCGCGTCTAGCGGCGCGGGTAATTCGGATCGGGCATATTGGCCGCGGCGCGGTCAATCGCCTCTTGCGCCTGCCGAAGTCCCTGCATCATTTGCGGAAGCGCCTCGGCCATCGCCTTCATGCTTTGCTGCACCATCGGCTTCACGCCGGCGATCTGCTGATGGAAATTGTGCTCAAAATTCGGGTCGTTGCGCCGCTCGAGATCACGGAGCGTCATATGCCTTTCGGCGGGGGTCGCCTCGCGGCCTTCGACTGCCGCCTGAACTTCGCCGACTGGCAGATTGAGGAAAGCCCTTGAGATCGCATTCATCGTGTGAGTCAGGCGATCGACCATCGCCGGATCATTCAGCGCGCGCTCCATCTGTTGCTCAGGTGGCAGAGGCGGAGGAGCGATCGGAGCCGGCTGCGCCGCAACCGGGGCGGCGGCGATCAGCAATGGGAGCATGACGATAGCTTTGCGCATGGTCTCGACCTCCGGCCGTTCCAATAATCGCAACAGCTTAGCTCAAGCTGAACGGCAGATGAAATCTTATCGGGCGAACAGCCAGGCGAGTGCAACGGCGCCGGCGACGATGCGGTACCATGCGAAGGGAGCGAAGCCATGGCGCGAAATGTAGTGGACGAAGCCGCGGACCACGACGAGCGCGACCACGAAGCTGACGACGAATCCGACGGCAACCGCACCGAAGCCGACGCCATGGGCGCCGGCGAGCATTTCGTGGCGATGCTTCAATAGCTCCAGGGTCGTCGCGCCGAGCATGGTCGGGACGGCGAGGAAGAAGCTGAACTCGGCCGCCGTGCGCCGCTCGACGCCGAGCGAAAGCGCTCCCATGATGGTCGCACCCGAGCGGCTGACCCCCGGGATCATCGCGAGACACTGAACGAGGCCGATGCCGAGGGCTCGGCTAGCCGGCAGCTCCGCCACTCCGACGACGTCCGATTTCTTCACCAGGCGTTCGATGGCGAGGATCGCAATTCCGCCGAGGATGAACATCACCGCCACGACCTTCGGATCGCCGAGCAACTGTTCGATATATTTGATGAGCAGGAAGCCGAGGATCGCCGAGGGGAGGAAGGCGATCAGGATGTTGCGGACGAATCGCCACGACGTCGGCTGGCCTTTGAACATGCCCTCGAGCACCGCCCAGAAGGTACGCCAATAGAGGACGACAATCGCGAGGATCGCGCCAAGCTGGATGATGACGTTGAACGCCGACCATTTCTCGGCGTCGAAGCCGAGCAGCTCTGTAGCGAGGATGAGGTGACCCGTCGACGAAACCGGGATGAATTCCGTGACGCCCTCGACAATGCCGAGGATGATGGCGAGCAGAAGGACCGGCACTTAGCTGGTCACCGTCAAGTCGACGCGCCGCTCGGCGAACCTGCTGTTCGGATTGTAGCGTTCGAGCCATTCGTAACCAACTGCCGCGAGCGGGGTCGGCTCGATCCCGAAAACTTCGAGCCCGGACGAGCCTTTTGCCACGACATTGTCGCGCTGAAGCATCATCCACTGGTCCCGCGTGAGTGGCGCGCCCGGCAAGAAGCCGAGGTAGGACAAAGCGGCGCCGAACAGGTCCGGAATCGGGACGAGCTCGGGAGTCTGGCCAGTAAGGCTGAAGATCGCCTGGTGAAGCTCCTTCATGCTCATGACTTGCGGTCCGCCGATCTCGTAGGTCTTGCCGGCGTGCTTTGCCGGATCAAGCGCGGCGAGACCGATCGCCCTCGCGAGATCGCGGACGTAGACCGGCTGGAACTTCCGCCGCGCCGCAATCATCGGAAGGACGGGCAGCCGGCCCATGCTGGCGAAACGGTTGGTGAGCTTGTCCTCGGGACCGAAGACCAATGACGGACGAATGATCGTTGCCTTCGAAAAGGCCTTTTTGACGGCGCGCTCACCTTCGCCCTTGGTGCGGCCGTAATCGGACGGAGAGTCCGGATCGGCACCGATCGCGGAAACCTGGACCAGGGCTTGCGCGCCCAGCTTCTTCGCAGCCTCGGCGACGTTGCGCGCCCCCTCGACGTGAACGCCGTACATCCGACGCCCGAAGACGCCGCAGAGATTGACGACGGCGCTTGATCCGCGGACTGCGTCGCGAACCGCCGCGGCATCCGTGATGTCGGCTTTGACGAACCCGAACTGGCCTACCTGACCGAGGGGCTGGATGAAGTAGGCGTTGCGCGGATCGCGCGTCGCGACGCGAACACGAACGCCATTCTTCAGCAGATATTCGCAGACGTAGCGGCCGATGAAACCGCTGCCTCCGAACACCGTCACGAGCTCATTTGAGCGATCGAACATGGGCCGGGCAGTAGCGCCCGTGCAGCGGCGTTGACAAGGCGCGCTCATCACCTTTAAGCGCGCCGGCCTACCTTTATATTATCTTTCACTCCTTGGCCCAGGTGGCGGAATTGGTAGACGCACCAGCTTCAGGTGCTGGCGCTCGCAAGGGCGTGGAGGTTCGAGTCCTCTCCTGGGCACCACCGCTGCGGCGATCGACCTAAGCGAGGTCGCTGCGCATGACCCATCTCCGTGTCTGGAAATTCAGACCGCCGAAGGGCTGCGAGCAGCAGTTCCATGAAGCCTATGCGGGCGGCGGCCGGTGGTCCGAGCTGTTCAAGCGGGCCAAAGGTTATCGTGGAACAGCTTTGTTCAAGCCGTTCGGCCCGGACGGATGGTGGCTGACGATCGACCGGTGGGAGTCGGCGGCGGATTTCGAAGCCTTTGGCCATGATTTCGGCGAGGAGTATCGCGCGCTCGACGTTGAGCTCGAAGGTATTGCCGGAGAGGAAGAGTTCGTCGGCGCATATGAGGAAGACGAGTGACGCTCTACGCGCTCGGCGATCTGTCTCCACAGTTGGGTGAGGGGGCCTGGGCCGCGCCATCAGCCGATCTCATCGGCGACGTGCGGTTGGGCGCGCGGGCGAGCGTCTGGTTCGGCGCGGTCCTCCGCGGGGACAATACGCCTTTGATCCTTGGCGACGACACGAATTTCCAGGACGGCGCGATCGGCCATTCCGACCCGGGAGTGTCGCTGACGATCGGCGCCCGGGTCACGGTAGGCCATCAGGCGATCCTCCATGGCTGCACGATCGCCGACGATTGCCTGATCGGAATGGGCGCGCGGATCTTGAACGGCGCAATGCTCGAAACCGAATGCCTGGTCGGGGCGGGGGCACTGATTACCGAAGGAAAGCGCTTCGAGAGCGGAAGCCTGATCGTCGGAAGCCCGGCGCGGATAGTTCGGCAGCTCACCGATGGCGAGAGGGCGGGACTTCGCGCGTCGGCCGCGCTTTACGCCGAAAAGGCGGCGCATTTTGCGGCCAGGCTCAAGATGCTTTGAGCGTTCCGGCCGCAGCGCGACGCGCCGCAGATCGCTCTCTTTGGCGTTTTCGGCGCCTCGTCTTCGCAAGTCGGTCTTGAACCATTGCAATGACAACGAGCGAGAGGGGAATCCCATCGAACAATAGTGCCGCCATGACGGTCCCGAAGCCTTCGAACCAATCTCTCAATTCCGATTGCTCGGGCCGTGAGCGGTCGATCAGGAGCGGCTCTCGCGCTCCGAGAGGAAATTTTTTCAGGTCAACGCAATCGACAGTCTGACGTTTCTCGTATGATCGACCGTCAAACTCGAAACGATATCGTATCCACCACGAACATTGCCGTGGTTTTCCGCAGGGATAAGCTGTGTCGTAAAAGGCTTTCGGAAACGGCCAGACAAAGTGCTCCTCGTTGCTAACGATGGTACGCCGGCGCTCCACTCCTTTGGCCACGACAACGGCCGATCGTTCGACCCCCCCGGACCGCAAATACATCCGTGCAATCAGCAGCTGAGCGCCGAGAACATTAATGTAGAGCGTGAGGCCGCAGTAGAGCAGCACGAATGCGCCCAAGGCGGGCTTCGTTATGTCGAACTTCCTGGCGGTCATGCTGGGGACGAGCCACTGCGCACGGAGAATGAAGCAATCGTAAATGGAATTCGCGGTCACATGGCTTACACTTGAACCGGACAGCGACCGGGCCATCTTCATCGTATGATTGAAATCCGCAAATTCGACAGCCTCGGCCATGCCGATCACGGCTGGCTCGACGCCCGCCACCATTTCTCCTTCGCCGACTATTACGACCCTCAGCGGATGAGCTGGGGCGCGATCCGCGTGTGGAACGACGACCAGATTGCTCCGAAGACCGGATTTCCGCCCCACCCCCACCGCGACATGGAGATCGTGACCTACGTTCGCACGGGTGCAATCACGCACCAGGATTCGATGGGCAACAAGGGCCGGACCGGTGCCGGTGATGTCCAGGTGATGAGCGCCGGCCGCGGCGTCGTCCACGCAGAGTATAATCTGGAGGACGAGAAGACGACCTTGTTCCAGATCTGGATCGAGACCGACAAGGTCGCGGCGGAGCCGGCATGGGGGGCGATGCCCTTCCCGAAGGAAAGCCGGCACGGCTCATTTCAGCTGCTTGCCAGCGGCGATTCCGCCGATGGGGCACTGACGATCAACGCGGATGCCAAGGTTCTCGGGGCGACCATCAACGCAGGCGAGAGCATTGCGGTCGACGCCGAGCCCGAGCGGCATCTGTACCTCGTACCGAGCGGCCGTGTGCGGGTGAACGGCGTGGAGGCGGGCCCGCGTGACGGCGTTGCGATCACGGGCGAAAATCGCGTGACGATCGAGGCCGAGGACGATTCCGAGCTGGTACTGGTCGACGCACGCTAGTTTCGGGCTCGAGTCGGCCCCTGTTCATCCACGATGTGCTTGAAGTGACGGGCTTTCATGAGGCATGGCGCGCTGACTTCGCGCGAACGGCGCGATTCAAGCAAATGAGCGGGAGGCTATGAAGGCGGGGCTTCGCTTCGGGATTGCGGTGTTTGCAGCTGGGTTGTGGCTCGGCTCCCCCGCGCACGCCCAGGATGCAGCCCAGTCGAATACGCCGGCATCCGACGCCGTCGGTCCTCGCGAGCTTCAGAACTTCAGTCTCGACGGAAAGCGGACGCGTCCGGCGCAGACCTTGCAGCCGATTACGGCCGCGCCTGCGGCACGCCAGCCATCCGTTGCGCGCCAGACTGCGGCGGGCCCCGATGAGCCTCTCCGCGCTCCTGCTGCCTCGGCGCAAAAGCGGATCGTCAAATCCAGCGTTGAGATGCAGCCTGCCAGGCCTGTCGAGCGTCAGTCGGCAAGCGCTTCGAAGCCGTCCGCTGCCACTGCCGCGGCATCGCTCTCGCCAGGCCTTCCGGTGACGGCGCCCCTTAGTCAGTCGGTGCCGCATCCCGGCTTCGCGCCCGATCCAGCTGCTCCTGCGAACCTCGCGCCCGAAGGCGGTTTCGCTTTCTGGCCGTGGCTGCTGCTCGCGGGAGTAATCGGCGGCGGCGCTGGGCTTTTGCTGTGGCGCCGGCGTTCACGTGAGGCATTCGCTGCCGACCATCGGGTCGAGGCGTTCGTCGCGCCTGAACCTGTTCCGACGCCGACACTTGTGCCGCCCGCGAAGGCTCCGTTCAAACCGGTCGTGTCGAAGAAATTCGGGGCTCCCCCGCCAGCCCCGCCAAAAGCAGCACCGAGCAAGCCTGTCGGGGTCACGTCGACCAAGCTCCGGCCCTGGCTCGAAGTGACCTTCAAGCCGCTACGCTGCGTCGTCGATCAGGACCGCATCGCCCTCGACTTCGAGGTCGAGCTGCTCAACTCGGGTGCGACCCCGGCGCGCGACGTCGTGGTCGAGGCGTGCATGCTCGGTGCCAGTGCGACGCAGGAACAGGAGTTGGCGGCTTTCTTCGCGAAGCCCGTGCCGAAAGAAAGTCCGATCGAAGTGATCGCACCACTCCAGCGGATCAATCTCCGCTCGAGCCTGGTCGCGAAGCGTGACAGCCTGCATGTCGTCGAAGTCGAGGGGCAAAAGATGCTTGTCCCCTTAATGGCGTTCAACGCCATTTATCGGGCAGGCAGCAATGAAGGCAGGACCTCGACCAGCTACCTCCTCGGTCGTTCGACAAAGGGTGAGAAGCTTGCGCCGTTCCCCGCCGGGCTGGCGGCACGGGCATATTCGTCGCTCGACACGCGCCTCCTCCCCCTTGGAGCGCGGAACTGAGCTAGAGCACGCTGCTGTTGTAACTGTGCCAGGCGAGTACGGCCGCGGCACCACGATGCGGCCGCCAGGCTTCCGCAAGCTCACGCAAATGCTTCTCGGCCGGTTTGTCCGGCAAGCCAAGCAGCCGTCCCAGCTCGACCTGCACGGCCAGGTCGCCCGCCGGGAACACGTCGGGCCGGCCTTCGGCGAACAGCAGATAGATCTCCGCCGACCAGCGGCCGATGCCTTTGATCTTGGTCAGGAGCGCGATCGCTTCCTCATTGTCCTTCGGCAGATTGTCGAGGTCGAGCTCGCCCGAGAGAACGAGCTCGGCAAGGCTGCGGATGTAGCCTGATTTCTGGCGCGACATTCCGGCGGCCCGAAGATCTTCGTCGCTGGCGGCGAGAAGCCTGGTCAGATCGGGCGGAGAGCCGAACGCCGCTTCCAGCTTCGCCCACATCGAGCGCGCAGCGGCGACGCTCACCTGCTGCCCGACGATCGTGCGAAGGAGCGTTGTCGCGCCCGGATCGCTGCTCCGCGGCTCGGGATGCCCGTGCGTTTCGAGGACCCGTGCGAACGCCGGTTCGCGTTCGGCGAGCGCATCGACCGCGGCGCGAATGCTCTTCGTCGTTCGAACCATCAGCTTATGCTCGCAGCATAGAGGGCCACGGCCGCCGCATTTGATACGTTGAGACTTTCCACAGCATCGCTGATTGGCAGCCGCGCAAGCGCATCGCAATGGTCGCGCGTATTGTGCCGAAGGCCCGCGCCCTCCGCCCCGAGAACCAGCGCCACGCGTGCCGGCCCGAGCGCGTCCTTCAGTTCCAGGTCCGCGTCCGCGGCAAGGCCGATGCGCCAGAAGCCCGCCTCGGCAATGTCTTCGAGCGCTCGCGCCAGATTTACCGCCCGGACCCACGGAACACGCTCGAGAGCCCCCGACGCGGCCTTGGCAACGACGCCGCTCTCAGGCGGCGAATGCCGGTCTTGAGTGACAATCCCGACCGCTCCGAATGCAGCTGCAGAGCGGAGGATTGCGCCGACATTGTGCGGATCGGTCACCTGGTCGAGGACAAGCAGGACTGACCGTTCTGGCGACTGTTGGAGGATGCCGTCGAGCCACACGTCCTCGAGCGCCTCCACTTCGATGACAACGCCCTGGTGCGGAGCATCATTGGGCACGAGGCGGCCGAGATCTGGCGCTTCCGAAAGCGTTAGGGGCACGTCCTTGGGGAATTGCATGAAGGCCGCCACGTCACGCGTCGCCCAAGCGCGAACCACCCGCCGGTCCGGATTTTCGAGCGCGGCTGCGACGGCATGCCTGCCCCATAGGCGAGGGCGGTTCGGCGTGCCGCGGCCCTGATGCGATTTCTTCCGTTTGGACACAGGGCCCCAATGGGCACGCTGCCCACTTGGCGCAACTGTTTGATCAGGCAGCCGTCGCTCTTTCCTGCCGCAGGAGCCGTCGCCTGTTCCTCCAGGTGCCGACGACCAGGATGAGCAGGATGGGATAGCTCCACAGCCGTCCCGCTGCCGCATAGGCAATCGGGAACAAGCTCGTGTCGATCGCCTTGAGGATGTGCGCCATCACCGTCGTAAGCTGAAGGCCCGCGATCCATAAGGGCCAAAAACGCTGCGTGCGGAGCGCGACGAACGTAAATGCGGCGAACGTCGCGAGATCGACCAGGAACACCCCAATCTCAACGCCGGAATAGCGCTGGTGAAGCGGCGATATCGTGAGACGGGTGGCGAGGCTGGCGACCAGGCAGGTCACCGCAACCCATCGCTCGTCGGAGCACCCCCGGACAAGGGCGTAGCCGCACGTGAGGGCGAGAACCAGGTGGAAGGCGTTGAGATATGGCATGGTGTCCGAAGCGGCGACCGGGCCGGAGCGAATAGCCGCCAGCCCGGTCGTCTACAATCAGGCGACGATGCGCAGGTCGGCCGTGGCCGTTTTTGGGCATTCCTCGCCATCGCCGAACGCGACGGTGCGGAGACCAGGGATGGACTTACGGGTTTCCGCGAGTGCGGCGTGACAATTGGCGATGCCGCCACGCGCGGCAACGATGCTGTTCGTGGTGAACGCAAGCTGCTCGAAAGCTGCATGACTGGTGACGAACCCGGCGTTCGTTACGGCACGCGCGTGAACCATGCGGGCCTGCAGTTCAGCGAGTTCGGCAAGCGCGGATTCGATGGTGTCTTCGACCGCACGGACCTGTGTTGCGACTTCGTAAGCAGCATTTTCGATATTTTCTCTGCGCATGACTGCTCCTTCCCCGGCTTCTCGGCCGGAGTGGCTGTCGGTCTGATCCGATGTCGGCTGGTCTAGCTTTTCAGCAGCCTGGCGAGGCTTTCGAGCCCGGCGAGATACATACCCGCCGAGAACGCCGCTCCGATCGCGATCATCGCGATCCAGAACAGCCTCTGGCCGACACTCATCTCATTCCGGGGGTTGCTCCTCGTTGCGAACGGCAGTTGCAGGGAAGACGCGAAAGCGCTGGCCCGTTGCTCGGTCCGGAAACCGGCCCCTTCGGTCCCCCCTGCGCGGTCAGCGTGCCGAATCTGATGTCTGACCGCGGCCTCTGGGTGACCGCCGGGAGCCTCTGCCTCAATGTACGGCGATTGATGTATCAACCGCTGATATGGCCCACTGTATTGGGCTACGATGCGCGCAGCCTGGGAGCGACGTCCCACACCCAATGTGTGGAGCGACTGGCGAATGCGCTGATCCACGGTGTGCGGCGAAATGTTGAGCTCAGCCGCAATTTCCTTCGAAGAGAGATGTTGATCGACAAGGCGAAGGCAATCGAGCTGGCCGGCGCTCAAGCGCGCGACCCTCGATACCATATCGTCGTCCGCAGGGCCGTCGGCCCTGTCAGCCGTGTCCGGCACGCGCGGCATCTCCTCCAGCGCAAGTCGCATCCCCCGACTTGGCGCTACTCACTACAACGAGTCCAGCGTTTAACTTATTCCATTCTGGATGGATTGGCCAAGTTTTTTGCAGTTTTCCGCGAGATTGTGTCGGTTCGCAGCAAGAGAGCGATCAACGGCACAGGGTTTCCCCTTCTTCACCGCCGGGATTCGCCCGTTTCACTAACTCTGCTGTCAAGTTCGCCGAAGCCGCGGAAATCCCACTTTGGGACGGCTGCGAAACCAAGTTCTTGCCGAACAACATAAATTACAATTAGGTAAACGGCTGGTTAACGACTCGGGAAGGGGTCGTTGCCGTGTTGAGCGGGGAGGGAAATCCAATGGCGACCCAGACGACGGGCGGGGGCTCGGTCACGTCCTTTACAAACACGCCTCAGGCGAACGACGACACCTATAATTATCTCGAGGATCTGCTGAGGGCGAATTCGTCGCTCTACAATGCTGCGACCAATACCATCTCCCTCGACGTCATGGCGAACGATCTTGGCGGCAATGCCAAGGCCTTGTTCTCCGTCGACGATGGTGACGGCAATCCGATCACCTCCGACTTCGACCTGCTTTACAAGGACGTCGATGGCACCGGCGCGTCCGCGTGGGAGCGGACGCTCAACGGCAATTGGGTCCGGATCAACAACGGCAAGATCGAATATCGTATCGCGATTGCCGGCGACGACGATCCAAACCACGCCCTCTCGATCGATGCACTGACCGCGGGACAGAATTTCTGCGACCAATTCGTCTATTCGATCCGCCTCGGCAACGGCACGCTCAGCGAAGCCACCGTCAAGATCAACATCACCGGAGCCAATGACGCTGCCGCGATCAGCCCGGTGACAGGTGGCGACTATTCAGTCGTCGAAGCCGGCGGGGTCGCCAACGGAATTCCGGGAGACCCCAAGGCCTGCGGGACGCTTACGGTCAGCGATGCCGACCTGGGTGAAAACAAGTTTCAGGCGCCATCCTCGCTCAACGGCAACTATGGCACGTTCACGTTCGATCCTAACACCGGAAAATGGACCTATACGCTCAACAACGGCCTCGCCACGACTCAAGGGCTCGCCGACGGCCAGCATGCCACAGATACGCTGAGCGTCACCTCTTATGACGGGACGGCCCACTACGACATCGTCGTCAACATCACCGGTTCGAACGATGCGCCGGTCCTGAACGCGATCACGGCAATCAGCTATACCGACACCGGGGCGGACGACACATTCAGTGCGGCGACCGGCAATCTCGCGGCAACCGACCCCGATGCGGGCGATACGAAGGCTTTTGGGATCACGGGCGGTGCGGCAGACAATAGCCACGCCGGCTACAACCAATCGGCGAGCAATTCTTACGGCACGCTCTACCTGAACACGTCGAGCGGAGCCTACACATTCATCCCGAACGACGGCGCGATCGAGGCGCTGGATGACGGAGAAAATCCGACCGCGACGTTCACGCTCACGGTCACGGATTTCCTGGGCCTCAGCGACAGCAAGATTCTGACGATCAACCTGCATGGCGCAAACGACGCTCCGGTGTCGGGCGGTGCGGCGAGCGCCGAGGGCACCGAGGACGATTCCTCGATCGGCGGCACGGTCCCGGCGGCGAGCGACGTCGACGTCGAGCCGCTGACCTATCATTTGGTC
>Ga0157379_10004995_pt1 | contig 11388 bp, 8 predicted proteins | sample S25metaG_FD_121802 | JGI IMG/M metagenome (GOLD analysis project Ga0157379, IMG submission 121802) | Switchgrass rhizosphere microbial communities from Kellogg Biological Station, Michigan, USA - S2-5 metaG | ecosystem: Host-associated > Plants > Roots > Rhizosphere > Soil | place: USA: Michigan... | reverse complement strand
CGCGATCGCCCTCGCCGGCGACCTGGCGCAGGACCTGAAGACCGGCGCGCTGCTGGGCGCGACCCCGCGCTATCTTCAGATTGGACAGATGATCGGCGTCATCGCCGCCGCGCTGCGCGCCGGGTCGGTGCTCTTCCTGCTCGACGCCGCCTACGGTCTCGGCTCGGCCGCGCTTCCGGCACCGCAGGCGAAGCTCATGGCGACGCTCGTGACCGGCGTGATGGCAGGCCATCTGCCCTGGGCGTTGATGCTCCTCGGCGCCGCGCTCGCGCTCGCCGCCGAGGCGGCGGGCGTCGTGACGCTGGCATTCGCGATCGGCCTCTACCTGCCGGTCACGACGTCGGCGCCACTGATCTTCGGCGGCGTGCTTCGCGCGCTGGTCGGACGCGCGGGAGACTCCGAGCATTCGACCGACGGCGCCACGCTCTTCGCGTCGGGACTCATCGCCGGCGACGCGCTCATGGGCGTCGCGATCGCGGGACTGGTGGTGGGTGGGGTCGCTGACGCGATCGTGCTCCGCACGCCCGCCGAGGGAGGATTGCTCGAGATCGTCCTCACGGCGGTGCCGTTCGCGATCCTGATGGCCGTGCTCGTACGCTTCGCCCGTCCCGTGGGCATGGCGCCGACCCGGGACGGACGGGCATGAGCCGCACGTCGGCAGACGCCGACGCGCTGGACGCCTCCGGCGAGTCGGATCCTCTGGCGCGCTACCAGGCCGAGGTCGCGCGCAACTACCGCTGGAACCTCGGCATGCACCTCTTGTACGGCCTGCTCGGCACGACGGGCTGGCGGCTGATCACCGCGCCGACGTTCGTGCCCGACTACATGTTCCGCCTGGGCGGCTCGAACCTCGCCGTCGGTGTGCTGCTCTTCGCGGGCGGCCTCGCGCGCTTCCTCTCGCCGCTCGCCGGCGCGGCCGCCGTCGCCCACCGGCCGCTCGTGAAGCGCACCGCCGTCGTCGTCGGCAGCGGCATGCGCTTCCAGGTGCTCGGCATGGCGCTTGCGGCGCTCCTCCTCCCGCCGGGCGCCAACTTCGCCGCGTTCTTCATCCTCTACTGCGGCTTCAACGTGCTGAACGGGCTGCAGGCAGTGGTCTACGGCCTCCTCATGGCGAAGGTGATCCCGCTGGCCCGCCGCGGCCGCTTCCTCGGTCTGCGCGACTTCGCCGGTGGCACCACCGCCGCGCTAGTCGCCTGGGTCGCGGCGGACGTGCTGCGGAATCTACGATTCCCAGCGAGCTACGGCGTCACATATCTCATCGCGTTCGCCTTCACCTCGCTCGGCCTGCTGTGCTTCGCCGCCATTCGCGAGCCGCGCTCGCCCGTCGTCGACGAGCCGCGCTCGTTCCGCGACACGCTGCGCGCCGTACCCACGCTCCTGCGGGCGGACCGGGCATTCGCGGCGTACTGCGCCGCGCGCGGGCTCGGGGCGCTGGCGCTGATGGCAGCGCCGTTCTTCATCATCGCGGCCGGGCACTGGCTGCCGAACGACCCGAGCAACATCGGGCACCTGAGCGTCGCCTACTTCCTCGCCAACACGACGGCCAACCTCCTCTGGGGCCAGCTCGCCGACCGCGCCGGCTTCCGCACGGTCTTCGTGACCGCGATCGGCGTATGGCTCGCGGCGCTCGTGTACGCCCTCACGGCGCCCGCGACCTTCGCGGCGGTGACGGCCCTGTTCGTCCTGGTCGGCTGCGGCCAGGGCGGAATCCAGATGGCCTCGATCAACATGGTCTACGAGTTCGGCGACGACACCCGCCTCGGGATGCGGATCGCCGTCGTCAACGCGCTCGGCGAGCTGATGGCGGCCGTCGCCCCGCTCCTCGGAGGTGCCATCGCGGACCACTGGTCCTACGCTGCCTTGTACGAGGTCGCGATGGGGTGCTCGATCCTGGCGGCCGTGGTGATGTGGACCCGGGCCCGGCGCGCCGTTCCGCGCTCCTCGGTTGCGTGCTAGGAGGCGCCGGGACCATGGACCGCACCGCCACCAACCTCGTCGCCTATGCAGCCGGCCCCGGCAACCTGGAGCGCCGGGCCGCCGCGATGCTCCTGCTCTCCGAGCTCGAGCTCGACGAGGCCAAGGTCGTCGCGGTCGTCGCCGATGCGCTGCGCAGTGAGACCGTGCTGCAGGACTACGCACTCCGCTACGTCGAGAAGCTGCGCCCCGAGGGCGCGCTCGACGCCGTGCTGAACCTCCTGGACGCCACCGATCCGGGCGTGCGCGAGCGCGCGCGGCGGCTGCTCGTGTCGTACGGAGCCGCCGCCGTCACCCCGATCGCGCGCGCCGCCCGCCAGGCGACACGGTCGTGGCTGCTCGGCGCGGTCGAGGTCCTGGCGACGCTCGGGAGCGGCCCGGCCGTCAACGCGCTCGCGCCGATGCTCGCCGCCGGCGACGCCGACCTCGGGCGCGCAGCGTTCGAGGCGCTGCACCGCCGCATCCGCGACCTCGACGAGCGCGCCCGGCCGGTGCTGCTACGGCACCTGCTCGCCGCAGCCGCGACGAGCGCGGTCGCCGCGAGCCCGTCAGCCCGCCTGTTCTTCGCACGCGCCTGCGGCGCCCTCGAGCTCGCCGACGCGCGACGCTGGTTGCTCTCCGAGGCGACGCGTTCCGATCAGCCCGACGTGCGCAGCGAGGCGCTGGCCGCGCTCGCGGCCTGTATCCGCCGGGAGAAGCTGCTCGCGCGGGAGGTGACGGCGCTGGTCGCCATCCTCGACGAGAGCGACGCCTCGCGCTTCATCCGGCCGGTCCTCGAGCTCCTCGAAACGCATCGTTTCACCGACGACGCCCACACGCTGCTCCTCCGCCTGCGCGAGAGCCAGCACGTTCCGGTGCGCTCGTTCGCACTCGCCAAGCTCGGCGAGAGCGAGGCACCCGGCGCGGTGAAGGCGCTGCTCGGCAGCCTCGACGACGCCGAGGCCGTGCGCCGCTCCGCCGCCGGCTCGCTGCGCAAGATCCCCGAGGCGCGCCAGGCGCTCATGAAACGCTTCACCGAGGCCACCGATCCGAGCGCGGCATTCACCATGGCGGAGACGCTCGCTGGTTACGGTCTGCCGTGGCGCCGTCCGGTGCTGGAGAAAATCTGGCGCCGCTACCACCAGGCGCTCACCGCCGACGAGCGCATCCAGGGCGCCTTCCTGCACTTCCTGCGCACGGCGGCCCCCGACTTCACGGCGGAGGCGCTCCGCAAGGAGGCCTTGAAGCTCATGAAGGCGGGGCGGCCGCGCGACGCGGCGCGCTTGCGGCAGATCGTCTGCGAGCTCGCCGTCGCCTCGGACGACGACACGTATCAACTGGCGATGGCGTTCGTGAAGACCAGGCGCCGCGGTCTCGACACGCCGTTCCGCCGCCCCGATCCGGCGCTCGACCTCTTCGGCGCGCTGGAAGACCGGCGTTTCGCCACCGCCACGAAGCTGAAACGCGACCGCTCCCTCGAGCCCGAGGAGCTCTACGCGATCGGCTTCGCGCTCAGCGAGTCGGACGGCCCCGCGCGCCGGCTCGGCGAGGAGCTGCTCACCCACCTCGCCACGCGCCAGCCGCGCTCGAAGGTCGGCAAGAGCGCGCGCAACAAGCTCACGCTCGCGACCTAGTCGCCGCGCACTCGCGCCGCCGTCGATCGCCCATCATTCACCGCTCAGCGCGGCGTCGAGCGCGTATTTCTCCTCGAGGCCGATCAGCCGGTTGAAATCGTCGAACGCGAGCATACGGTCACGGACGGCCCGCGTGCTGCCGTCGCGGCGCAGCGCTCCGTAGACTTCCTCCATCGCGCGCGCCGCCGCGAAGAGCGCCGACACCGGATAGACGATCAACTGGAAGCCGAGCGCGCCGAGCTCCTCCACCGACAGCTGCGGGGTCACACCCTGCTCGACCATGTTGGCGACCAGCGGCCCCGGCAGCTGCCGCCCGATCTCACGCAGCTCCTCGAGCGACTGCGGCGCCTCGACGAACAGCGCGTCCGCCCCCGCCTCGCGGTACGCCTGCGCCCGCGCAATCGCCTCGTCGAGCCCCACCGCCTGCCGCGCGTCGGTACGCGCCACCACGAAGCAGTCGGCATCGGCGCGCGCACGGATCGCCGCCCGGATCTTCTGCACGTGCTCCTCGACGGGAATCACCCGCTTCCCACGCATGTGGCCACACCGCTTCGGCCACACCTGATCCTCGAGGAAGATCCCCGCCGCCCCGGCGCGCACGATCTCCTCGACGGTCCGCATCACGTTCAGCGGGTTTCCGTACCCGGTATCGACGTCCACGATCACCGGACATTCCACGGTCCGGCAGATCCGCCGCGCCGCGCCGACGATGTCCGTCTGCGTCAGCACCCCGAAGTCCGGCTCCCCGAGATACGTCGCGCTCACGCTGTAGCCCGAGACGAACATCACCTCGAACCCCGCCCGCGCCGCCAACCGCGCCGACAACGCATCAAACACGCCCGGTATCACCACGGGCCCGCCATCCTGCAGCCGCGCCCGAATCTCAGCAGCCAAGTTCCGCTTCACGCTCATGCCCCGCGCATACCCAAGCGAAGGTGGCGACACAACCGAAGCGAGCGCAGCGAGCAACGGAGGGAGCCGGCGGGATTCATTCCCGCCGGCGACGCCCACGCGCCCTCGCTTGACGAGGGCCGGAGCACGGCGCGGGCAACGCCCGCGCCGCGCGCACGGGGGCTACTTAGAACTGATAACTGAAGCGCAACCCGGTCTCCGACCGACCGCGGTTCAAGCCGCCGAGACCCCACGGTTCGAAATTGACTTCCTTCGTCGGGTTGATGATGAACCGCTGCGCCACGTTCACCGCGAAGTTCGGCGTGACGAACCAATCGACGCCCCAGACCACTTCCTGGCTGTAGCTGTTGATCGGATCGAGCAGGTACACCATCGAGGGCACGAGGCTGCCGCCGCGGTAGAAACCGAGGATCGCGAACGTCGTGAGGGCCTCCCAGTCGTGGACGGTGTCGCGGTACGCGACCGCCGGAACCTGGCCGACCGGCCGCGTGGTCGTCGGCAGATCGAGCCCGCCGACCACGGTCTTATCCTTGTTGATGATGTAGGTGTAGAAAAACTGGCCGGTGAGGAAGAAGGTCGTCTTCTTGTTGAGCGCCCGGATCCAGGTCGGGCGGTCGAAGGCGATGAGGCCGGACCAGACATCCTGTTTGCGGACCCCGGGCAGGAAGGGCGCGTAGGTGGTCTGGCGAACGCAATCCGACCCAGCCGCGTTAGGATGGGCATTGCATGAGTAGAACGGGATCCCGAAATCGTATGCTTGCTCGGACCGCCATACGATCTTCGACCATTCGTCGAAGTAGTTGCCGGCGAGACCGATCGTCGGGATGTACGGCGTCGAGAACTCGACCGGCAGCGTGCCTTTGGCGATCAGGTCGTTGGTACGCGAGATGCCAGCCTGCGTCGGCTTGATGCCGCGGGCGACCGCCGCCTCGGTGCTGGCCCCGCCGTTGCCGGTGAACCGCTGGTAGAGGAAACCCGCTTGCAGCTGCATGCCCTCGGGCAGGACCGGTGTATCCATGCCCGTCACGCCGTTGAAGCGGATGCCGAACTGGCTGTTGTCCATCGGATTGCGACTGTAATCGCCCTGGCGGAAGAGCTTCGTGCCGTTCATCAGGCGGTCGGCGTGGAACGGATGATTGAACGCTCCGCTCTGAGGGTTCGTCAGTGGATTGCCGATCTTGACGCCCCATGGGTTCGGCAGGAACGTCACCTTGGTCGGCGACCAGTCGCCGGGATTCCAGTACGCCTCGGCGAAGACGTTGCTCCACGAGCCGACGCTGCCGAAGTCGTAGAGGCCCTTGATCATCCAGAAGGGCATGCGCAGGTCGTCGAAACCGAAGGCCGGCGGCGGCAGCTCCTGCTGGAAGTGCCACGACAGGTCGAGGCTGTTGGCGCGATCGAGCAGACGGAAGCCGTCCGACTCGCCCCAGATGATCTGCTGGCGGCCGGCGCGCAGGCTGAAGTTGCGCAGCAAGCCGCGGAACTTGAGGTCGATGTACGCCTCGCGCAGCACGTTCTCGAACTTGAGCGCGTCGCGCGCGCCTTTGTCGTAGTCGTCGAGGCTGTTGAAGCGCTTGTCTGTTTTCTCGCCGGTGAAGTTCCGCCGATTCTTCGTGTCGGGCGTGTAGTCGTACACGCTGTCGTACACGCCACGGTAGAGCAGGAAGAGATGCGAACTCTGGATCAGGTCCGAGAAATCGAAGCGGTCGAGCCACTTGCCGCCCTGCGCCCAGTCCCAGTCGACCCGCAGACGCATCGTGTTGCGCTGTTGGATGAACTGGTAAGTGCTCGCATCCGGAGTGCGGATGAGCTGCTGCGATTGCAGATTGCCGGAGAGCTCGAGGGGACCGTACTTTTGCGTGGCCGACGCTGTGGTCGTCAGCGCCGCGACGGTCACCACCGTCACGAGAGCTGCCAGGATGCGCCGCATGCTGCCCATCAACATGAAACCTCCTCCGCGTCCGATCGCGCGTGTGATCTAAGGCTGCGTGCGGCCCGGGGGGGCAGCCGGCACAGCAGGCGCTCTACCGCAGGTGACCGTCCACACGCAACAGTACCCGAGTCGTCGACGGGGTCAGGACCTACCGCTCAGGCCGAGAGGGCCGTCGGCAACGGCAGCGGGGCTCGCCGCACCGCATCGGGAAGGGGGAACTGCAGAATGAAGGACGACCCGCGCCCGAGCTCGCTCTCCACCGCGATGCTCCCCCCGAGGGTCACGGTCAGCCGCCGGACGATGTAGAGGCCGAGGCCGACGCCGTCATGGCGACGTCGGTCGCTGCCGTCCACCTGGCGGAACATGTCGAAGATGATCGCCTGGTTCTCGGGCGTGATGCCGATGCCCGTGTCCGTCACGGTGATCTGGAGCACGGTCCCGTCGTCCGTGAGGCTCGCGGCCACCGAAACCGACCCGGACTCCGTGAACTTGAGCGCGTTGTGGACCAGGTTGCGGACGATCATCTTCAGCTTGTTGTGGTCGCTCTGCAGCGGCGGCAGGTCCGGCTCGGCCTCCATGAGGAGTCTGACCCCGGGCTTGACCCAGGACGTCGGCACCTGCGCGGCGAGCTCATCGAGCAATTTCGCAACATCGACCGGGCCGAGAGTGACCGGGAGGGCACCCGATTCCATCCGGCTGACGTCGAGGGTGGCCTGGATCAGCTCGAGCAGTTGACGCGAGTAGTCGAGCACCTTGAAGCAGATCTCGCGCTGCCCCTCGCTGATCGGCCCGAAGTCGCCGTCGCGCAGCAGCTCGCTGTAGCCGATGATCGCGTTGAGCGGCGTGCGCAGCTCGTGGGACATGGTGCCGATGAACTCGGACTTGAGGCTGTTCGCCGCCCGCAGATTTCGCAGCAGCCGGCCGTTCTCCAGCGCGGCGACGGTCTGGTAGGCGATGCCCGTCAGCAGCCGCCGGGTCTTCGAGCCGCACGCCGTCGCGCGCTCGTGGGAGCCCGCGGTGAGCGCGCCGACCACCTCGCCGCGCAGGGTCAGCGGCACGACGACGAGCGACTTCAGCATCCAGCGCCGCCACCATTCGCTCGGCACCGGGAGGTCGCCGTCGGCCTCGCGGCACTCGGCGAAGCCGTGGCGCGCCGCCTGCTCGAGGATCGGGAACTCGCGCATGTCGAGCTCGAGCTGCCGCGCCTCCTCGAGGATATGGGCCCGGTTGGCGTCGCTGCCGGCCGCGATGTGACACGTCTCGCGCTCGCGGTCGTAGAGGACGATGTTGACGAAGTCGTCGTCGACCAGGGTGCGAGTGAGCGCGCAGAGCCGGTCGAGACGGTCCTCTGCGTCGAAGGTCGCGTCGAGCAGCTCCGCCACCTGGAGGAGCGCCCCCGAGATCTCCGCCTCCTCACGCTGGGCGGCGTGCAGATTGGCGTTATCGATCGCGACCGCGGCGTGCGTCGCGATACCGATGGCCAGCTTGCGCTGGAACGGCGCGAAGGGACCCTTGGTCGTGCGGTAGCCGGTTGCGAAAAGCCCGAGCGTACGGTTACCGCAGCGCATGGCGGCGAACATCGCCGAGCCGATTCGCCACTCGTGCAGCGCCCGCGCGCCGGGCCCGAGCATCGCGTCGCCGAGCTCGACCAGGCCTTCGGCGGCGACGAGCGCGCCGAAGTCCCAGAAGCCCTCGCCGATCGGCGTCTCGGCCGGCGCCCCGAGACCGCGGCTCGCCATGAGGCGATAGCCGGACGGCGCCGCCGCATCGACGAGGATCGTGGCGCACCAGTCGGTACGCAGCCGCTCGATCGCGACCGTCTGCAACCGGTCCATCACGACCCTGAGGTCGAGCGAAGTCCCGAGCGCCCGACTCACCTCGAGCAGCCCGAGCGCACTCTCGGCGGTCACGCTGAGCTCCGCGTTCGCCTCGGCGAGACGCTCGCTGGCGGATGCGAGGTGGCGATTCTTGTCGCGGAGGTGCTGCTTGTAGAAGAAGCTCTGGTTGGCGACCAGGCAGAAGACGAAGATCGACGCCGCGAACATCACCCAGGGGTTCGTGTGCGCGAGCACGGCGATGTCGCTGACGTGGAAGAGATAGGCGGAGCACGTGGCGGCAATGCCCGTGATCACGCTGCCGCAGACGCCCGACACCATCGTCGCCGGCACGATCGTCATCAGGAAGAAGTGCGCGAACAGCAAGCGATGGGGGCCGAGCACCCAGAGTCCCGCGGCGATCGACGCGGTGTCGACGATGAGTTGGAGATACACGAGCGGATGCGCGTGCCCCCGCCGCGCCATGATCCGGTAGAGTGGGTTCAGCGCCGCGGTCGCGCCGCAGATGAGGACGATCGGCAGCCACGGCAGATCGAGATGGCCGACGGTGCTGAGGAGCGGAACCCAGAGCGTGACCGCGGCGACCGTCCAGAGCCGCGTCAGCATCAGCCAGTCGTTGATGGCGGCGACGTCGGTCTGCTCGAGCTGCGCGACCGCGGCGAGGTCGCGGGGCTTCGCCCCGGCGGGTGCGGCTGGCGTCGGACGTCGGGCTGCCACGCCCGGCAACGGAGCAAAGCCTATGCCACGGAATCTGCCACCTTGCCCGAAAAACGCGCCCCAAACGGCCCGTGCGGGTGCGGCGCCGCCGCGGCGCGCGCCATCAGCAACGCGCCGGTGTCACTGCGTCATTCCCGTGACACCGCGCCGCGGTCGCCGCGCGCAGCGCCGCTCCCGAGTCTGGCGCGCAACGCCTCGAGCTCGCGCGTCGTGGCGCGATGCTTCCGCCCGAGCCGGATGAGGAACACCGCGAGCAGCATCCAGATCGCCGTGTAGGCGGCGAAGAGAAACCAGAGGCGATCCGCGTTGCTCATGGCGCCACTCGCGCCGCGGATGCGTCGAGCGCGTGCAGCTCGTCCTCCAGCGCATGCAGCTCGTCACGCAAGCGCAGATCTTCACAGCGCCGCCAGAGGAGCCACAGGAAGAGCAGCAGGAACGCGACGAACGCCACGATCAGTGTCACGATCATGCGACTGTCCTGGATGCCGGCGCCGGTTCCCGACGGAGCCGAGATGACCGACGGATGCATGCCGCGCCACAGGCGCACGGACACCATGATCAACGGCACGTCGAGCACGCCGACGATCGCGAGGACGGCGGCGTAACGCGCGATTTGCGGATCGTCCTGCCCGGTGGTGCGCAGCACGAGATAGACGGCGTAGATCGTCCACAGGATCACGGTCATCGTCAGACGCGGATCCCAGGTCCACCAGGCGCCCCAGATCGGACGCGCCCAGATCGGGCCAGTCACGAGCACCATGGTGCAGAAGAGCATGCCCACCTCGACCGCGGCCTGCGCCAGCCGATCGAACTCCGCACGGCCTCGCCACAGGAAGAGGCAGCTCGCCGCGGCGGCGACGCCGAAGCCGGTGAACGCCTCCCAGGCGGCGTTCACGTGGAAGTAGAAGATGCGCTGCACCGGTCCCTGCATCCGCTCGTTCGGAACCCAGAGGAACACGCAGGCGATCGCGCAGAACATCGCCGCGGTCGCCACGATCGGCAGCACGCCGTCGGCGAGCGGCGCGAGACGTCGGCGGATCATCATGCCCGTTCGCTCCTCACTCGAGCACCAGGTGCTCGAACAGCATCCAGCCGGCCACGGTGACGATGACGTCGAACGTCGCCAGCACCCGCAGCCATACACCGGCGCTCGCCGTGGGTCCGCCCGCGAGCACGATGCGGCTCGCCTCGACGGCGCAGATGACGACCGGCACCAGAAGCGGCAGCACCAGCAGCGGCAGCAGCAGCTCGCGCGCTCGCAGCCGCACCGAGATCGCCGCGAAGAGCGTGGCGAGCGCCGAGAAGCCGATGAGCCCGAGGGCGTTCACCAGCAGCAGCTCGATGGGGGCGGCCGGCACCGGCACGCCGAGCACGAGCACCAGCAGCGCGGTAAGCACCAGGTCCGCGACCGCGAGAATGACGAGATTCGCGACGAGCTTGGCGGCGAAGATGGCGCCGCGATCGACCGGCGCGAGCAGGAGCCCATACCACGCACCGCTCTCGCGCTCGACGAGGAAGGTGCGCTGCACGCCGAGCAGACCCGCGAAGATCAGCGTCACCCAGAGAACGGCGGGCGCCGCGCCGCGCGCGCCGTCGGGATCGAGCGCGAACGTGAACGTCAGGAGGATCAACACGACCAGCATGACGAGGCTCGCGAGCGCCTCGCGGGTGCGCAGCTCCAGCAGAAGGTCCTTGCGCAATATGGACCACATCTCAGGCCGCCACTGCTCCCGTGATGCGGCGGTAGGCCTCGTACACGGTGCCGAGCTCGCCGGCCGCGCGTGCCGCCTGCCACACCACACGACCATGGTGCAGGATCACCGCTCGGTCGGCAATCGCCAGGCCGCGCTCGAAATCGTGGGTTGCGACGACGAGCGTGCGTCCCGCCGCGTGCCACGACACCAACAACGAGGAGAGGAGATCGGCGGCCGCCGCGTCCAGCGCGCTCCACGGCTCGTCCAGCAGCAGGAGATCCGGCGCGTGCAGCAACGCGCGCGCCAGCGCGAGACGTTGTTCCATGCCACGCGAGAAGGCGCGCACCGGTCGCACGCCGGTCTCGCTCAGGCCGACGCGCGCGAGCCACTCGGCCGCCACCGCCTCCGGCTGCGCCAGGCCGTAGAGCCGCGCGTAGAATGCCAGGTTCTCCCGCGCGCTCAGGTCCGGGTAGAGGAAGCTCTGATGCGAGACGACGCCGATGCGGCGCCGCGTGCCGGCCTCGCGCTCCGTCGAACCGAAGAGGCGTAGCGACCCAGCCGTCGGCGCGTAGAGCGTGGCGCACAGCCGCAGCAGGGTGCTCTTGCCGGCACCGTTCGGGCCGAAGAGCACGAGCGTCTCGCCGGCCTCGACCCGCAGCGTGACGTCGCGCAGCACGCGCACCCGGCCGAACGCCTTGGCGAGCGATTCG
>Ga0157379_10004993_pt1 | contig 11389 bp, 7 predicted proteins | sample S25metaG_FD_121802 | JGI IMG/M metagenome (GOLD analysis project Ga0157379, IMG submission 121802) | Switchgrass rhizosphere microbial communities from Kellogg Biological Station, Michigan, USA - S2-5 metaG | ecosystem: Host-associated > Plants > Roots > Rhizosphere > Soil | place: USA: Michigan... | reverse complement strand
GACCACCAGCGGCGTCAGTCCGCCAAACAAATGCGCGCAGGCGAAGAAGACGCCCTGAATCCGGCCGCGCTCGGCAAGGGGGATCCAGCGCGAATAGACCCGCGCTACTGACGGCCATGCGCCGGCCTCGCCCACGCCGAACAAAAAGCGGATGACCACCATGGACGCGAAATTCCACGCGACGGCCGTCGCCATGGTGAAGGCGGACCACCACAAGACTACGCGGCTCAGCACGCGGCGTGCCCCGTCGCGGTCGGCCCACCAGGCGGCGGGGACGCCGAAGCCGGCATAGGCCACCGCGAAAGCACTGAAGACATAGCCCATCTCGACCCGCGACAAGCCCAGGTCCGTGCTGATCCTTGGCGCCAGGATCGAGATGCAGACCCGGTCGAGATAGGTGACAGCCGCCAAGGCCATGGTGAAGGCAACGACGCGATTGCGAACGGTGAGCTTCATGCCACCCCGGCCCCCAAAATCAAGAACACCAGCAAAGCAGAGGATCCCGCCTCCGGCAACCGCGCACCTCAAACCGCATATTTTGCGGCCAACTTCTGGTTGATGGTGTATCCCAAACCGGGACGCTCCGGCAGAACCAGTGCCCCCGCCTCGACATGCTCAGGCGGGTCAACCAACTCGGATCGCCAGGCTATCTCGCCAAAGGAGAATTCGAAGATTTCGAAATTGGACACGGTCGCCATGACATGCCCAGCCGCGGCATTGCCGATGGGACTGGCGGGACCATGGGGCGAACACATCAAACCCGCGCCTTCCGCCAGGGCAGCGATCATCTTCAACTCCAGCATACCTCCGGCAACCTTGACGTCGGGCATCACAACATCCACGGCTTCGGCTTTGATGTAAGGATAGAATCCTTTCACGCCTTGAATGGCCTCGCCACCGGCGGTGGGCATCTTTGCCGCTTTGTTGATGGCGGCAAGGTCGTCGACCGGCTCGGGCGGGCAGACTTCCTCAAGCCAATAGAGGTTCAGCGGCTCGAACCGCTGCGCCAGCACCAGCCCGTCCTGACGGTTGAAGTGGCTGTGGACATCGACCAGGAGAGCGCGCTTCGGGCCGATGACCTCGCGCACCGCCTGTGCACAATCGATGCCCAGTTGCATGAAATGCTCCAATTGGGCGCGATCGGTCACGCGCGCAGGCATGTCGTCAAAAGGAGCCAGCTTGATGGCGTCAAACCCGGCGGCGACGGCGTTCCGCGCGTTGGCGGCAAAGCCGGACGGCGACCGGTCTTCGGTCGAGCGGTTGATGTTGGCATAGAGACGAAGACGGTCCTGGATGCGTCCTCCGAACAGTTGATAGGCCGGCAGGCCCAACGCCTTGCCCTGCAAGTCCCACAGGCATTGTTCAACAGCGCTTGCCGCCACGGCCGCCGGCGTGCGGCCGTAATTGCCGCCATTCTGGGCGCGGATGGGCGCGCTGGCACGGCGAAACCAGGCGATGTCGAAAATGCTCCTGCCGCGCAGCATATCGAGATACTGCTTGAGGAAGCGAATGCACTGCTCATCGCTGGTGCTTTGGGAGGCATCTCCCAATCCGCCGAGTCCATTTGCGGTGATCAGCTTCGGGATCAGCCAATTGCCCCGCTTGTTGACGCGCACATGGGTCATGTCCATGCCGGAGATGATGAATTTCGGCGCTTCCTTTTTGGCCGCGGCCGCCAGGGGTGGCGCCAGCATCACGGGCAGTGCCGTCATCGCTTGAAGCACGGATCGTCTTTGGGTCATGGCCACTCCGCGGAATTCGGGCTTCAGCTGGACAGCACCTTGCGGCAATAGTCCAGGGCTTGTCGCGCCACCGCCTCCCGATCCCAGCCCGGCGCTTCCTGCTCGATGTTGACCGGCGCTGCGAAGCGCGTGTCGCGAATCCAGCGCAGCACCTCGGCAATGGGACTGTCTCCCTGGCCAAATGCCACAACCGGACCGAGATTCTTCTTTTGGTCCTTCAAATGAATGTCCCAGATGCGCCCGCCATGCTTTTTCAGCATCGCAACAGAGTCGCCGCCAGTCGAGGTAAAGTGCCCGATATCGAGATTGAAGCCGATCTGGCCGGACATGCCCTGGACGGCCTGTTCAAAGGCGCGGATGTCGGGAATCTCCTCCTCATTGTGAAATGCGACACGGATCTTGTGCGTGCGCGCAAACGCATCGAGACGCCGCAGCGTCCGAACCGGACCGACCGCCGTGATCAGGTCCGTACCCAGGGCTTTGGCCATCTCGAACGAACGGTCCAGTTCGGCATCGCTGAAATCTTCGCCATAATTGACATTGTAGGCGGCAAGCGAAATGCCTGCCTCCCGGAATCGCCGTCCGGCCGCCGTGAAATGCTCCAGCGGCACAGCGAGACGCCAGCGGCGCAAGGATTCGCGGGCGAAGCTGCGCTCGGCGTCGCGTTTGTCGCTTCCGGGTCCCGTAGGAAAGACCGGCCGCACCTGGAAAGCAGGCTCGATCTGGCTGGGATGCAATTCGCTGACGGTGAATCCGGCCTCGGCAATCCCCTGGATGGCCTGCTCGACCTGAGCGGGGGAAAAAGTGTAGGTGCTGCAGCCGATTTTCACGCCGGCGATGGTCGCCACCTGCCGGCGCTGCGCAGCAGTCAGGCCGGCGGCCGGCGCGCCGGCATGCAGAACGGCCAGTCCACCCAAAGCGGCCGCTCCCATGCCTCGCCGCGTCAGCATGACCGATCAAGCCCGGCTGGCGGGAAAGCGCGAAAACAACTCCTCGATCACGCGCACCGCGCGCTCCGACTCGGCACGGCGGACCGATTCATCGCTGTCGTTGTAGCCCTTCATGTCGCCATGCTCGAGCGCGATCACCATGATGCCATCGCTCTTGGACAGGATCTGGACGTTGCGGTAGGTCATGGCGTAATTGACTTCGGGCTGCGGGATCAGCCAACCGGTCTGTCCGCGCACCGGCATCATGGCCTTGTCCTTCCACCAGTCGCGCGCGGCAAAGCCGGGGCAGTTGATCACCACTTTTTCCTTCAAAGTCGCCAGTTCGGAGGGCGCATGGAAATCGCGCATCTCGATCTTGCCGCCGGCGGCAAAGAAATCGCTCGTCAACAAATGGCCATATTCGGTGAAGTTGAAGAACATCTGCGTGCTGCGACTGGCATACTTTACCGGGAAGGGATTGTTGTCGTCGGTCAGGATCTGGGGCTTGGGCGTGATGTCCGCGATTCGGTCGTCATAGCGGCCGAAATCGGCGGTCTGAGTCGGCAAACCGGCCCAAGTCGGCGCCGGCAAGGGCGGCAGGTTGGGATCGACCGGCACCGGCTGGCCGACAGGCGTGTCGGAAAGCCGGTAATGGTCGGTAAAGGTCACCGGATTTCCCGGCAGCCCCACATAGGGCCGCAGGGATTTCCAGGACATGCGCGCCATCTGTTCCCAGGTCTCGCCGAAATTCGCCGGCGCCTCTGCGGCCAGGCAAATGCGCGAATCGGGCGTCCAGCTGCCATTGGCGCGCACCGAACGCGTGCGCGGCAACAACTCGCGCGTGTAGATGGTGACCTGAGCGCCGGCCCGCTGGGCGGTGATGGCCGATGTCAAACCGATAATGCCGCAACCGATCACCGCGACCTGCTTGGGGCTTCTGGACATAGCCTTTTGCACGGCCATGTTGGCCGAGCCCCAGGACAAGGACCAGCCGCTGCCGCCATGGCCGTAATTGTGCACCACCATGGTGTCGCCGATTTGCTCGACATCCAGGTTGGGGCCCTTGGTGCGGAACGGCCGTATGCACACCTTGATGTCGAACAGCCGGTCGGCATGGGCGCGGACCGGCGCCAGCACCGGCACCCGGTCCATCATCGGCACGCTGGAAACGGGCATGGGAGCGGGTGCGGCCGCCGCCGGGGCCTTTGGCGTTGCGGCGCAGCCGCCCAGACCCACCACCCCACCCAGAGCGAGCGAATTTTTCAGCAGATGCCGACGGTCCATCAGCCCCATCCCCGTTCATGCCTATTGACAAGTTAACTCCCGAAGGCCGCGATCTGGCAATATGCGCAGACAAAGCTGGGAGGCGAAGATGGACCGCCGCACATTCTTTTCTGTCACCGGAGCGAGCGCTGCCGCCGCTGGCCTGCCGGCAGCCGCCGCACCCAGGCAAAAGGCCATGACGAGGGGCGTTCGCGCCGGTTTGCCGCCCCTGAAGGCGCGGCTGGGCCACCAGATGAACGGCAAGCTGACCGAATCCAATTGCAAATGGGCCTCGCGCTATGGGTTGGAAGCGATTTGCGCCAGTCCCGACATCAAGGATCCGGAGCGCCTCTATCCCACGGTCGAGGAGCTGCACCAGATGCTGGACCTGGCCGACAGGCACAAGCTGAAGGTCGAAATCATCGATTCCCCCCTGTTGCAGTCGACCTATATCGACCGGGAAAAGCATGCCGCCATCATGCTGGGCCAATCGCCGGAACGCGACCATGAGATCGAGGCGATCCAGACCACCATCAAGAACTGCGCCGCTGCCGGCATTCGCGCCCTGAAATACAATCTCAGCATACTGGGCGTGCCGCGCAATGCGGACGTGGTACCGGGCCGCGGTGATACCGTCTATGGCAAGTGGAACCTGAAAGAAGGCCTGGCCGAGAACAGGCCCTTGACCCGCGCCGGCCGGGTGAATGAAAGCGAGTATTGGGAGCGGATCGAATATTTCCTGGCGCGTGCCGTTCCCGTCGCCAATGAATACAAGGTTCGCATCGCTTGCCATCCTGAAGATCCCGGCATGCCCCGCGAAGGCTTCCAGGGCATCCAAAATCCGCTATGCCATATTGACGGCCTGCAGAAATTCGTCGCCATGCATGAGAGCCCCTATCATGGGCTGAACTTCTGCCAGGGCACGATTTCGGAAGACCTTTATCATCCCAATGACGAACTGCCCAATGTGATCCGCTGGTTCGGCACCCGCAAGAAGATCTTCAATGTGCATTTCCGCAATATCCGCGGCGGCCGTGACGATTTCGTCGCCGAACTGTTTCCCGATGAGGGCGACGTCGACTTCGTCAAGATGCTGAAAGTCTATCGCGAAGTGGGATACGAAGACCTGTTGATGCCCGACCATGCGCCGCGCGTGCCGGGAGACGAACAGGCCGGCACTCGCGAGAATTTCGCCTTCGAGTTCGGCTATATCCGCGGCCTGATCCAGGCCGAGCAACACATATAGACTCTACTTACTTGCGATTCTTCGCCGGGATCATCTCGGTGATGCGGCCACGCGCCGTGTCACCGGTCCAGATGTTGTCGTGCGAATCCATGACGAAATAGGAGGCTTCGAGGAATTGGCCGGTGCCAGTGCCATTTCCGTTGCCGATCGCTCCCATCACTTGTCCGGTCCGTTTGTCGAGCTTGAGGAATTGGCCGTCCCAGCCGGACGCCATCCAAAGATTGGCCTGCTTGTCGAAATACATCGCACAGATGAGGTTCCTCGTTTGCATGGTCCTGAGGAATTTTCCGTCTCCGGTATAGACGACGATGCGATAGTCCTCGCGGTCGCCGATATAGACATCGCCGGTCCTGGGATCGACCGCGAAGCCATGCGCCATGACGAACTTGCCCTGCCCGACGGCATTGCCGAACCACTGGTTGATGAACTTGCCATTCTTGTCCAGGTGCAGGATTCGTGCGGCGCCGTCATTGTTGGTCAGATCGTTGGAATCGGTATCGTTGGGACTCTCATGCCCATGTCCCTGGGCGATATAGATGTCGCCCTTGGCATTGAAACCGACCATCAAGGGTTCCCACAAATACCGCTGCCCCTTGGCTTCGTCCCAATCGCCGCGATGCCCCCGCACGCCAATGGTCATAAGCAGCTTGCCGTCGGGGCTGATCTTCTTGGCGGTGGCGCCGGCTGCATCGGTGATCCAAAGATTGTCCTGGGCATCGACGGCAATGCCATGCGCCTTCGCATGGTGCGTAATCACGTCATCGCCGATCGAAAAAAGCAGCTTATGGTTGGCGTCCCACTTGAACAATTGCGGCCGCCCGATGGGATTGCGCTGGAAGCCCCACAGATTGTCCTTGGAATCGAGCGCCACAGCCACCATGCCATAGCGTTCGCCCTCGGGCGATGGAAAGGGATAGGCGAAGGTGTAGCCCATGGTCTGCTTCCACTCCACGGCCCTCACCCCCAGCCGGTTGCCGCCCCTGTCCGGCGCCGGATCGCAAACCGGCGACCGGAAGCAATAGGGCGTCCCAAGCGTGGCCTTGAGGCTTTTGGCCTCGGTGGCGGTGACCGACTCCTTGCATTGCCCGGACAGGCTGGATGCATTTTGCAACAGGCAGTAGCGGGTCACCGATCCATTGCGGTGGCCGCAGAATTTCGCAATATCGCCTGCGCATCCGGCCAGGCCGGCATCCGGTGTGGGCCGCGCCCGGGTCTGAATCATGCCCCCCATTTCCTGCAGGAACCAGGCGGGCGAACCATTGGCGGCCGGACCTGACGATGCCGCGTCATTGGTTTGTGAGAAGGCAAGTGTCGCCGTCAGCAGGCTTGCCGACAGGCCGGCCGCGCAAAGAAAAATGTGGCGCTTCATATCAAGCTCCCTGGGTTTGCCTTGTTGCGTGACGCAGCCACCTCACCCGCGCTCCTTCGAACCTGGCATGGGCGGCGGTTGACGGGCGGCACCTTTCTCCGTCATGTCGTTGGCAGGAAAGGGCCGGTTATCTGTCTTTTTCAGAGGCAACACCGGATCGACCGCGGCCATGTCCGCCAGATTGGCGCCGGCTACGCCCTTCCATGACTTGAACAATGGCTTGAGATCGGCCGCCGACAAATTGACCTGTTTGAGTGCGGTCTTGGGCACCTGCACCGAAAGGATGCAAGCCCGCGCCGGGCGGCCATGGACCTTATCGGTGAAATTGACCCAACCGTTGAACGTTACCGAATCAATCACCTCGGCCTCGTCGGCCGCGAACAATTCGTGCAAGGTCCTGAAGCAGGTTTGATAAACCGCGGCGTCGTAAAATTGCGCAATGTCCGGCGCGGGCCAATAGCCTTGCTCGAAGGTGTCGGCCATCACGTCGTATTTTACCGCCTTCAGCTTGGGGAAATCATCCGGCGGCGGCAATTCGTAATCGACAATCAAGGCGCCGGTCTCGGTCAAAAAGACCATATCCCATCGCATCGGGAACGCATCCGGATATTCCGCGTGAGACAATACCGTATCGAGAAATTCGACAACGGCTTCCGGCCTGCCTTGGGCGCATCGCAGCCGGAATTTTTCAATCTGCACATTCTCGCTTTGCTGCCACTTCTGGTGCGCCTGGGCCCTTTCCCACCACTGGTCGAGAGCCAGTTCGAACATCACCCTTGCCTTGGCATTTGAGCGGACAATTTCCTGCCTGGCGTCTTGCCACTTCCGGTAGGCCAAGTCGTACCTCGACTGGGCCGCCGCCCTTCGCGACCGGACCGCCTCGTCCCGCTTGCGTTTAACGCGCGGGAAGAGCAGTGCCCAAAACTCCGCCCATACTTCGAATTGTTCCACGGTGTTGAACGACGGATCGTTCCGGTCCGGCGGATCCGGTGCCTCCTGTTCGACGGGCGCGACCGGCCTTTGCTCCGGAAAAATCCGGGAGTCATGGAGCATCTCCATTTTGAAGGGCGCGTTCTCCAAGCCGTTCGGCAGGATCTTCGTCCACGACGCGGCGGCTTGCTCCGCTTCCTCGGTCAGCTTCGCCGCATGCGCCTTCTGCGCCTCGAAATTCGGCAAGTGGCGAAGCGACTCGTCGCTTTGTTCACGCGATTGCCGGCGGCGCCAACATTCGTCCCAAGCCTCGAGTTGGACCCGCGCCCGCTGATCCAAGACATACTGGTCGGCACCGCTCAGGCGCCGCGACTTTCTCAGCCCATCGTGTTTGATATCGATGTGATACATGCCCGTCCCCGCGACAAGCATATACCAAGCCTTGGCGTTCGACACGCGCCTGCCCCAGGTGGATTCGGCTAACGGCGCGAAGGGACCGCTGATGGCTCTTGGGAAAAAAGATAGAAGTGCTGCCCAGGGACGTCACCAAAGCGTCAAGTTAACCCCTTATATCTACAGGATATTTACATTTATACTGAGAAAGATACCAAAGACCACCGCAGCATCTGCGCGAACTCCATCCCGAGCTGCGACCGTTCCAAATACGGATCTGTTGTTTCTCTTTAATCCTTTGCTTACCGGGTTTTTCGCGCTGCCGCGGCGGGCTAGCGCGATTGTGTGCACGAATGCCGTGACGGGCTTTTAACCAGTGATCGCGGATACTTGGGCAGGGGAACTCCAGGGCGAATTTTTATGACGGGATCAGACAATGGCATCCTCTCATTTTTGAGGTTGCTCGACATTACGCCCTATCGGGGAACGTATGACCTGCCGTTCGTCGCCCTTTCGGTCGGCGTCGCGGTGCTGTCCATGTATGTCGCCCTTTCGGTGGCTGACCGGATTGTCGCCTCCTCGCGCAAAATGGTACGCCTGATCTGGACCGCGGTCGGCGCCATCGTGATGGGCGGCGGCATCTGGTCAATGCATTTCATCGGCATGTTGGCATTTTCGCTGCCGTGCGGCATCGGCTACAATCCGCTTCTCACCCTTGTCTCCATCCTGCCTGGCGTCCTGGCAAGCGGGGTGGCCCTGTTCGTGCTCAGCCGCAAGGATCGCTCGTCCCAGAAATTGCTTTTCGTCTGCGCCCTTCTGGTGGGCGCTGGCATCGGCGCGATGCATTATTCGGGCATGGCGGCGATGCGGCCCGCCGCTTTGCTGCGCTATGACATCCGCATTGTGGGGCTGTCAGTGGTGGTGGCGGTGGCGCTGGCCTACCTCGCCCTAGTGATCCGCGCGCGGCTGAAGCAATTCAACGATCACCGGCTCATGCGCGCCTTGCTACCGGCCACCGTGATGGGCCTCGCCATCGCCGGGATGCATTACGTCGCCATGGAAGCCTCTATCTTCTATCCCATGGCCGGCATCCGCATTTCCGGTTCGATCTATTCCCCGACCGCTCTGGCCCTAGTGATAGGCTTTGTCTCAGCAAGCGTGGGCCTTATCACCTTGGGCGTCGTCTCGCTGGTCGGACGCCAGGAACTAACCACCTCGCTCTTGGCCGAGATCGCGCGCCGCGAACATATCCAGCAGGATCTCATTCGCGCCCGCGAAGAAGCCGAAGCGGCCAATGCCGCAAAGTCGCAATTCTTGGCTACGATGAGCCATGAAATCAGAACCCCACTCAATGGCGTGATCGGCATCGCCAATCTTCTGTCCTCCACCACGCTTGATCCCCGCCAAGCCAGGCTGGTCACCAATCTGTCGCGGTCCGGTCAGGCCCTGCTTGCCATCATCAGCGACATTCTGGATTTCTCGAAGATCGAAGCGGGCCGGCTGGAACTATTCGAAGTCGATTTTGAACCGCGAGAAATCGTCACCGACGTTGCCGATCTTTTCTCGGAACGTTGTGCCGCCATGGGCCTGGAGCTGGTCTATTTTGTCGCCGAAGACGTGCCGCAATGGGTGAAAGGCGATCCAGTGCGAGTCCGTCAGATTCTGATCAACCTGGTCGGCAATGCTATGAAATTCACCGAACAGGGTTCGATTTTGATCGAAGTGGGCCTGGCTTCGAGAGACGAAAACCAAACCTTGCTCTCCTTCTCTGTCAAGGATTCCGGCATCGGCATTTCCGCGGACAAACAACCGCTGCTGTTCCAGGCTTTCCGCCAGGTGGACGGTTCCATGACACGCGCCAAGGGCGGCACCGGCCTGGGATTGGCCATTTCGCGCCAGCTTACCGAGCTCATGGGCGGAACGATCGGAATGGAGAGTGAACTGGGCCAGGGTTCGCGCTTTCATTTCACCGTTCGCTGCGCGCGTTCCAGCAGTACGGCGGTGGCGCCGCCGCGCCGGTTGGGACGCAAATTGCGGCTGCTGGTGGCGGAGACCAATGCCGCCAGCGTGCAGGTTCTGTCGTCCTATCTGGTTTCCTGGGGTCTGGAGCCCGTGTTCGCCCGCAGCGTAGAGGAAGCTCGCAGGGCCTGGGAATGTGCCGCGCGGAGCGGCCAGAATTTCGACGTCGCGATTCTCGACATCAAGGATTTTGCGGAGGCCGGTGTCGCGCTGGGCCGCCAGATGCGCGCCGATAAAAGCGGCGTCGCCACAGAAGTGATATTCCTGGTCGGCATGGACCGCTTTCTGACCGAAAAGAGCCTGGATAGCGTCAATGCGGCCGCGATTATCACCAAGCCATTGCGCCCATCGGAACTGTTCAACAGCCTGGCAGCAGTGGCTTCGGGTTCGCAGGCCAGCGGCTTCGCGCCCTTTTGTGTCAGCCACGGCGCGCGCGGACGGAAAAGGCAATTCAATGCGCGCATCCTGGTGGCCGAGGACAATCCGGTTAACCAGGAGGTCGCAACCGGCATTCTGGAGAATATGGGCTGCCGCGTCGTCACGGCCCCCAATGGCGCGGTCGCTGTGTGCCAGATGGCACAGGAGAGTTTCGATTTGGTGCTGATGGATTGCGAGATGCCCGAATTGGACGGTTTCGAGGCGACACGCAGCATCCGTCAATCGGAGAAGGGCGGCAAATTCGGGCGTACGCCCATCGTTGCGCTAACCGCCCATGCTCTGGCCGATATCCGGCGCAAATGCCTGGATGCCGGCATGGACGATTTTCTCACCAAGCCGTTCGATGAGAACCAGATAGGCGAGGCGCTACACCGCTGGATCGGCCATCTGACCTGTATCGGCCCCGCCGCGGAGCCGGAGCCCACCCCGCAGGTTGTCGCCGGGGCCGCGCCCGACAGCGAATCCATCGACCGCGAGGCTCTAGAAAATGTCAGCGTCTTCAAAGGAGCCAATGGTGAAATACTGTTCCGGCGCGTTGTGTCGCGCTTCGCGGACACCGCGCCTGGCCTGGCTGTCTCGCTCAGGGAACATTGGACCGCGGGCAACGCAGAGCAGCTATGGCGCATTGCCCACAGCCTCAAGTCCAGCGCTGCGGCGCTTGGAGCCAATCGTCTGGCGGGTCGCGCCGGCGAAATCGAACAAGTTGCGCGCGAGCACAGCCTTGACGCCGTAGAGCCGCTTCTTGCCACGCTGGATCGGGAGCTTTCTGCCGCGCTCAAAAGCCTTGCCATCATGACCGGAGAATCTCATGAGCCTGCCGCTCAAAGAGGTTGAAAAGGCCTCGATCCTCATTGTCGATGATGACGATATCGTGCGCGAAATTATGCGCGCTGAGCTGGAAGCCGACGGCTTCGCGGTTTCAGAGGCGGCCGATGGCGTGGAAGCGTGCCAGAGCTGCTGGGCGAACCTTCCCGATCTGGTGATCGCCGATGTCGTCATGCCGCGCATGGACGGCTTTACCCTTTGCCGCGAGCTGCGAGCCAATCCTGTCTCGCAATTC
>Ga0157379_10004992_pt1 | contig 11390 bp, 8 predicted proteins | sample S25metaG_FD_121802 | JGI IMG/M metagenome (GOLD analysis project Ga0157379, IMG submission 121802) | Switchgrass rhizosphere microbial communities from Kellogg Biological Station, Michigan, USA - S2-5 metaG | ecosystem: Host-associated > Plants > Roots > Rhizosphere > Soil | place: USA: Michigan... | reverse complement strand
GCATGCCGATGATCTTCTTGTAGACCTCCGGCGCCGAGATGATATCGACGAGCAGCGCCTTCAAGACCGTCCCGCAGGGCCGCGGACGGCCCCAGCGCGATTTCACGAACTTCGCGAAGGCGGTGACGTGGCGGGCCTCCTCGCGCGTCTGGTTGGCGGCATATTCCTGGGCGCCCTGGTCCTTCAACACATGGCAGAGCGAGGCGGAGAGATTGAGCGCGCCCTGCTCGCCATGCAGGATCGAGGAGAACGACCAAAGCTGCATCTCGTTGGCGAACTTCACCTTCTGGCCGGTCTTCTCCAGATGATCGCGGACATAGGGAATCTGCAGCTGGAAGATCTGATCGTCCGGCATCATCTGCACATGCTCGATGTCGAACGGCTCGTCGAAGTCGATGTACTTCTTGTCGAGCGGATCCCAGAAATGATCATGTGTCGCGCTGATGATCTTGTCGAACGCCGTGGAGCGCTTTTCATAGCGGTCGAGCTCGATCATTGACTCGAAATCGTCCGGCGCGACCGCTTCGTAGATGAGGTCCTTGGTGATGTTCCCGTCAGTCATAAAGTCCTCCAGCTATTCTTTTTAGCGCTATTGATCCACGAGCGATTGCAGCAATGCGCTCGTGCGTTCGATGAAGGCGTCGCGCTCCTGGTCCGCAAGCGGCTCGTCGCGGATGAGGCGCTCGACCAGAAGCCCGATGAAGATCGAGGCAACGATGCGCGCCCGCGCCTCGGCCTGCTCGCCGCCGATCCAGGCGCGGATCGGACCCATGAAGCGGTTTTGCACCGCTTCGTTCAGCAGCGGCGCGGTCGTCGGCGATGTCGCGGCACGCAGAAGGAACTGGAAGGCGTGCATGCGCTCATTGTCCTGATGGGCGTGGTTCGCCATCATCTTGGCAATGTCGCGGCCGAACGTTCTGCGATCCCATTCGGAGATGGCGTCGGCGCGGATCGAATCCTTGAGCGCGGCGGCGAAAAGGCCGTCCTTACCACCGAAATAGCGATTGATCAGCGCCGCATCGACACCGGCATCGGCTGCGATGTCACGCAGGAACGCGCCGTCATAGCCCGAACGGGCAAAATGAATCTTGGCCGCTGCCAGAATGGCCGCACGCGTGGCATCCGCGTCGCGCTTGCGTGCGACGGGCCGGTCCGAAACGAGGGCATGGGCGTTTGTCATTTACAGATGACAAAATGCTCCCGTCTTTTGTGGATGTCAACGGCGGATGACATAAGTCGGTCTGTCGGATTCCCGCTAGGCCTAAGACGCCTTTGAAGTGTCGGCCAGAATCCGCTCCATCTCCTCGCGCATCTTGAACTTTTGCGGCTTGCCGGTGACCGTCATCGGCACGGCGTCTACGAAGCGGACATAGCGCGGCACCTTGAAGTGTGCGATGCGGTCCTTGCAGTAGGCACGCACATCTTCTTCCGTCAGCGCATGTCCTGAGCGCAGCTTGATCCAGGCACACACCTGCTCGCCATATTTGCGGTCCGGCACGCCGAAGACCTGTACTTCCTGCACCGCGTCGTGGGTGTATAGGAATTCCTCGACCTCGCGTGGATAGACGTTTTCGCCGCCGCGGATGATCATGTCCTTGAGCCGCCCGACGATGCGCACATAGCCTTCGCCGTCCATCGTGCCCAGATCGCCAGAATGCAGCCAGCCGGCGCGATCGATGGTCTCGGCCGTGCGCACCGGTTCGTCCCAATAACCCTGCATCACGGCATAGCCGCGGCAGCAGATCTCGCCCGGCTGCCCGGTCGGCACGACATGGCCGTCCTCGCCGATCAGCTTGATCTCCAGATGCGGACCGGGCCGTCCGACCGTTTCGACCTGCTTGTCGAGCGGATCGTCGGGCGTCGTCTGATGATTGACTGGACTCGTTTCCGTCTGGCCATAGGCGATCAGCACTTCCTTCATGTGCATGTCCGACTGCACGCGCTTCATCACCTCGACGGGACAGGGCGCGCCCGCCATGATGCCGGTGCGCAGGCTCGCCAGGTCGAACTCGGCAAACTGCGGATGCTCCAGTTCGGCGATGAACATGGTCGGTACGCCATGCAGCGCCGTGCAACGCTCCGCCTGCACCGCTTCCAAGGTCTTGAGCGCATCGAAACCGTCATTGGGAAACACGGCCGCAGCGCCATAACTGACGCAGGCGAGATTGCCCATCACCATGCCAAAAGAATGAGAGAGCGCCACGGGAATGCAGAGCCTGTCGAATTCGGTGAAGCGCATACCGCCCGCGACGATCCTCGCATTGTTGAGGATGTTGAAGTGCGAGAGCGTAGCTCCTTTGGGCATGCCGGTGGTGCCGCTGGTGAACTGGATGTTGATCGCGTCATCCGGCGAGAGCGTTGTGGCGATTTCCGCGAGCCTAGCGGAGCCGCCCGCACCTTTCGCCGCAATTTCCGCGAACTTCCACATGCCGCGAGGCGGCGTATCGCCGATGGCAATGATGTGCCGGAGCGCCGGGAGACGTTTCGCCTGCAACTGTCCCGGCGCGGTCTCGGCCAATTCCGGCGCCAGCTCGCACAGCATGCCGGCATAGTCGCTGGTCAGATATTTCTGCGCCGTCACCAGCGCCACGCAGCCCGACTTGTTGAGCGCGAATTCCAGTTCGAAGGTGCGATAGGCCGGATTGATGCAGACTAGGATGGCGCCGATCTTGGCGGTGGCGAACTGCGTCAGGCACCATTCGGTGCAGTTGGGCGCCCACATGCCGACGCGATCGCCCTTGCCGATGCCGAGCGCGAGCAGGCCGGCGGCGAAGCGGTCGACCTGCCGGCGATACTCGGCATAGCTCCAGCGCACATTCTGATGACGCATGATGAGACCGTCGCGTGCGCCATGCCGGTCGGCGACGCGGTCGAAACACGCTCCGATTGTTTCGTAGACCAGCGGCTCGTCACTCGTCGCGCTGAAGTAGCTGTTGGTCAACAATTGCGTCACCAGAATGCCCGCCATCCATCCTTCGACAAGCTCAGGATGAGGAATGAAATTAAGCCCTCACCCTGAGCTTGTCGAAGGGCGAGGGCCGGTTCCGTCTCAAAACACCACCACGCTGCGGATGCTTTTACCCTCTTCCATCAGGTGAAACGCGTCGTTGATGCGCTCGAGTGGCATGACGTGGGTGATCATCGGATCGATCTGGATCAGGCCTTTCATGTACCAGTCGACGATCTTCGGCGTATCCGTGCGGCCGCGTGCGCCGCCGAAGGCGGTGCCGCGCCACACCCGTCCGGTGACGAGCTGGAACGGCCGCGTCGCAATCTCTGCACCCGACGGCGCCACGCCGATGATGACGCTTTCGCCCCAGCCGCGGTGACAGGCCTCGAGCGCCTGGCGCATCACCGTGACGTTGCCCGTACAGTCGAAGGTGTAGTCGGCGCCGCCGCCGGTCAAGTCCACGAGATGCGCGACGAGATCGCCCGTCACCTTCCTAGGATTGACGAAGTGCGTCATGCCGAAACTTTCGCCCCAGCTCTTCTTATCCTCGTTGAGGTCGACGCCGACAATCATCTGCGCGCCCACCAGCCTCAGGCCCTGGATGACGTTGAGGCCGATGCCGCCGAGACCGAACACAATGGCGTTGGCACCGGCCTTGACCTTGGCCGTGTTGATGACGGCGCCCACGCCAGTCGTCACACCGCAGCCGCAGTAGCAGGCTTTGTCGAAAGGCGCGTCGTCGCGGATTTTGGCGACGGCGATCTCCGGCAGCACCGTGTAGTTCGAGAAGGTCGAGCAGCCCATATAGTGATGAATGAGTTTACCCTTGTAAGAGAATCGCGAGGTGCCGTCGGGCATAACCCCCTTACCTTGCGTGGCGCGGATCGCGGTGCAGAGATTGGTCTTGCCCGAGAGGCACGACTTACACTGCCGACACTCCGGCGTGTATAGCGGGATGACGTGATCGCCCGGCTTGACGCTCGTCACGCCAGCACCGACCTCGCGCACGATGCCGGCGCCTTCATGGCCGAGAATGGAAGGAAAAAGACCTTCGGAATCCAAACCCGACAACGTGTAGGCATCGGTGTGGCAAATGCCGGTCGCCTTGATCTCGACCAGCACTTCGTCAGGCTTCGGCCCATCAAGGTCAAGCTCGACGATCTCGAGCGGCTGCTTGGCCTCGAACGCAACGGCAGCTCTGGTTTTCATCTCGCATCCACCTGCTATGCCGCCGGCCGGCCATTCACGATCGAAACGCGCTGGCCATAACGCGAATGGGGATAGTAGTCCCACACCGCGTGATGCTGCGTCGACCAATTGTCCCAGAACACCAGCGTGTTTGGTGTCCAGCGCACGCGGCACTGGAACTCGACATGGTTCTCGATGTGCCGCCAGAGCATTTCGAGCATGGCGTCGCTCTCCTTGCGGTCGAGCTCATTGATCTTGGTGGTGAAGCCGCGATTGACATAGAGCGACTTCTTGCCGTTCCACGGCACCGTGATCACCACGGGATGGGTGTTCTTGGGCCAGCCGCCGGGCGGCGCCGGCGTGCCATAACCACCCGTATAGGGTTTTGCGCCGTCATGGGTCGCCGTCAGTTTGCCGACGAATTCCTGCATCGCCGGCGACAAGGCTTCGTAGGCGCGCACCGTCGATGAATAGAGCGTGTCGCCGCCGCCGATCTCGGGCGTCTTGGTGATGTAGAGCATCGAGCCCATCGGCGGTTCGGCGTCGCAGGTGACGTCGGTGTGCCATTCCTCGCCAGCCACGAAACGCGAACTTTGATCCGCCTTCACCACGAGGATTTCCGGGTCGCGAACCGCCGACTTTGCATGGTCGGGTTGCGCGTTGCGGGCATTGTAGGGATGAACATGCAACGTGCCGAACAGGCGCGCGAAACGCTTATGGTCTTCGTTGCTCAACTTCTGGTCACGGAACAAAATGACGTGATAATCCGCATGCGCGCTGCGAATTTCAGCGATTTGGTCGTCTGACAGAGGCTTCGACAAATCGACGGCACCGATTTCCGCGCCGATCACCGGTGTCAACGGCGCCACGGTGATCGTCTTGTAGGCGGACTTTGGTTCAGTCGTTTCGAGCTTTCGCGCGACCCGCGTGGCCATGGCTCACTCCCCTTCGGACGCGCCAAAGTTGGCACATCGTTAAGGCCAAGAAAATGCAGGAGATTGGCCCAAGCGCAAGATCGCCGAGGTTTTCCGGCGCACCAGGCAACCATTCGGCGGCTGGGCGGTTTCCCTCTAGGCGCGTGTTGTTTGAAGAATGGAGGATTCCATGACGAATCCGAAAAAGACGACCAGCGAAGAAAAGAAAAAGCAGGAAGACAAGATCGACCGGCAAATGAAGGATTCGTTCCCCGCGAGCGATCCGCCGTCCTTCTCGGGCGGCAAGCACATTATCGGCGCGCCCGTGGAACGCGAAAGCGATTCACCGACTGCGGATTCGCCGGAAGTCAAAAAGGCCGAGAAGAAGGTAAAATCGGGCGAGGCGAAGGTAAAGCACACTTACTAAGAACGCACCCTTCGTCCCTCGACAGGCTCATGGGGGCTCACCATGACGGCTTGGGAGTTTCCTCATCCTGAGCTTGTCGAAGGATGAGCTTGTCGAAGGATGTCGTGCTTCGGCAAGATCAGCATGAAGGTTACTCCGCCGCCTTCCGCGCCGCTGACTTGCCGCGTGCGATGCGCTCGACCGCCATGCGGTCGGCGATGACGTTGGTCGGCTCGCCGTCCTTGCTGGCGCGGACAAAGATGGCACCGAGCGTGTCGGCGATCGCAAGCACCCGGCGTTCGACTTCGGCGTCGCTCCAGCTTTCGATCTGCGCCGCGACGCGGATGATGCCGCCGCCATTGATGACATAGTCCGGCGCATAGAGAATGTCGCGGTCACGCAGCATCGCGCCATGATGATCGCGCGCCAGCTGGTTGTTGGCGGCACCGGCGATCACGCGGGCGTGCAAGCGTGGAATGGACTGATCGTTCAAAATGGCACCCAGAGCGTTGGGCGAAAGGACATCGCATTCGACCGTGACAATCTGATCGGGTGTCGCGGCGACGGCGCCGAGCTTCTCCACGGCCTCCGTCACATGCTTCATGTTGGTGTCCGCAACGATCAGCTTCGCGCCTTCGTCCTTGAGCCGCCGCGCCAGCGCCATGCCCACCTTGCCCAACCCTTGCACCGCGACGCGCAAGCCCTTCGTCGTATCGACACCGAGGCGATGTTTGACGGCCGCCTTCAACCCGCCAAACACGCCGAGCGCGGTGGCCGGCGCGCTGTCGCCGCCGGTCCGGCCCGGCTGGTCGTAGCCCGCGATGTATTTGGTATCGCGCGCGATCTTGAGCATATCGGGCGGCAGCATGCCGACATCCATCGCGGTGATGTACCGCCCACCAAGCGAATTGATGGCATCGGCGTAGGCGGCGAACCGGGCGTCGGATTTGTCGCTGGCGGGATTGCCGATGATCACGGCCTTGCCTCCGCCAAGCGGCAAGTCGGCGACGGCGTTCTTGTAGCTCATGCCGCGCGCCAGGCGCAGCGCGTCGGTCAGTGCCGCGTCGCCAGTGGCATAGGGATACATGCGCGTGCCGCCACATGCCGGCCCCAGTGCCGTCGAATGGATGGCGACGATGGCGCGCAGTCCGGATGCCTTGTCGTCGAAGAAGGCAACTTCTTCGTGGTGATCGAAATCGGGTGAATCAAATACGTTCATTCTGCGGCCTCCGTGACCGGCACGCGCCGTTCGGCGTCTGTCATGTGCAGCCGGCGCAGCAGCACGGCTTCCTTCGCCTTGGCCTTTTTGTAGTTGTCGTCCTTGATGTAGCCATAGCCTTTGACATCCAGCGGCAGCTCAGCGAGCGCAACGGCGGTCGCATGATTGGCCGGCGTCAGGCTGGCCGCGATGTCGCTGAGCACCTTCTCATATTCGCCGATCATCTTTACTTCAAGCTTGCGTTCCGCAAAGTAGCTGAAGATATCGAGCCAGGTGCCGCGCAAGCCCTTGAGCGCCGCCAGCACGCGGAACGCGCTCATCATGTAGGAACCGAATTCCATCTTGCGCGGCCGGCCGGTGTTGGGGTCGGTGGCTCCGATGATCGGCGGCGCCAAGTGGAATGTGAGGTGGAAATCGCCCTCGAATTCCTGGTGGAGCTTCTTGTGGAACTCGCCGCCCGAGTAAAGCCGCGCCACTTCATATTCATCCTTGTAGGCCATCAACTTGAACAGCGAGCGCGCCGCCGCTTCCGCCAGGCCATGCTTGCCCGGTGCCTTGATCGCTTCGGCAGCGCGGATGCGATCGAGCACCGTGCGATAACGTTCGGCATAAGCCGCGTTCTGATAGGCGGTGAGAAACGCAACCCGCTTGGCGACAATCTCATCAAAAGTCTGCGCGAATTTCGGACCATCCGGCTGGTCGAGCCCGGCAAGTTTCAGGATGGCGGTACGGTCATGGGCCGCAAGCCGGCCGAGACGGAAGGCGCGCTGGTTTATCTTCACCGCTGCGCCGTTGAGTTCGATCGCCTTGAGGATCGCTTCCTCGCCGATCGGGATCTCGCCGAGCTGATAGGCATAACCAGTCTGGAACATGTTGGCGAAGATCGTGTCGCCAAGCAGACGCAGCGCCAGCTCCTCGGCGTCGATACTCTCCAGCCGCCGCGACGCGCGCGCAATGAGCGCCCGCATCGCCGCCTTGTCATAGTCGATCGTGTTGTCGGTGATGAAGGCGGCGGTTGGCGTCAACCCCTCGTTGATGATTGAAACGGTGCGTTCCCCGTCGAGATAGCCGAACGTGTCTGGCTTGGACGACATGACGATGTCGCAACCGATCAGCACATCGGCCTGCGCCGTGGGCACGCGCGGACCATGGATGCGGGTCTTCTCCGCGCCAACACGCACGAAGGAGGTGACCGCGCCGCCCTTCTGCGCCAGGCCCATCATATCGAGCGTGGCAGCGGACTTGCCCTCGATATGGGCGGCGGTTCCGAGAATGGCACCGATCGAGGTCACGCCGGTGCCGCCGATGCCGCCGATGACGATGTTGAAGGGTTCGCGGCCGACTTCGGGCAGAACCGGTTGCGGAATGTCGAACACCGCGTTCGATTCGCCGTTCTTGGCGCGCGTCTTGAGGTTGCCCCCGTGCACCGTGACGAAGCTCGGGCAAAAGCCTTCGATGCAGGAAAAGTCCTTGTTGCACGAACTCTGGTTGATCTTCCTCTTGCGGCCGAATTCGGTTTCGAGCGGTTCGACCGACACGCAATTGGATGTTCTCGAGCAGTCGCCGCAGCCCTCGCAGACGAGCTCGTTGATGAAGGCGCGCCTGGGCGGATCTTCCATCAGCCCACGCTTGCGGCGGCGGCGCTTCTCCGCGGCGCAGGTCTGGTCGTAGATCATGACCGTGACGCCGCCGATCTCGCGCAGCTGCTTTTGCACGGTGTCGAGTTCGCGGCGATGCTCGATGCGCGTGCCGGGCGGGAAGCTGGCGGCGGAATGCTTCTCCGGCTCGTCGCTCATGATGACGAGCTTCTTGACGCCCTCGGCGGCAACCTGCGCCGCCATCTCCGCGACCGTCAACTCGCCGTCGACATGCTGGCCGCCGGTCATTGCGACCGCGTCGTTGTAGAGCAGCTTGTAGGTGATGTTCACGCCCGCGGCGATGGCGGCGCGGATGGCGAGCAGCCCGGAGTGGAAATAGGTGCCGTCGCCCATGTTGGCGAAAACATGCGGGCGCGTGGTGAAGGGCGCAGCGCCGATCCAGGGAACGCCCTCGCCGCCCATTTGCGTGAACAAAGCGGTGTTGCGCGACGGCTGCCACGTGACCATGTAGTGACAGCCGATGCCGGCCATGCCGATCGAACCTTCCGGCACTTGGGTCGAGGTGTTGTGGGGACAGCCCGAGCAGTAGAACGGCGCGCGCTCGTAAAGCGCCGTCATGCCGTCTTGCTCGCGATGCTTCTGTTCGAGACGGGCGACGAGCGACTTTACCCGGCCAGACCAGCGATCGGGCCCGATGATCTTGGCGACGGCGAGCGCGACCAGGCCCGCATCCAGATCGAGAATGGAGCGAATGAACGGTTTGCCGTCACGACCAAGCTTGCCGTAGACGCGGGGTCGGCGCTCCGGCGTCATGTTGAAGAGGATCGATTTGATCTGGCTTTCGATCAGGTCGCGCTTCTCCTCGATGACGAAAACTTCCTCGAGGCCATAGGCGAAGCGCTGAATCTGCGTCGGCTCGATCGGCCAGGTCATGCCCATCTTGAGCACGCGCAAGCCCAGCGCTGCGGCTTCGCGGTCGCCGATGCCGAGATCGTCCAGCGCCTGGCGCAGGTCGAGATAGGACTTTCCGGCCGTCACGATGCCGATGCGCGGATTCTCGCTGTCCATCACCACGCGGTTCAGCACGTTGGTGTGGGCAAAGGCGATGACCGCGGGAATCTTGAAATCGCGCAGCCGCTTTTCCTGGGCTTGCGGATTGTCGCCGAGACGGATGGAAAGACCATCCTTCGGCAGCGGAAAGCCCAGCGGACGGACGATCGGCACGCGATGCGGATGCACTTCGACCGTCGCCGAGGCGTCCATCGTCTCGGCCAGTGCGATCATCGACACCCAGGTGCCGGCGTAGCGCGACAGCGCCCAGCCATAGATGCCGAAGTCGAGCACTTCCTGGATGCCGGCGGGATTGAGCACCGGAATCTCGGCATCGAGCATGGCGTATTCGCTCTGGCTCGGCAGCGTCGAGGACTTGCAGGCGTGATCATCGCCCAGGATCGCCAGCACGCCGCCCTTGCTCCAGGTGCCGGCGGCATTGGCATGGCGGAAGGCGTCGCCGGAGCGGTCCACGCCGGGCGCCTTGCCGTACCACATGGAGAAAACACCATCATATTTGGCGCCGGGATAGAGGTTCGCCTGCTGCGAGCCCCACACCGCCGTGACGGCAAGGTCTTCGTTCAGGCCCGGCTTGAAGACGATGCTGTGCTTGTCGAGGAATTTCTGTGCCCGCCATAGCTGCTGGTCGAGGCCGCCGAGCGGCGAGCCGCGATAGCCGGATATGAACCCGGCAGTATTGAGCTTGGCGCGTCGGTCAAGCTCGTGCTGCATCAGCGGCAGACGCACCAGCGCCTGGATTCCGGTGAGAAAAACGCGGCCGCTTTCGACCTCATATTTGTCGTCAAGCGAGATGGGCATCAATGTCATGTGCTCGTCCTGATACCCTAAATATGGTGTGCCGCGACTCTTACGGAAGTCGCGCGACCATACCTTTTGCAGATCGCAATTGGCTTGCCTTTTGCGCCATCTCCTCGCAACAGAGGTGCGAGGAGACTGCATAGCCAGCAATTAATTCATCGTTCTCGATCATGCTTTACAGGCCGCCTCGGCCGGTACTCTAATTTCGCCATGCCCAGTCTCGACTCACTGCGAAGGAAGCACCCGGAGATCCGCTCCGACTACACGATCGACCAGCATTGGGAGCGCTATGATGCGGCCGAGCACGGAACCTGGCGGACTCTGTTCCAGCATCAGGCTCGCATTCTGCGCGGGCGCGCCTGTGGCGAATTCCTCGACGGGTTGACAAAGCTCCGTCTCGTTTCGGACCACATCCCGCAGTTCGAGCGCCTGTCGGACGACCTCGAAAAGTTGACCGGCTGGCGCGTCGTGGCGGTGCCGTCGCTCGTTCCCGATGACATCTTTTTCGCGCACCTAGCCAACCGGCGTTTTCCGGCGGGTCAGTTCATCCGCCGCGCCGACCAGCTCGACTACATCGAAGAACCCGACGTTTTCCACGACGTCTTCGGCCATGTGCCGATGCTCGCCCATCCCGTCTTCGCCGACTACATGCAGGCCTACGGCAAGGGTGGCCAGCGCGCGCTCAAGGAGTTCGGCGCGCTGCGGAACCTGGCGCGGCTCTACTGGTACACCGTCGAGTTCGGCCTGATTGAAAAACCCGAAGGCTTGCGCATCTATGGCTCGGGCATCGTCTCGAGCCGGGCGGAATCGATCTACGCCGTCGAAAGCCCGTCGCCCAACCGCATCGGCTTCGATCTGGAACGCGTCATGCGCACCGAGTATCGCATCGACGATTTCCAGGAGAGCTATTTCGTCATCCGCTCGTTCGACGAATTGTTCGCCGAAACCTACAAGGACTTCGCCGCCCTCTACCGCAAGCTCGAAAACGGTCCGACCTACAAGCCCGGCGACATCCTCGCCACCGATCACCTCCACACCAAAGGCACGCACACCTATGTCGGCGGCAGCCACGCGGCGGAGTAGAGCGTCATTGCGGAAGAAATTTCTCAACGTGGTCCATGAACACGTCGAGCTTGTCGTGATGCGACCAGTGGCCGGCGCCCTTGATGTTGGCGAGGCGCGCGTTCTTGAAATACTTGATGCGGCCGTCCTCCGCCGGATCTGACGCCCAGGACTCGGTGCCGCG
>Ga0157379_10004991_pt1 | contig 11391 bp, 8 predicted proteins | sample S25metaG_FD_121802 | JGI IMG/M metagenome (GOLD analysis project Ga0157379, IMG submission 121802) | Switchgrass rhizosphere microbial communities from Kellogg Biological Station, Michigan, USA - S2-5 metaG | ecosystem: Host-associated > Plants > Roots > Rhizosphere > Soil | place: USA: Michigan... | reverse complement strand
TTTCTCATTGATTTCCCCCTCGGTTCCGTCGAGCACACTTGGCGCGCACTCGAGTTGCTGCGCGCTAAGTCCCCAAGCACGCGACGAAGTTTGATGCTAACAGTGTACAGTCGAATTGGAAGGGATCAGCTTCGTTGGTTGCTGGATGAAGTTTCTCTGTGCTGAAAATGTCACGGGTGGCCTATCCAGCGCTAATGGTCTTCATGTGCGAACTGCGGTCCAGAACTCGCAGACTGTTTCTGCGGTAGGGGCCAAGTCAAACTCCCTCCGTACATTCTTGCGATAGAGTTAACGACTCGATTGACCCGACGCCCCTTTGCTGCGCCCACGCCAATGCCGTTCGGATCCAATCTCTCGTTCTTCAATGATCGAAGTTGTCGCAGTTAGAGCTGCATTCCACTCGCGGTCATTCTTCCCATGCAATAGCGTCACTTGATTCTTCCCGCGGCGGCCGCACCACCCGTGACTACGACGCCTCCGAGGTTCTGAACCGGTCCAAGAGGTTGAACCTCTCGACGAACGATAGTCACGTTCGGCTCGCCGGAAAGGAGTTTGTGCGTCACACGCCCGTTTTGAATGAGCACTAGGACCTGCGCGCTCCAACCTGTCTCAGTTGTAATGTGAACAAAGCCAAAGCTGTCTAGAAATAGACTTCCGCTACGATCAAACGTCTGATGCTTGATATTGAAGAGGTAACCTTGGCATCCCGCTTCAGCCATGAGGCACGCTTGGACGGCAGGGTCGAGTCTGTCGAATGCAATTGCACCATTCGGCAGGAAGCGTTCGACGAGATCCAAGTGGGACAAGACCAGAGTGTTCGGGGAATTTTGCGTATCGAATCCCAGGACCGCCAACTCGTCCAAATTCGTTTGCAGCGGTTTGATCTGCCGGAAGGCTTCGCTAACGGCCGAGTATGACTGAAACCGCGGGGAGACGATCTCGCTCTGCTCAGGGAGTAGCGCCCCTCCGCAACTGCCCAACGCCAATGCGAGGCCCCACGCTCCTCCCAGGCGACGGTATGTTCGCCATTCCAAGACACTTCCCCCGACATCGGTCGAAACTTCTCATACCGATGTTCCCCAGATTTCAAAGCATATAGCCAAAAATGGCATCGTTGGAAGTAGAACGATTAAAAGTCCCTTGAATTCGAACGACCGCTCTTCGCCACGTTCAGCACTCGGTAGACGTCTCAGCGGTAGTTCTCGAAGACGTTGCCGCCGACACAGTGTAGAGCGGCACGATTCCAACTGACGCAGGAGTTTCCTGAACCACCTGGTTCAGCAAAGCGACGAGTTGCGCCGCGCTTGGCCGACAAGCGAAACCCCTGAGCGCATCCCGCAGGCGATCGGGCCTTGTGGCGGTTCGAAGCGCAATAATGTGATCGGCACCAAATGGACCCACGACCTGTGTCCCCAGAGCCGGCATCGACAAAGAATTCTGTTCTTCCGCTTCTGCCTCGCTACTCGGGTAAAGTGTTTGGACCACCCCTGACGAGGTTAGGTCCAATACCGTCAGGTACTTCAGCGCGGGGTCCTTGGACGGTCCGATTTGTATTGAGACAAAGCTTCCTGCGCTATATCGCGCACCCCTCACATCCGGACCAATCCGCACTTCGAGAGGGTTGCGCACTAGAACGGATCTGAGATTGGCCATCGCCCGCCACTTTCCGATCACGCCAACCAGCGCTGCCGCGCTTGTCACGCGTTCTGCGACAAGATCGCCGGCCCGATTGTTCGTGACAATTCCTGTGCTCGGATCCCAGACAAAATCGGCGGCGCTCTCTGCCGATACCAGCTTCACCAACCCATTTAGAGCCGCCAGTTCTGCAGTGCCTTGGCCGACGACGTATACGCCAAAGCCTTCGTCGTCCTCCATGGATGAGTGCACCGCACTACTGTGGACAAAGGGCAATGACTCATTGCCACGTGTTTGCAAAAATTCCACTTGCGGTGTCTGTCGGCTCGAGGCGGCCTCTCTCGCATCAACTTCTATGTATGTGCGCAATTCGGAAAGTGTCGTCTTGCCATCTTTGTTGACATCTGCTTCTCCGTCGAGCGCCTTGGCAAAGTACCAGCTGACAGCGCCATGATAGCGACCATCGAATGTCATCTCCGGTGTGTTCTGATCATCGAGCGAGGCGCCGATGAAAACGACGTTGGGAAGTGCTTCCGGACCATGCGCGTCGGTCGACTTCGGCGGAGGAGGAAGTGCGTCCTCTACAACAGGGCCATACGCCGTGCCTCGAAAGCTATAGCTTGCGACACCACCCTTTGCGAAAATGCTTCGCACCATAGAAGCACTATGACAAGAATCAGCAAGAAACAAGACTGTCACGCCCCTTGGCACCGTCTGCAGAATGGCACGGAATTCATGATTGATGATGCGCTCGGCATTTTGCGGTCGAGGGTTGTCGTAGCTTGGCAGGAGAAACGTATCTACGATATCTGAGGGTGATCCGTTCAGCGGCTCTCGGCCGCCATGACCTGCATAAGTGAAGATGATCCAGTCTCCTGGTTGCGCCTCCGCGATCAGTGCCTTCAGCCCATCAAGAACTTTTTGTCGGGTTACCTGATCGTCGATCAGCTGGTGAACCTCAATGCCAGCTTTGATCAGTATCTTCGACAGTAGCTCGGCATCATTGACCGCGCCTCGTAGCGCTGCCAAATGTTGATAGCGGTCGGCACCCACGACGAGCGCATAAACCTTCGTCGCTGCAACTGCCGGACTAACTGGTCCGAGCCCGAGCAGCACAGCTATCGCCGCCAAAATGACCCGGTACAACGCCATTCGCTGCCGCAACACCGGCTAGTCCCTCACCAGTTCGACGCGTCGATCCAGCTGATCGATCTGTTCCTGGCTGAGTTCAGTGCGATCCGCAGCATCGTAAGGCTCGTGGAACCCCACGCCACGAACGGCAATCCGGATCGTGATACCGCGCTGTCTCAAAAACTCGGCCACAGCGGTGGCGCGGGCCAGAGAGAGAACCATGTTGGCTTGGTCGGTGCCGACGCGGTCGGTATGACCAACAAGCGTAATGCCGGCAGGTGACGGACTTTCGTTCTTCAACAATGACGCCAAGTCCTCGGCCGCCTTGTAACCTTCGCTGGTCAACTCTGTCCTCGCAAAAACGAACTGGACGGGCAGGGACACTCTTTCAATCTTGACACCTCTGATGGATGCCGCAGCCAACCCTTCGTTCTCATTTCCCCGGCCACGTGGCGTGGCGACATAAGTAGGTGACAGAAGGCTTGCTTCCTCTGCCTTGCGCTTGATCGCCATGATCACGGCTGGGCCCGGTTTGGTAGGGGTTGCAAACTCGTCTGCGATTTGAAGCAGGGCTTGCTGATATCGCGTCGAGGCGGCGGGATAGTCGCCTTGCTTCTGGGCAATATCGCCCAGCATCGCCAACGCCTGCCACTCGGCTCCGTATTTGACGAGCTCGAGCAATGCCAGCTCGCTGGGAGACTCGCCCGCCTCAATGAGCAGGCGCTGTGCGATATGGTGACCAACTTTGCTGCGATAGTTCGCATCGGTACAGTCGCTCACGTTGGCGTAGGCGAGCTTCAGTGCACTGCGGTCTCGGCGTGCGAGAGCGGCGTCAACATGTTCCGCATACGAACCGCAGTCTGCGAGACTAACCGAGGTCAGGCACAGGAGCGTCGCTATCGCGCCAACAAGGGGCGCTGCTACTCGAAACACTGCCATACTGTGTCCCTCCTCGTCGTTGGCAACCGTGAGTGGCCATCGCCTTCGCCGCTTTGGTTCACGCCGTTCGGTTTGCGGGACGAATGGACGTCAGCGATCACCTGTCGACGATGTAGTCGCTGATCGCAGCCGCCCATCGTCCGGGATCGGCAGCTTCTCCTCCAGCGGTGTGTGGCCGTAAGACTACTTCCAGACGAGCAAGACTATCGCGCGTGAGAGTATTTGAACGCGCAAGAGATTTCGTAATGTCGTCGAATGTAGCACTGTTTTCAGCGACGACTGCGACAAGTCGGTTGCGCTCCTGTACTTGTCCGGCAGTGAGGGTGGTCGGTAGAGCAAAGCCGTAGGTTGGATCGGGGAGCGTGACGGGCACACCCGGCGAGATGTGACCGTGGGCGTAGGCGATTTCGCTAAATTGATTGGGAAATAGCTGATTGATCGTGCCGTCTTCTCCAATGTCGAACAAAAGCAAACTACCGGCAAACGCGCTGGTAACCCGTATCTTCAAATGTGCACCAAGTCGAAATCGTCTCTGGGCACGAAAATCGTCGGAGAGAATTTCAATCCGAATCTGCCCGTCGGCACGTTGCGCCGCTGCGATGATCGTCTCCGCAGACGTAAGCGGACTCGGTGGCAACGGTCGTGGCACCGTGTTGGCGGGTAAAGTGTCCTGACTTGACAGGTGTGACGCTAGCCACCTGCTAAACGCGCTCAGTCGCGTGTAGATGCCATAGGTGCCTTCACGACCACAGATGTTGTCACCGTAGCTGACAATTCCCACCTGCACCCATTGTCCGTTGGCGTCCTCGGCTAGAATGGGTCCACCGGAGTCGCCGTTGCAAGTGTCAATACCGCCTTGCCCCAAGCCTGCACAAAGTCTGCGATCATCGATCGGGCCGAAAGGCCTTAGAGTTTTTGAAAGCGTTGATTGGCAGGTTGTGTTCGCTACGATCGGGATTGACGCTTCCACCAACACGTTGGAGAGACTGGCGAGACTTGGATCAGCATTGGTGCGCCCCCAGCCAATTATTCGGGCAAACGGGTTGGCCCCGCGCTCGATCGCAGATCGGCCCGACGTAGACCGTGACGTCAAGCCATCCAGCGGAGCCGGAGAAATGTTGGAAGGCGTATCAAGTTCAAGTAGCGCTATGTCATTCTCCAACGGATATGACTTACCAAAATCTTCATGCACCACAACCCGTTTGACGCGGTGCGTCTCACCTCCGGAATTTGCGTCGAGCGATCCGATGCGCAGAACATAGGATGATGCTAAATGCACCACCTTGGTTTCAGGATTCTCGGCGCAATGGGCGGCCGTGAGAACGACGCTTGGCGCGACGAGCGTTCCACCGCATTGATAGCTTCCGTCGTATAGCACATAGACTGCATATCGCCACGAGCCAGGAGCCGCAAAGTGTCCACCGATGATGCGCTCGACCTGACCAAAAGCGGATGCATGAAAGGCAATGCCGACAGCAAGGATCAAGGCCGCGGCGATTGCGTTCCGGCGTGACGTACCGGCTTTCTCAATTGACAACGGAATACCGCGCTTCGCCCATCGCCCAGTCTCCTTTCCCCGTCAACGGGTTGATCGGCGCTCGTCCCTTCACCACGACTTCCAGCCTGTCATAGAACACGCGATCGCTCCTAAACACACGCAGATCACCGTAGCTTCTGTTCAAATCTGCAAGACCTCTTGAGTCCTTGGTGACAACGGCGACGACAAGGCCTAGTCCCGCAGGTTCCGGCACTCTGATGTCGAAGTTGTCGGACGCGGCAGGAAAATCGATCGTCTGGCCAGCGTCGATGGTTTGAGCGGTACCAGCAATACCACTGAATTGATTGGGAAAGAGTTGCGTCGTCTTGCCTCCCGGGGCGACATCGAACACCAGCAAATAGCCGTCGACGCGGCTGGTGATGCGAAATGTCGCGAGGGCGCCCACTTTGAGCGTACCTCCGACAACCGAAATACTCACGAGGTGCGAGCCGGTTGCGTCGCTTGAGTCCGATGGGCGAACCACGGCGTCGATTGGATTGTCTGGAACCGCGGCATTCTCCGGAACAGCACCGTTCAAGGAATAGTGAATCCAATCCGCGTACGCGGCGACACGCGTGTAGATTCCTGGCTTTCTCGCTTTCGCGCACCCGGCGCCCCAACTCACCACCCCGACTTGAATCCAACCATCTACTTCGCGAAACACAAGCGGGCCACCAGAGTCACCTTGACATGAGTCCCTTCCGCCCTGCTCCTCACCTGCGCAAAGCTGATTTTCTCCAATATTTTGCGGCTCACCCGCATAGTCCGAGCGACACGCCGCGTTCGCAACCACGGGCACTTCCGTGTGGCGCAGCTGATCTTGCATGTTGCATTCGGGAGCTGCGGCTGATCCCCCTCCGCATTGCGTTGTCGTGCCGAACCCAGTGACGGTTACTGTGGCTCCCGGTTCGATCGGATCGATCGCTCGAGCGACCGGCAATCGCGCGAGTGAACTCTGCGGAATCTCAGCGTCTGCGGACAATTCGAGCAACGCGATGTCATTGTCCATCAGACTTTGGTTGTAGGATTCATGCGCCACGACCTTCACGACGTCGACAATCTTGTCTGTTGAAATGTGCGTGGAGCCGTAACCGACTTTGTAGGTGCCTTGCGGATCGTTGGCGACGCAGTGTGCGGCGGTCAACACCCAGTTCCTGGCGATTAGCGAACCGCCACATACAGGACGCATCACATTGTCGGCGCCGCGATGAAAGAGAACCACCTGCCATGGAAATTGTGTGGGATCTATCACGGCCTCGCCGCCAACTATCCTCGCCTCACGCGGTGATGCCGGCATCGGTGGACTATGGATGTTCTCGGCGGACCCCCATTCCGCACTGACCAGCAGACAAAGCGATGCACTTACGAACGATTTGAACAACGAGCGCATGAATCCCCGACTTGCCTCGTGAAAGCATTTGTCCAGCGGAGTTCGCGGCACGTCCGCACTACTCCCGGAACATTCAACGAGTGAATCGCGCTCTAGTCACCGTCGTCGTCGCTGCGCGCCGGCTTTATGCGGATCACTCGCCAGGTGCCCGCCCACTTCTTTTTGTGATCGCTGTTTAAGACGACAGCGAGATCACGCGTAACGTCGCGCGGGTTGGAGTCCAGCATCTCGTAAATGTCGCTTTCCGTTACATGTCCGTGAAAAATTGGCAATCTCGACGTAGATGCGAACACCATAATCAGATCCGCACCCGTTGGTCCGTGCACGCCAATTGCCCAGCCACCATCAGGCAGCTCCAACGTTTCACCGCCTCTCACATAATTTTCTCTCGATCTTCTGTTAGGAAATAGCACGGTCGCCCGGCCGCTGGACCCGATGTCGAGGACAGTAATATAGGCATCGTTACTTGGACGAACCGAAAGTCGAAGTGTGGATCCTACTCGATAGACACCACTGCGATGATCGACCCAAGCCTCGACCTTCATCGGTCCTGAAGTCGATGGCATGATGTCAACGTAAGGTCTTTGGTCGACCGAGAGATCCCGAGCTCCGGGAGCTTCCGCGGCCCAGGTCGCAGAAAACGCAATACCAACAAATGCGGCTAAGATAGTCGAACGTCTCGCGATGCGATGCATGGTATCCCCCAGTTGCCGATGCGATCACATCATGCCGAGCGGCGACGACAATCGCTGTTTGGATTATTCACGCACTTCATTGTCTGTGCAAGCCGCCCAACTTCGCGCTGCAACATGTACATCCACTCTACTCCGAAAGCGTGCAGCCGGCGGCCAATGCCACCGCGGTCAGAGCTTGGTTCTCCTCCATCGCTTCGGAATATGCCTCCAGCGCCCAAACGCCGTCGTCTTGCTGCGAAAGCCACGATAGTCTCAGCGCTATAACGCCTGGGTCGCCCGGCGCGCCAAAGAGCAAACTGCGTGGTGGACGAGGAACAGAACTGCGCGCGACTACCGATATCATCGCCTGTCGGGACGCTCCCGTTTTGTCATCCGTCAACACCAACACGGCCGGACCGGGTTCCAGTGTTGTTTGCAGTGAAATAAGTCTGAACGGTGAATCTGGAGGGTTGTCGGGTGAACGTTCCGATAGGTGCTCGCCGTCTACACCCGGCAACGCCAATGAATATGAACCGCTACCGCCGGCCGCTACAACCGTGACTTCTCGCGTTCCCGCAGCAAGTTTAGCAGTCTTCGTGGACGTTGAAGTTAGACATAGTGACAAGGACATCGCGCCGGCCAACGGGACGCTCCGTGCGCTCGCACTCGACTCGGCAAAGTCCTGGCTAGAAAACTGTTTTTCCAGCACGGACCAAAGTCGCATCAATACGCTGTCGGGCCGCGCCGGCGGCTCGATTTGCACATGTCCCGCAGTTCCAGCGACCCTAATAGTTCTACGGTCAGCGGTAGCAATTTCGACCAAGCCGGCGCGCGTTTCAACTACATCGCCTACTTGAAGCGTCATCATGGACCGAACGGGCTGAGATGCGCTGCCGCGCCGGACGAAGCAACTCCTTAGCGGGCAGTTCACATATGTGACTAGTGCGACAGCCGCTCCCCCCGCCGCCCCATTCGCCGTCGACTGCGAAAAGCAGTTGGGTGTCAGGATAACCAAAGCGACGACAGCAATTCGATGTGCTCGAGACATGCTGACTCCTGAGCCGCCCACTTTAGAACAATTGATCGATGCCCTCCGCATAGGCAAGGTAGGTTATCACAACATACTGCGGAAAGGCATAATCTGGAACCGCGCTGTGCGCCAAAAAGACCCAAGCGATGATCCCCCAAAAGGCCGTCAGGAACAACTTCAAACCCTCGCGCACAACTATGATGTTCAGGTCGAACAGATGACGCGAGAACACCCAGACCCCGAACGTGATAGAGCTCATTGCGAGCGATATGACTAGACCAATCCAAAATCCGCTTTCGGTCGCAGCGCCTTCACCTAGTTGAGTAAACAACAGGTTCGCTACCACCATGGAACCTGGCATCTCCCCAAGCGGAGTTTGATGCAAGTCGCGAGCTGCCGCAGCCGAAACACCGATAACGACGATGCGATTGGCGAGCAAATCAAGCGAGGCGCTGTTTGGCGATTTGAGAAAAGGGCCCATGGGCGCTACGGCGAACGCTATCTGTGAAGAACCTTGCTCGGGGACAAGCATCGTCGACCCTCGCCAAGAAAATCGGAGTACAACGCGATCCAGTGAGGGAGTGTCACGCCAAGTGCGGTTGGCGCCGCCGCCCTGCAGGTCGAGTTGCAAGTTCCGTAAGGCCGACATTGCTTGCGGGTCCTTGCAGGAGCCGAGATTTTCGTTCAGGCGTCGCTCCATCTTATCCAATGCGGAATTCTGGTGCGGGTCTGCGAGCACGGTCCATGCCGCCAATTGGACACTCGGCAAGCCATAGAGCGTGCCTCCTCGGCACACTGCGATCCAAGGCCGCACGCGTCGCACGATCCCATCAGGACTTGCCACAAGCGCCGCGGCGACCCAGCGAAGATTGCTGCCATGTCCGACCAAATCGTCGTATGGCGACGGCGCAAAGTAGAGTGATGCACCTGACTCCGCGTCCGGTATTCCTTCGCGAACGAGAAAGACAGGAGGTGAGCCGATTCGCCGAAGTTGCAATAGTGCCGCCCTAAGCCTCTGTTCTCTTTCAGCTGAATCAGGCCACGAGACATCTACGTCGACGACAATCAATTTGGGGTGCGCGGACGCTGCGCGGGTCAACAGTTCTGCCAACACGTCTCGTGGAAAAACCAGCGGGCGTCCAAGTTGCGCGAATCCCAAATTGTCCAGATGCAGCAGAGTCGTTGCTGGTCCAGATCTCGCGTGCGGCGCATCTGCCTGCGTGCGCATGACGAGATCAACAGCAGCGTCCGAGGCACCTCCAACCAGAGCGGTTGAACGCAGGGCGTAGATTGGAAGATAGGCCACGAAGGCGCACAAAAGGGCGACTACGCCGTGGTGCAGCAGCGAACGCTGCCGATGTCGCGGACCGGCTTTGTTCATCTGCTGGCACCTGTGGCGAAACTTGCAATACGAAGCCTTAGATGCATCAGACTAGCAAGGATTGAAATCGCTCCAGTCTGTTCCCATCGTCGGCGTAGAACGCGCGCATTCGCTCGGCGGTTCGCCCGTCCTTCGTCAACCCCAGGAAGCGAGCCGCATTTTCGTGGAAGATTTTGGCGGACGCTCCCGGCCATTCGCTGACGAGGTCGTAGACGCTATTGATATAGTTGACGTGTGGCTTACCGAACAACACAAGAAACATCCAGTCAGTACCGTACACCATGCGAGACAGTATTGCGCGACGCTCCGGCTCCGTACGGCTCTCCAACAACATGCGCAACCAACTTCCAGCCTTCGGATTCTCTGTGATCGTACCCAGATCTCCCAGATCAAAATACAAATTGGGGTAACGTACCTCGCCATTCTCGCCAGGGGAAATCGCACGTACGATGAATTCTGGCCAGCTATATGCGACGTGACAACGCTCAGTTTCGCTGTCGGCGTTGGGATCTTGGACATCTGCTCTTTCGTGACACCATATGCTGCCGAAGTGACCCAAATTGAGTCGAAGCTTTGTTAGCGGTATCCCCGAGGCAGGATCAGACCTATCCAACAGCCGCAGCCAATACTCAGGCGACGCGCGTTCGCCGGAACCTGTGAAACTCGTTTGGGAGTTACTGCAATGCGCCATGACTGGCACGTCGTTCATCAAGCAATACGAGTACAATTTCATCAATTCGGCGTCGAGCGCTGGACCCAGTTGGAAATCTGAGTTTTTCGTTTTTAACTTGAGTTGTTCTATCCAGGGTTTGACCTTATCCCCAAAGTCTTCGTTCCTAAGTTCAGAGTTGAACCATGGGCGAAAGCCCATTGGTGGATAGAGTTTCGCGCCCAAGAAGCCCTGTTGCTCGATGGCGGTGGTCACAACTTCGATCGGGCTGCGCAAATCCGGAATAACTCCGTTTTGAACCAAGACGGCACGCAGTGGGTCAAGCGGCACATAGCCGTTAGCAAATCGGTTGGGGTCTTTTTGCTTCTTTGAAAGTTTTCCCATGATCGAGGTTTGCTTGAACATGGCGAGCGAAGACCCGCTCTTGCCGTACCAACAATCAAAGTCGACGAGCGCGGGAACATAGAGACGCGTCACCGTCGGTGACGCAGCAGCGACTCCAAGAGACTCATCCAGAACTTCAATGTTGCGAAGTCGCTGTCGCGATATGATACGAGCAAGATTCATAATCGAGCCCACATCCGTTGACTGCGTTTGCGCGTCCCGCACGATGGAGTCCGCCAAGGATCTTAAATTTTCGTCCTCAGTACGAAGCGGAACCGTTGCTCTGAGGTCCTCATCCCGAAGTTCCCGAAGCAACGTGCCGGTCTCAGCATGCTTAAGACCCTCCAACTGATATTTTCCAAGCAAATAGTTCATCGAGACAGCTGACAAATTCAGCGGTAGCGGCGCACTGCGTGTTTTTACTTCGAAGAGGTCAGGAGCTCGCTGTTTGCCATATCGGATGACCATTTCTGCAAAGGGATCATTTTCCTCAGCGCGCATCGCGGCAGCGCCACCTGCAGCTTCGGCCGAGACACGCTTGACCGAGCCGCTGACGAGACCGCGAAACTGATTGTCCTCAAACTCCCTTGTAGGCGTCGTGGGACGAGCGGAAGGGTACT
>Ga0157379_10004990_pt1 | contig 11391 bp, 13 predicted proteins | sample S25metaG_FD_121802 | JGI IMG/M metagenome (GOLD analysis project Ga0157379, IMG submission 121802) | Switchgrass rhizosphere microbial communities from Kellogg Biological Station, Michigan, USA - S2-5 metaG | ecosystem: Host-associated > Plants > Roots > Rhizosphere > Soil | place: USA... | reverse complement strand
GATGCCGGCCCACTCGGCCCGCAACGGTCACTCCTGAAGGAACGCCGCCACCAGCTGCTCGTAGCGCGCCGGATCGGCGTTCCACGAGGCCGTGTGCTCCACCGCAGGCACCTCGACGAACCGGATCGGCCAGTCGAGCGCGGGGCCGGCGGCGGCGAGCGCCCGACTGGACGCGACCGGCACGGCCGTGTCCGGCGTGCTGTGCACGATCAGCGTGGGCGGCCGGTGCGCGGGCGGGTGCCGGAGCAGGTCGAACTCGTCGAAGTCGATCCCGATCCGACGGCGCGTGGCGGCCGTGGCGATCGGCACCAGCTGCGGCGGGACCAACCGGTTGCGGGCCTGCCTGCGCAGCGTGGCGCGCCAGTCGGTGAGCGGCGCGTCCCACACCTGTGAGACGACGGCCTCGGCCTCCTTCGAGCGGTGCAGGAACGCCCCGCTGATCGCGGCCCCCATGGACCACGCGACCAGCACGATCCGCCGCGCCCCGTGCTCCCTGGCGTACACCACGGCCGCCTCGAGGTCCTCCCATTCGGAGTCCCCGAGGTGGAAGTGGCCGTCCGGGCTGGCGGGGGCGTCGTCGTCGTTGCGGTAGCTGATCACCAGCGTGGGCAGACCGAGCCGATGCAGCGTCGGCAGGATCCGCAACGCCTCCCGGCGCCTGCCGCCGCGCCCGTGCACGGCCACCGCCCAGGTGTCCCCCTCCCCCGGCACGAACCAGGCGGGGGCCGGGCCCAGCGGCGTCTCGATCGCCACGTCGTCGAACGGCAGGCCGCGGGCGGCGGGATCGGGGTCGAACGGGCCCGCGTCGACGACCGCCGGGCCCTCCGGCGGCACCGGGCCGGCCAGCAGGGTGCGGCGCACGCCGCGGCGGTCCTCCCGCTCGATCCCCCCGACGACGGCCAGCCCCTCGGCCCACCGCAGCCCCCACACCCCGGGCTGGCGGACCAGCCTGCTCGTGGCGAGGGTGACCGATCCCGAGCCCGTGTGCAGGACCCGCTCCGGGAACGCGACGACGCGCCCCGGGTCCAGCAGCACCGTCGCGTAGTGCCGCCCGATGCCGAGCGCCCCCGCCCCCACCATCCCCAGGCCCGTGCCGACGCCCGCGGCGATCAGTCCGTACCGGGGGTCGACTCCGCGTCCACGCACCCGCCGATCATCCCCACGGGCGAGGTGCGCGTCGAGTCGGGCACGTTCGTGACAGAACCGTGATCGTGCACCCGTCAAGCACCGCCGGGTCCCCCGACTTGGTGAAACGCGTGTGACCTGCGTCTTTGTGTCCACTAGATCGAGTGAAGGAGGCGGCTCGGGCACAACCGGGTCACGACGGCGTCGTTCATCCTCCAGATCGACAACGCGCACACGATCTCCCCCGATCGGAAGGACCCTCCAGTCATGACCAGTCTCGCCAGGCGCACGCTGCGCACCTCGGCCACCGTCGCCGGGATCGCCGCCCTCGGCGCAGGCTTCGCGGGGCAGGCCTTCGCCGCCGGCCTGCCGTCGCTTCCCGCGGCCCCCGGGCTGCCCTCCGGCGCGCCCGCGCTGCCGAGCGCGCCCGCCCTGCCGAACGCGTCCGCGCTGGAGGCCCCCTCGCTGCCGGCCGCTCCGGCGCTCCCCGAGGCGTTCAGCGTGCCCGGCATCGCGAACCTCGACACCCCGCACGTGACCGCGGAGAACACCAAGCAGGCCACCGCGACCCAGGCGCCTGCCGTCGCGGCGCCGAAGACGGACGTCGCGCAGGGCGCGGGCCAGGGCGCGTACTCGACGATCCCGACCGGCTCGCACCAGGCCGCCGAGGCGCCCGCCCTGCCGGGGCTGCCGGAGGCCCCCGGGCTGCCCGCCGCCCCGGGCCTGCCCGCCGTGGCGGGCGACTTCGGCAGCCCGTTCGGCAACGTCCCGCTGGCCGGACCCGGGCTCCCCGCGCTGCCCGCCTCCCCCGACCTGGCCGCCCCGTCGCTGCCCTCGACGACGAACCAGAACATCGACACCACCGGCAAGACGGCCGCGCCGTCGACGTCGGACCTCGCCTCGGCGATCGCCGCGCTCGCGCGCTGATCCCACCCACGGACCTCGTCCGCTCCCCAGGTGCCCGGACCCCGAATCCGGGTGCACCCATTCCGAAGCGCCGGCAGCCCGCCCCAGGGCCGCCGGCGTTTCGGCGTCTATCTCTCCACGCAGCCGTGCACCAGGCCGGTGAGCAACGGGGCGAGGGCGACCCGCTCGCCCGCGATCCGGACCCACCGCGGTCCGCCGTAGGGCTCCTGCCGCTCCACGTCGACCACGACACCCGGCCGCAGCCCCAGGTCCCCCAGGTAGCGCAGCGCGTCGGAGTGGCGGTCCGACACCCGCTCCACCCGGAACCGGCAGCCCTCGGGGGCCGTGGCGAGCGGCTGGCCCCAGCTCTCGTCGTGCACCCCGGTCACGGCGGGGATCGGGTCGCCGTGCGGGTCGTGGGTGGGGTGCCCGAGGGCCGCGTCGATCCGGACCTCCAGCCGGTCGCTCAGGGCGTGCTCGATCTGCTCGGCCTCCTCGTGCACCTCGTCCCACGGCATGTCCAGGACCTTGACCAGGAACGTCTCCAGCAGCCGGTGCCTGCGGACCACCCGCAGCGCCTCCCGCTCGCCCTGGACGGTGAGCGTGACCGTGCGGCCGCGGCGGACCAACTCGCCGTCCGCCAGCCGCTTGACCATGGCCGACACCGACGGCGAGGAGACCTGCAGCTCCTTCGCGAGCAACCCGGTGGTCACGCTCTCCCCGCGGGTGGACAGCAGGAAGATCGCTTTGAGGTAGTCCTCGACCGCGGGTGTCATGGTCCCCACGCCGACGATGGTAGTCGACCCGACCGCGTCGTCAGGCGGCTTCGAGCCGCTGGCGGGCGGAGTTGCGGCCCTCGGTGACCGGTACCCGCTCCGTCGCCTTCGCCAGACCCATCGGTGGAGTGCCGACGTAGACGCTCTCCGCCTTGTCCACGCGGTAGGTCTCGTGCCAGACGCCGACCGCACCGGCCGTCGAGCGCGCCCGGCGGTTGAACTCCGCCCACGCGGGGCGGTGCCTGGCCTCCCGGTCGCTCGCATAGGCGTAGAGCTTGTCGACCGAGCTCCAGTACTGCACCAGCAACGGTCCGTCGGGGCCGAAGGCGAGCTTGTAGCCCATCAGGCCCGAGTCCGGGTCGGACATCAGCTCCTTGAGCATGCCCGGCATGGCCCGCAGGACCGGCAACCAGTGGTCCACGCGCCACCACTTGGTGATCGTCATGCCGATGAGGAAGACGACGAGCTCGCCGTCGTACCGGTGGGTGGTCCGTTCCATCACGCGCTCCTCCGATAGTGGATACCGTCGCTCTCCAATAGTGGCGAGTGTCAGTATCCATGTCAAGCGCGACGAAATCCCCGGAGGGCGCACCTCCGGGGATCGGGTCGGGTCAGGCGGGCGGCTGACCGTTCCGCGCGGCCATCTCCTCGGACGCATTCACGACCTGCACCATGTCGCCGATCTGCAGGTAGTTGAACCACGCCTCCGCGTCCGCGGGGTCCAGGTGGATGCAGCCCGCCGACGAGCGCTGGGGGCTGCCGGAGTGGAACGCGATGCCGCCGTCCTCGAAGAAGACCGACCACGGCATGGGCGCGGGATCGCCGTTCGGCAGCCGCGACTCCTGGCTCACGTGGTTCCGGTCCTTGCGGTACACGCGCAGCGAGTGCCCGACCGGCGTCTCCTGGCCGTTCCCACCGGAGGAGATCTTCACCGGGCCGCGGATGACCTTGCCGTCCTGGATCAGCCAGGCCCGCTGCGACTCCAGGTCGACGCAGGACTTGGCCGACACCGAGCACGGCGTGCCCGGCACCAGCGGCTCCGCGTGCGCGGCCGCCGCGGCGGGCGACTCGGCGAAGGCCGGGCCCGCCACCAGCGCACCGCCCAGCCCGACGGCCGCGACGACGGTCGCCACGACCGCCCTGCGCGTGCCGTTCCAGGTCCCGAACCGCCGTGCGCCCACAGCCACTCCTCGTTTCGCTCCGTGACAGCGAGATCACTCTAGGTGAAACACCCTCGGTGACCACGCACCCCACCAACGCCCACACGGGTGGGCAAGGAACGCGCGGACCGCCACCGGTCGACCTGGAGCGCCGAACGGCCCCACGAAACGGTCCGATCAGGCGAATACGACGAGCGTTGCCCACGGATCGTCGAGATGTGCATCGCCATGCGCCCCAACCGGTCCGGCGAACGGCGGGCGGCCTGCGGGGTGGTACGCCACCACCCTGGTGGCACGTTTCGTGCTCTCAGCGTGGCAAGATCACCACCACGCTGGTGGCACGTTTCGTGCGCTGAGCGTGGCAAGATCACGGTTTGCGTGCGCTGAGGGACCGTTGCGGCACGCTGAGAGCACGCAAACGCGGATCATGTGCGCGGGTGCCGGCAGCGACCAGCGCACGGACAGCACCTCAGTCCGGCGCGTCCCGCAGCGTGAGCACCACCCGCATCACGTGCTCGACGGCCGCCTCGAACATCGCCCCGCGGAGCTCGCCGCGGTCCGCGAGGTTGCGGGAGGCGAGCTGGAGCGTGCGCTCCGGACCCATCCGGCGCACCAGCAGGGCCGCGATCTCCTCGATGTCCAGATCCGGGTGGTCCAGGCGCGTCAAGGCGAACTCGACCACCAGCTCCTCGTCCCGCACGCGACCTCCCATCTCAGCCAGCCTACTGAGGCGGTCCCCCCACCGACGCCGGCCGAACGGGCGGTCTCCGTGCCACTTGCGCGCACGACGGGTCACGACGCCCCTGGACGACCGCGACGAGGTGGGCAGGGCATCGCGTCGTGCTGGGCTCCGGGTACCGACCTGGGCCGGTCGCCGCGCCGCACCGGATGTTTCACGGGAAACGCTCGAGCCGGATCGCCACCTCGCGGTAGCGGCTGACCGGGACGAAGTGCACGCCCTCGCACGCGCCGCTCTCCCGCAGGGCCCGGACCTGGTCGCACGCCGCCTCGACCCCGGCGGCGGGATCGGCCGCGACCCGTTCGACGAGCTCCTCCGGGATCTCGATGTCCGGCACGCTCGCCCGCAGCCGGGTGGCCATCCCCGCGCTGGCCAGCACCATGACCCCCGCGTACACCGGCTGGTCGGTCGGGTTCTCCTGCCGCCAGCGCACGACGTCGTCGACGGAGAACCCGACCTGCAGGAACACGAAGTCCGCGGCCCGTTTCCAGCTCGGCAGCCGCCGACGGTTCCCGCAGGTCACGCCGATGCCGAAGGGTGCGACGCCGGAGAACTCGGGTCGGTCCGTCGCGGCGCGGGCCTCCTCGATCATGGTCCGGACCGTGAGGCCGCCCGCGCGGTCACCAGCGGTGGGCTTGTCGCCCGCGACGAACAGGAAGCGGTCCACGCCGTACGCGGCCGCGGTCAGCAGGTCCCGCCGGAGCCCGAGCAGGTTGCGGTCCCTCGAGTTCAGGCATGCGATGCTGCGCCGCCCCATGGCGTGGACCTCGTTCGCGACGGCGATGCTGGACACCGTCGCGCGACCGATGTGGTTGTCCGGGATGAGGAAGTCGTCCACGACGGGCGCGAGCATGCCGATCTGGTGCCGCGCCCGGGTCAGGTCCGGGCGGGTGGGCGGTTCGATCTCGCAGACGACGGAGAACATCCGCCCAGTCTCCCCGACGCCACGTGCGCGGCCATGGACCAGGGCGACTGTCGTCGGCCGCGACGGCGGCGTCGTGGTCGACCTGAGAACGGGTGGGCATGATCCAGCTCCTCAGGGGGGATACCCGAGCCGCTGCGTCAACCGCGGGCCAGCAGGTACCGGGCGGTGAGGGAGACGGCCGGGTCTTCGTCGTCGGCGAGCACCGTCAGGGCACGGTGGGCCGCCGCGCCGGGGATCTCGCCGAGGGTCTGGGTGAGCCGCCCCCGCGCCGCCGGACCCTCCCGCCCCAGCCGCGCGACGACGAGGTCCGCGACCCGAACCTCCCCGTGGTCGCGGGCGAGCAGCCCGAGTGTCTCGGCGGCCGCCACGTCCTCGGTCCCCCGTACGACCATCTCGACGAGCTCCGGCACCGCCTCACCGCGCCCGCGCCTCCCGAGCGCCAACGCCGCCCGCGCGCGGACCACGGAGTCCCGGTGGCGCAACGCCGCCCGCAGCGCCTCCTCGGCGCCGTCCAGCTTGACGAGCGCCTCCACGGCTCGCCGCCGCGCCTGGGCGTCGGGCGATCCGAGCGCCTCGACGAGCCCGGGCAGGACGGCGGCGGGCGAGGTGGTGCGCATCAGCGTCCACTGCAAAGCGCCTGCGACGTTCGGGTCCGCCTCCCCCAGCAGCGCGTCCAGCAGCGACCCGGCCGGCATCGCATCCCCCGCCAGCGCGACCCGTTGACGCGTCGAGGGATCCGCCGAGCCCAGCCCCTGCAGCAGCGCGACCAGCTCCAGGACCTCCTGCCAGGAGCCCGCACCGCTCTCCCGGACGCTGCGCAGCCGCGCCAGCAACGCCTCCTCCCGCGCGATCCGCCCCCGGGTCCGCTCGATCAGCTCGTCGACCAGCGCGGTCGGCTCGATCTCGCTGTCCCGCAACGTGTCCCGGATAGCCTGCAGCGGCAGCCCGAGGGCCCGCAGGCTCTCCACGCGGAAGAGCCTGCGGACGTCCTCGGCCGTGTAGTCCCGGTAGCCGTTCGCGGAGCGTCCGCTGGGCGGGAGGAGGCCGATCGCGTCGTAGTGCCGCAGCATGCGGGCGCTGATGCCGGTCAGCCGGGCCAGCTCACCGATCCGCATCGGTCCCGCCGAGCGCTACGATCCGCCGCGCCTCGTGGACGGCCGCCTCGAACCCGAGCTCCGGGTCGTCCAGCATCCGCAGCGTGGCGAGCGCGTGCGTGCCGCCCGCCCGCGCCAGCACCGGCCGCGCGGCCTCGCCCAGGGCGACGAACGCGCGGCTGAGGCTCAGCCGCAGGTCCCTGCTCCCGCGGTCGAGCTGCGAGACCAGCAGGCCCGCCAGCCCGTCCTCGCTCCCCTCCGGGGCGAGCACGACGGCGGTGCGCCAGGCCGCGCGGGCCACCTCGTCGTCCGGGTCCCGGAGCAGCGCGCGCACGGCGGGCCAGGCCGACCGGTCCCCGATCTTGGACAGCGTGTGCAGGGCCTGGCTGCGCGCCTGCGGCACCTCCCGGCCGAGCTCCCGCACCAGCCGCGGCACGGCCACCGACGCGGGATGGCGGGTCAACGCCCAGGTCAGCATGTCCCGCACGAAGAAGTCCGGCTCGACCGCACACCGCTCCACGAGCACATCGACGTCCGCGGGGGTCGGGTTCGTGCCCGCCGCGAGGACGGAGTGCAGCCGGGCGGACGGGCTCGGGTCCTCCAGGGCCGTCCGCAGCGGGACCGTGGTCGTCATGCCCACGAGTCAAAACCTTGCCACAGTGTGAAGGTCAAGCCCCTGGTTGGACGGAGGCTGCAGACGCCGTTCGGGGAGTCAGAGCCCGACGCGTCAGCTCGGTGACCGCCCGAATCTCCGGAGTCGCTCAGGCGTTCGGTAGCGGAGCCGTCCCGGAACTGCCACCTCGATGGCGTCCACCGCGTCGGCCCCGTCCTTCCAGTCCTTGGCTCTCACCATGAGAAGTGCGCCGTCGGTAGACACAACGATGTGCACGTCGTCGCCGTCGGGGCCATCGGGTGTGGGCTCGGTGGCGACGAAGGCGACCTCGTCGAACCGGATCGTGCATTCCGGCCCGTCGGCGCCCACTCGCATCGTGAGCCCGTCGGGGGCGACGGTGAGAGCGGAGCCCCGTGGAACCGCTGACCCGAACCGCCTGCGACCCAGCGTCCGGCCCACGACCGGAGTGGCCGTACAGACCGGCAGCTGAGGCAGCCGATGAACGACGTGCGTCTCCGGAACGCCGAGCACCAGCGTCTGCCGCGCGGAGTGCAGTGCTCGCGCCACGTCGGCCGGGTCGACCCCCTGCAGGGCGCTCGCGTAGTGGTGGTGGTCGGGGACGATGCCGGTGAGATGGTGGGCCGCTTCGGCGACGGGCATGTCGCGGATCAGGTCGGGCTCGGCCAGCGCCTCGACGAGCCGGTTCCGGTTCCGTTCCAACTCGGCCTCGGTGGGACCGTCCGCGCAGAGACCGTCGAGCACGTCGAGCAGGGATTGGACGGTGGTCCACACCGCGGGTCCCGAGACGTCGACACCGAGCGAGACGACGGCGGTGGCGGCGTCCACGCCTACGGCGTCGGCGAGGACGTCGTAGACCAAGCCGGCGTCGTACCGCAGGCTCTTCATGAGCCTGTCGCGAAGAGCGTCGAGACCTGCGACGAGCTCTGCCGACCATTCGGCGCGCATGGCGGCCTGAACACCCTCGACGTCGGGCATCCAGGCCGGTGTCCGCAGCGGCAGGGGCTGTGGCGTGGTACGGGGAACCGGTCGTCCGGCGGGCAGCGGGAGGTGCAGACGGGCGGGGATCTCGCCCGACACGGCCAAGGCCACGTTGCCGCGGTGGAACCACCGGGAGGTCCATGAGCGCACCTGCTCCGCGGTGACGAGGTCGACGCCGACCTGCGGAAGGCCGACCATGCCCGGTCCTCGGGTGCCGTAGTGCATGCCGACCGCCCATGCCCCGCCCTCCTGGCCGGCCTCTTCGGCACGGAGCACGCCGCGTTCGAGATCCAACGGTCCGAGGTCGAGGTTTCCGAGCGCCCGGCACACCTGCTCGAGATGCCCGGCCACGAAGTCCGCGTGCCCGACGACGTCGAACTGCGTCACACTGCTCGAAACGCTGGCGTTGACCTGGCCGTCCTGGGCCGTCTGACGCATGGCGAGGTGCTCGACGAGATGGGTGATGCCGCAGGTGGTCGGGCTCTCGTCGCGAATGCCGACGCCGAAGACCAGCGATGCGTGCACGCGCCCCGGGTGGTCCACGCTGAACAGCGGGACCCCCTCCACCTCTGCGCGCCTCACCGTCGGCACGACGCCGGTCATCGCACGTCCAGGGTGAGGTCGACATCGACGGTGAAGTCGCCGTCGACCGCCCCGCGGAAGGCGAGATGATGCGACCCGGCGCTCAGGCCGGGTAGCTGCAGCCAGTGGCCCCAGACGGTCAACAGGCGTGGGCTGCTTCGTCCCGTGGCCGCGTTACCGCGGACGCCGACCACCTCGAACGGCTGTGGGGTTGCGACCTCGATCGGGTCGACCGGCGTCCCGTCGAGTCGTGCGTACGCGGTGGCGGATTCCGGCCGGAGTATCTCGTGCGGGGCCCGTTGCCAGATGTTGACGACGGGGCCGAACAGCGGGCGGTCCGCGGGCACCGTGAACCGGCGGCGTGCAGGTGCGCCGAAGGTGCCGGCGAGGAACCACACGTCGTCGGGCTGCTCACGGCCGGCGTGCTCGCCGGTCGAGTCCGAGATGGGATCGTCCCCGACGGCGAAGCTCGCGATCCAGCGAACCCATCGGGCAGCGAGGCCCTCCGACGAGCCCGCCGGATACGGCAGGGCTGCGACGGCTGCTCTGCTCGCCGGGAACAAGCGGGACAGAAGGGACATCCTCTGATCTTGCCGGTGAAGATCATCGAATTCGAGCCCCGTCACCCGGCTGTGCTTGTGAGGGGCGGCTTACGTTGTGTGCCTCACCGACCTGCCGAGCGGCCTCCTTCGACACCGGCCGGAGCCGCACCGGCGCAGCTGCGGGGCAGGCGACCGACTGGCGCCGACGCGGGGGCCGCGCGTCGTCGACTGACCGGTGGTTGTCATCCAGATCACACTGGGCCACTATCGGGTTCCTCAGGCGTCCACCACCGCCGATCCCGGGGGCCGACCATGGCCGTGCTCGAGCCGCGCAACTTCCTCCAGCCCTGCCTGCTCCTGCTGCTCCGCGAGCGCTCGGACCACGGCTACGACCTCATGTCGCGGCTGGCCCCGATGCACGACGGCGAGGGCGACTCGGGCGGGATCTACCGCGCCCTGCGCGGCCTGGAACGGCAGGGGCTGGTCCGCTCGCAGTGGTGCACCCCGCAGGCCGGCCCGGCCCGGCGCACCTACCACCTGACCGACCACGGCGAGGCCTTCCTCGACCGGCAGGCCGAGGAGCTCCGTCAGGTCGACGACGCGCTGCACCTCTTCCTCGAACGCTACGACCGGTCGGCGACCGAGGCGGCCTCCGGATGACCGACTGCACCGGCCCCCAGTGCGTGACCTGCTCGGACGCCGCCGTCCGGGTCACGGTGCTGGAGCTCCGCCCCGCGGGCCTCGCGCTGGTGGACCCAGGGAGCGGCGTCCCCGAGGAGGTCTCGGTCGCCCTGGTCGACGCGGCCGTCGGGGACGTCGTCCTCGTGCACGCCGGCGAGGCCATCGGGATGCCGGACCGGCCGTGACCGAGCGGCGGGCGATCCGGGTGACCGGGATCGTCCAGGGGGTGGGGTTCCGGCCGTTCGTGCACGTCCGCGCCGTGCGGCTGGGGCTGGCCGGGTTCGTCGGGAACGACGAGCGGGGCGTGGTGGTCGAGGCGGAGGGACCCGGGCCCGCCCTGGACTCCCTGGAGCGCGCGCTCGCCGAGGGTCCCCCCGCGGCGCTGGTCACCGGCGTCGCCGCGGTGCGGATCGCGCCGCGCGGAGAGCGCGGGTTCGCGATCGTGCCGAGCGCGGCACACGGCAGCGCCGCCACGCTGATCTCGCCCGACCTCGCGACCTGTGCGGACTGCGTGCGGGAGCTGTTCGACCCGGCGGACCGCCGCTTCCGGCATCCCTTCCTGAGCTGCACGAACTGCGGGCCGCGCTTCACGATCGTCACGGGGGTGCCCTACGACCGCGGCACGACGACGATGGCGGGCTTCCCCATGTGCCCCGCCTGCGCGGCGGAGTACCACGATCCCGCCGACCGCCGCTTCCACGCCCAGCCGATCTGCTGCCCCGACTGCGGCCCGGTGCTGCGGTTCCTCCCGGGCTGGGGCCCCGAGGTCGCCGAGGCCGCCGCCGATCCCCTCACCGCCGCGGCCGAGGCGCTGCTCGGCGGGGCGGTGGTGGCGGTGAAGGGCCTCGGCGGCTACCACCTCGCCGCGCTGGCCGCGGATCCGCGGCCGGTCGGGGCGCTGCGGGCCCGCAAGCACCGGGAGGACAAGCCCTTCGCCGTGCTGGTCCCCGATCTGGTGGCCGCCCGCAAGCTCTGCGAGGTGGCGCCGGAGGAGGAGGCCCTGCTGCGGTCCGTGCAGGCCCCGATCGTGCTGCTCCGGCGCCGCCGCGACGCCGAGGTCGCCGCCGCCGTCGCACCCGGGGACCGGCATCTCGGCCTGCTCCTGCCCTACACCCCCGTGCACCATCTGCTCAGTGCCGCGGTCGGCGCGCCGATCGTGCTGACCAGCGGAAACGTGTCCGACGAGCCCATCGCCCACCGGGACGCCGACGCCCGCGAGCGGCTGGCGGGGATCGCCGACGCCGCGCTC
>Ga0157379_10004985_pt1 | contig 11394 bp, 12 predicted proteins | sample S25metaG_FD_121802 | JGI IMG/M metagenome (GOLD analysis project Ga0157379, IMG submission 121802) | Switchgrass rhizosphere microbial communities from Kellogg Biological Station, Michigan, USA - S2-5 metaG | ecosystem: Host-associated > Plants > Roots > Rhizosphere > Soil | place: USA... | reverse complement strand
TGCAGGGGCATCATGGTGCCGCAGGCCAGCAGGCTGCAGAACGTCCGATACGACATCCGGGGGCCGGTACTGCGCCGGGCCCGCCAGCTCGAGTCCCAGGGTCACCAGATCCTGAAGCTCAACCTGGGTAACCCGGCGCCGTTCGGGCTCGCTGCCGCTGACGCGGTCATCCACGATGTCGTCGAGAACATCGGTGACGCCCAGGGCTACAGCGACGCCCGCGGCATCCATCCGGCCCGCCTTGCCGTGGCCCAGTTCTATACGCACCGCGGCGTCGCAGGCCTCTCCCCCGACGACGTGTTCATCGGCAACGGCGTGTCCGAGCTGATCGTGATGGCGCTCCAGGCCCTCCTCGACAACGGCGACGAGGTCCTGATCCCAAGCCCGGACTACCCGCTCTGGACCGGCGCCGTCAGCCTCTGCGGCGGCCACGCCGTGCACTACCGCTGCGACGAGGAAGCCGGCTGGGCACCCGACCTCGAGCACGTCGCCGCCCAGATCACCGACCGCACCCGCGCCCTGGTGATCATCAACCCGAACAACCCGACCGGCGCCGTCTACTCGCGCCCCGTCCTCGAAGGCCTCCTCGACCTGGCCAGGAAGCACAACCTGCTGGTCCTGTCCGACGAGATCTACGACCAGATCCTCTACGACGGCGCGATCCACGAGCACGTCGCCGCGCTGGCCCCCGACCTCATGGTCCTCACCCTCGGCGGCCTGTCCAAGACCTACCGCCTGGCCGGGTTCCGGTCCGGCTGGCTGGCGATTTCCGGGCCCACTCAGGACTCGCAGGACTACCTGGAGGGCCTGGAACTGCTGGCCAGCATGCGGCTGTGCCCGAACGTCCCGGCGCAGTACGCGATCCAGACCGCGCTGGGCGGCGACGAGAGCATCAAGGGCCTGCTGCTGCCCGGCGGCCGCCTCCGCGAGCAGCGCGACCGCGCCTGGCAGCAAATGACCAGCATCCCCGGGGTGAGCTGCGTAAGGCCACGCGGCGCGCTCTACCTGTTCCCGCGGCTCGACCCGGAGTGCTACAAGATCGCCGACGACGAGCAGATGGTCATCGACCTGCTGGAGAGCCAGCACCTGCTGCTGTCCCACGGCACCGGCTTCAACCTGCCGACCGCGGACCACCTGCGGATGGTGTTCCTGGCCCCGGTCGACGTGCTGGACGACGCCATCGGCCGGTTCGCTGCGTTCCTGGAGACCTACCAGCAGTAGCGCCCCGGCCGCGTCCCGGGGCAGGATGCCCGCATGCGGATCCTGATCATGGGCGGCACGGCCTTCGTGGGCCGGCACATCGCCCAGGCGGCGCTCAGCGCCGGGCACGACGTCACGCTCTTCCACCGCGGCCAGACCGGGCGCGGCCTGTTCCCGGCGGCCACCGAGATCCTCGGCGACCGCAACGACGAGGCCGCGCTGGCCCAGCTCAGCGGCGGCAGCAACGGCAACGGCGCCGGGTGGGACGCCACCGTCGACGTCAGCGCGTACCTGCCCGGCCAGGTGCGCGCGCTGGCCAGCGCTCTCGGCGGGCGCGGCGGCCAGCAGCTGTTCGTCTCCACCTGCTCGGTCTACAAGACCCCGGTCGCGCCCGGCTTCACCGAAGACGCGCCGCTGAACGAGCTGCCAGACCCCGAATCGGCGGAGTTCTCCCTGGAGAACTACGGCGCGCTCAAGGTGGCCTGCGAGCGGCTGGCCGCCTCCCGGTACGGCCCCAGCACCGCGGTGATCCGGCCGACCTACGTCATCGGCCCCTACGACCGCAGCTACCGGTTCACCTGGTGGGTGACAAGGATCGCCCGCGGCGGCAAGGTCCTGGCCCCCGGCGACCCTGCGGACCCGATCCAGGTCATCGACGCCCGCGACCAGGCCACGTTCGCGGTGTCCCTGCTGGAACGCAAGCAGGGCGGCATCTACCACACGGTCAGCCCCACGCCGCCGTTTGGCTTCGGCGACATGCTCGAGGCGATCGCCGCCCGGGTCGCGCCGCCCGGCACCGAGCTTGTCTGGGTGGGCAAGGACTTCCTGCTCGGCCAGGGCCTGGACGACGGCGCGCTGCCGCTGTGGCCGGGCGGCGACCCGGAGAGCGACATCAACCGGGCCGACCCGGCCGCCGCCAACGACGCCGGCCTGGCCCCCCGCCCGCTCAGCCAGACCATCGACGAGCTCCAGGCCGCCGAGGCCGCGGCCCCCACCCCGGTCCCGGAAGGCACCGGCCTGACCGCGGAGCGCGAGGCCGGGCTCCTGGCCGCCTGGGCCGCGCAGGCCAGCTGAGCAGCCGGAACAGCGAGATGGCCCCGGCCCGCGGCGGGTGCCGCAGGACCAGGGCCATCTCGTTCCGTACGATCCTGATTTTTTAGGATTACGGTGGATCCGGCGCGGGCGCCGGAGACTAGGCGGTCTGCAGGACGGCCTCGATCTCCAGGTGCAGGGTGATCTTGTCGGCCACGACCACGCCGCCGTTCTGCATCGGGGCGGAGAAGTTCACGTTGAAGTCGCGCCGGTTGAGCTCGCCGGTCGCGGTGAACCCGGCGCGGGTGCCTCCGAACGGGTCCGGGCCGAAGCCGTTCAGCTCGAGCTTCAGCGGCACGCTGCGGGTCACGCCCTTGAGCGTGAGCTCGCCGTCCAGGATGAAGCCGTCCCCGTCCTCGCGGATGCCGGCGGAGGCGTAGGTCATCGTCGGGTAGGTCTCGACCTCGAAGAAGTCGGCCGACCTGATGTGGTCGTCGCGCTGGGCGTTGCCCGTGTCGATCGAGGTCAGGTCGATCTCGGCGGTGACCGACGAGGCCAGCGGGTTCTCTCCGGTGACGAGCTCACCGGTGAAGGTCTTGAACTTGCCCCGCACCTTGCTGACCATCATGTGCCGGACCGAGAAGCCGACCTCCGAGTGGACCGGGTCGACGGACCACGCACCGGCGACATAGCCGGGAATCTGGGCCAGCGAGGTAGTGTCAGTCATCTTGATTTTCGCCCCTCAGGAAGAAAACTTGTTGAGGGTTCAAGTATTATCACGGGGAGCCGCAAGTTGTCAAACGTTCAACTACTACAGGTATCCTAGAAGCGTGGCCACGACCGAAACCCGCTGGCTGTCAGCGGAGGAACAGCAGGCGTGGCGGTCTTTCCTGACCGCCACGCAGACGCTGTTCAGCACGCTCGAGGCGCAGCTGCAGCAGTGCGCCGGGATACCGCACGGATACTACGAGATCCTGGTCCGGCTGTCCGAGGCGCCCGGCCGCGCGATGCGGATGAGCCAGCTGGCCGAGGTCTCGACGTCCAGCAAGAGCCGGCTGTCGCACGCGGTGGCCCGGCTGGAGGAACGGGGCTGGATCCGGCGCTCCGAGTGCCCGACCGACCGGCGCGGCCAGGTCGCCGAGCTGACCGACGAGGGGTTCGCCGCGCTGGCCGCCGCCGCCCCGGGGCACGTCGAGCAGGTCCGGCGGTCGCTGATCGACGCGCTCACCCCGGAGCAGGTCACCCAGCTGCGTCAGATCAGCGAGGCGATCATGGTGTCGGCCGGTGCCTGCGCGGCCGTGCTGGGGGAACCGCCGGTATCGTTGTGCCAAAGCGACGACGGAGACGAGTAGCCGGGACGACCGCGAGCGGAGAGAGCCGCTGGCAGCTGCGAAGGCGGCCTCGCGGACCACGGTGAAGACCCTCCCGAGCGCGGGGAGGAACGGCGGCCGCGGCCAGCGGCCGGCCCATGCCCCGCCGGCTGGCCTCCGTGACCGGGCCGCAGTGAGGCCGCGGCCGCCCGCCTTGCCGGGCGGCATCAGCGGCGAAAGTGCGGTGGCACCGCGAGCACCCTTCTCGCCCGCACTCCCAAGGGATCGCAGCGTCCGCAGGAGTGCTGATGATCTCCCGTACTCTGGCCGCTGACCTGGCCGGGATGGCCGGGCAGCAGGCCACAATCGCCGGCTGGCTGCACCGCAAGCGCCAGCTGAAGTCCATGACCTTCCTGATCATCCGGGACCGGACCGGGCTGGCCCAGGCCGTCCTGACCGAGCCGGAGGCGATCGCCGCTGCCGCCCGGCTGCCCGAGGAAACCGTCCTCGAGGTGACCGGCCAGGTGACCGCCGCGGCGCAGGCCCCCGGTGGCGCCGAGATCACCAGCCCGGTGATCACCGCGCTGTCCGGCCCGGCCGCACCGCCCGCGCTGGACATCTACCGGCCGGACGTGACCGCCTCGCTGCCCGCCATCCTGGACGGCGCGCCGGCCACGCTGCGGCACCCGCGGCTGAAGGCCGCTTTCGAGGTATCGGCGGCCAGCGTGGCCGGGTTCCGCACGGTCCTGCACGGGCTCGGCTTCACCGAGGTGCACAGCCCCAAGATCGTCGAATCGGCGACCGAGTCCGGGGCCAGTACGTTCGGCCTGGACTACTTCGGCCGCCGGGCCTACCTGGCCCAGTCCCCGCAGTTCTTCAAGCAGGCGCTGGTCGGGGTGTTCGAGCGGGTCTACGAGACCGGCCCGGTGTTCCGGGCCGAGCCGCACGACACCGCACGGCACCTGGCCCAGTACACGAGCCTGGACGCCGAGTTCGGCTTCATCACCGGCCATCAGGACGTGATGGTGGTCCTGCGCGAGGTCTTCGCGGGGATGGTGGCCGGGGTGCGCGGCCAGGCCGCCGCGGCGGCGGAGCTGGCCGGCGCGAACCTGCCCGAGGTGCCCGCCACGATCCCGCAGGTGCACTTCGCCGACGCGCAGGAGCTGATCGCGAAATCCGCAGGGTGGGACCCGCGCGGCGAGCCGGACCTGTCCCCCGCCGACGAGCGCTGGCTGTCGGACTGGGGCGTGCGCGAGCACGGCTCGGAGTTCCTGTACGTGACCGGCTACCCGATGGCCAAGCGGCCCTTCTACACCCACCCCGACCCGGCCAGGCCAGAGTTCTCGAACAGCTTCGACCTGCTGTTCCGCGGGCTCGAGCTGGTGACCGGCGGGCAGCGGCTGCACCGTCACGAGGACTACCTGACGGCGCTGGCCGCGCGTGGCGAGGACCCGGCGCACTACGCGGGCTACCTGCAGGTGTTCGAGCACGGCATGCCGCCGCACGGCGGCTTCGCGATCGGGCTCGAGCGGTGGACGGCCCGGCTGACCGGCGCCGCCAACATCCGCTCGGTCACCCTGTTCCCGCGCGACCTGCACCGCCTGAGTCCCTAGTAGGCGACCGTTATGCGGCGGCGGAGCGGGGCGCCGGCCTCGATGACGTCGGCCAGTGCGACCGCGAAGTCGGGGATCGTGATCCGGCTGACCCCGTTCCGGTCGGTCAGCAGGTCGTCGCCGCCGGTACGGTAGCGGCCGGTCCGCTCGCCGGGCTCGATCAGCGCGGCCGGGCTAACGCAGGTCCAGTCCAGGTCATCGGCGGCGCGGTAGACCTCGTCGAGTGCGCGGGCGTGCGCCTGCGCGACCGGGCGCCAGGCCGCCGGGAAGCCCGGCGTGTCCATCAGCCGCTCGCCGGACGCGGTCCGCAGGCTGCCGGCCCCGCTGGTGACCACCAGCCGGCTGGCGCCGGCGATCTGCATCCCCTCGGTCAGGCCCCGGGCCACATCGACCAGCGCGCCGGCCGGGTCGCCGCCGTCGCCGTCCGGGCCCGGCCGCCGCGGGCCGACCGTGGACAGCACCGCGCCCACCTCCTGGGTCAGTGTGCTCACGATGGCCGGGTCGGTGGCGTCGGCCGCGATGACCTGGATGTCCAGGCCGCTGACGGGCGCGCCGGACCGGGTGATGCCGGTGACCGCGTGGCCGCGGTCAAGCAGTTCCGCCGCGGCGGCCCGCCCGATGGCGCCGCTAACCCCGAACAGCAGGATTTTCATGCCCCACCTCACCACGCAGGCCGGCGCGGATGAGGGCCGGCCCCCGGGTAGGGTTCCGGCATGAAGAGCGTGAGCGCATGACACAAGACAGCGGGACCAGCCCGGAGGACCTGGACGCGCTGTCCTCCCGGGAGCTGCACGACCGGGCGGTCCGCCGGGCCGTGCACCACCTCGACGTGGGCTTCCTGTGGCGGCTGCTGAAGGAGCTGCCGGCCGGCGAGGCCGCGGCCGGGCACCCCGACCACGCCGCCGCGGACGCGGTCAAGGTGTCCTCGCTGATCGGTGACCTGCTGGACTCCAGCGACCCGGACATCGTCGACGCGCTGCGCCCGCTGTACCTGGACTACCTGCGCCAGCACGGCGCCTGAGCACGGTCCCTGAGCACGGGGGCTGAGCCCGGCGTCCCGGCTCAGTTCGGGGCGACCACGACCTTGCCGACCGTGCCCTGCTCGACCGCGTCCTGGGCGGCGGCCACGCCGTCCAGCGGGAAGCTTGTGACCGGCAGCGCGGTCAGCGCGCCGTCGGCCAGGGCCAGTGTGATGTCGGCCGCGGCCTGGTCCAGGTCGGCCCGCGGGACGCCGTAGAGCAGCACGAACTCAAGCGTCACGTTCGCGGTCATGCAGGGGCGGACCGGCAGCACCGGGTCCTGGCCGTCGGCGGCGTAGACCGCGATATGCGCGTGCGGCCGGCAGACCGCCAGGTCCAGGGCGATGTTCTGGCCCAGCGCCAGCTCCACCACGCGGTCCACCGGCGCGCCCAGGGCACGGATCTGATCGGCCGCATCCGGGTCCCGGTAGTTGATCACATGGTCCGCGCCGGCCCGGGCCGCCAGCTCGGCTTTCTCCGGCCCGCTGACCGTGGTGATCACCCGCGCCCCGCCCTGCTTGGCGAGCTCGATCGCGAAGTGGCCCACCGCTCCGGCCCCGCCCGCGACCAGGACCGTCTGGCCGGCCACCGGGCCGTTCGCGAACACGCAGCGGTGCGCGGTGATCGCCGGAACGCCGAGCGCGGCGGCCAGCTCCCAGCTCACCCCGTCGGGCAGGGCCACGGCCTGCCGGGCGGGCAGCACGGTCCACTCCGCCGCGGTCCCCCAGCGCCGCCCGGCTGCGGCCATGAACAGCCAGACCCGCTGGCCGACCCGGCCCGGGTCCACGCCGTCGCCGACCGCGTCGATGGTCCCGGCCCCGTCCTGGTGCGGGATCTGGAAGCCGTCGATGGGCCGGGGCACCGCGCCGCTCCTGGCCTTCCAGTCGGTCGGGTTCACCCCGGACAGCGCAATGCGGACACGGACCTCGCCCGGTCCCGGCTCCGGCCGGTCCACCTCCTGCACCCGCAGCACCTCGGCGGCTGGACCGGCGTGATCGTACAGCGCAGCTCTCATCGGCAGCCTCCGTGGCCTTAGTACGGATCCGGTCCCTGATCATGCCACTCGGACCGGCCGGTCCCTAGCCGGCGGTCCCGGCCGGTGACGCAGAGGCGGCCAGCCGAGGTACTGCCGGCGGAGCGAGGAGGGAAGGCAGCGCGCGTAGCGGCCCTCAGCGAGTGGCTAGCACTGCGAGCTGCTCCTCGGACGGCTCCCAGGCGGCGGCTGCGGCGTTGGCCTTGGCCTGCTCCGGAGTGGTCGCCCCGGCAATGACCGACGTGCAGCCGGGCAGCGCGGCCAGGCCGCCGATGGCGGCGTCGAGGATCGTGATCCCCTGCTCCTCGCACCAGGCGATCAGGGTCTCGACCCGGTCCAGCTTGGCGTCGGTCACGTACTCCGGGCGCCCGGCCAGCCGGGAGTTCTCCGGGACCGGCTGGCCGCGCCGGATCTTGCCCGTCAGCAGGCCGTTGGCCAGCGGGAAGAACGGCAGCACGCCCAGGCCGAAGTGCCGGGCGGCGGGGACGACCTCGTCCTCGGCCGCCCGCTCCAGCAGCGACCAGTGGTTCTGCGCCGAGATGAACGGGACCGCGCCCAGTTCCCTGGCCACGCAGGCGGCCTCGGCGATCTGCCAGCCGGCGAAGTTCGAGTGGCCGAGATAGCGGACCTTGCCCTCGCGGACCAGTTCGCTCAGCGCGGTCAGGGTCTCCGCAATCGGCGTCGACGGGTCCGGGGTGTGGATCTGGTACAGGTCGATGTAGTCGGTGCGCAGCCGGCGCAGGGACTGCTCGACGGCCCGGCGGATGTAGGCCCGCCCGCCCTTGGCGCCCGCGGCCGGGCCGTAGCCGAGGTCCGCGGACTGGTGGCCGAACTTGGTGGCCAGCACGACCTGGTCCCGGCGGCCCTCGAGAACCTCGCCGAGCAGTTCCTCGGAGCGGACCGCGCCGCCGTAGGTGTCGGACGTGTCCAGCAGCGTGATCCCGGCGTCCAGCGCGGCGTCGACCACCGCCCGGGTGCCGTCCAGGCCCAGGCGGCGGCCGAAGTTGTTGCAGCCGAGACCGGCCACGGAGACGCGGAGCCCGGAATCGCCGAGTGCCCGGTAACGCATGAAACCGCCTTAGCCTGGTTGGGATGTCACCTGGCGACGATCGTACCGAGCGCCCGCGGCCGGGCCCCCGGCGGCCATGATCCACGTGAGCAGCGGCCATGATCGGCAAATCGGACACGCCGGCAGGCCGGCATGAAATCACATATGCGATAACATGAGGCGAGCTGACTGAATGGGCAAGTTCGTCACGCAATTGCATCCGGAATTGGGCCCGATAGGCACCAGCAGGCCCAGAATTCCGCAGTATGGCCGTCCGCAGCCTGGCACGCTGGTGGCGTGCACAACGGCTGATGAAGGAGCAAGACATGGCAGAAGCGCCAGGCGGGCCAACCGTACTGCGCATCCTGCTGGGAACCCAGTTGCGGAGGCTGCGCGAGGCCCGGGGGGTGACCGCGCACGAGGCCGCCGTGGCGATCCGGGGATCAGAATCCAAGATCAGCCGCATTGAGCTGGGCCGGAACGCGGTTCGTGAGGTCGACATCGCCGACCTGCTCAAGCTCTACGGGGTCACCGACCGGACCGAGCGGGAGCAGATCCTGTCCCTGGCCGCCCGGGCCAACCAGCCCGGCTGGTGGCACAACTACCAGGACGTGCTGCCCAGCTGGTTCCAGGCGTACGTGGGCCTGGAGGAGGCCGCCGAGTCGATCCGCAGCTATGACATTCAGTTCGTGCCCGGTTTGCTGCAGACCGAGGCATATGCGAACTGCGTGCTGGCACTCGGCGAATTCTCCCCGGAGGAAACGGAACGGCTGGTATTCCTGCGCAAGGAACGGCAGAAGCGGTTCGCCAGCGGCAGCCTGCGGCTGACCGCGATCATCGACGAAATGGCCCTGCGCCGCACGGTCGGCGGCGCCGGGGTCATGCGCGGGCAGTTCGAGCACCTGCTCAGCCTGGTCGACCGGCCCGGCTTCAACCTCCAGGTGACGCCCTTCCCGGTCGGCGCCAACGTGGCCCCGGCCAGCTTCAGCATTCTCCAGTTCGCCACGCCCGACCTGCCCGACGTGGTCTACGTCGAGCAGCTGACCAGCGCCCTGTACCTGGACAAGGCGCCGGAGGTGGCGCGGTACGCCGCGGCGATGGACAGGCTCAGCCAGCTGAGCGCCACGCCCAACGAGTCCGCCAGGATCGTTCAGTCCATGCTCGGCAACTTGGAGGGGTCACGATGAGCATGTACCGCAACGGCATGCCGGCTGCTGACCTGGCCGGCCTGACCTGGCTGAGGAGCCAGCGCAGCGGGCCGACCGGGGGGAACTGCGTGGAGGTCGCGTTCCTGCCCAGCGGTGAGGTTGCGATGCGCAACTCCCGGGACCCGGACGGCCCGGCCCTGGTCTTCACCCGGCCGGAGTGGGACGCGTTCCTCGGCGGCGCCGGGGACGGCGAATTCACGACCCCCGCTCCGTAGACGCGCCTGTCAGCGGGCGGGAAGGTCGAACTCGCCGTCGTGGACCCCGGTCAGGAAGGCGCCCCACTCAGCCTGGTCGAACACGTGCGGGGCCTTGGTCACGTCCTTGGAGTCGCGCAGCGCGACGTGCCCGCCGGGAAGGTGAGCCACCTCTACGCAGCCGCCTGCGCTGCACGCCCGGGCTCTGAACCAGTGGGCACCGCTGAGGTCCGGGGTCATTCCTCTTTCCTCTCTCCTGGGTTGCGTTGATCACGAGACCTGGCTGGCGTGCTTAATGATCAGGTCCGTAGAGTCGGCCGGCGACATTGCCACCGCCCGGAGCAGGTCAAAGGTTTCGGAACAGGCGCGGACTTCCCGGTCCCGCTCGAGATATGCGTTACCGGCGACGCTTTCTGAGTACACCACATCGGGGTCGTAGCGCTCGGGGAATTCGATAATGGTGAACGGCCCGTTCAGCGACGGATGCGGGCCGGCCGTGAAGGGCAGCACCTGCAGGGTTACATTGGACCACGTACTTGCGTCGGCCAGGTGGTCAAGCTGCTCGCGCATGACCTCGGGCGGGCCCATGGACCGCCACAGGACCGACTCGTCGATGATCAGCCACAGCTGCAGCGGGTCCACCTCGCGCCGCAGGGCCTCCTGCCGGTGCATCCGCACGGTCACCAGCCGGTCGATCTCCCCGGCGGACAGCTTCCGGCGCGCTTGGGCCAGGACCGCCCGGGCGTACCGCTCGGTCTGCAGCAGGCCGTGCAGGACCAGCGACTCGAACGCGCGCAGCGAGGAGGCCTCGGCCTCCAGGCCGACATAGATCCCGAACCCGGTGGGCAGCAGGTCCTCGTACGCGGCCCACCAGCCCTTACGGTGCCCCTCGCGGGCCATGTCGATCAGCACCTGCCGCTGACCAGGATCCTCGACCCCGTACAGCTTCAGCATCTCGCTGAGGTAGGCCGACCGGGTCGGGGCCTTGCCGGTCTCGATCCGCGACAGCGTGGAGGGCGCCACGCCAAGCTGCTCGGCGACCTCCTCGAGCTTGATGGAGTGTGCCTCGCGCAGGCGCCGTAACTCGGTGCCCAGCCGCCGGCGGCGGACCGTTGGGCCGATCGATGCGGTCATCGTGTCCTCCCCCCGGAAAGCGTGCGGCGGCAGCACAGCCCGGGCAGACCCGTCTCCCCCGGCACCGCACCTCGCGGAAGTGCGACCAACATACCGGAAATACGAGACGCCATGAGATCCCAATTGAGATTTCGTAAGGTCAATGTTCGCCACGCACTTGCGTGCTGTGCACTCTCGCCGCCATCATGGATCGCGCAACAAACGGGTGGGATTGCACGGTGCCGGCTTGATCATTACGGCTGGAGAGCCGTAACAGGGACCATTATCCGGACATGTCCGGATAATGGCGGGGAGGGGAGCAAACCCGTCATGGTTACCACGACCACTGCTGCCAGCGACGCGACCGTGGAGCTGACCGCGATGGCAGGCGGCACCGTCTTAGCCAGCCTGACCGTTCCTGGCCATCCCGAGCAGGTGGCGGGGGTACGCCGGTTCGTGCGGCGGATGGTCGGCGAGGCCAGCCCGATGGCCGACACCGCGGTGCTGCTGGTCTCGGAACTGGCCACCAACGCGGTACTGCACAGCGCTTCTGGCCAGCCCGGCGGGTCGGCCACCGTACTGATCACCGAGATCGGCGGCGGGGTCCGGGTGGAGGTAGCCGAC
>Ga0157379_10004983_pt1 | contig 11396 bp, 16 predicted proteins | sample S25metaG_FD_121802 | JGI IMG/M metagenome (GOLD analysis project Ga0157379, IMG submission 121802) | Switchgrass rhizosphere microbial communities from Kellogg Biological Station, Michigan, USA - S2-5 metaG | ecosystem: Host-associated > Plants > Roots > Rhizosphere > Soil | place: USA... | reverse complement strand
TACCGAGAAACCTGTATGGTCTCAACTCGAAACAGCTATCGAAGTGAAGCCACGGAACGACAAGGCTGAGGATCAGATTACAAACTATATCAGTAATATCCTCCGCTATCGACCCGACAAGGCGAGAGCCATCGCATTTGCGTGCAATCAGGACGATTTCTGCTTTTACGCTGCCGATGCGGTTGGCTCAAAATCCTCGAAGCCCTTCCCGTGGTCGAGTAACCCCACTTTGATCCTCAGATTCATTCTCACTCTGTATTCCAAATCGCATCACGATCCAACACTGCAACGAGACGATCCGTTGCTTGGAGAGAAGTACCCCCTGTGGAACACCACTTTCAAGGGCAAGTCGTACTGTGTCCGTCCTGTCTTTTCTCGGAAAGGCGAAGGTCGCCGGACATGGATTGCAGTAGGGACAGAGAAGAACACCAAACAAGAGGATTCACTCCGTGTTATCAAAGACATGTGGCGAGATAATCGTCGTCGATTCAAAGAAGGCGATATTCTTGAGAAGATTCATTCCAAGGGCTATATCCCTGGTGTCGTTCGTCATATCGCAGTTGGGGATATTGACCCGGATAACTTGATCATCAGGTCAGATTTAGATGACTCTCATACGCGTACGAAGCAAAGGTTAGTGATGGGCAGTACAGGCTCACCCCTAAGCCAATGCCGAACCGTTTTGCATTTCCTCAAAGTGATGTACGATACTTTGGAAGGTATTTTCTTTCACTGGTATTCGTCTCTCGCTCACTGATTATCGACCTCAGTGCACCAACATCTAGCAGAGCTAGGTGTTCTTCATCGTGATATCAGCTGGTACAATATTCTTTGTAATCCAACTCATTTTGTCGACGAGGCACTAACACGCCGGTTGTCCTCAACTAAACCTTATATAGACGGCATTTTGTCAGTCTAACTGACATCTATATCTCTTAACTCTCTCGCTAACTTTATTCTATATTCTATAGAAAAAAGAAGAATTCCGAACCATGCTGTTTAATCACCGACTTCAACAATGCGTCCATAATTGGTGGTAATATCTCGCAACAGGATCTTACACATCGTACTGTGAGTTCTAAAGCACCGTTTGTTGTTCTTTCTTACAATTATACCAGGGAACACCAATGTTCTGTGCTATTGATATTTCCGGTGGTCGTGTTGCATATCATCGCATGCTGTCCGTTCAGCAATCCCTACATCCAAAGGCCTTTCGGCTGGATGGCGAAGCTCTTGAACTGTATCTCAAAGCGTACGGAAAGGATTCATACAAAACCTTCAATGCCCACTTGGACGCCGTTGCTAGCCGCGCTCTCCCGGTACAGGATGTCAAAGTTATTACCCATAATGCATTCCACGATGCAGAATCCGTTTTCTGGGTTATCGTTTGGTTCCTAATGCGCGCATGGCCTTCTGGGACTGATGACACCCCTTCGGAGGACTACATCGCCTGGGCAAAGATCATGTTAGACCACAGTATTGGCTCTGACGGACGCCACGCTCGCTGTTACCTCACTGGTACACCCTCTTTTCAATGGGAAGCTATCGTTCATCCAGGATGCGCCAAATTGGTCGACATGGTTGTTCAGATGTGCAAATACGTATCTATTCGATGGTTGCAATATCCGGATCTCTCTCCTTATCATATGCACGAGGCACTGAAGCGACTCCTATTCAAGGAGATCGTTCGTATGAGCAAAGATGAGGACCCTATCCCCATCCAAGGACCTCGTCGACTCCCGACTGACAAAAACCGACCTCGCGCTGGAATTGTGAACTCTGGGAGTCGCATTTCATCGTTATCCTCACAAACGACCACTTCAGGACCAGAAAGATCTTCTCAAAAACGTTCCCGTTCAGAGGCCATGGAAGAAGGTGGTGGTGGTCCTTCCACCCGTCCTGTGAGGAGAAAATACGTCGAGCCACAGCATACGAAAATCGTAAAGGATTGGATTAAAACCTTCCAAATAGATGAGAATTGGTTCTGTTAATGATTGATCGAGTCCGAGTCTGTCTGTCTAGTTTGTACCGTTGTTCCTTGTATTTCTACTTCGAAGCCACTTATCCAATAGGGTTTTGTGTTTCGTTGCGACTTAATGTATCCGTAGTTTTGCTATAGAATTATTTTGTCTTCACCCGGAATGGTATATTGGGGTTTCCTAATTTATGGGGCTTAACGTCAGAGCGAATGCGCTCGTTTTTTTACCATTATAATCATGTCGGAACACGCCCGGAAGGCGGGTGTACAATTGTGAGTGCTAAGAATACTGTGTTTTTATTTAAGTTATTGGTAAATTTTGGTGGTGTTTTTCTCCATATCAGATGCGCGATGACAGTTTTTCAACTTCAAAAACATTAATCAGTGCGGGCCAATCCTCCTGGAAGGAACTCATTATGGAGATACAAAGGCAACAGGCCGCACCGAGTCAGATATCGTACTTGAAGTTATTTATCCCAAAATTGAGGATGTCGAGAATTTAATTTACGATGATTATGGATATGAAGCGTGGCTGGAACTGGGTGGCTATGGATAGGGAATGCTACAGCTGACACTGCCACTGAATGGGGTTTGCTGGATTAATTACCCCCAGCCGACGTAAAGACATGATTACGCAGAAGAAGAAAGTGTGAAATATTTTCGTTTATGAAGGTATATCATTGGCTTTTTCCTGTCATGGTATCCTGAGATAGCAGCGAGGTTCCATTAATTGACATGGTTTAAAAAGAACGATCCGAATTAGCGTTTGATAGAGCTGATGTGCGGGAAACAGTTTTGGCAAATACCTGCGATTTGTTATAAGTTCCCGGTTAAATTATAAAGATGTTATGGGGTCGGTGTGACAGGTTTTCCTTCTAACTTTTAAACTCTACCCGAATCCGAACTCATTCGTCTCACCAACGAAAAAGGACGCATTTTAAACTTATTCATTGAATGATCTCACCAAAATTTCCACTGACAGAGACGCTTCGAGGGCGAGGAATATCAGCACCCACAACCTCCATCATGTGGTAAAACCACTACTCTCCCTGTCTCCCCGCAAGGGGAAGGGTTTAGAGAGCCCCTTTACTATCGTTTGCAAGTCTGCCTGTGAATATGTTATGATCAGTCATATTCTACCTCTTTCCCTGGAGTTAAAATTTAACGAATCGAAACAATAGACCTTCAATGCGCCGAAGAACAGCGACGGGACCCCCTCTACTTTTTAAATATTTGTTCTTGGTATCAAACCCAGGAGGCTTTGTTCTCTCTTGAACCGAACGATCGCGACGGCTCCTACGTTAAGAAACACTTACCAGCCTTAGTTTAGACAAGACAAGAGATACAACGGTCCACTACCTTAGCTGGATGGTAATTGAAGAAGGATAGGTTCACGGACACAATTAAAGTCGAATTTGCAAGATTGCCATCGTATAGTAATGCAGACTACCGGCAAATAGGGAAGCAGATACCTTCCATTTAAGTGGAACAAATACTGATGGTTCTTCAAAAGAACTTGTTCCATCTCCTCCCCCGAACTATCGGGGTGAAGGAGAGCTCGCAGTGACCACTGACGCAGATGGTGGACGTACACTTGTGAGTGCCAAGGATACTGCTTCTGTCTTCGATTTTACGAGTGGATTTGGGCACTGTTTTTCCCTTCCATCTATGCCACGATAAGGAGTGTTCAAGAAGCCTATGCAGTCTCTGCCCACCTTCCTGGGATGAAGTTGTCGCTGAAATACAAAAGGCAGCAGCGACTCAAACATCTAGCTTGACGTTGTTTATCCGAACTTGAAGATGTCGAAAATCTAATTTACGACGATTATGGATGCGAAGCTTGGTCAGAGGCAGCACGGTGGGGCTGTGATGGCTGGGAAATGCTGCGTTTGACATCCGCGGTGCAGAACAAACGGTCCTGGTTCTGGAATTTGTTTAAAAGTTAACCTGAAAAGGAACAGTAGTTTAGTATCAAGTAAACCGTGATTATTCGTCATCATAGAGAACACAATGGCAGTGTAAATGTCGGTTAAATTAGTTCATGCAAATGAAGAAAGTCCATTAATTTCATCCCCTGTTCATGGTGTTTCCCTCGCCTTTAGGGTGTAAATCAGTATACTGTGCCCATCTCTCATCTTCCTGACGCTTCTCTTCTCCTTTCAGCTCTCCCTGAACTGTCCCATCCATTTCTGAGTCTAATTGCAACTGTTCTGACGTGGTAGGTTTATTCATTGATTCGGGGCTAAAAAAAGCCAAGGGAAGGAGATGATCAGTCTATCGAGGGTCGTAGCAGCCATATTCAAACATACCCTCCACCGGTAATAATATTACCGCGACGTTTCTCTTCTTCGAGATATTCATCCATGGTCATTGTAGGTAATCGATGACCTGAACGGAAAACCTCCGCTTGGAACCTCCCCCGTTCAGAGGATCCTGATCCGGGTAAAATTGTGAAGGGTCGGAGAACCTAAACGCCGTTTAATTAGATATTGAGTGATTTGACTAATCTCTTACCCGTCCACTTGAGTCCATCAAAGGGCCCTTAACGTCTGGCCCTCCTCGAGAGGCCGTAGGCTCGAGACGCCATGTATCGTCCTGATCTGCGTTTTGTGAAGCTTCTGGTAAGGATGGCGGGGGAGGAGGAGCAGTACGAAGCAATTCGAATTCCTGTTCCATGTTTTCAAGATGACCTTGGGCCTGTACCCACATAAGCCTGATACCGAGCAGGTAGCTTTCTCTTAGAACTTCATCATCCTCTTCGTCATCCTGTTGGTCATTTTTTGGAGAGGTAGGAAGCATCGATGCAATTAATTCAAAGTCATCGTCGGTTCCTCTGGCCACCACTGATTGCCTTTTGCGTTTCAGTAATGTCTGACAGAAAATAAATATTAAGCTCAAATGGATATATTTGTCATAACTTACTTCCAGACGCTGTCGAAGTGCTTTCTCAGCCTTATAATGCTTGATTTTCATTTCTCGACGGCTTGCAGGATCCCTAAGTTCTGAAACCTTTTTAGAAAACATCTTCCGTTCTTCTTCAGGGATGACTTCATATTGTTCGAGTAGACGCAAGAAGGATTGCAGATACCGCTGAGTAGAGTAACCATATTGGAGTCATTATCTCGTCAAACGCGAGGATCGAACAGCGGCGCGCACTTGGCTGATCGTTAGACTTTTCATTCGCTCTGCACCATCTGTAGTTCTCACTCTGCCCTCCACCTCAGCTAGAACATAGTCCACCGAAAGGTATGGCAAATGTGCAGTTGACAGATCTTCCAAGGTTTCATTGGGACTAAAGATGCCTGCAATTTGGATTCCTTTTGATAACTGGTAGAGGTTCTTTAACGAAGATGCCACAAGTTTCTGAGTGGCTTATTTCAGTATTGCAGAAAACAGTACATGGAAATGAAATACCTGCGTCTCGTCTTCCACCGTCGCCATCGTCGAGGTCTTTGCGGCATCCTTCAACGCGTCGATAAACAAACTTTGGAGCGATATGTAGGATTCAGAAGCCATGGTATGAGGTTCAGATCTCACGTTGATGTGGTTCAGCGCTACCACGCGGCTGCGTACATAACACGGCTGCATTTCTGGAATCGACCACCTCATCAACGCTAACGACGTCCAGCTCCCTCTAAGGCCTCTCGAGACTCTATCTGCAGTGTTATTCTGGGCTGCTCATTGTGCTGACAGCAACTTGCAGGACAATAAACGAAACCAATCGTTAGGAAACCTGAGCTACTTGTATCATGTCCGCCCCAAATACACCCGCGACTGGAGACTTCTCGTCATCTCCTCTCAAGAGGACGAAGATCGTTCTTCTTGGAGACCAGTCAGTAGGAAAGACATCATTGATCACTAGGTATGTTATATAGTTTCTGCCGCCTGTGGTCTTATACTGACTGTGTGCAGGTTCATGTATGACACGTTCGACAATACTTATCAAGCTACAATTGGTATCGACTTTCTGAGCAAAACTATGTATCTTGAAGATCGCACTGTACGGCTACAGCTGTGGGATACTGCAGGGCAGGTGGGGATTATTGGGGGCTGTAAATTGGAATGACCGACTGACCGTATCTTCACCAGGAACGCTTCAGGTCGCTCATCCCGTCATATATCCGGGATTCCTCTGTAGCAATTGTTGTATTTGACATCACAAGTGAGTATAATACGCCTTTATTTCTTGCTTATTCCCTGCTCACGGTATTTCCAGACCGCGCTTCATTCCTATCCACGTCAAAATGGATAGACGACGTCCGCTCAGAGCGAGGAAACGACGTAATCATTGTACTTGTTGGAAATAAAGCTGATCTTTCAGACAAGAGGTAAAAATTGCCTCATAGCTGATACTCTTTAGTATTGATCATGTGAACAGAGAAGTAACACATGAAGAGGCGACCGCGAAGGCAACTGACCTCGGAATCATGTTCATGGAGACGTCTGCAAAGGCGGGTCACAATGTGAAGAGTTTGTTCAAGAAGATCGCTATGAGCTTGCCTGGAATGGAGAAGGATAACCAGGCGGATACCCAGAACACAAGTTGGTACCCCTGTTTTACGTATGATCATCTGTTGACATTGTTTTTTGCAGAAGTCGACGTCAAACAAACGCCTGCAGAGGTGCCAGAGGCTTCTTCATGCAATTGTTGATTTCTGTCATTGATTCAGTTCTTCCTTGGATGGGTCCATGTCACACTCGTTTATTTGTCGATTTCCGCGTAATTATTTTCGTCACATCCAAGGACCTTTACATTTTAACTAATTGTATCTTTCTTTACTCCTATTATTTGTTTTATTTGTTTTATTTGAACATTGCGGAGGCAAGATTAGAGGTATTTAAAACAGATCAACAATCAACTTGTTTGGGTAAATATTACTAAGAGTCATCGTAAGAATCATCTGAACCATCATTGAAAGGATCTATATAATTGGCTTGCATTGGTTCATGTAGACCGGGTGCTTCTGGAGCTTCAGGGTTATGTGCTTCTGGAGCTATGACTGGTGGCGGCTGAGCATCCATTCCATTCACTTCATAAAAAGCATTCTGATCGACAAGACTGGGACCTTCGACCATCTTTTTCCAAGATTGGAGTATATATCTAGTAGGGGGAAGAGCTTAATTATTAGCGGCTCTGGAACAGTTAAACTTACATCGAGTCGTGTCCCGCATTACCAGAATCAACCTGTTTGTGGCCTGTCAACTTGTGATAGATTCTAGCAGGATGTCGTTCTTTGGGATGAGGTTGATAACTAGTTACGGTTCTGAAATAGTCCAATACGTCGACCCAATAGATGGCAGGTGCACAGTATGGCTCAGGAGAATGGCTTCTCTTGAATTTCTTCGTATCCCTACCAGGAGATCTGGACCTGGACCTGATGCGTTGTTGAGGTTTAGTATCTTCTTCTTCCTTCTTGACATTACGAGAAGAATGCTTGGGAGGCCGAAGAAGCTTTTCAACCCCAAGTATCCATTCTGAGGGGCGCAAGCCAAGTTTTTCAAGAAGGTAATGATCACAATCATGGAGCAGCAGCAAGACAGGCGTGACTAGTTTGCCCTCTATCATTGGAAGGTGATTGACTATTACTTGGGCGACTTCACTTTGGTGGACCGTTTGAGTCTGCCAAGAACCTGGTATTTCACACTCCTTGACAAAGATGGATAATATATAAACTCAAATATAAAGTAACTCACCTCACTCGGAATATCATCAGGGTTTTGAAGGCCAATGCTTTCTTCCACGATATAATACGACGTCTTTCCAGGTACCTGATCTTCATTTTGACTCAACTCGAACTCGGTCACCGCAGCACTAAGAAGAACAGGGTTTTCGCTTGCGCCTGCGCCCATGGTCCCACCAGGTCTCCAAAATTTGAATGCTAGACTCAAAATCTTGATATGCTTCACCCATGGAGTAGCTGGCAAGCCATATAAGTGAGGGTCCAAGTGCCCGCGCATTAATCGCCAAAGACACCTTGAAAATCTGCGTGAGATGCGGCCGTACCAGCAAGTAACTATTCACCTCCCATGCTCAAACGATGATCGAAGTGGGCGTGGAGGTCCGTCTACAAAGCTCCCATTGGCGACGGATGTATCTTTTCTTGCTCTCGCAGCCTTAGTGTTTTTCTGGCGGTTTTGGCGTTGATCAAGAAGAGCTTCCAATCTTTGCGGTGTATCCACTTCTATAGGCGAGAGAGAGGCAAAATCGGTATCGAGGTATTCGGGTATCTTATGCTTCCATGATATGCGGTGGCTTTGGGCATATCGACTTTCTCTCTTTACGTCAACGTCTGCACGCCATCCGTATGGGATGAGGATCTGTGTCTCTCCGGTATCTTTAACCCCTACAACAAGATCGAATAAGTAAATGGAGGTGTTCTAGTAACCAACTCAAGTGTGCCAAACAAACCAAGGATCAATTCCAGCCATTTTACTCCCTCCTCATTCTTGGTGGCAAACCGGCTGAAAATCGTCTCAGAAACTATCTCATTGGTGTCCTTGTCTCTCCAATCTCGATGAATATGGCCTTGGGGTCCCGACAATTGCCAATAGCCAGGCATCAGGAGCGTGTTGTCACGGCTGTCACGGTTTCGCCCATGTCTTCATATCGCACTGCAGCCACCGCAACGCTCATTCCACCGTTCCCGACATTCCCCACCTTTATTCCAGAACCTCCTCGACCACACCATATACCTTTGGCTCCGCGTGGGCTTGCACCGACGAGACTCAATGAAGTTCGCGACCTTCCCCATGAGCTGGATGATCTGAGTGAGGAAGAGAACGAATTGGAGGATATGGTATGTCCCATAGAGTTTTAATGGGAAATTCTATCATAAATACTCTATAATTCAGCGCAATGATATCAAGAATCGCGGGATGACATGGATTATTCCCATTGGCAAGCTACAGACGCTTCAGGAGGAGAAGAACGACGTGAGCTTAACCAGTACTTGTGATTCGAGTTATTCATACAAGTAATAGGGATCTCCTGACGCTTCTGAGGGTGCCAACTCAGACGTCGACGTTGGTGACAATGAACCGGAGTCTGCGCAGGACCTGGACGCGAGTATGATCGACCTGGACGATGGCGATGGCGAAGAGGATGAGGATGAAGGGATCAGTGGTGATTTAGACGCTTCGATCCATACCGCAGACGAAGATCTATCTGCTCTAGAAGACATGGAGCCACTGGGAGGAGGCGAAAGTAGTTACCGAAGCGAAGACATGGAGGATTGAATTATTATTACTGTAGTAGGTTTCCCTCAATTTCCTAACTATTTATCGACTGACACATATAAGGCTGTAGATCGTTTGGTAACTGTAACCTATCCAATCCAATCTTGTATTAAAAAACTCCATAATGCATCTGGATTCTTGAAATCATGGTGAATAACGCTGACCAGCCACCTATTGCGCCGTACGTGGTCCAACGCCTTTCGTTCCTCTGAACCCGGTGGATATACCTGGGCCCACGCGGACCATATTCCAAATGCCTCGGTCTGCAATTCTATTCAGCATGCGACGGAAACATGACGGACAAAGAAGAACAAACCTTCCACGCTAAGAAATTCTCCCGTTCGATAATGGTAGGCTGTGTAATCTCATGTCCAGGGAAGATGCCCCAAGTCACAGCATTCGTTGCCTCATCAGCAAGGTTGCTCTCATAATCACCCTGTACCTCGGTTGTCAGAAACGTCTCTTCCTCACCAAATGGAAAACGTACCTCCATATTAGACGCAAGGAAAGAAACCATTCCCTTTCCACACTTCTGCACTCTCTCCTTTAACCACGTCACATCCTCCGGATCCGCAAAATACTCCACAAATGCCTTCTGGAAGACATACCCTCCCCGAGGGCCCCAACCGAAAATCTCATCTTCAGAAGACGCCGCATCGACAGCGGGTTGAGATCCAACCGTCCACCAGCCTCTCTTCGTTAACTTTTCCAGCTGGGGAATAATGAGCTGTGTCTCGGATAATAAGGGCCCCGAAGAAAATGGTGTTGAACCATTTTTGGAATGTAGGTAAGATAGGAAGAAGTTGGTAAGATCCTCGACGCTCTTTGGGTATCCCCATTGTTCACGGGCTTGTTCAGGCTATTGCGATACGTCAACAACCCACTCTCCTCCAGGATATCTCAAATGTACCTTTACACCCAACCCACTACTCGCATCCCACAAATCCTGCATGCCATATGCCGGACTCTTGAAGTCACCAAACCGTCCATTAGGGAACTCATCCCAAGTGGCAGCGTGGATCTCGCCTCGTCCCACAGAACCTCCTTCAGATGGAGGCTTCGGTGCAGTAAGACTGGTCGTCGCACTAACAGTCGCGTCATGAGGGAGAATTATCATTCCTGATTCGCGTGCCTTTTCCTTCTCTACGTCGGATTCCTGCGATATTATTATTTAGCTTGATTGATTGTTCAACAGATAGAATAAATACTTACGGCAATAAGCTTATTTGGCTCTAAGGCAGCCTTGTCATCCCCAATCCATTGTAGACCTTCAAGCACCTTCCGAACGCTTTTCTCCAGGTTCAAAGTGCAAAAATGGTATCCCAGAACCTGACCCTCTTTTCTAAGTCTTTGGATCATGTTAATGGTAAGCTCAATTCCATAGTCTTTAACCTTTTGGTCATCGTGCTATATGAAGACGGGTCAGATAACGAGCTAAGACTACAGGGGATAAACTGGCCTTAATGGGCTCCAAATCTGCAATAATCTGCGGCGGGATACGTGTTCCACACAACTTTGTAACACGCAAGAACGACGCATAACTTTGCATAGGCATGATTCCCGGAATAATTGGCACATTGATACCTATTAGGAACATATTAATACGCGTCCCACACAAGTAACTCATCTCACCTTTCGCCCTTACCCGCTTCACCCAATCCAAGAATCCGTCGACATCGTAAAACAGCTGTGTGATAATATAATCAGCACCAGCATCCACTTTTGCCTTCAAGTGCTCCAACTCGGCTTCTTCATCTACATCGTGGTCTGGATGGCCGTCCGGGTATCCTGTCAATTCCCGTCCAGTCAGCTTGTAGACTTTGAATGGGGTGATTAAACACACCAGCAACGCCTACACAGAATTGCTCCTTATACTCTGGTACGGACTGAATATACGCAACTAGGTCTTGGGCATGAACAAACCGGGGATCGGTCGGAATCCAATACTCGGCACCACGAGGCGGGTCTGGATGCTAACATCTTTGAGTGGACGAGTGCCATTGCTTAAGATGGGCACGCACCTCCTCGTAATGCTAATATATTCTGAATCCCTTGTTTCTTCGCATCCTACAAACCGGTAACACAAACATAATAAGATCCTAGTAGACATGAACGGAACGTGCCACACACCTTCAAAGCCTCATCAATCATTCCCGCCTCCATATTCGTACATGTTAAATGC
>Ga0157379_10004982_pt1 | contig 11396 bp, 11 predicted proteins | sample S25metaG_FD_121802 | JGI IMG/M metagenome (GOLD analysis project Ga0157379, IMG submission 121802) | Switchgrass rhizosphere microbial communities from Kellogg Biological Station, Michigan, USA - S2-5 metaG | ecosystem: Host-associated > Plants > Roots > Rhizosphere > Soil | place: USA... | reverse complement strand
TGACACAGATCTTCATCTGGCAATTATTCGGCTGAAGCGTCAAAATTCGGAGGGTTATCAAAGTGGAAGGAAGAAAATAGAGTCAAAGGAAGGCAACCTTGTCAGTACATATAAGTATTGGGCAACTTACGGAGATAAGAGCGGTCTCCAGGCTTGTAATCGACTCGTGAATAAGCGGAGGGTTGTCTACTGGAGTTTGTCGTCAAGATGGAGTTGAAATGGGTTTGAAGAAGACCTGCAATAAGGTTTTGAAGATACCTTATCGATTAATCAGGGTAGAGAAACAAAGATTTTTCACCCAGCGGGATGACAAGTATCATGACAATCTTATAGGATTGAAGTGTATTAGGCCACAAAGACTGCTGAATTATCAATGTGAACCTGAAAGGTCGGAAAAACGTCCTCCCCAATGCACTTTTAGAGCGTGGTAGTCTGGCTAGGGAACCACTCCCCTCGATAAATCCCCAGAATCGGACTCAGTTTCCACCATCCAAGGGTCGCCGCCCCCGTCGCCGCTTTAACGTACCAAATAGGAGGAGCAAAGCAACAGAGTACCCAAATATACCCTAGCCATCTCCACTGAGCCACGCTCCTTTTAGCAGAGACATTAACTCCAATGATTTCCGCGATTTTGAATACAAGGTCCTCGATAGATATCACAACCGCAAACCAGAGAAACTGGGCTGTGGCTCTCAAATTTAAATGGCGGGTTGCGGTGAAGTCCCCGACTTCGTGAATTATTCCAGAAAGGAGGAATGCTACGTATAATAGGAGATAATAATGTGCGTTCGTTCCCGATTTTATTCCAAATTGCTTCGCGAGAGCTCGTCCGGGAGAAGTTATGGGCTACATTGCCCTCTTTAGGATTATAGGAGATAAAAAATGGGATTACGAACTTTTCTCAACATTTGATGCCACGTCCTTCTAAAAATTTCTGTTAATAGCTAAAAAGATATGAAAGATATCGTAGACTCACCCCCACAGTCTCTTCATTGTGTATGCTTCCTTTAGAGGGCCAAACATAGGAGGCCAGTCATCAGGTGAGCCAAGATGAAGAAATACCGCAATAACAGAAACGATATTATAGCCCGTTCTTACCCCAAAAAACGCATTCCCCCATACATGGATGACATGTCGGAAATAGAACCAGAAATTGTAAGTCTTCAAATATGCCGGAGGGTCGTATAACGATGTAAGACCGATTAAATCCAAACACAACACGCCCGACAAAATCTCTGGCAGCACTCGAATAATAAACCGTACCCGCGATTCATTTTCAGGATGTGGAGGGATCGCGTGTTTGGGCTCATGTTGCCACCCGATGCCTCGAGGAGTAATCCTCAGCTGGAAGGCCCATTTGATTCTGGACCATAAATCCAAAGAAGAGGAAGGGCCAATTTGTCCGACTAATCTCATATCGGAGAGGAAGAGGGCATCGAAAAGTCGAACGATGTCAGCGCCAATGCTAGAACCAACTCCGACAGCGACGAAGGGATTGGAAGGATAATAGTGTAGAACGGCTTGTGAATTGAGAGTGAGGAGAAGACCGAAGAATGCCCAGCGGAACGGAGGAGGTTTAGCGATTAGGGTAAGGAAAATTAGGAGTTCACTTGCAGGAGGGATCCATTCCCTGGGATCGACCATCTGGAGGGCAGTTGCAAAAACGGAATTGAACAGCGTCGTTTTATACAGGAACGCTGCAACAGCCTCCCAAAGGGGATAAATATTTGGGAAGCGGGGCGATCCTGGTGCATCGATCAAATACCAAGACGAGGCACCGACTCCGACATGAGGTAAAACCGACCCCACGTACACATTGTGTGTATCCCTCCTGCTCTTGATTGTCCTTGAATTCTAACATCTTCTACGTGTCTTTTTAACCCGTTTTAAAAGAATTGCGATTTTAATTGCTAAGATGATGTAATACGAAGATGGCTAGGCGACGCAATCAGGTCCGGTTGGATTTCAGAATCCGGTCCAAGCCGCTGGTTGTCATTGGGGTGGCCAGTGGAGATGGGATTGAAATGCATTTGAAGGTGTTGCCAGTGTGCCACCTTACCACTATCATAAGGCTTTAAAGAATGTGTTTTCTTAGGATACGGATAGTTTGTCTCCCGACGGGACGCTCAACCCGAACCTTGACCCCCGACGGGTAAGTTCAAGAAAGTCATCCTCCTGCCTTTTCCGGATTTTGGACCATCATATACATGGCTGTCAAAATGGAAGGTTTCAAATTATAAATCGTCGAATTTCTAATCCCCCCACCCTTCTCTTTCTTGGCACGATATTTGGTAACAATTTTAGCTCCCTTCTTAATATCTTATCTTATAATCTACTAACCCATGCGTGCGGCACCTTTATAATTATTCTTTTCTTCTCACTTTTTCTCAGAGGATAGAAGCTGGGATCATGATTGGCAGGGAATCAACATAGAATGTCCCCTCTTCCATCTTCCATTTCAAGGTTTTTTTGGTAATATGCAGCAGAACCTGAGCTCATGGGGATAATTGTATTTGGAAACCCAGCTGTGGGAAAGAAACCCCCTGTTATTTGGAAACCTGGAGTGAAGTGGGATTTCCATCATACCAGCAGTGCGACCGGCATCACGAACAACCTCTAATCTACTAATATGCACCGTCTCATGGATGGGGTGTCTAACTGTTGGATTCGTATGGGATTCGTGCAAACCCGCGCAAACCCGTGTGGTCCGTAAAACCACTTGATATTATATTTCTATTCTTTTACCGTATGACCCTCTCTCATGCCTTTGATCCGTAATGCTGGATAATTCGTTCCTATCCAGTTGACCCTTTTTATTCAGACTTTCCGTTCATGACCTCTCAACCATGAAGTTCTGCTGAGATTATATTCTTGATACATGCTTACGTTTGTTGCATCTTTTTTCATTTCCGTTGCCTTCGTTTCGTATACGTACACTTTGGGTAGCATATAAGCACGTAGCTACCGAACAGCTCCCTCAGTCGTTTGACCCACAAGCACCGAGGTGAGCTTTCCGACCTGTACTACAAATCCCTATTGCTTACTTCGTTTGTAGTCGCATCTGTTAGGTAATTAATATTGCAGTCGTTTGACCCACAAACACTGAGTCGCATCTGTTAGTTACTATCTTAATACTAACCCTACGGAGAGAGAGCCAAAATTTTCAATAATTTTTTAAATGAATTATTGTTCTTTTCAAATTTCTGGTGTTGCTTACATCTCAAGTCTATCATTAGTGTGCGCATATCCATTCCTGATCACTAAAATTCATCAAAGGTTGCCTTCCTTTTACTCAGATTTCACCGGAAAGGGGCTTAAAATGTGTATGGAAGGAATTTGCAGTAGCTCAGTTACACGTCAAATTCACAAGACTGCAATATGTTTTATATCCTTGAAGGCGGATTCCTTCATTAATTAACATACTATTAAGAGAGAGAAATACATAGATCATATATTAAACATAAATTTATTCATTTTTCGCCTTTCTGGCATTTTCTCGGGTTGCAAATCCAGGAGAAAATACAACGACGACCTAAGCTTGAGCGAGCACCTCTTTGGGTATGTGAATAGCCACAACCTTGCGCGATATGTTCATCTTTGCGAGGGTTTCTTCTTGAAAAGGAAATAACCCGAGTTTCTTTTCCTAGGGGGGATTCCAAATAGAATTGTCCCCCATGGGGCTTTTGAAAGGGATCTGGCATCTGGTACAGTTACTCCGTACTTCTCATCGGGGGTTCGTCTTCCCCAGAGAAAATCGGCCACCCTTGTCCTATTCCAACCGATTAAGGGTCTTTTGGTTGCGCATATAAAGTGATCATTTCTACGCAGTTTTGAAACCACTGCCCACCAGTTGTGATGGTGGACCCCAAATGGATCCTAGCTGGGGGTGAACTGGCATTTCTCCTAGCCTTGGCTTCCAAACCCACCCTCTTCCGATGGGCGTTTTTCGGCTCATATCTTTATCTCAATTCCCAAACTATTCTATACTACCCTCCCAGTAGTGCTTTCGCCGCTGTGTCTGTGGGCTGTAGCACATTTATGGACGCTATTCGACTCTTCGATTCCCTTTGTCTAGACGACATGCAGTTGGTTGGACAATCTATCCCTACAAACTCCTTGGACCTGTGGTCAAGAATCAAATGGGCCATTCAATTTAGGGGGTCACCTCGAGGAATTGGTTGGAAGCATGAGCCTACCCATGCTCTTCCTTCAGCTCCGCCAAACGAATCACGTCTGGAATTCGTTCTTCGAATGATGAAGCGAATTTTCTGGGGGATATTGTTCTTGGATCTCATTGGAATTCTTTCACTATATGAACCTCCCGAACATCTAGGAATATCTCAAGTATGGTTCTACTTTCGTCGCGTCCTTCAACACTGGACAAGCACATATTTCGGATTGAGTACCGTTCACGCTCTTATTTCCATCATTTTCGTGTTGCTTCGCCTCAGTTTACCATCTGAATGGCCTCCACTTGTCGGCTCTCTGAGCGATGCATATACAGTGAAGAGATTCTGGGGGTGAGCCTATGTAATTTTCCACATGTCGTACCGACTGAAGCCAAATGTGTAGGCGGACATGGCACCAACTCTTACGCAAGGTAAGCGGTACTTTGTTTGCTTGGCTTGTTGAGTTCTAAGAGAGTCTTATAGCCCCTGACCTCTCCGTGGCGCGTTCTTGCGAAGAGACTAGGAATAAAATCCGGCACAAGGATACATTATCACTTCTTGGTATGGGGTGCCTTTTTCGTTTCTGGAGTGGCCCATCAAATCGGTGACTTCACTTTAACCCACCGTGTACGGACAGGTGCCATCGGTCTATTTCTCTTACAAGCGGTGGCGATATCCATCGAGGACATAGTATTAGCAGTGGTAGGAAAAATGGGACTGAACTTCTCCGATAAAAAGATCGTTATTCGGTGGAAGTGGTTGGGCTATATTTGGGTTTACTGTTGGCTTGCGCCGAAGATTTGGTATCATCCTGAGATAGAGGAAGGTGTCGTTTTCGGATGGTGGAGTATTAGTCCCATTCTCGGTCTTTATCGAGGAGAATGGTTTCCAAGAAAGAAAGTTGTGGTTTAAATAGTAAAAGCGCTTGTTGTGGTATATTTTGTCGGGTATGGTCGGTGCTGCAACAAATGGTGGCTGTGGATGGTTACTTTTCCCGCGAAGTGAACCAGTAGAATATCCATAAAGTACATCTCCAAAGATATTATTAATAATTCACGCCCATTTATCTATTATTTCTTGCGTCCGCAATGCAGGCTTGCGGGCTTCGAATTCTTCACTGAGCAAGTTCCTTCTAGCCCACTCTTGATCATGACGCTATACATATGTTCGCGGTTGCTAAAAGTAACTGTAGCGCTGTATTCGACGATTAGCTGACGCTATGGTTTCGTTCTGGTTTCTTTATTTTTTCTCTGTTATAAAATGTACCATATATCTGTAAATCGAGTCTATGAACCATATCATAAAAATGTGATCTGAGCTTAGTAGAAATAAATTGTGAAAAATGCCATTTTTCAGCTTTGGCTACGATTTTTTGAGGGAAGTGCGTGATCACTAGTTTATAGTTTGAAGAATTCTCAAGAAAATTGGCTTAGTAACGTCATGCTAATTCCCCCTCGTGGAGCTGTATCAGGCTTGCGGGGTGGTTGTTTTGGTGTAATATGCTGCATTTTATACCCAAAAGCAGGGTTTGTAGCCAAGATAGCACAGTAATGGCTCGAGATTAGCATACGGTTCTTAAGCCAGTTTTGTAGAGAGTTCTTAAAACTATAAACTAGTGACCACGCACTTCCCTCAGAAAAATCATGGTCAAAGCTGGAAAATGGCATGTTTCACAAATTTAGTCCTACCAAACTCAAATTACATTTTTATGATAGGGCTCATAGACTCAAATCACAGATAGATGATACATTTTATAACAAAGAAAAAACATCGAAACCATAACTCAACCGTAGCGTCAGCTAATCGTCGAATATAGCGCTACGGTTACTTTTGGCAACCGCGAGTATATCCAGGATGCTTAGAAGTAGACTTTTTTTTGCCAAGTTGTGGACGTCACTTTAATATGTTGTTGACGATGCGATTGAACTTGACTGAGGATTATGGAAGCTCGACGGGTTTCAAGTTGCTTCACGACATGAGAGGAGAAACTTCCACCAAGAGGATATTTCCGGGGGGCAAGATATCTCAGCAGGTATCCGTACAATCTGTGTTGATTTGAATCGAGTATTCCATCATCATTGTGGAAAGTGTGCGGAATCAGACTCGGATGTGGTATTTATGTCCAAGCTAAGCCTCACAACTTATCCTGGAACGACCAATTCTGATTTTCTCCTCATTTATATATATTGACCGATAAATTGTATCTTCAATTTCTGAGAAATATTAGTTATTTAAGTCAGCGTTCTCGACAATTCGACGCGACACGATGGGACACGTCAAAGTTCCAATAAGCGCCTCAGCCACTTTCAGCATCACCACTGCAACGTAGACGACTCCAAAAGTCTTTAGTATCTACTCTCAATCTCGATGAGGGTACTACAGCGTCGTTCATGGGCGATTTTTGGGGCTTCCCTGAGCCTCGTGTGGCTGAGCCACGCTTCACCGCCTGTGAAAGTACGCCTGCGATCGTCATGGCCAGCACCAAATACCCTGTTAGAAATTCTGTATGTCATCTAAAACATTTGAAGCCCTAAATCTCATATTTTGCAGAGAGACCGTTACCGTAGAGCATGAAGCCGCGTTCTTCCCAATCTTGGACCTATTAACATCTCCAGAAACTTTCATCAGTTCTCCGGCTTCTCTGACCAGCAAAAAGGTTTACGATACCGCTATTAGTACCTTAGTAAAGGCCGGATACCTCTCTCAGCCTGGTGCACTCAATACCTTTGAACTATCGCTTGCACTACATACTGCGAGCCCGAAGATTGAAGCATACTATGAGTATTATGGTGACCTTAGTCTATCGGAAACTCCTCAAACTGAAGGAGAAGCACCGGAAGATTGCATTGGGTCTTGGGTTGATTGGTATGGGAAACGCGTGTGCACAGTACAAGCACTGCGACGGTTGGTTGAAGATTCAGGGATCACTAATTCATCGTGCGTTTGTTCATCCAATAGCCCTGGTAGTGTCTCTGATGAGCAATAAACAGAAAAATCCATGAGCCTAAACTCCTTTCGTTTGATCACGTCTGCCCACCATCTTCAGGATCCCTAGAAACACCATCTCGGACTGCTATTCTCTATGGAAATCCATCTTTGCCCGGTTTCAGGCCCCTTCACGATTATCTTTATTCCCTCACAAAACAATCATCGACCTCTGTCCAATATGTATTCCGCCATGTTCCGCCAGAAAAACTACAAACGGAACCCAACTATCTCTCTGGGTATGGCGTAATGATGGACTTGAAAAAGATGGATTACTTGGCGGTGGATGATAGGAAATATTCCAGGGGAGACGGTGGGAGGTCCAGTTAGTTGCTTTGAATTGTGAATTGACTTCCTATCTTTCACCTAGCTGAGTCCTCTTCGAATAGCGGTGCCGCTGGTGGTGTACAGGTCGAACAAGCCTATAATCCCTTGGATGTCCTTGGGGAAGTTGATCCGACCGTAGATCTTCTCACAGCTTTAACTGCGGAAGAAATAGCGAGTGAGTACAATGTCGACATTTACTCTTCTACAATCTCATAACCATTCCAATCCCAGACATTTCCACCCAAGCTGCACAGTTAATCATGCAGTCTCCAGAGCCGCTCAAGGCTTTAATGGAAATATCTCAGAACTTCCCTAAATATGCTACATCTCTGGCTCGACGCATCACTGTAGACGAGGAGCTCGAGACTGAATTGAAAGGAAATTGGCAGAAGCTCCAGGATGGCTTTTCCGCGGTATGGTTGAACGGCATGGTGCTTCAGAACTCAGATGTTACTGTCTTTGAGTAAGTAAATTTTTTTTTTGAAACGATATCGTGCTCATAAGAATGCCAGTCTTCTCAAACTTCTTCGGAAGGAGCGAGAGATCCTTGGGTATCTACAAGATTTAGGCCTAACTGCTCCACAAGCGATTGAATTTTTGACCCATGACGTCTTGATTTCTTCTCAAGCTGGTAGCCCAGTCACCGAAGGTCTTTTCGATGCAAGTGATCGCAAAGAAGGCGGAGAGACCGTCGTCTGGTGGAACGATATCGAAAAGGATAGCCGGTTAGTTTCTATGCTTTATGTTATTCTGATCACATCTAAATATGCTTTCATTCTAGCTACTCCCGTTGGTCCCCCGAACTTAAAAACGTGAGTGGCGCTACTCCTGCATTAGTCTATTCCACTGACGTTCCTTCCGTATCTAGATGCTCCAACCCGTGTTCCCCGGACAGTTCCAACAGGTCAGGCGCAATCTATTCAATACCGTGCTCATTCTGGATCTTTCTGAGCGCACGAGTCTGGCATGGATTGTTGGGCCTATTACGAACATCATTCAACGAGGATTTCCCTTCAGGTTTGGAGTTGCTCCCATTGTTGAAACCGAAGAAGGTTCGTCTGAGTATTGATATTCTTAAGAAAAATTATTTACGAACTTATAGGCATAAAGGCAGCAAGATTATACTATTATCTGATTGACACCTTCGGCCGCTCCAAGACCTTATCATACTTGAAGACGGTAATTGCGGAACTCTCCAATATTTTCTATGGTATGTTTATGTATCGTTTAGATTGTTCAATCCGAAGGGTCTGGGACTTCTCTCGACTGGGATGTTGCCCGTACAGAATACGACGCACTGGTCGCTGGTGCAACCGAGTCGGCTCAAACCAAAGAAGACGATGAAGAACCCAAGACATACCTTCCCTTTGACGAAGTTCTCAACGGGTCGGAGAATGATGAGAACGACGGGCTGAAGGTTAAGGTCGAGAAAGCTCGGAGCTATGCTAAGCGACTTGGTGCTACGCTCAAGTCGTCCTCGATGGGCCATGTATTCATCAACGGGAAATATGGTCCAATGACGGATGTACGTGCTGTTGTAGACGATATATTGACGCTCTAGCTAACATCCGGTCGATGTAGAATTTCTTGACTACTCTTCAAACCGAAGTTGCCCAACAAACGCAATATTTGCAGGAGCAGGTGAATAAACATTTTTTCACACAGGATACAGCTAATCAATTATCCTTTAGATCTACTTGGGTAATATCACTGATGAGGCGGATATGACAAACTACTTCTATGACCTTCCGACGACAGTGTCAAGGCGTAACAAGTACATCTACCAGTCGGGTAACTTGAAGGTCGTGAATATCCCCGAAGCATTGTCGCATATTGGTTTGGAAATCTCTTCGTCTGATTTCGTCTATCATTGTGAGTTGTTTTGCTATACATTCAGTGGTGTATTTTCTAATATTTTGTGTATTAGCGGGAAGCCTGCATCCTGCTGTCACAACTTGGGTTATTGCTGATTTCGATATACCATCTGGCGAAGCACTGCTTAAGGAATCCTTATTGTCTCTCGTAGGTGAAACTATACTCACATCCTGTGGATCTTGCTGACAATAATCCATAGGCCGATTCATCGAACTTCCGTATTGGATTCATCCACAATCCTTCAACAACGTTGAAACCAAGTCCTGGAAGCCTGTCTTACAAGCTATCTAAACTGCAGTCCTTAAATCTTCTAAATACGACAAGCTCAACGAATCTTTTGGCCATTCTCGACGAATCATCCATTCGTTCCGGCACTGAAGAGCAGATTGTACTTGGCGACGATATTTCAGAAACGATCGCTTTGCTTTCGCAAATAGACGCCGACGACAAAGACCCTGGTTACAGGGCATCAGGACGTGTGTTTGCTCGTAAGTTCGGAATTCCAGCGGGTGAAAGCTGGATCCTTGTAAATGGTCGCGTAAGTGCCAGGTCCATATCTCAATGTTTTAAAAGCTGATATATTGTCCGAAGATCATCGGCCCGATAGACGAAGGTGATTTCTCGAGAGAGGATTTCGAACTCCTTGCCCAGTTTGAACTGAGCAAGCGTGTTGGCCCTGTTGTTTCGGCCTATACAACTGTTACTGGAGTTGAAGCTGACGCTGTAGGGTGCGTTTTATTTCTGCGTCGCCAGCGTGTCGATTCTGATCGCATTTATTTCAGCGAGAAGTTCTCAGATCATATCGCGAAACTGTCCTCAGTCGTTCTCTCTGTCCAAGTACCCGACCCATCTCAAGAGGGCTTGTTCAATGTACCCCAACGGCCGAGAAACAGGCGCTATCTGTTGATGGATCATTGGAAAACGTGAGTTCCCATTCTCCATTAGTTTGTCATATCTCTAAACCTCTGACATTTAGGTCATTCTCCTTTGGAGATAACTCTACTGCTTCTCACCAGATTGCTTTCATCGTCGACCCAGTCAGTGAACTGGCTTCAAGATGGAGTCCTTTGATCTCTGTATGTGAGCAGTGTCCAATATCATAGGAAAAACTAATGCTGGATATAGTGGCTTGCGAGTATGGACTCGGTTTACGTCCAAGTCTTCTTGAATCCTCCGATGTCATTGAAAGAAGTAAGGCATATCTTTTATTCCATAGTTCCACGTCCTAATCTGCCATTACTTTAGCTTCCCTTGAAGCAATTCTACCGCTTCAGCCTGCCCCATCGCTTGAGCTTTGACAAGGAAGGGTAAGCGATTCCTACCATAATCCTAGTGTGCACAATATAATCATTTCTTTTAGTTCCGAAATCCATCCTGTTGTCGAATTCCGTAACCTCCCTCCCGATCCAATATACACCCTCGGGATGGATGTACCGCAAGCATGGCTCGTCCGCCCCCACGTATCTGTCCATGACCTCGACAACATCCACCTCGCTTCATTCACCGGCGTAGACAAGATCGAAGGCGTCGAAGCGATCTTCAACCTTGACTACATCGTCGTCGAAGGCCACGCCCGCGAATCTGCCACCAACACGCCCCCACGCGGCCTCCAAGTCGAGCTCTCCACCCTCCGTAACTCCACCCCCATCGCAGACACCCAAGTCGTCGCCAATCTGGGCTATGTTCAATTCAAAGTCAAGCCTGGTGTCTTCCGTCTTGAGATTCGTGAAGGATATGGACGCGAGGTATACGAGATTGAGAGTGTGGGGAATGAGGGGTGGAATAGTCCGCCCGTGACGAGTGCGGGGACGGAGGTGACGGTGACGAGTTTGGAAGGGTTGACGTTGTATCCGAGGTTTAAGAGGAGGGAGGGGATGGAGGTGGCAGATGTGTTGGACGTTCCCGCCAAGGAAACGGGGACGGGTGTGATGGAGAATATGATGGCAAGGTAAGATATTGGAGATTTGTTAGTTGAAAGTGGTTGTTTACGATGAGGGTCAGCATTACATCGATCTTCGGCAAGAACAAGAAGGAAGTTGA
>Ga0157379_10004981_pt1 | contig 11399 bp, 10 predicted proteins | sample S25metaG_FD_121802 | JGI IMG/M metagenome (GOLD analysis project Ga0157379, IMG submission 121802) | Switchgrass rhizosphere microbial communities from Kellogg Biological Station, Michigan, USA - S2-5 metaG | ecosystem: Host-associated > Plants > Roots > Rhizosphere > Soil | place: USA... | reverse complement strand
CTCGACTGGGTGGCATCACCCAATGAGTTCTTTCTCGGCCCCCCACAACGATACTATGGAGAGATACTTTTCTGCCCAAGGCCAAGCATATCTGGACCCTGGACCTTCATCGCAATTCGATTTCATCCCTCCTCGCGGTTCTTTGTCCCCACTTTCCCCTCCGGGTGAGCACGCTTCTTTTGTGGGTTTAAGATCTTGAACTTAGAATTGATTCTCCCTGCTGTAGCCGACGTTCCTGTGGGACATTACGCACCAATGACACCGAGTCCCTTGCTATCACCCACTTATGACCCCTTCGCTTTTCCTCTTCCTTCACCAATGTTAGGGAGAGGTCACCAGCTGGAGGCTAGCTCGGGAACATCAGACAATGAGACTAACGGGTTCCAGCCGCAGGGTCTTCAGCCTCCTCCATGGGCTTACCGCACGTCGTCGAACCCCGAGGCTTCTCCTCAATCTTTCACCTCTTTCTCTCCCACATCCCAGACCAGTAACGTGCAAGGCGCAATGTCCCCCTTAATCCTGACTCCCGTTCTTTCTCCCGTCGTTGACCCATATGGTCTCTTACCCTCCCCTTTACTCACCACTCCCGGAGAACACAATATGACGCGCATTACCGGGACGGAAAACGAGACTATGGACACCCATCTCGCAAAGGACCCTTACAATCCCAGGAAGTTGACCTGCCGTTTTGAAGGTTGTGATCAGTTCTTCGAAGGACGCCTTGATCTCGCCAGGGAGCACATAAGAATTCATTTGCGCATCACCAAGCTGTACCGTTGCCAGGCTTGGTGAGTGAGATCCGGATCTAAAAGGGCTTTCAGTGGCTAATTATCCATTTTCCATAGCACGAGGGAATTTACAACTTATCGCGCGGCTAGACGCCACAGGGATACCCAGGAGAAGAAGTATCGCTGTGATATTTGGTAGGTACAATTTCTCTTATTGCTGAAACGAGCGTAAAATTTATTCGGTGTAGCCCGCAGAGCTTTGCGCGCAAGGACTACGCCCGGAAGCACCAGCAGAAGTGCGAGCAACGCCGGACCACCCTTATGCATACTCCACAAGAGGCACCAAGGACAAGGTTTGTCCCCCCCCACCTTTGAATATTTTGGCATATACTCATTGATTTCTGCAGTTTCCAGCCCCCCGAATTCTACCTCAACCCCTTCGACGAAACCATCTAGGTTGATCCGAGTCTTCAAGGCACGCGATGTATGATTAGGCGTCGACGGAGTATCATTGTTTGAGTCTCCCTTTTTTGTTTCTTTTTCTTTTTCTTCCCCTCGTGTTGATGCTAAGTTACTTGCATCACTAATAACTTAAAGCGTCAATCCCCCCTGAAATAGTTAGTATATGCCTGATAGAGCCTGGTCTCTCGATACCATTATTGTATACTATCATGTGCGCTCCATATACACTGTAATTTCTACTCATTTGTACACATACCCCAAGATCGCGTAATATCATATATTCGTCCTAACTTTAAACTGTATTGCATCACAGCCAATGGCAAGAAGCAGTGCTTCGGAGAGCGTCCTGGATAAAAGAAGACACTGTTCATATTACCCATTGACACTTACGAGAGAACCCCGGGTTCAGCCGGTACTTATTGTCGTGGGACGCAGATCGACCAAGGGAAAATTGGTAAAGCTCCCAAGGAGGAGAACCTCCGATGCAAGTCGGCGAGGATCTTGTATCGCATGTACAAGGTAAAGTCAGCATCATCATGATACGGTGTCATAAATGTCACAAAGAATGGGTAGAAGATGAGTTTAGAAGTGATGCGCAGCTCCATGATCTGGTAAAAAAACTCTGCAAATTTGTTGCATCAAATACTTTATACGAAAATTTCCTCAGTTTCAATTTTCGGGGAGAAATAACCCCCGGCATACGTACCACTCAAAACGATGCATTATTACTCTTGTTTTTATAATGCAGCAGCTGAAACTTGCTCCTACGCATAAGTGAACTTTAATGAAAAAAATTGTGGGCAGCTGGCGCCAAACCCACACTTCTTGCGCCGATCTGTCGGATGATCGACTGATGATATTTGTTCCCTCCTTCCACCAACGCACAGCCCCTCGATCCTGGATAGAGTTACCCTGGTCTATTCTGGAACTAAAGATCTTCAGGCTTCGTCTGGTTGTCTTATGTCTTTCGCTCTGAAAGACCCGGTATTCGCTTCAGATCAGCTCTCCGACCCGGAGATACCTCTGACTGGGCAACCTTCTTCACCCCGCGTTCGGAGTTATGTAATTCCCCAATGAAATCATCCCTCATTCTTGAAACATTGAAGTCAGGCTTCTGCTTCTAGCTGCTGTGTCAATGATACCGGGCGATGGGCCGGATAACCTCGTCCCTGATGTTTTTCTTCCAGATATCATATTACCTACGAATCAAGGCCGTGAAGGTAAGTATGTTACTATCGATTCATGAATAATAACGGATCGTCGCCGAATTACTCGGATACTGCTTTGGCGAAAATTTTTAACGCATGCCCAACACCCATGCTACATACTGGCGATGCATGTATGCTCCAGAAAATCCTTTCCGTTGTTGTCATTGAATCTACAGATTGGGTCTCTCCTCCCGTATTGCGCTTATCTACGGATATATTCTCAAATAGACCCACCTGGTGCATGAACTGTGAATCATTCTTTTCATCCATGTGACGTTTATCTAGCACGATCGGCATCCGGGTTGATTTCACTGCACATTTGCATGGTGTACTGGTACTGGCCCGCCCCCTAACTCAGCCTGGCGACTCTCCTCCAACCCTTACGGAATCCCTATTCGGGATAAAAGACTCTTTCACTTCATTGTACCAGTGTGCTCCTGTACAAACCTTTAGCCCGAATTGGATCACCTGACAATGGAACTCACGGGACACTGCTATTCTCCGTACGAATCTCCCCATTTCAGTTCAAGGATCTCACCAGCGCATGAGGATACCGGATACAAGAGAGTGGTCCTCCCTTTCAGTCTGGTTCCCTTGCTGCGTCAGTATGCCCTTTCGCGAGTCTCGTGGTCACTTCCTAGTGTCCCATCTTGATGCGCGTTTCAGTAACCAAGGGGGGAAGTATGCTGACTATTAGCAAACCTGTCCACGGATTTGGACGCATCATTCCTGAATGGCTGTGTCCTGCGACGTTGCACCTTGATGTCGGGATTATTTTTCCACTGTTTAGTTTCCCTGAGACGGCGACTATGGTCCACTCAGTTATGGTATGAGGTCATGTTACCCAGCTGCTACTCGAGACATCTCAGGCATACTTCTTAGGCATATATGAACCGAATATGAGTCTTGAAATTCCGCCCATTTTGCTGCCATTTTACTAAACAGATCGCGGGCTGTCAATTTATTCTGTTAGTACAACCTACGCATTCTGAGAAACTATATCTGCCATTGACTTCGGAAATATTTCTCCCAATCCAGAGTTATGTCATTTGTATTTGAAATTCACCTTCCTTCATTCCGTCCTTTATTATACCACAGTCGGATGCAATTCAGATGGAAAGCGAGCGTTCATACCCATTCGGCCAAAACTGTAGTTTTGAAATTTATTTAGGGATTCAATGTTGCGAAGCAGGCTCTACCCCATACCCCGTAGTCCAAAGCCATTCACCCCATGCTTTTCGGCATGCCGGATCCTCATTTTCTTTACTCACAACTTTTTGCTCAAGCACGGCCAGCTTCTGGGTATGTCCTTTGGGATGGGCATTCCTACGATCAGGAGATGCCTATTGAAATAGGTAGGTTGGGTTTTACAATTCTTGAAGCCGGCACATGGCGCGGGTTATGGGAGATCTTGTCCAAGAAACAATGTGGACATATCCTAGAAGGGACTGTCAAAGGAAACCAAACCTATACTGAAAGCGGCAATGTTCGGAGCTAACATCAACTTTGATAGTTTTTCCGGGTTCGTCACACATTCTCTGTTTGTCAATTGCATATTAAGCATTTTAATGTCGCTTACCTATACGAATACGTGGAGGATTTGGGTTGAATTGTTCAAAAAAAAAACGGAGCTATTCTTGCTCTGCCAGAGGACGCCGACAAAGAAGATGCCCAGTAAAATAAATATCTTTTCGACGTTATATTTAAAGAGTTTCGTGACCGGAAAAATAGACCGGAAGAAGAACGGTTTTGCGTAGAAGTTGATCAGCTCTTGCTCATTACGGGGTGGAATAAAGCCTCATCTTGTGCAAAACTGTATTTACCGACGGTTCTAGCGACTTCCGAGTCGATATTGGCTTTGGTCAACCAAATGATAATAGTCCAGGATAATGGAAGTGTACATACGTTGCAACCTGAGGAAAATTCTAGTTGTACGCACATTGACTTATACGAGTCTTGTTCACTGACATATTATCTGTAGCTCTTGTGCATGACCGGATGTTTAATGACATAAGGGAAGACTTATCGCTCTCACTTGATATCATGGAGTTATCCTTTGCTGCACAAGCGCAATCATTTCAGGTTCCCGGACTTTCTTTCCGATTCACTTCTAGTCCTCCAGATGGGCCTTTGTCCCACTTTCGTCTATGGGTGAGCACCCTCCTCTTGTGGATTTAGGATCTTGGAATTAACGTGTAGAATTGGATTCCCCCCTTAGCCGACCCCCCGTGGGACATCACGAACCAATGACACCGAGTCCCTTGCTATCGCCCACCCATGACCCCTACGGTTTTCCTCGTCGTTCACCAACGTTAGGGAGAGAACACCAGATGGAGGGTGGCTCGGTGGCATCGGGAACAAGACGAACAGGTTCCAGTGGCAAGGACTTGAACCTCCTCCATGGTACTATCGCACACCTTCGAACCCCCCCCGAGGCTTCCCCTCAGCTATTCTCAATACTCTCTCAAACCTCAGAGACTGGTAACATGGAAGGCGCGATGTCTCCCTTAACCCTGACTCCCGTTCTTTCCCCTGTGGTTAGCCCCTTTGGTCTCCCGGCCTCGCCTTTAACGACCACTCCTGGCGGACACAATATGCGAGGTTACGGACACTTATCTGGCAAAGGATCCCTACAATACCAGGAAATTGGCTTGACGTTTCGACGGCTGTGTTCAGTTCTTCGAAAGCTGATTGATCTGGCGAGGGAGCACATCAGAGACCATTTGCGAACCACGTTATTCAGGTGGGAAGCTTGATGAGTGAGGTCAGGATCTAAATATCTTCCAGAGACTAATAATTAATTTTCACAGCTTAATGGAATTCACGACTTATCGTGTTGCCAGATGACACACGGATGGGCAAGAGAAGAGGTATCACTGTGATCTTTGAATATAAATTTATTTGGCGCAGTTTGCAGAGCTTTTGCGCGTAAGGACTATGCCCGAAAGCACCAGCAGAGACGTGAGCAGCGCCGGACGGTTCTTTTGCATACCCCTCAAGAGGAACCAAGCACTAGGTTTGTCGCCCCTATCTTTGGATGTTTTGGCATATGCGTATTAATTTTTGCAGTTTCCAGCCTCCCGAAAATTTCCTAAACCCCTTCAACGGAAACGTCTAAGCGGATCCGGGCTTTCGAGACGTGTGGAATATGGTCAGGTGTCGGTAAAATATCACGATTTTAGCCTCTCTTTTTATTTATTTCCGGTTTCATCGTTGATATTAAGTTATTATCTCACTAATGACTAGGGTGTCGAATCAGTCCTGTACTAGTATATGCTTTCCGATAGCTAGGTCTCTCGATCACAATGTTGTATCCCATAAGTGGCACTCCTTTCTATCTCAGTCTTTACACATTTATACACATAGCCAAGACATCGTGGCCTCAATATATGTCCATTCTAACTTTAAACTAAATTGCATCGTAGCCAATGGCAAGAAGCAGTGCTTCCGAGAGCCCTCTGAATAAAATAATATATTGTTCGGGATTGGCACTTGTGGGAGGGTCCACGAATATAGCCGGTAGCGCAGATTCGCCTGAGCAAGGCCGCAGAATCTTTGATGTTCAGTCGGTGGGGATCGGATGTATAGCACAAAGGGGCTACAGATGTCTTAGTCATGATTGTGGGAGTCATAAATATCATCTAGAACGGGTGGATGGTAAATCTGTAGGTGAATGTGGAGCAGGATGATTTAGTAAGTATTCTGCAAATTCATCGCATCAAGCGGTTTTCTTGAAAATTTATTCTGTTCCACTTTCCGAGGATGGTCCACCGAACTCTAGCAGCCACCGTCGTCTATCCCTTCCTGAGGCGATACACTATTACCCTTGCACTTATGGTAATAATTGAGATATCTGCTATAGCTCAAATAAGTTTAAGAATAAGCATTTGTGGGTAGCTGATCGTGCCGAAACCACCACCCCCGCCGGTCTATCGGTATCATCGCTTGATGATGCCGACGCCTGTTCCTATGGAGACCCTCTTCCACCAGCTCCTCAACCCTGGATAGAGTTTCCGCTCTGGTCTCTCCTGATACTAAAGACTCCTCGGCCTTCGTCCAGTTACCTGATCTCTTTTGTTTTGAAAATCTTGGTATTCGCTTCAATAGCAGCTCTCCGACTCAGAGACTTGTTCGGAGCTGTATAACATGTCCAGAATAAACCAAACCTTCATTCTTGAAAAAAAATAGACTTCTTTGTTTCTAATTCCTGTGCTAACAATCTCAGGAGGGGATGGTCTGATACTTAAGTAGCTTGGCATCCCTGGATGACTGACAAGCCGAGGCCAGGAAGGTAAGCCGAAACACCACTGATTCATAAATAGTGGTGGATATTCACTGGATTTCTAGGAGTACTGCTTTGAGGGATTCTCAGCGCATGCCTGACTCGGCCGTATATTGGTGATACCCTCCAGAAAATCTTTTCCAGTGTCACCAGTGAATCTGCAGATTGAGTCTCCTCCTGCACTTATCTTCGGAATTGCTCTCAATCAAGATCTATCCGGTGCATGAAAAGTGAGCCTTTCTCTTCCTCCATATGATTTTCGTACAGGTGCCGGACATCCACGGTAGTTTCACATTTACATGGTGTACTGCCAGTGGGCCCCCCTAACTCATCCTGGCGACTCTCAAAACCTTACAGAATCCCCATTCAGGATGAAGGAATCTTTAACCAATGTCCTCCTGCACAGACCGTTAACCCGAATATAGTCACCTGTCCGAAAGGCTCGTTGGATGCTGCTATTTTCCGTATGGATCTCCCCGTTTCAATTAAAGGATCTCACCAGCAACTACCACCACAACTTTTTGATTCGGAATTATGAGTATGTCAGATACAAGAGAATGATCCTCCTTTCGACGCCGGTCCCCTTTGCTACATTAACATACCCTTACGCGAGTCTCATGGTCACCTCCCAGTATCCCATCTTGACGCACGTTTGGGTACCCAAAGGGGAAAGCATGCGAACTATTAGCTCCACTATCGACTCCATATCGGTTCGCCGACTTGGTCACGTCATTTGCTCCGAATCCTGTGTCCTGGGATCTGCAGGTTCCCCTGAATCCTCAAGGATTTTCTCTTGCGGTGTTTGATTTCTTTCGACAGCATTGACTGCGGTGATATGACTGTGCACTCATTGCTGTGAGGTGTCCACTCCCAAGTGGCACTCAATACATCAACAACAGTATATTTCTTGCTGGCATCTATAAACAGAATTTGAGTATTGATGTTATCCCATTCTTGAGTCTATTTGCTGGCCGGATCATTGTTGTCATTTTATTCTATTAGGAAAAACAACCTAATGCCTTCTAAGAAGATAATATATCCGCCATTTGGGAATATTTCGTCTGATTCAGAATTATGAATCCTATCTGCACTTGAAGATGTCTCTACCTTATTACATAAACTAGGGGGGATCCTATTTGGGATTAGGAATATTATGAGTGTGAGTAAACCGGAGATCTTCTATGCTACTGTGTATATAGACAGGGTCGATTTTCTGCATTCCCCGCATTACCCCAAGGTTTATTTTCACGTGCATAGCCACAGCCTATAGGGGTGACTACGTATCTGTCGCTGTCGTCGGGTTCGCCACAACCTCCAGTCCTTCTCCCCCAACCAACACAATGCCTTCAGGATGGCTGGACTTGGCTCAATATTTGACAATAACAGCCTCTAATCTGTCGGCGCTGGGCTTCGGAGCTGCCAAGGCGTCTACCAAACTTGGTGTATGTCACCGCTTTTTTCACCTCATGTGTGTTTACTAGAATTTGTTAACTAATTAATGGTGCTTTTAGTTCTCCATTGCGCGAGGTATCGTTAGCATTGCGCCGATACCGTTTCTGACGACCTCCTTAAACCATTTGGAGAATTTCAGTTTACTCCCGATTTTGTTGGGGGAGACGATTACTTCGACGTCCCTCAATGCCGCATCAGTTGCTATTGCCCACCTATTACAAGCGAACCAATCTGAGGCTTCTTTCTCCCTTACTTCCTTTGTTGAACTTGTGAGAAGGGAATGGGATGAGTTTGGGGTGAAGGGAAGGAGTGTGATCGAGGTCTCGAGGGCTTTGGCGGCATGGGCCGCTATTCAGGGATTCACCAAGGAATGGAGCGAGGAAAGATGGTTTAGGGGCGTGACGGAGTTGACACCTGTCGATTTTAAACCGAAACCAAAGAGGAAGAAAGAGAATGGTGCAGCCCCGCAGCAACCGCCGACTGGGTTGAGGCGGACAGTGAGCAAGGTCAGCATCACGGAGGATTTCGCTATGCGAGGACGACAGAGTCAGATCATCTCGGCCGATATTGGAGAGAAGGTTTTCTCTGGAGACGACTTCGGATCTCCTGCCAGACTTGGCGAACACAGGTCAAACTATGAAGATTGGAAGACGCTGAGAAGACTCTCGAAGATTGTTTTGGCGGGATATGGAGGCGCTGGATTGTTGTTCTTTGGGACGCCATTGAAGCCCGATGTCCAACTGGGAAAGACGGCGGAAATGCGCATACAAGAGGAGTCGAAAGTCCAGCCCAACGATACGGAGGAAGGGATCCTACTTCATGCGGTTGAGGACGCGGAGGCGGAAGCGGATACCATGTCGCCCACGCGACGAGATCTTTCACCTATGCGTGGTTCAGAGGAGCCAAACTTCGGCAAAGCCCTTCGAAGACAAATCAGCTTCATCAAGCCAGATGCTGGAAACTCCAGCACATCAACGGCGTATTCATATTCATGGTGGAATGTTCTGTTAGGCAAGCATGATCGTGATATTTTCGAGGGGTATGCATTCCAGGATGCGGATGCGGAGTCGGATCGAGATACTATTCGGACACCTTCTGTTTCTTCCTCTCCGACGACCAGCTATTTCCCATCACGGATGAACTCGCTCCATGGAGATCTTATTGGGTCGAGCTCGGAAAAGCCAAAGGCTCAATCCTCGGAACCGAAACGTCCAAAAACTCCAAGGCTAAGTACTGCTGTTATTGGTGATTTAAACCATATGCCGCGGTTCTGGGTTTTAACAGATCATGTACGGAAGCAAGTAGTGGTTGTTGTTCGAGGTACGTTTTTCAACCATTTATTTTGATCTATGAACTGACGTTGTAGTTTTAGGAACGATGTCCTTCAATGAACTTGCAGCAGTAAGTTAAAACATGATAGTTCCGACCTAAATGTATTGACATGATGTCATAGGATCTTACATGTGAGCCAGCATTCTTCACACCAGCAACGATGTCTACACCTGCTTCAACCCAGTTGATGGGAGATGTTTGCGAGCCCCCAACAGCTCAAGAAGAATCATCTGTATTCACTACTCATCCAGCTTGGGGAGAAGACGACGACGTCAACACTTCTGTGCATATTAACGGGTTAATGTCAGAAGCAAGAAAAAATCATAAGCACCTGGAGAGCCCACCATCTCCTAGATGGTCCGAAGATGGTGGGACGCGGCTGTCTAGTCGGAGATCAACCATCGTTGGGTCACCGGCCGTTCTTGTTGAAGAGGAGGCAGAACCAGAACCAGAACCGGCATACGAAGTGCATGGTGGAATGTTGAAGTTGGCGAGAGCGATGGGGTCGAAGGGAAAGCCGGTACATGAAGCGGTTGCTTCTGCGCTGGCGAAGAATCGTCAATACGGTATGTTGAGGTCTTTCATCCGTATCTACTTGATCTAATACATGCGATTTTATAGAACTGGTTCTTAGTGGTCATTCACTTGGAGCGGGTTTGGCTACATTGTTTGCTTTGGTGAGTAAATTTCGCGACAGCATTGTGTCTCGAAACTGAGGTAGCTTTTCTAGATGTGGGCAGATCCTGTTACATGTCGGACTGTTCCTTCAAGTGGTCTTCCGCCTAATCATCGCGTTTCAGTATATTGCATCGCACCACCGTGAGTGTTATGATCACTTTACCACCCAGGACAATGCTAACGATATCTATTAGATGTGTTACCTCTGGAGCTCTCTCACGATTATGCAAAAATATGGTCACCTCGATCGTTTATTCCTACGATTTTGTATCTCGACTTTCCTTAGGATCCATACGTGACCTTAATAAGGCTGCATATTGGCTTTGTGAAGGCGAAGGTGACGCAAGTACAGTTAATATTTTGCGCTGGGCGTTGCAGGGCAAGTTGGGCTTTGGCGGGATTAGGCCTGACACTGAGGATGATAAGAAATGGGTAAGTTCGTTTCTCCAGATAACTTGCTGGCCGAATGTTGAACTCTTTTAGTTCATTGCCGTTCGAAAGACTCTTGAAGCGAATATGCATTATACCCATCTGTATCCTCCCGGAAAGGTCTGGTGGGCCGTACGGAACGAATCGATACACCCCTCTCATCAGCTAGAAGATGGCCGTGAAGGAATAAGACTATTCGAAGTCCTTCAAGTGGAAGATGTCTTCCGGCAGATTGAGTTCAAGGGTGACATGCTCAGGTGTGTAGTCAATGTGGGTCATTCGTTGTGAAACGAAATTAATGATTTGTTGGTTTACAGTGCTCATTTACCAAATCAGTATGATCGTATAATCAGTGAATTGGAATTCTAATATCGTATTGTACTCGCTACACCCTCTTTTGGATGCTTTAATGGTTTGTATTATGCCCAAAGGATTGACTTTCATATGTTATCATTTCATTTCTCAATTTCATTCCTGTACTCCATGTGACGTTGATTTCTTATTCGCGCACATCGCATCTCATACACACTATTCATAGAAATTTGGGTATTTCATCTTAACTCTATGCCAGCATTACAAGTAATATACATGTGAAACCATGCAATACATTATGAAAATGTTTTAAAGAAAGCGATTTTCTGAAGGAGGGGAGGGAAGGGCTTTATTCGCCTGTTTCGTCCCTAGCGCGGTATGTAAGTCCTTGAGAGGTAATTTCTTCTTCGACCTCGTATGGGATATGACCTGTTACACGAGCTGCGTACATGCCTCGCACGTATTTGGCTGATAGGTAGATCATGTGTGAGAGATGTTCGCACGAAGAAAGGGCGG
>Ga0157379_10004980_pt1 | contig 11399 bp, 11 predicted proteins | sample S25metaG_FD_121802 | JGI IMG/M metagenome (GOLD analysis project Ga0157379, IMG submission 121802) | Switchgrass rhizosphere microbial communities from Kellogg Biological Station, Michigan, USA - S2-5 metaG | ecosystem: Host-associated > Plants > Roots > Rhizosphere > Soil | place: USA... | reverse complement strand
GTTGGCCATGTGAATGACGAGGCTCAACGACTTCGCTTTGTACCAGGTAAAGCTACCTGCTGAACCAGAAGACTGGCAGAAGCGACCGGCATACATCAAAGAAAACAACGCCGGTGTGCCGATCTGCGAGAATAGGTTCGCGTGGACAGTCGGGCTCGTTGGCTGTATCTTCACGTTTTTTTGTTCTTCCTAGGCTGCAGTACCTGGTTGCTAAGGGTGCTATCTTGCGCAAGGGCCAACTTATCAAGACCAAGGTTATAAATCATGAGTTTATTATTTTAATTTTCCCTGGGCTTGCTCATTTTCGGCTTTAGTTCTGCAAATTTTCTGCAACGCCTCAAGGTCGGTCACCATCATGCATGGCATGCATGGTTTGGCATGCAATTTTCTCATCTTTTTCGTTACTTTAGACCGAACATTTGAGGCCGTTCTCTACACATCGGACAGTGAACAAATCATGCGCTACACAGATGAGGTCGGTCCGACTTAACCGGATATGTGTTTAGAGTAGTTGAGCGTTTTTGCTGATGCGCAATTCCGTAGGGCGCCTGCAACGACTTGTGCAAGGCAAGTTCACAGCGCTGTCTACAGTTTGGGAACGCGAAGTTATAATGGGGCTTTGGTTTGTAGTGGACAGTTGACCTTGGGGCGCTTCCCTCCTTCCAATATCAGGCCAGTATTCCGCAGCCAAATGGCTTCTACACTGGTGCGTAATCGTGTTGCCAAACAGAGCGTAATATGTTGACATGCGTTTTTTTGGAAGAATTCGAGCTCGGACTGTCCGTAGACAGTGCCGAAGTGCGAGGAGTACTCATTTATGATAACCAAGAGGTAGGGGATATTGTTTTCGATTTCCTGGCTTAGGGATATGGGCGTCGGGTTTGGCTTCTGGGATACGGAGGGAACCGTAGGAGGAAACAGGATCACACGGGGAAGACTCGGAAGTCTATGAGATGTATCAATAGTAGTCAGATAAAATATTAGCAGTTAATGCCCACGGTCATTGAGACGTGTGCCTTGGACTTCGGATTTTCGACGGTGGCGTTGCGCAAGTGACGCACCGAAAGTTGATAAGAATCTGGAAGGCGCTGAGGGGTACGTCTATCGCCTTACTTTCCCATAACTGATTCTGATTCTCCCAGAGCTCTTCCATCAATGGCCGCCCTGCAAAATATAAAAAGCAATCCCCGAAAAAATATTAATTTATGCGGAATTAGTTACACTGGTTGTCTCGGGCACCTCCGAGTCAGGTCTGTCCTCTGGCCGATCGTGCTAGACGCTTGATTTCTCTGCTCAGCAGTGTGGCCAACTGAGTGATCTATAAAACTTCCTTCTTTCCAAGCAATATGCATCTCCATCCTAGCTCTCCCGCACTCTATGTCTAGCGACGTCGCCTACAGCGAGGATACCCCGCCCCTGAACTACTCCTCGCTATCTACTGAGGCCATCCGACTATCGCTCCGCGCAGTCACCCTTCCCTTGTCTTCATCGCGAGCCAAATTTCGCAACTGGGGGAAGACTTATTCATGCACACCAACCTGTGTTTTTGAACCAGAGAACGAAACACATTGTCGTCTCATTCTCGAATTGGCTCGCAGAGACGGAACTACACTGCGGGCTTGTGGGGCAGGGCATTCACCATCGGACCTAGCGTGCACCTCAGGGTATTTACTACGTACAGACAAGCTAGACCGCGTTTTACAGGTACGATTTAGCTTCCCTTCCTATCGGTTATACGTGGAAGAGGACGCTGGGGATTCCAACCTCACGATGCAGATGGCAGTTTGCTCCTACTTGATCGTGAATTCCGCCACGTTCAGCCACATTTCCAATTTTTAACATGATATATGCTATCCTTGATATATGATGCTCATTTCGTATTTCCCTCTTTTGTGCCACCTTCTAGGTCAGCGTTGAAAAAAACTACGTTGTCGTCGAAGCTGGTATCTCGTTGCACATTTTGCACGAGCGACTTCAAGAACATGGTCTCGCTATGTCCAATGTCGGATCCATTTCGGACCAGAGTCTTGGAGGTGTAATCACGACTGCCACTCATGGTTCCGGCATAGATTATGCTGTGATTCCAAGTCAAGTCCTTGAGCTCACATTGTTGGTCGCCGACGGTTCGCGGATATCCTGTTCAAGGGATAAATGCTCGGATTTGTTCCTCGCCACGCTGTCCGGTTTGGGAACAACAGGTTTTGTTCTTGCTGTTAAACTTGCAGTGGAACCGGCATTTAAGCTACGTGAAGTCCGCAAAATGCTAGATTTCGACACCAGCCTTTGCAATCTCGACTCACTTGCCTCATCAGCCGAGCATGTCAGAATTTGGTGGTTCCCTCAACGTCGGGCGTGGCGTGTCATGGGATCAAGTAGAACGAGTGAGGTTAGTAGCCTCCCCTTAATTCTTGCTCATACTGAGTGTATCCGTTTAGATTCCAAATGCGGAAGGCTCCTGGTTTTGGAATGAGCTTATCGGATTCCATCTGCTCCAATTTCTTCTGTTTGCAGGACGTTATTGGTCCTATCTTACAATTCTCGGCTCAAGTCTGGCTTGTTGGCTTATGTCTGGTTCCGATGAAGTGGTTGACACCAGCTATACGATTTTTAATCTCGACTGCCGGGTGAGTTTTCAAAAGTTCGAAAGTTCCTCGCACTCGGAAGCATTTTTATTCATCCTATCTTCTGTTAATTATAGTACCCTCAATACACTATTGAATGGGCCATTCCATATGAACACACGGAAGCTTGTTTACGGGAAATGGGGGAGTGGCTGGATCGTGAACTTTCATCCCCCTGCGGAATCCGCCCTCACTTTCCTATCGAAATTCGCTTCAGCAAAGCGGACGACATTTGGTTGAGCCCAAGTTACGGGAGAAAATCCGCTTGGATAGGTTTAGTTCAGTACAAGTGAGTTTCCGCTCTTGTCCATATACTTCTGAATTACATTGATGATCGTCGTTTCTTCAGACCGTATAATTCGCCAGTTCCTTATCGTCGTTATTTCAAAGGCTTCACTGATATCGCTTCCAAATACAATGGTCGCCCGCATTGGGCTAAAGACCATTCATATCGTTCTGAAGGCCTCCGCAAATTATACCCCCGGTTCGATGATTTTACCCGTCTTATTAAAGAGGTGGACCCGAATGGCCTTTTCAGAAACGAGTACATTCGACGTCATTTCTTTGACGAAGACGTCGATGCGCGCATATTTAAAGAGAGACCATGATGGCCACATTCGCATCCATACCCCTCCTTTTGTGAGCAATTCGTGTAGCACTTACGTTTAAGCTTATTGGGTACCTACGTGTACTGTTATATTAAGAATACTTCGGCACTGGGTTCTTTCATCTTGGTTATAGCAACCTTATAATAGATAAATAACATTTGGTCTTTAATGTACAACAGAAATGCGTGATCGGAGATGTCGGAAGCCTGTCAGGATTCTTCGCAATGCAGAACCTGGTGTCATATTTCGTCTTCATACGTTGATGTATCCTTTAGTCTACAAAGGAACGCGCAACCGGACCTCCCACCTTTACAGGCCTAACTGTTCGCGAATAGAAGCTTTGACAATACGTACATATTCCTACGCGTGAGAAAGAGAGAAATAAGTCACATTTCTAGTAACCACCAATAAAAAGGAATCTGACCAACCTCCTTATTCTCCCGATACAGTTTACAGCAGTCGATATTTGCGCCGCTTTCCAGGTTTGGTTCGGCCTGTTAAAATAATGCAAGTCATCACCGAAGGAGAAGCAACATGAGATCATTCCTGTTGGCGCATACTTAAAGATGGAAAGGGAAGTTTACGTGCCAGCATCGATATTACGCTCAGAATCACTTTCTCTACACTCTGTACGGGAGACCAACGCTCAGACGCCTTTTCATACATTGTCGGGTCGTCTCCGGGGGTATGCAGGATGGAGATGCAGACTGTCCCGTCGGGGTAAACTGCAACCGCCCGAGAACTTCAGTTCCGATTGTCCATGGAGGAAACGTATAACGGAGGCGGAAGACATACTGTTTGGATGAAAGATCGGTGGATCAAACTTCATCTTGAACGGTGAAAGGGGATAATCTTGCGGCTAAATAGGAAGATAAATCATTTCTATAAGCGGTCAGGGATGGAATAGACTGCGGGTGATAACGTACGAATGTCAGTCTTGCAACGAAGACTCCTCCTTCCTTCCGAACCACTCAGTACTTCGAAACGTCTCACGAAATGATATCTTACAAATGGAGTGTCCTTTGGACCACTGATAAGAGCCTCCCAAGTGAAAAAATCGTCTTCCGAGACGGGGCCTGCGGTGAACATGCCGTCAGGAGAACCTGGACAAAGAGGATCACATTTTACTTCATTTTTGTGACAGATATGCTCATTAAGCATACCATTTGCGGTGAGCTGTTTGTACTCGGTCATCAGCCGCCGCAAGGCAGTTGCATTAGAGCTTCTGGAGTTCATGGTTGTGGCGAAAAGCAAGGGACTGACAGCGATGCTTGGGCGCCTATTGATATGTGGAAGTCGCTAAACACGTGGTAGAGAAGCCAAATTGGCCTGACCTCCCCGCATCTCGCACGCACGCTTATTTGTTGAAAATTCTCAGGAATCGCTAAAAGTCGCGTAAAAAATATCGTCACTCAGCGCCTCAATAACGAGAAAGAAGTGTATAAAAAGACTGGCGCGTGCACTAAGAATATCACCAGTTTTAAATGTCGTGCAAGATAGCAGGTCGACTCGGCCTTGTACTTCTCAGGCAATAATATGCACGTCATCGTAATTACCCCGCACGATATATAATTGTAATTAGATGTAAGGAGGTCCGAGAGCTATTTATCCTTTATCAACATGACATATTAGACTTCGAAAGAAGAGTACCTCACCTTTCCGAGCCAGGTCAAGCGTGAGTTCTACCACCAACAATAACAAACCACCGCCAGGTGCGAGTCGGACAACTTTGGGAACGAATCCTTTGTACAAGGCAGCGGGTCCCTCTTCCCGTAGAATGGTTATGAGTCTGGATTCCGATGAACCTCATAAATATAACCGACCTTAACTTTAAAGAAGGAAAGTATTACTCACGCAGGGTAAGTCCAATTGTATTTTGGGGTCTGGCCGGGAAGGGGTTTCTTGGCTCCCTGGATGCGGGATTTCACAACCTGTCGAAAAGGTCAGTCCCGCTCACACGTACTGTCCAAGTACGCACATCAAATCTGATCCGATAGTCGTGAATTCTAGTCAGAGGGAAGATAAAGCATTAAATCGAATTCTTACGGCGTATTGAGGGATGTTCCAATGAATCCTCCAACAGCTCCTGCCCCAAAATCGTTGAGCAACTTTCCGCCTCGGGTCTAATATACGATATGGCTTCATGTAAGGATCAAGTAATCAAATAAGGTAAGAATGGACCTCGGCCTTTGGAAGCAATGCCTTGACCTGGAAGATTGAGCTGAAAGGGTGTAATTCTTCACATGAGGTCGCGAAGCAGATTACAAAATCTCCGCAGGTGCTTACCCAAAGTATCCACCGTTCCACCAAACGTGTCTGTATTGACAGGTACATAACTTCGGAAATTAAGCAATGGTTTGGGTAAAAATACCTCCAGAAGGTGGCTTCCATGCCCGCGTACATCCCCAACAAGCCATCATTCTTGATGATTTGTTTCACCACATCTATGGGTCCGGCGTAGGTGCTAGTTTTATCTTGTAGTCTATCCCATTGATAAGTATTAATAGCTAATTTCCGTGTCCTTATTTATGCATACCTGATCTTTACCAATTCGAAAGGTACAACCTAGGGAAGTCCGTGATTAAGAACGATTAGGGTATGGACCGAGACGTTGACATACCACAAAGCTTTCAGTCGCACCCGCAGCGCAACCGGTGGCAATTGATATTTTTTGGGTCATCTTGTCCTCTCCTGCGAGTGACATAAATGTTCTCCCCCAGAAGTCATTGGAAGCACTGAAACAAATAAATATTAATCGACCGAAGACAAACAGCCAATCTTCGGCATACAATTTAACAGCCCTCTTCGGAGCTTCTAAAAGTAAAGGTGGAGTAAGTCCTGTCAAAAGTAGATTGAGGAAGTCAAAAGTCCTTTGGTTTCTGTGAATTGAAGGACGAACCTCGATATAGTCTCCCGAAGCTACTCATGCAATGGGATGAGACGATTCTAAAAGCACCAAGGGCACAATAAACACACACCCTTCTTGGGCAATAATCGCACGAAGACTTCCAACCATGCCGAGCGAAGACTTCCCCGTGTCTAGCTGCATCCGAGTCTTAACGACATCTATACGGCCGAAGATGAGCCATACTTTGAATGAAAGAAATTTGAATTTCAGACTTACCGAGAGGATAGAATGTCAAGATTTCGCTACATTCAAAAACCTGTTCAACAAGCTCGAAAGAAGTGTGGAGATTTGGTACCTAACGCCTCCGATGGCACCTGCAGCAAAATTGTAGATCAAGGGTAGCGCTGATACGCACCGATTGTCATAAGAATCAATGCAAAGAGATAAACAAAATCAACGCAACACACGTTTCCTTTGCGGAGATTGAATGTCAGTCATGGTAGAGCACACAATGACTCTTCAGATCGTCAACTCTGAACTAACGATTCCAGCGCCAACAACCACTCGGTGTCGGCAAATACACCCGGTATGGGTGCTTGTGGGTTTGTTCTGAAACTCGCCTTGCATGGTGTACATTAACAACTGGCAGGAGTTCCAAGAGGCTGCTGAAAGTCTGTATGAGAAGTCGCCGATAAATGTTTGTCTTCACCTTCGTTCATCTTCTTTGTTAATGGCGACTAATTGAAGTGGTTTAGACGCGTTACTGTGTAAAATGGCGAGCAGTGGAAGGCCGACTTGTGCTCAAGATCACGGATGACACTACGGTCTGGACCGAAACATTTTGAACTTTGGGGAATGTACTCATTCCCACTCGCAGACGATAAAATACAAGACACATTCTTCAATATTCTTGAACAGATTTGAGGCGTTGAATCTTAGTCTGATGCGCAAAATGCAAAACAAGAAGTTGTCTGATCCACCGCCCTTGGAGACGCCACAGCAAGCACCAATGGAAGGCGTAACAAGCAGACCTGCCGCTGGCGCGGGTGCCCCGGGAGCTTCAAATGCGTTGCCAGCTTCCGCAGGACCTACAGGCGGAGGTGTGAAGAAGAAAAAGGGAAAGAAGAAGAAGTAGCGAATGTCCGAGGACTAGGCTTTGTGGGTGGAGAGGTAGATGAATGATGTATGTTTCGATTGTTGTTCATTCGTGATAATGTGACCATGGTTTCTTTCTTCACTGCTTCACGACGATATCCTCTGCAAGCTCGGTTCCACTTCCACCCATCCGCGGAGCGGGTTTATATCACAAACCCACGGAAGTTATCTCGTGCGGAGAGACGAAGAGTCCTCGTTCCGTCCGATTCATGCCGCTTGGGAAGATATTGACGACAATTTTCCAAATATGATCCCAGGACAGTAAGCATGCAGCTGTCTGAGTTCATCTCCGAGTGTGATACAATCATTCATTGATGGCACAAATAGACACTGTATTGACCGTCTTCCCTCCCGCCGCGCGTTAGAAGCTCATCTTTCCTATCGTTTCCGTTCTATAGCATTTTTCCTATTTGCACACTTGACTCCTTGCCGTTCCGACCGAAGAGTTACATGGTTTCCCAAGTAAGTGGATCTGCGATTTTGCCTTGAGCACTGTGAACGCTTCTAACCCAAAGTTCCGCTTCTCACTCCGTGCACGGTCTTATCGGGAAAGACTGTTTGATACTCGTAGCATCCACCATCTTCGAAGTCACTTTGCGGTTAAATTCGAGATAACCTGCATGACGTACCTGGTTTTTGGTCTTGAGTTATCGTAAATTAAAACTGCTGCGATAGGCAGCCTCTCAGAAGCATATACGAATCTATACTGGCCTTTCCTTCCCTTGAGAATGACAGAGATAACCGGACGCATCGGATAATAGTTCTCGAGTTATACTTTCACCCTATCGTCGCAGAACAAATAGACCAAACACAAACGTTTGACATTTGCCAAATACATGCAAACAAGAATTTCCCAAAGAGGAAATCGTAGTACTTGACCCAACTCCGACCACCTATCTGTACACCATGGGCAAAAAAGCCCCAAAAGCTTCGCGCAAACTCGCTGCATCTGGGGAGCTAAAACGGAAGATTCAAGAGAGGCACAAGCAGCAGAAAGTGAAAAAGCAGATAAAAAACCGAAAGGCGACCAAGGGAAAAGGAAGGGAGAAGGAGAATGTGCTTGTACATGAACCAAGTGCAAATGATGATGAAGACGACGAAGAGGTTGAGGATGCCGAAGAAAAGTGAGCTTGAAACTATATTGTTATTTCGTAAACTAAATAGTTTATAGATTCAAAGGCATGACCGTTGATGACTTTTTAGGCGCAGGATTTATGGAAGGCGAAGATGAAAACGTACGCCCAAAGCCTTGTTTCCAAAGTCCATATTCTAACAAGGCTACAGGATAATGAAGGCGCAGAACACGGTTCAGATGATGATGATTTGGCGAGCGATTCAGGCTCATTTTCAGAGGTTGACGACCTTTCAGGTACGTTCGCCCTTCTAGTTAATCCCTTTATTTACTTACGACTCTTTCCAGATGATGAAGGAGCGGCCCATTTACACGAGTTATCCAAACTGGCTGAAAAAGATCCAGAATTCTACAAATATCTACAGGAGCATGACCGGGAACTGTTAGAGTTCAATCCTGACAAGCTAGACGAAGATACTATGATGGGAGATGAGGATGAGGAGATGGAGCAGACGCCAATCCTAACAAAGGAGATACTAAAATCATGGCAAAAAGCTCTACTAGAGGTATGTCTGTGTATTCATTGGCCATTCCGCTCCTGAAGGATTTCCGTCCAGCACCGTTCCTTAAAAGCCTTAAAGAAGCTTTTGGTTGCCTTCCGTTCTGCGGCACATATTCAAGACGAGGGAGAGACGAATGTACATTTGGTATGGCGGATAGATGATTCGTCGGGTACGTATGTTCTTTCTCATACCCAGTGGTCGGTTCTAATTCTTCCTATCAGTATACCAAAAACTTGTCACTACCACTCTAAGATACACCCCCATTGTCCTGGATCATCACATCGCATATAAAATTCTCCCTAATGGCAGATAGTATGCTCACTCCCAATTTCACCTCAGTCCCAGTAACTGATGCTTCATAGCAAACAACCACCCACCTCGAAAAAGTTCACCGCTTTGACAAAGCTCCTCCTTTCACACTTCCATAACATCATCCGTGTCATAGAATCTCTTCCGCAACGATCGTCTGAAGAAGATGGGGGAAGCAAGGATGTTGAGATGACTCTTCTAGCATTGAGTGAGAGTGCTAAATTGTTGCCGTATGTTATCGGGAGCCGGAAAGCTGTTAAAGTATACTTGAAGGTTGGTGTTTTACTTTGGTATCAGAGCTCATTATTGATCTGTATTCTAGACATGTTTGGACCTGTGGTCTTCCGCTCAAGACAACGTACGGATTGCTGCCTTCTTGGGTATACGACGATTGGCCTTGTCGAGTGATGAATCTATCTTGGATCTCATCCTCAAGGTAAACTACTTCACTACTCCTCTCTTCTTCTTTATCTAACCTTCTCTAGGGGACCTACCTCGCCCTCGTCCGATCCTCTAAATCCACCTCCGTCCACACCCTCCCAAGTATCACCCTCATGAAAAACTCCGCAACAGAGCTATTCTGCGCACCAGAACACGACTCTGCATCATACCAACATGCCTTTAGGTATATCCGACAACTGGCCATTTTGCTTCGGGGTGGAATGAAGTCAATGACCAAGGTACGTACTAGTTTCAGATGATCTCGAGGTAATCTCATGGAATTCTGTAGGAGGCATATAAGCAAGTGTATAACTGGCAATTCGTCCACTGTGTCGACTTCTGGTCTCTGGTTCTAGCCCGTGGATGTAATCGGGATATTATTCAAACGGCAGGCAAGGAGAGTGATCTTCAAGCGCTAATTTATCCTCTTGTTCAGATATCGACTGGATCCATACAGTACGTTCTCCACGGTTTCGACCAGATTCTTCGTTGTTAACCTACTACTTTTCAGGCTAGTCCCAAACCCCCGTTCCTATCCATTCCACCTCCATATCATTCGATCCCTCGTCTACCTATCCCGTCATACCACCACCTATGTGCCTTTAACACCATACATCATCCCTATCATCTCTTACGCCCTGTCGCCTTCCACGTCAGGCAAAGCCGCCAGTCTTCGTGCTCTTCCTTTCGACACAACCATCCGCGCTCCTGCAAACTATCTCCGCACCCGAATCTACGCAGAATGTCTGGCTGAAGAATCCGTCTACATTCTAGTGGAATGGATGGCGACACCCCAAGTTCAGGGTAGCATTGCCTTCCCTGAGATATCTGTACCAATTACGATGGTGCTACGAAAGGCGGTCAAGGTAGCGAAGGAGGGGAAGGGTGGGAAGCAAGTTGGGGAAGTGAAGATGTTGGTAGAGAGGATGGAAGAAGGTGCGAAGTGGATTGAGGAGAAGAGGAGAAGAGTGACTTTCGCGCCGGCGGATGGGGATCAGGTGAAGAGATGGGAGAGTGATTTGAAGGCCAAGCTTGATGAGAGTCCTATTGGGAAGACTGTGAGGGTATTGAGGAAGGCGAGAGAAAAGAGAAGGAAGTTGTTGGAGAAGGCGAGAGAGGGTGAGGATGAGATTTTGGAAACGTGATCTTGCTTTGTTTTGAGAGTGTTTTTGTGTGTTGCTATATTTTCTCCGTTATAATCTGATGGCTGCATTGTATGATACTCGATAAGAATTCAACTCCAGAGGCGGTACGGTGAATATCGGCATAAATGGTCATAATATAATATAAATACAGAATACAAATAAGTACAGGCTAAACAAGTATCGCTAACAATCGAAAGCAAGCAAGCAAAGAGCACAGAGCAATATGACATGTCCGGCGCAACTTCTGTCCCAAAAAAATCCCAACGAGAAACTCAATATCCTCCCCATCCTCCGCCTCCACCTCTCCCTTGTCCGCCAAATTGTCCACCACCCTGCGCGCCACCCCTTCCGGGTCCAAATCCGCCTTGTCCCTGCAGATATCCCCCCTGGTCTCCGAAGCCCATGCTGCCCATGCCAGGCATCATCCCGCCTCCCATATTACCCATATTCATATTCCCCATCATGGCAGGATTCATCCCCATCTGCCCCATCATGGCAGGGTTCATGCCCATACCTCCAACGCCCATATGCATACCATTCATCGGTGCGCCTCCCATATTCACGCCTCCCATTCCCCCCATATTCATCGGCGGGCCTATCCCTACCCCCATGCCTCCCATGCCACCCATAAGACCTC
>Ga0157379_10004979_pt1 | contig 11401 bp, 9 predicted proteins | sample S25metaG_FD_121802 | JGI IMG/M metagenome (GOLD analysis project Ga0157379, IMG submission 121802) | Switchgrass rhizosphere microbial communities from Kellogg Biological Station, Michigan, USA - S2-5 metaG | ecosystem: Host-associated > Plants > Roots > Rhizosphere > Soil | place: USA: Michigan... | reverse complement strand
TACGCCGCTGCATGCGCTGCATGTCGAACTGGGCGCCAAGATGGTGCCATTCTCCGGCTACGACATGCCCGTGCAGTTTCCGAGCGGGATACTTCGAGAGCACCTGCATACGCGCGCGCAGGCCGGTTTGTTCGACGTCTCACACATGGGCCAGGCGTTTCTTTCAGGCAACGATCCGGCGAAGGCGCTCGAACGGCTTACGCCGGCGGACGTGATCGGCCTCAAGGCGGGCATGCAACGCTACGGGCTGCTGTTGAATGAACGGGGCACGATCAAGGACGATTTCATGTTTTCGCGCCTCGTTGACGAAGACGCACTGTATCTCGTCGTGAATGCCGGCACGAAAGAGGGCGATTTCGCCTACATCGCCGCGCGGTTGAGCGGCATCGCGACACTACAGCCGCAGCCGGAACGCGCGCTGCTGGCGCTGCAGGGACCGGCGGCGGCTGACGTGCTTGAGCGCCACGCACCCGGGATCAGCCAGCTCACTTTCATGAAAGTTGCGCGCGCCACAGTTGCCGGTGCGCCCGCGATTGTCAGCCGCTCCGGCTACACCGGTGAGGACGGCTTCGAAATCTCACTTGAGGGTCACGTTGCCGAACGCGTCGCTCGCGCGCTGCTCGGCGAAGCCGAGGTGCTGCCCATCGGGCTCGGCGCGCGCGATAGCCTGCGCCTGGAGGCAGGCCTCTGCCTCTACGGCCACGACATCGACGAGACGGTCAATCCAGTCGAGGCCAATCTTGTCTGGTCCATCGCCAAGCGCCGCAAGCTCGACAAGGACTTTCCGGCGGCGGAAAAGATCATAGACGCGATCTTCAACGGCACCGCGCGAAAGCGTGTCGGCATCCGCCCCGACGGCAAGGCGCCGGCGCGCGAGGGCAGCGCGATCGCCGACAAGTCCGGACGCATCATCGGAAAGATCACCAGCGGCGGCTTTGGACCCAGCCTGAACGCGCCGATCGCGATGGGCTATGTCGAAACCGCCTTTGCGGGCGACGGCGCGCCGCTCGACCTCATCGTCCGCGACAAGCCCTTGCCGGCGCAGGTTTCGCCGCTGCCCTTCGTCCCGCACCGCTATCGCCGCGCTATTTGAAATCTCTGGAGCAACTCATGAGCGAAGTCCGTTTCACCGATCAACACGAATGGGTCCGCGTCGAGGGCGATGTTGCGACCATCGGCATCACGAAATACGCAGCCGAGCAGCTGGGCGACGTCGTCTATGTCGAACTGCCCGAGCCGGGCCGCAAGGTCGGTGCCGGCGGCGAGGCGGCCGTCGTCGAAAGCGTCAAGGCAGCAAGCGAGGTCTATGCGCCGGTCGGCGGCGAGGTGACCGGCGCGAATGCGGCGCTCAGCGACGATCCGGCGAAAGTGAACGCCGATCCGGAAGGTGACGGCTGGTTCTTCAAGTTGAAGCTCACCGACAAGGGCGAATTCGCCAAGCTCATGACGGCCGATCAGTACGCCGAGTTCGTGAAGGGGTTGTGAAACATGCCCCCCCGTCATGGCCGGCCTTGACCCGGCCACCCATTGCGTCCGCGTCTGCGGGCGCAAGAGGTTTTTTGCTCGCGGATCGCTTGCTGATGGATGGCCGGGTCAAGCCCGGCCATGACGAAAGATAGATACGTAGGAGTTCGCATGCGTTACCACCCGCTCACCCCTGAAGACCGCCTGGCGATGATCGAGCGCATCGGCGTGACGAGCGTCGACGCGCTGTTCAAGGACGTGCCGCTTGCCGCCGTCGTGCCGCTTTCGGCGTTCGATCTTCCCGACGGGCAGGGCGAAATGGAGGTCGAGCGCAAACTCTCGCGGATGGCGCAAACAAACATTGCCGCGGGTGCCGCCCCGTTTTTCTGCGGCGCGGGAGCTTACAAGCACCATGTGCCGGCAGCGGTCGATCACCTGATCCAACGCTCTGAGTTTCTTACCTCCTACACGCCGTATCAGCCCGAGATCGCGCAAGGCACGCTGCAATACATGTTCGAGTTCCAGACGCAGGTCGCATTGCTGACCGGCATGGAAGTCGCCAACGCCTCGCTCTATGACGGTTCGACCGCAACCGCGGAAGCCGTGCTCATGGCGCAGCGCATTACCAAACGGCCGAAAGCAGTCCTCTCCGGCGGTCTGCACCCGCACTATGGCGAAACGGTCGAGACTGTGGCCGCACTTTCCGGTGAGGTGCTGCGTGCACCCACGATGCCGGGCAGAGCCGAAGACATCGCCGCGATGATCGACGACCAGACTGCCTGCGTCGTCGTGCAGAGTCCGGACGTCTTCGGACTCATCCGCGATTTGAAACCGATCGCGGCCGCGGCGCACGCCAAAGGCGCGCTCCTGATCGCGGTCGTCACGGAAGTCATTTCGCTCGGCCTGCTTGAAGCGCCGGGCTTCCAAGATGCGGACGTCGTGGTCGCCGAAGGCCAAGCCATCGGCAACGGTCTCAGTTTCGGCGGCCCTTATGTCGGGCTGTTCGCGACGCGCGAAAAGTTCCTGCGCCAGATGCCGGGCCGGCTCACCGGCGAGACCGTCGATGCATCCGGCAAACGTGGCTATGTGCTGACGCTCTCGACGCGCGAACAGCATATCCGCCGCGAAAAGGCGACGAGCAACATCTGCACGAATTCGGGCCTGTGCTGCCTCGCCTTCACGATTCATCTCTCGCTGCTCGGCGAGGAGGGATTGACGCGCCTGGCGCGGCTCAATCATGCCAAGGCGTCGGCGCTTGCCGATCGACTGGCGCAGATCAAAGGCGTCGAACTGGTCACACCGGCGTTCTTCAACGAGTTCACGCTGCGGCTTTCCCAGCCAGCTGCCAGCGTCGTCGAAGCGCTGGCCCGAAAGGGCATCCTGGCGGGCGTACCTGCGTCGCGCCTGCTGCCGCATGATCCGACGGTGCGCAACCTGCTTATCGTGGCCGCAACGGAGTGCACCACCGACGAAGACTGCGACGCCTTCGCCACGGCCCTGGCAGAGGTGCTGGCATGACGATGAACAATCAGGGCCGTCCGTCGTCGGCTGGAACTGTCGCGCCCGACGATACCGCCACCATCTCGGGTGATCGCGGACTGGACCATGAAGAACCGCTGATCTTCGAGCTTGGCCGCGACGGCATGACGGGCGTCGATCTGCCTAACGCGCAGCTGGCGGACACCCGGCTTGGCGGCATGCGGCGCAAGCAGCCGATCGGCCTGCCGGGGCTCTCCGAGCCGGAGGTCATCCGCCACTATGTGCGCCTGTCGCGCATGAACTATGCCATCGACGCCGGACTCTACCCGCTCGGCTCCTGCACCATGAAGCACAATCCGCGGCTGAACGAGAAAATGGCGCGGCTGCCCGGTTTCGGCGATCTGCATCCGCTGGCGCCGCAGTCCACGGTGCAGGGCGCGCTCGCCTTGATCAGTGAGCTGATGAAGTGGCTGACCGCGCTGACGGGCATGCCGGCGGTAGCGATGTCGCCAAAGGCTGGCTCACATGGCGAGCTTTGTGGCCTGCTTTCTATCCGTGCCGCCATTGCGGCGCGCGGCGAGAAACGCACGCGCATCCTGGTGCCGCAATCCGCGCACGGTACCAATCCGGCCACCGCAGCCTCCGCCGGCTTCACCATCGATGAAGTGAGCGGCACGCCGGACGGGCGCGTCGACATGATCGAACTGGAGGGAAAGCTTGCGCCTGACGTGGCGGCGATCATGCTGACCAATCCCAACACTTGCGGCTTGTTCGAACGCGACATTCGCCACATGGCGGACGCCACGCACAAGGCCGGCGCCTACTTTTACTGCGATGGCGCGAACTTCAATGCCATCGCCGGACGGGTGCGGCCCGGCGATCTCGGCGTCGATGCGATGCACATCAATCTCCACAAGACGTTTTCCACGCCGCACGGCGGCGGCGGTCCAGGTGCGGGCCCGGTAGTATTGTCGGCCGCGCTCGCGCCCTTCGCGCCGCTGCCGCTTCTGCTGCACGACGCGAATGGCTTCCGCCTGATCGAAGATCGCGACGATTTGCCTGCCGGCGCCAAACCATTCGGCCGGCTCTGCGCCTTCCACGGCCAGATGGGCATGTTCGTGCGCGCGCTGGCCTACATGCTGAGCCACGGCCGCGACGGCGTGCGCCAGGCGAGCGAGGATGCGGTGCTCTCGGCCAACTATATCCTGGCCTCGCTCAAGGATGTGATGAGTGCGCCTTATGGCGAGGGACCTTGCATGCACGAAGCGCTGTTCGACGATTCCTTTCTCGAAGGCAGCGGCGTTTCCACGCTCGACTTCGCGAAGGCGATGATCGACGAGGGCTACCATCCCATGACCATGTATTTCCCGCTCGTGGTGCACGGCGCGATGCTGATCGAGCCGACGGAATCCGAATCGAAGGAGTCGCTCGACCGTTTCATCCATGTCATGCGCGCCCTGACCTTGGAGGCCGTCGCCAAGAACACGACGCGGTTTGCCGGCGCGCCGAGATTTGCGCCGCGCCGCCGCCTCGATGAAACGGCTGCCGCGCGCAAACCCGTGCTGCGCTGGAAACGACGCGAGGCAGCGGAATGAAAAGAAACCCCCGCCCGGTACATCCGCGGACGGGGGTCAAGTTATTCCTGGAGGGCTAAAACAAGCTGGAAGGCGCGCAGGTGTGCACTTTCATGCCGAAAGGAACCTTGGTGGCTGCGTCGCCGCAGGCCTGATCAAGCTGCTTTTGCATGAGACCCTTCGCGCGCCTCAGATCGGTGCCGTTCAAGGCAGTGGTGACGAGCGACACTCCGGTCATGTCGGCACCTGCCAGATTTGCGTGTGCGAGATTGGCGCCCGACAGGTCGAGCTCAAAGAATGAGGCGTTGCGAAAATCCGCGACGGGATCGGACAGGTCGCTGCCGCGCAGCGCGGGCGCGGATAGAGCCTGCGAAATGCTGACTGCGATCAACGCAAGGGTAAAAACAAGAAGCTTGGACACGGGCGTCTCGCTTCGATACACGCCCCGTCGTCTTCGCAAGCCTCGTGCCTGCGGCCGATTTCCTGTTTTTTTCGCAAGATCCGGGTCGCCGCGGACGCGCCGGCGCGCGAGATTGGGACAGCAATCTAGCGAGGTAACCGTTCATGTCATTTCGCATTCGCGGGCTCGAACCCGCCCAGTTCCGTCCTTTCTTCGCACTCGACGACGCAGCTCTCATGGAGCGCGGCATGCGCGCCATGGTGATCGATGCTCCCCATAGCGGTCCATGCCGCGTGACCTTGCGTGATGTCGAGCCTGGCGAGCGCGTGCTGCTCCTGCAGTACACCCATCAGTCGGCCCATACGCCTTATCGTTCCGCCGGGCCAATCTTTGTCAGCGAAGTCGGCCTGGAACCGTTCGACAAAATCGACACGCTGCCGCCGATGTTTTCCGGCCGACCGCTATCGGTACGCGCCTATGACAAGCAAGGCATGATGGTCAACGCCGACATTGCGCACAGCGATCCGCGCGATCTCTTCGGCGAGTTCTTTTCCGATCCCACGACCGACTATCTGCATGTCCACCTGGCGCGACGCGGCTGCTTTGCCTGCCGCGTCGATCGGAATTGACCCTTCGTTCGGGCGCAATTGTCGGGATATAGCGCAATTGGCGATTTGACCGTAACGGTTCAAGACCCCGCCGGAGATTTATCGCGTCTATTTATCGAGCTGGTTGACTTCCCGTCATGGCCGGGCTTGACCCGGCCATCCATCAATCAAAAATCGGCCAATGCGCCGTGGCTATGTCTACATTCTGGCAAACAAACCATTTGGTACGATCTATACCGGCGTCACCAACAATCTACCGAAGCGTGTCTTTGAACATCGCGAAGGCATCGCATCCGAATTCACGACGAGGTATCAAGTCACCAAGCTCGTCTGGTGGGAAGAACATGCCACCGTCGTCGCGGCCATTCAGCGCGAAACGAGCATCAAACGCTGGAAGCGCGACTGGAAGATCGATCTGATCAATGCGCACAATCCCACCTGGGATGATCTCTATGAATCCGGTGGGTTGCCATGACCACTCCACCCCATGACGGAGCGGATCGGTTCGTCATGGCCGGGCTTGACCCGGCCAACCATCTGCGCGCGATAGCGCGCGTGTGGCTCGTTCAAATTGATGGATGGCCGCCTCGAGGGCGGCCATGACGGATGGAGTTGGTTCGTCATGGCCGGGTCAAGCCCGGCCATGACGAATTGAGACGCCACCAAGTCGCGGGGTATCCTACGAGCACCCGCTCGTGCTGCCGCAGGTGTTGCACTTCATGCAGGTGCCGTTGCGCACGAGGGTGAAGTTGCCGCAGCCGCCGCACGCGTCGCCTTCATAGCCGCGCATGCGCGCTTCGGCGGCGCGCTTGGCTTGCAACTCGCGCGCCCGGCCGGCCTTTTCGGCAGCCTCCGTGGCGCGCTCTTTCAGTCGCGAGCCCAGCGCGTCGACGATGTCGCCGACCGGATTGGCGGCTTCCAAGACACCGGCGCGAATCTGGCTGAGCGCATCGTCCACCATCGATTCCTCGACGGTGAGGAACTCCTGCACATCGCTTTGCGCCGGGTCGACGTGGATGTGTCCGTCATGAGCATGGTCTTCCATCATCTTGGGCGCCGCCCCGCCGCGCACCACCGCGATGGAGCGCTGCAGCTTGCCACGGACATAGCCCGTGGAGGTGAAGCTCTTGACGGCCTGCACGACATCGCGCGTGCGCGCATCGTGTGAACCATCATCGACGCCGCCGCCGATATCCTCGTCGTCGGCCGGATGGACATGGGCAAGGTCGCTGCGGTCAAGATAGGACACCGCGAGCTCGCGGAAGATATAGTCGAGCACGCTGGTCGCGTTCTTGATCGAGTCATTGCCGAGTACCATGCCGGCCGGCTCGAAACGCGTGAAGGTGAAGGCCTCGACGAATTCCTCGAGCGGCACGCCATATTGCAGCCCGACCGAGATGGCGATGGCAAAGCCGTCCATCAGCGAGCGGAATGCGGCGCCATCCTTGTGCATGTCGATGAAGATCTCGCCAAGGCGACCGTCCTCATACTCGCCAGTGCGCAGGTAGACCTTATGCCCACCGACGATCGCCTTCTGGGTATAGCCCTTGCGGCGTTGCGGCAGTTTTTCGCGCTCATGCGCGCGCACCCGCTCGACGACCTTCTCCACGATCCGTTCGGTGATGACCGTGGTGCGCGCCGCCGGCGAGAGTTCCTCGGTTTCTTCCGCGTCATCGTCGAATTGGAAGACCTGGCTCGCGAGCGGCTGGCTGAGCTTGGAACCGTCACGATAGAGCGCGTTGGCCTTGAGCCCCAGGCGCCAGGACAGGATATAGCTCTCGCCACACTCTTTCACCGTCGCGTGGTTCGGCATGTTGATGGTCTTGGAGATCGCCCCTGAGATAAAGGGCTGCACCGCCGCCATCATGTGGATGTGGCTCGCCACGGACAGAGCGCGCTTGCCGATGCGCCCGCATGGATTGGCGCAGTCGAATACTGCGAGGTGTTCGTCCTTCAGGAAGGGCGCACCTTCCAATGTCATGGCGCCACAGACATGCAGGTTCGCAAGCTCGAGATCGGCGCGACTGAAGCCGAGAGTCTTGAGCATATCGAAGTCCGGCGCATCCATGGCAGCCGCGTCGAGCTTGAGCACGTCGGTGCAGAACTCCGCGCCCAGCGTCCACTTGTTGAACACAAATCGAATGTCGAAGGCCGACTCAAGAGCGCCTTCAATGGCGGCGATCTGGTCGTCGCCAAAGCCGCGGTTCCGCAACGCATCGTGGCTGAGCGCGCCGCGATAGCCATCCAATGTGCCGTGACCGACCGCATAGGCAACGATCTCGTCGATCTGGCTTTGGCTGTATTGCAGCGTCGCCAGTGCCTCGGGCACGCATCGGTTGATGATCTTGAAATAGCCGCCGCCGGCCAGCTTCTTGAACTTGACGAGCGCGAAGTCGGGCTCCACGCCGGTTGTGTCGCAGTCCATCACCAATCCGATCGTGCCGGTGGGCGCGATGACGGTGGCTTGCGCATTGCGAAAGCCGAAATCCTCGCCCATCGAGACTGCATCGTCCCAGGCGCGCTGAGCGGCATGCGCCAGCTCGCGATTGGCAACCGCGGCAAGATCGAGCGGCACGGGCGGCGTGGCGAGACCTTCATAGCCCGTCTTCTCGCCATGGGCAGCGCGACGATGATTGCGCATGACGCGCAGCATCGCATCCTTGTTGGCAGCATATTCGGGGAATGGGCCAAGCTCGCCGGCCATCTCCGCCGACGTCGAATACGCAACGCCGGTCATGACCGCGGAAATCGCGGCCGCGATGGCACGGCCCTCGCGACTGTCATAGGAAATACCCGCCGCCATCAACAGCCCGCCAATGTTCGCGAAGCCCAGGCCGAGCGTGCGGTAGTCGTAAGAGAGCTGCGCGATTTCCTTGGACGGGAATTGCGCCATCAGCACGGAAATCTCGAGGACGATGGTCCACAGGCGCACGGCATGCTCGAACGCCGCGACGTCGAACACTTTCGCCCCGCCGTCAAAGGGTTTGCGGAACTGCATCAGGTTCAGCGAAGCCAGGTTGCAGGCCGTGTCGTCGAGGAACATGTATTCCGAGCACGGATTGGAGGCGCGAATCGCCCCTCCCGCCGGGCAGGTGTGCCAATCGTTGATGGTGGAGTGGAACTGGATGCCCGGATCGGCGCACGACCACGCCGAATAGGAAATCTTCTCCCATAGCTCGCGCGCCGGGATCGTCTTGGCGATCTTGCCCGAACCGCGATAGGTGAGGTTCCAGTCCTTGTCCTCGAGCACCGCGTTCAGGAACGCGTCGGTCACGCGCACGGAGTTGTTCGAATTCTGGCCCGAGACCGAAAGATAGGCTTCCGAGTCCCAGTCGGTGTCATACGTTTTGAAATCGATCTCCTTGTATCCCTGCCTGGCGAAGGAGATCACGCGCTCGATATAGTTGTCGGGGATCATCGCGTTGCGTGCCGCCTTGATTTCGCGACGCAGCGCCGGATTCTTCTTCGGATCGAAGCAGTCATCGTTCGAGCCGACGCAATTGATGCAGGCCTTCATGACCAGCTTGAGGTGCTTTTCCGCGAGCTTGGAGCCGGCCACCATGGCGGCGACCTTTTGTTCCTCGATCACCTTCCAGTCGATGAAGCTCTCGATGTCGGGATGATCAACGTCGACGATGACCATCTTGGCCGCGCGGCGTGTCGTGCCGCCCGACTTGATGGCGCCCGCGGCACGATCGCCGATCTTGAGGAAGCTCATCAATCCGGAAGACTTGCCGCCGCCCGAAAGTCTTTCATTCTCGCCGCGCAGCGAAGAGAAATTCGTGCCGGTGCCCGAGCCGTACTTGAACAGCCGCGCCTCGCGCGTCCACAGATCCATGATGCCGCCGTCATTGACCAGGTCGTCGGCGACCGACTGGATGAAACAGGCATGCGGCTGGGGATGTTCGTAGGATGAAGTCGATTTGGTCAGGCGTCCGGACTTGTGGTCGACATAATAGTGACCCTGGCTCGGGCCATCGATGCCGTAGGCCCAATGCAGGCCCGTATTGAACCATTGTGGCGAATTCGGCGCCGCCTTTTGCGTCGCCAGCATGTAGGCGAGTTCATCGCGAAACGCGCGCGCATCCGACTCGCCGTCGAAATAGCCGCCCTTCCAGCCCCAATAGGTCCAGGTGCCGGCGAGGCGATCGAACACTTGTTTGGCCGAGCGCTCGCCGACCGTATCCGTGCCGTCTGCGGTCTGACGCCAGAGAAATTCGGGAACGCCTTCCTCGGGAATCGGCTTCAGGGCTGTCGGGATTCCTGCCTTGCGGAAATATTTCTGCGCCAGCACATCGCAGGCAACCTGGCTCCAGTCGGCTGGCACTTCGATGTCGGATTGGGAGAAGACGACGGAACCGTCAGGATTTCGGATCTCGCTGGTGGCTGAACGAAAAGCGATGCCTTCGTAGGCGGAACGACCCTCGACCGTGAACTGACGGCGAATACGCATGGCAAATCCCCGAATATGTTGTCGGCCCCTTCGACCGCGCTTCGCCACACCTTTGGGGACAGTTTTCCCATCGCCGGGCGCCTGTCTGAATGGCAGGTACCTCGGCGGCGGGGTGGATTTTGTCCGCCAGATTTGGTGTCGCGAGTAGCGACGACCCCCAAGTATGGGCACCGTTCAAAACCCGACGCAAGCAAGAAGTGGTAAATGAAATCTTACCCACCACATCTGGTGGGTGCTCCCAACCGCACTTTGCTGGGCAAAAGATCGAGTCAAGCGGTTAACGACGGAGCCGAGCAGAAAAATTTTTCGCTTTCGTGACGGCCGGCAACATCGCCCGGTTTGGGATCGATTGTGGATAGAGCGACCGAGAGGCAGAAAAGCGCAGCGGTCACCGTGTCGCCATACCCGCAATGGCAAGATGTCGGTCCGGCTTCTATATTCCGCCGACGAATCCGAGCTTTGGCCAATCCTGTATGTCTTTTTTCCGCATGATTTTCGGCTGGTGGCACCACGCCACTTTCGGAACATTGGCGACCATCTGGTTCTCCGGAAAATTTGTCGGCTCAGACAAGTTCGGCAATCGCTACTACCAATCCCGCAAAGGCGATCGCCGCTGGGTCACGTATGCCGGAACGGTCGAGGCCAGTCGCGTGCCGCCCGATTGGCATGGCTGGCTGCACCACACGTATGCCGAGCCGCCAACCAAAGTGCCGTTCAAACAAAAATCCTGGGAGAAGGAACATCAACCCAACCTCACCGGAACGGCCGATGCCTACCGGCCCGATGGCAGCCTTGCGAAGGGCGGCGTGCGTCCGCCGGCAACCGGCGACTATCAGGCCTGGAAACCGGAGTAGCGCATGAGCGGCAACAACACGGTCGAGACGATCATCGGTGCCATCGTCGTGGCGGTGGCGGCGGCGTTTCTCTATTTCACTTATACAAGTACGAGCTCGGGAAGCCTCGGCGGGTACGAGGTCACTGCGCGCATGCCGCGCGTTGATGGTCTGGCGACGGGCACCGACGTACGACTTTCCGGAATCAAGGTCGGTGCGGTGAACGCGCTGACGCTCGATCCCAAGACGTATCTTGTGACGCTGCACATGAACATTCGCAGCGACGTCCCCATTCCGGAAGATTCATCGTTGATGGTGACGTCGACCGGGCTGCTCGGCGGCTCATATCTTTCGATTTCGCCCGGCGGTAGCGACAAGATGATCGCGCCCGGCGGCTCGATTTCCAACGTTCAAGGCTCGGTGGACCTGATGGGGCTGGTTGGCCGCTTCATCGGCGGCGGCAGCAACAGCAGCGGCGGCGGCAACAACTCAGCCGGCGCGAACACGCCAGGCACCAAAGCGTCGGGCGCCAACACGACCGGCGCCACCAACATGCCGAAACCGGTCAACCATCCGTGAAGATCCCATGG
>Ga0157379_10004977_pt1 | contig 11403 bp, 11 predicted proteins | sample S25metaG_FD_121802 | JGI IMG/M metagenome (GOLD analysis project Ga0157379, IMG submission 121802) | Switchgrass rhizosphere microbial communities from Kellogg Biological Station, Michigan, USA - S2-5 metaG | ecosystem: Host-associated > Plants > Roots > Rhizosphere > Soil | place: USA... | reverse complement strand
GATGTGTATAACCACAACTTCTTTGTGATCGACAGCCAGAATACGGGCACGGACCTGAGCGTGACCTTCCCCTTCGATCCTGTCTCAAAGCGTGACATGGGCGGACTCGCGGAGCTACACGGACGCGAACTGAACTACGTGAGAGCCGTTGGACATGACGAGCACGTCATGACGGAGATCGCAGGCTACACCGATCAACTGAGCGATCACTCGTTCAAGGTCGAGAATCGCAAGACGGGCGCCGGAGTGAAAGTGAACGGCGACCATCCGATGTCGAAGCTCCTGTTCTGGTGCGGATGGAAGGTGCTGTCGCCCGAGAACTACGTAACCATGAAAATCGAGCCGGGCAAAGAATTCCGCTGGTCCGTCCACTACGAGTTCTACACCGTCCGTTAATGCGGCGCGGTCCATAGCAGATAGACGAGCACGCCTAGAGCGATCGCCGCTCCATGTGGTAGCGTCCGCGCAGAAGGGTGCGCGACGTCGAGTTCCGGATTGTCGTCATGCGGCCGGCGCAAGCGGAAAAGGCTTCCCAGGATTGTCGCGATGTTACTTAAAGCTCGCATCAGACCTCCGCGAGTTAGCAGTGTGATCACCGCCAGGACTCCTCCGATGACCGCTGTGATCGCGAAAATCGACAGCCACGCCTGCGGACCCGTGAACGCTCCAACAGCCGCCATGAGCTTCACATCCCCGCCTCCCATGGCACGAAGTGCAAACAGCAATCCGTAAACCAGCAGAGCCAGCAATAGACCGAGCAAGCTCATCTTCAAGCCCGCCCATCCGCTCAGATAGCTATTGATCGACAGGCCCATCACCATTCCGGACACCGTCAGCCAGTTCGGAATCCGACGGCTCCGCAGATCGAGGAAGGCGGCCAGCACGACCAGCAACTCGAGTAAGACCTTCGAAACGAAATCCAAGACTTCATGTTAATCGAGTAATCGAAGATAATCAGAAACGATGCGCATCCTCATGATTTGGACCTCGATGCTCGCTCTCGCCTGCGCGGCATCGCAGCGAGTGGAACTGCCAGGATCGCCTTTCAAGATCGTCGTTTCGAGCGACGGCACCACGATCTACGCGTCCATGATCGGCAACGGACTCGCCGTACTGAAACGTTCGAGTGACGGTGTGGTCAAGTGGGCCAAGACCGTGAAAACGGACTCGCCGATCACCGGACTCGCGCTTACGCATGATGGCAGGATGCTGATCGCTTCCGACGGCAAGGGAATCCTCCTCGTCGATCCGGAAAAAGGAAGTCTCATACACGCGATCGAAGAAGACGAGCCAACGGGCAGCGTCTACGTGAATGTCACTGCCGATGACAAGACGGTATTCGTGAGCAACGAGCGCGCCCATAGCATCACAGTCATCGATCTTCCCACGCGGAAGATCATCGGTCGCATTCAAACCGGCAACGCCCCGATCGCACTCACGTTTTCTCCTGATGAGCGCTTTCTCTACACAACCAGCCAAGCGGCAATGCCCGATTGGGATTGGCCGACCGTATGCGATGCCGAACAAGCTTCGAATCCAGCGAAGCATCCGCACGGAGCAGTCCTCATCATCGACGTAACCATGGCGCGCAAGGATCCTTCACACGCAGTTACGGCGAGAGTCGAGGCCGGATGCAATCCCGTGAGGCTCGCGTTGTCCCCTGACGGGCGGCGGGCCTACGTCACAACTCGCAAGGACAACGCTGTCCTCGTGTTCGAGACCGCCAAGTTCGAAAAGATCGCCACCATCCCAGTCGGTACGGCGCCGGTCCCTGTCGCGGTGATCCAAGGCGGCGCCAAAGTCCTGGTAGGAAATTCGAATCGCTTCAGCGCGGGCGAAGCCAAGAATCCCGAGTCCGTCAGCATTATTGACGCGCGAACCAATAAAGCCGTCGGCACGTTACCGGCAGGTGCATTCCCACGCGACATTGTATTGTCACCGGACAAGCGAACGATCTATATCGCAAACTTCGGATCGAAGGCTATCGACGTTTGGGATTCGGCCACGATTCCATAGGCTACTCCGTAGAAATCAACTGCCGTTGGATAGCGTACTTCACCAGCCCGGCCACATCGTGGATGTTCAGCTTCCGCATCAAGCTAGCACGATACGTATCGACGGTCTTCGGGCTAACCGCCAGCCGCGCCGCGATTTCTTTCGCACGCACTCCTTCGATCAGCAGCGAGAACACTTGATGCTCGCGTGAACTCAATGCTTCCAGCGGATCGCCCGGATCTTTGCGGACAACGTTCGTCAATGTCTGGGCCAACTCGATACGCGGATCGATGTATACCGCTCCACTCATCACCTGTCGGCACGCTTCCAGCAATTGCGCGGCGTTCGCTGATTTCAGCACCATGCCTTGCGCTCCGCCGCGGATGGCTTCGGTCGCCGTTCGCGGATCGGCCCGCGAAGCCAGCAACATCAGACGCGTCTCGACTCCCACCGCACGCGCCCTTCGGATCACTTCAAAAGCGTGTATGTCCGTCAGGTGGAGATCGACTAGGCAGATGTCCGCGGGCCGTTGGGCGAGAAGGTCGACGATAGCGGCGCCAGAGCCGGCACTTCCAAGCAGTTCAAATTCAGGGTGACAATCGAACAGGCAGGTGAGACCTTCGCGGTAGAGAGCTAGCTCTTCGACGAAGAGCAGGGAGATCTTCTGGTGGTTCTCCGGGGGATAGACTTGCGAAAAGTAGGCTTGGGACATGCGGCGTCACTCATATAGTGCGCCTTGCCCCCGGTTATTCTCATGATGCGGATCAACTTTTAGAAAAAATAGTGCCCGGCTCACTCCAAATGGGCCTGAAGAGGCCACACCCATTGGTTGAGTGAACCGGGGGGACTATGAACTTACCGGATGTCTATGTAAAGCTGCGGATAGCGGTAGCCTCATCGTCATACACATCGAATACGGTATATAGCTTCGTGATCTGCAGCAGATCCTGGACGCGCTTGGTCAGCCCCACCAACTTCAGCACTCCACCCTGATTCCGCACAGTTGTAAAGCCGGATACCAACTCGCCGATGCCGGAGCTATCGATGTAGGTAATCTCGCTCAAATTCAGCAGCACTTTAGCGCTACCCTTAGCCGCGATATCCCTGATGGCCTCGCGGAAGGCGCTGGCGCCTTCTCCCAACGTGATCCTTCCAGCCGCATCAATCACAGTTACCTCGCCGATTTGGCGCGTGGTTAATTTTACGCTCACCTGAACAGCCTCCTTCAGCCGATTCTCGTGTACAACAAAATAGCCGCAGTACCGGGGATCACGACCGAGCCTTGTATTTTACCAGAGTGACCTTGGTCCCCTGGGGAATACGCGGCTCGATTGTAAACCGGTCCATAAACGCTTCGATCAGAAGTAGCCCGCGGCCGGAGTGACGCAACAGATTCTCCTCTGCCAGCGGGTCGGGTACTTCCGTCTTGTGAAATCCTTCTCCTTCATCCTCAATGACGACGGCTAGGCGATCTTTAGGCTGGCCGGCATCCGCCTGCTCGACCGAATGGGACACGGAGAAATGAACTTTCTTCTTCGTACTGTAGTGATTCCCATGTACTACGGCATTGACCATCGATTCGCGGACGGCAATACCGATCCTATGCAGATCTTCTTCATCGAAGCCTGCACTCTCAGCGATTCGAGTCACGTCCGCCTCGGCCAGATCCACATTTTCAAGTGTGGAGTCGAGCAGGCGGTCTACGCGCTGGATTTCGCCGTCGTTCGATTGAGACATAACATCCCCGGCGCGAAAGGCCCAGTCGCTACCCGGCTCTCGCGTGTTTAGGTAAACAAAAATGCTACCAGGAAGTAGGCTGCCATTGCAAAGAGGGGATGGCGCGCCTCAGTTCTCGATCTGGATCAGGATGCGCTCCTGGACTCCCTTTCCACCCTGGAATACCTTGGCATAGACCTCATATTGCCCAGGCTTCAGCTCCTCGACCGGAACATGTGCGATGTAGTTAACACGTCCGGCAGCGTCTGGTTTGGGGAAGGGTGGCTCACTCCTTGCCACCACCTTGCCGTCCTGGACGAAATCGATCATCAGCTTCGCGTCGCCCACGCTCGGGGATGTGTAAGCCACCAGGAAAATGGCAATGCTCGAGCCCTTGCCGCCCTTGATCGACTCGTCCAATTCCGGTGTGACGCGGCCATCTTTGAATTCATAAGGGTCTTCCGCGTCAACAATTTCGGATTTCGGCCCCAGCTTGCGCACCAATGTCAGGCTGCTCAAGCTTAACTCGTCCGGCGCCGTAGGTGCTGTCACGATGACACTCTGCTTCTTCACTCCAATCGAGAGATTCTCACTCTCCCGATCGAGCACCGCCGCTTCGAACGTATACTTTCCGGGCGGCAGCAGCACGTGTTGGGTATAGATGAAATGACCCGCGCGCGTAGCCTCGAGGTTGGCCAGCGCATTATTCACCGGCACGTCGCGAGTCACCTTCTTCACGATGGAACCTTGGCTGTCTTTGAAGAGTCCTAGCAGCGAGATATGGCAACGGAATGTCTTCGCGGCCTCGTCCTTGACCATGGTGATCTTGTCGAGTGGCACGTCGAACACGACTTCCGTCGACGGGCGGAAATACTTCACTGCCGTACGGAATGCGACCGCCTTCGGAGCCGGTGTGGCGGCCAGCGCACTCAGTAGCGGCATCTCATACGAGAACAGGGATTGCCCGGCAAGGTAAGGCAGCGCGAAGTATCCCGATCTCGACTGCACCTTCACATCCGGCCGCGCGACCTTGACCGCGATCTTACGGAAGCTACCGTCGTATTTCTCGATCACAGGCGTGTAGGTCAGCTCGTAATAAGTGTTAATCTCCTCGCTCAGTCGCTGCACGATCTTTCCTGTATCGTTGAGATTGGCGATGAGAAATCCGCCCGTGTCCTCGGCCAATTTCATCGGCGCAAGATGAGGATTCATGGCGATCGACTGCTCCGCATGTTCGAGGACCGTGGCCTCGCTGCGCGTGACCGGTCCTCCGCGTTTCGTCATGTTCGCAGCGGACGCGCTCGATGCATTGTTGAGGACCTTCGTTGCCGCGGCGTTGTTGCCGAAGCCGGTGGAGGCGACCGCCGGATCCACGCAATAGATGGTCACGTTCGACCGGTTCGCATTCGCGATCAGCCGATCGAACTGCGCGTGGTAATCGGGCAGCATGATCAGGCCTTTGGTGAAATAGACCAGCGTCTTCCGCCCAGGCAACTTCTGGAGTCCGCGAATCATGGCATCGAGAGCAAAGAAGTCGTCACGGCCGCGTTGCGCGAGATCGGCATCCTGTTCGAACTCCACCATATTTTGCACGACGGCCGCCATGGCCGCAGCCGCCTCGGCAGCGCCGGAGACAGGACCGGACGCTCCTCCCGACGCAACGCCCGTTACCGGTGCCGCTTGAGTCGGCGCGATTACATCGGATGGTTGCGCGTAGATCACTCCAGGACTCATGACCGCTTTGTCGATGGCGCGGAACAGCTTCTCTTTGTCGGTCGTGTAAGGCTGCACTATCTTGACGCGTCCGCCGCCCGTCAGGAACACGCCCCAATAGAAGTTCGCGCCCGTGTCGGCCTTAAGCAGCTCTTCCGCCACCCGCTTCACCAGAACGCGCCTGTCTCCGCCGCCCGCGTTCGATCCGCTGTTCCGTTCATTCGCTGAATTGCCCCCTGGCAAGGGATCGAAAGCGAACGTCACGACGCGTACATCTCGCAAGGGGTTCATCACGGATACCCCCGTAGCCGGGGCTGGGCGCGGGGTCGTCTGCCGACCGCCGGCCGCTGTCGTTTGCACTGTCGAGATCTCGGCCCCGGTGCGCAACCGCAGGCTGCGGATTTGTTGTGGCGCGCCGTCGTCGGTGACCGTAATCTCGTCTGGCCTCAGGTCCTTAACGAGGTGGCCCTTCTTGTCGCGGACGACCAGATCCAGCAGCACTTCCTGCGATGTCGTAGTGATCGTCGCCTGTTGAGCGAAGGTGCCGGCCCAGATCAATAAACCGGCGAGGCAGCGTCTCATGTCATCAGTCTACTCTTTGGAAAGGCCAAGGAATTCATTGCGAGAATAGTCGAATGGTCAGAGTCTTAGCGTTTCTCATCGCCCTTGCGGTCTGCTGCTCAGCGCAGAGCGGCACTTATCTCACTTCGCGCATCATCGACGGTAAGGGATCCGTCATCGAGAATCAACAGATCGTCGTTGAGAACGGCATCATCCAGCGAGTAGAGCGCATACGCGCTCAGGTCACCGCTCCTCATGTGTACGATTTGCGCGGCTACACTGTCACTCCCGGATGGATCGACACGCACGTCCACCTCGGCTGGCATTACGGAGACAACGGCAAGTCTGAAGCAGGCGGCGCGGGTAGCAAAGAGCCGCCCATGTCGACCGCGCTATACGCCGCCGAGAATGCCTGGCTGACGTTGCAGGCCGGGTTCACGACGGTGCAAAGCCTAGGCGCGCCGGTGGACGCGGTTGTGCGCGACCGCGTGAATAAGGGATCGCTGCCCGGGCCGCGCATCCTCACTAGCATGGGCCAACTGAATGAACGTACCGGTGGTGCGGATGCATTGCGCGCCGCCGTCCGGCAACTGAAATCCCAAGGCGCCGATGTAGTGAAGTTGTTCGCGACTACCGGCCTCTTATCCGGCGGCAAGGCGTCCTTGAGTGAAGCCCAACTGAATGCGGCCTGCGGAGAGGCGAAAGCCGTCGGACTACGTGCCGTAGTCCATGCAATCGGGGCCGACGGCGCACGGCTCGCGATCCTGGCTGGTTGTACTGCTATCGAGCACGGTGACTTCGTGGACGACGCGACCCTCGAGTTGATGGCGCAACACGGCACATATTTCGATCCGAATTATCTGGTGCTCTATAACTACCTCGAGAACCGTACGCACTTCGACTTCAAGCCCGAAGGAATCAAAGGCCTGGAAGATGCGATCCCACTCACGACAACCGTCCTCAAAAAAGCCCGCAAGCACAACGTCAAAATCGTTCTCGGTACGGACGCCGTCGCTGGATCGCACGGCCGCAACGCCGAGGAGTTCATCTATCGCGTCCGCGAAGGCGGACAGCCTGCCATGGAGGCGATCATGAGCGGCACTTCGACCGCCGCCGAGTCCCTTGGACTGGGAACACAAATCGGGTCCATCGCGCCCGGCATGCAGGCGGACATCGTTGCTGTGGATGGCGATCCCTTGAAGGACATCACGGCCGTCCGGCGTGTCGTCTTCGTCCTGAAAGGCGGCAAGGTCTGGAAGGACGCCGCCCGTGCGCCAAAATAGGAGGCATGAACTGGCTTGTTATCGGCATCGGCGACATCAGCCGCAAGCGCGTCATTCCCGCAATCCTTAGCGAACCGCGCAGCCGTCTACATTCGATCCTGACTCGCGATCCCGCGAAGGCGCGCGACTATCCGGATGCGAATATCTACACGAATCTTGATGACGCGCTCGCGAATAGCCGCGTCGACGCAGTGTATCTCGCGACTCCGGTTGCGATGCACGCGCCTCAAACGATCGCAGCGCTAAAGGCCGGCAAACACGTCTTGTGCGAGAAGCCTGCCGCGCTCAATTTCGGTGACGCGTGCCGGATGAAGGAGACGGCTGACAAGTCCGGAAAGCTCCTCGGCGTCGCCTATTACCGGCGTCTGTTCCCCAAGTTGATCGACGCGAAACGCCGCATCGATTCTGGCGAAATCGGCGTGCCCGTGCTTGCGGAGGCGAACTGTCACGGCTGGCTTCCCGCCGCGGATCGAGCCTGGCTTCTGGATCCCGATCAAGCCGGCGCCGGACCTCTCTACGACGTCGCGTGCCATCGAATTGACGCCATCAACTTCCTCTTTGGAAATCCCGTCCGCACCACCGGACTCATCTCGAACGCTGTGCACAATACGGCCGTCGAGGACTCCGCCACTGTCGTGATTGATTATGAACAAGGCCCGCGCGCGATCGTCGATGTGCGCTGGAACTCCCGCGTGGAGCGCGACCAATTCCGCATCATCGGAACCGAAGGCGAGATCGACTTATCGCCCTTGAGCGGACCGCCGAACCACGCCAACGTCCACTACCCGCTCATCGAGAATTTTGTCTCGGCATGCATGGGCGAAGCAGCACTCGTTTGCCCGATGGAGGAATCGCTGAAGACCGATCGAGTCTTACATGCGGTGCGCTTCGAGCAGGCGTTTCAAAGCGTCCACGCATAAAATGGCGGCGTGCTTGGACGCCGGCTCGAGTCCGCCCAAGCCCGCTTCAATATCCGCCGCGCGAATGGTGCGCAACCGATCCGGACTCGCCCCCATCATCAATTCAGTCAGCACGGACCCGGCCGCGATGGATGCAGTACAACCGCGAACTTTGTAGCGGACACTCTCGACGGCTCCATCCTGGAATCGGGCCGCTAGTCGCATGATGTCGCCACACGCGGGATTGGTCATCTCGACCCGAACGACCGCCGGATCACCTGACCCATCCAATTCGCCTACGTTCCGCGGATTCTGGAAATGCTCGAGCAGTTGCGCGCTATACATGTGACGCTACACTAAACGTAGCATCCCCGCTCAGGACCTCACGTGATAGTCGTCGCCGCCGTCATCGAAATTAATGGCCAGATCCTGGTTTGCCAGCGCAAGCGCGGCTCGCGCCACGAATTGAAGTGGGAGTTTCCTGGCGGCAAAGTCGAACATGGCGAGGAGCCTCGCGCCGCCCTTGCCCGCGAGCTTCGAGAGGAACTCGCAATCGAAGCTCAAGTCGGCGCCGAAATTGTTCGTTATGAGCATGCCTACCCTGGCCGCGCCCCCATTCTGTTGATCTTCTATCGAGTCACACAATTCGTGGGAGCCCCGGCCAATGTCGTCTTCGAGACGATGGAGTGGTCGAAGCTCTCCACGTTGAGCTCGTACGATTTTCTTGACGGTGACATCGACTTCGTCCGCCGCCTTGCACGCGGCGAGTATTGAGCGCGGAGGGCTTCAAGGAACTCCACCAGCCCTCCGCTTCCGACCGAGTCATCTACTTCAACCCGACCACGACTTTTGCGGACAGGTCCTTGGCGTTCTTCAGCGTCATCATTCCCGGGTAACCCGCGAACCACACTTCACCCAGACTCATGCGTTCACCGGACTGACGGAATACGAGTTTCGGACCGGCGCCTTGCCCGGGCGTTCCCGTCGGAACCGGCACGTTGACCATGGCAGCCTGGCCATTGCGGATGTTCACGATTCTGATATTGGAAGTCGTACCCACGCGCTCCACGTTGTACGTGCCGTCTGAATACGTCCGTCCGCCGGCTTCGAAGGTGAACGGGACCGTCGCGGTCTGTCTTGGCTGAGCGGCAACTGAAGTGGTTCCGAGCAGTGCGACGAAGCCGGCTGCCATCAATGAGTTCAAGATTTGGTTTTTCATGGTGTTTCTCCCTTTTTCCTTTGTCCCCGATCTCGTTGTTTGGGGACACTCACCATAAGGGCATCCCGTTGGCCATGTTGGAGCGTGCTCGTAAGTATTTGAAAATACGCACATTGAATAGTCAGGATGGTTCCCGGAACGAAGAAATCAGATAGCCTACTATCCGATTGGTTCTCCGAAACTCTGTATGATGGTGAGCGCCCTTGAATCAGTCGATGAATCAGTCGAAACTAGTCGCGGTTGCAGGACCGTTGAAGGGTTCCTTCTTTCCACTCACGGCGTATCCGTTTGTCATCGGACGTTCGGAGGGATGTGGAATCTCGATCGAGGACACGGCCCTCTCCCGGCGCCACTGCCAACTGATCGCTGGACCCGATGGACTGCAGCTCGAAGATCTGGGAAGCCATAACTCGACCTTTCTCAACGGTGAGCGAGTTACGATTCCACGCGCTCTTCAGACCGGCGATGAGATCAAGGCGGGCAAGAGCGTGTTCATTGTCACTCCCGTGGATGAAAGTCCGAGCCTGCGCGAGATGCCGGAAGGCAATACCGCCGAACTCCGCCTGACCGATTCCGTGTACTTGTCAGCGAGTTCCAACGTTCCTGCTGGTGATCGCGGGACGCGAGATCTCAAGGCATTAGTCCGTCTCGGTTCCATGATCCACGCGTTTGTGACCGGCGAATGTACGCGCGAGGCGTTGGCCACGCGCCTTCTGGAACTGCTGATGGAAATCTTCCCGGCAGATCGCGGAGCCGTGTTGATCTACGGCAACGGCGCGGATCGCGACCCGACTTCGATCGCTTCCCATCCCGGCAAGTGGACCGGCTTCAGCCGTACGGTCCTGCACAGCGTGATCACGAAGCAGACAGGACTGCGCATCGGTCCGGCCTCCGTGACCGACAGTCTGGCGGGCGATTCCGTTACCAGCGTGATTGCCGCGCCCGTGGTCGCACGCGGTGAAGTCGCCGCCGTCCTGTACTTGTCCGGCTCTGACCTACGCCGGTTCCTCGACGACCAGCATCTCGAAATGCTTGTAGCGGCCGGAGGCTTGGCTTCAGTCGCCTGGGAGAACGTGCAGTATGTCGAGTGGCTCGAAAGAGAGCACGAACGGCTCAACACCGAGCTCGGCCTACAACACGACATGATCGGCGATAGCCCGCGTATGGCGGAGTTGAAACGCCTGGTCGCGAAAGCCGCGCCCTCTACATCGACCGTCCTGATCATGGGTGAGAGCGGGACCGGAAAAGAACTGTTGGCGCGCGCGGTTCACCGCAACAGTCCGCGAACGAACAAGCCATTTGTCGCGATCAACTGTGCCGCGTTGACTGAAACACTGCTGGAAAGCGAGCTTTTCGGATATGAGAAGGGCGCCTTCACGGGAGCGGCGGGGCAAAAGAAGGGCAAGCTCGAATCCGCGGAGGGCGGCACGGTCTTCCTCGACGAGATCGGCGAACTTGCCATGTCGATGCAAGCGAAGCTGTTGCGCGTCCTGCAGGAGCGCGAATTCGATCGCGTCGGCGGCACGCGCCCCATCAAGCTCGATATACGCCTGGTCGCGGCGACCAATCGCGACCTCGAGCAGGAGGTGAAGGCCGGACGCTTCCGCCAAGACTTGTTTTATCGCCTCAATGTGGTGGTGTTGCGCACGGCTCCTTTGCGTGAGCGTACTGAGGATATCCTTCCACTTGCGCAACACTTCGCGCGCAAGTATGCGGCGGCTTGTGGCCGCAAGATCACGGGCTTTGCACCGGAGGCGCGGGCTTATTTGCAGCGCTACGGATGGCCGGGTAATGTACGCGAGCTCGAGAACGCGATAGAGCGCTCCGTTGTACTGGGCTCCGAAGATCTTATTCTTGCCGAAGACCTGCCGGAGCAGTTGCGGGAGTCCACGCGGCCGCCGGAAGTGTCAGTGACGATCTACGATGAAGCCGTGGAGCAGGCCAAGCGTCAAGTGATTCTCCGCGCCTTCGACCAGGCCAACTACGATCATGAGACCGCGGCACGCATGCTCGGACT